>ERZ773010.1978-NODE-1978-length-12360-cov-25.305323_pt1 | contig 12360 bp, 5 predicted proteins | sample MGYA00580842_ERZ773010 | MGnify/ENA primary metagenome ERZ773010 (study PRJEB29015, sample SAMEA2737982) | human oral metagenome | biome: human oral; feature: human-associated habitat; material: dental | place: China | collected 2107 ...
TTTCCTATTTCATTTTTTATTCCTATTCCATAAGTATAGTATTTAGATTTTGCATGGAATACTTCATCAACTACTAAGAATTTTCTATCCATTCTATTACGTCCTACGAAGATATCTCCTGATATTGTCCAATTCAAGCTATTGTTATCATCAAATGGTACTGATTTTAATAATCCTACCTTTGCTTGTAACATTTGTTCTTTTGAATTTCCTATATCTTTAAATTTGAAAGTATTGTGTACTATACCTGTATACCATCCTACACCTCTTCCTAATTTAATATCTTCATTTTCATGAACATAAGCTACACCATATGCATGATTCTTATAATCTTTTATTCCTGCAGTATCTGTCTTATATTCTCCTCTTGTTCCAAATGTCTTAATCTTATTTGAATCTTTAGAAGCTGTTCTCCATTCACCTCTTAGATAGTTAAACTCTTTATCTAAGATATCTCCTGTTGCTTGTACTCTTTGTTGAACATTTGCATATTGTTGTCCTAACATTTCATCAAATGCTTGTGACAATAAGATAGCTTCATTCTTTCCTATTCCATTTAATTTATTAAATACTCTCTTTTCTTTTGAATCAAGTGTATTCATGTCATATCTTTGTTCTAATCCATCTAAGAAATTATATGGAGTAGTACTATTGTTAGCATATTCTTTATAGTCTACTTTTGTCATTACAACAGATTGCATTTTTCCTGTTCCATCTAGTTTTCTTGGTACTGCTGCCCAAGTTAGAGAACCTGATATAACATCAAATTTTTCTAATCCACTATCTTCTATTGCTTTATTGTATCTCTTTAAGATATTTTTTCCAACAACAACTGTTTTAGCATTAGTGTATTCTGCTGCTTCTGTTCCAATTATTAAATCAGCTTTTTGTAATCCTCTTAAATGTTGTAAACCTTGTATTGGATTAGTAAAGTTTACTCCTGATGTGTCAACATACATACCTATTCTTGATACTGAACCAAAATCTGTATGTTCTTGTGATACTTTCATATTTTTAGCTGCTTTACTTGGATCTTTTACTGATAAATTAGTTCCTGTTGTTACATCTATTTCAGCTGGAGTTATAACATTACCTTTTGAATCTAATATTGTACTGTTTCTTAATCCACCTTTTGGAACACTTAGAGTTTTATCTCCAAACTTCTTATCTCCACCTGCAGTTCCTTCTATATTTTTAGTTCTTTCTGCTGAAGGATTTTGAGCATTTATAGTTCCTGCTACAACATTATCTTTTGCACCATTTGCTGTTACTATACCTTTTGAACTAGGAGCTTTTAATGTTATAGTTCCATAGTTTTTAAATACAGTATTTTTACCAGTTGAATATGCTGCTATTGCACTTTGTGCTGTTGGTTCTATTGTAATATTTCCTCTATTGATTCCTGTTGCTCCACTTTCTAAGTACATTCCTATTGCTTTTTTACCTGTAATATTAATTGTTCCTATATTTTCTGCAATTGAACCTACTCCTGAAGCATACATTCCTATTGAATTATCAAATCCAACATTAATAGTTCCTGTATTAATTACATGACCTACTCTATTTTTGCTTGTATTTTTAGTATCTGTATATCCTGCTGCCATACCTATACTATATAATTCATTTTCTAAATCTGTTTTACCTACTGTTATAGTTGCAGCATTTCTAGCAATTCCTGTTCCACCAGCTCTATATGCACTGTATATTCCTACATTTCCTGCTCCACTAGCAAAGTTCATGCTTGCACCAGCATTATTTGTTAAGTTACCAGCTACATAATATCCATAGTTTCCATTTCCAGAAGATGTTATCTTAGTATTTCCTATAACATTTGAATTTGCATTAGATGTATAAGTATATACTGCATCTCCAGGTAAAGCTACTGATGCTAAGTTATTGTTTATAGTTGAGCTTCCTGTTCCTGCATCAACTATTCCAATAGAACCTTTTCCAATAGTGAAAGATGTTAAATTATTATTAACTGTTCCTCCATTTCCAACATAGTAAACTCCAACTGCTTCTTGGTTAGTTCCTAATGTTTTTCCTATTGTTATCTTAGAGTTTGCATTTAAGTTTACATTTCCACCTTTTGCATAGATACCTATTGCTCCATCTCCAACTGTTAGTGATGAATTTGCTTCTAAACTAGCTAAAGCTGTTGTTCCATAGATACCTATTGATTTATTTCCAGCTTTTATTGCATTAAAGTTTCTTACTGTTCCACCATCTTTCAAGTGGATAGCAACACTTTGATCTTTTCCAGTAGTATTTCCTACTGTTATTGCATTACGGTTATCTATAGTATGTGCTGCTCCTTCAGCATGTATACCTATTGAAGATGTTCCAGTTAAGTTTATCTTACCATTATTTGTATAAGTAGCAGCTGTTCCTCTATTTATAACTAAACCTTTTGCTCCTGCTTGTGTTGAATTAATTTGTCCTGTATGAGAAAGTGAAGCTCCATCTTTCATATACATTCCGACTGAATTCTTTCCAAGAGTTAATATTCCAGTATTCTTTAATGTTCCAGCTGCTCCTGTTGAATAGATTGCTGCCCCATTAGCTCCAACTGTTATATTAGAATTATTTTCTATTCTTGCACCATTTACTCCATAAGCTCCAACTGATTTGTTACCTGTTAGAGTAATTGTTTTTCCAGCTGCTGTTTTTAATTCAGGAGCTGTTCCTGCTTTTCTTCCATTTAAGTAGAAAGCTACACTTTCTTGTCCACTTAATGCTAAGTTTGCTCTCCAATCAACAGTAGAATTCTTTGCACTTACTAATGTTACTTTATTTCCTGCAAATGTTTTATTCTTATTATAAGTTAAAACTGAATTATCCATTGAGAAATATGAGAAACTCTTGTTATTTGATACTATATTTAGATTTTCAGTTAAACTTGAACCACTTGAACTAAATGTCATATTTTTTAAGTTAAAGATTGAGTTTCCATTTCCATTTAATATTACTTTTGAAGTTAAATTCAATGTTCTTCCTGTAAATGCTCCACTAAAGTTAAATGCTATACCATTTCCTGCTAATGTAATATCTCCTGATGAAGTAATATTAGAATTTTTAGCATTAATAGCAACACCCTTTAATCCCATGTTGATTTTACCTGTATTTGATACAGTAGAATTTACAGAATGAATTCCTATACTTTGTTGTGAATTTGCAAAATTAATAGTTCCTTTATTTGTTAATACAGACTTATTAATTGCCAAAGTATTTTCAGCAAATATACCAAAGGCTTTTGTTTTTCCATTTATACCTTTTAATGTACCTGCATTTGTCACAGAAATAGTCCTGTCTCCTAATGTAGAAGAGCCTAATCTGTTTGCACCATATAGAGCAACCCCTTCTTGTCCAACAGCAATAGTTCCACCTTGAGCATTTATTACTTTAGAACCACCTGCACCATATATACCTACTCCATTGTTTCCACTTACTTCAATAGTTCCTTTATTTGTTAAAGTGATGAAATCTCCCGCCATAGCAGTAGTTGTTTTTCTACTAGCTGCTGGTCCAGTTGTTATACTATTTCCTGATAATTTTATTGTTCCTAGGTTAGTTATTGATATATCTCCAACCTTTCCTTTTGAAGTTCCACCTTCATCATAGTTTCCTTGGAATAAAGCTACTTGTCCTTGTTTTGTTCCTGCTACAGTTTTTCCACTATTTAATGTCATACTAGATGAACGGAAATCCACTTTATAAAAAGCATCAGGACTTGCAGTTGTTGAATCATTATTTAAGTTAACATTTTGATTTATTTCTAATTTTCCTCTGTATACTGCATATACTTTATATTTTGTAGATGCACTATTTATTGTTACTTTATGTCCTAAACTTGAAGCTATACTTGAAGTTGTAGCAACACTACTTAATTTAATATTTCCTCCAGTAGGTTTATCTAAAATCATTAGAGTTCCACCTGGATTTAAAGTAACATCAAGTTTTCCTGTACTAGTTCCATTAGCAAACATACTATCAAAGAAGCTAGCTAATCCACTTATACTTCCGTTACTGTGAATTGTTGTACCTTTTAAGTAGAAAGCATAACCACCATTATTTACGGTAGCTTTTACATTACCTGTTAATTTGAATACTCCATTAGCTACATTTGCTGCATTATTAGATTCATAGTTATAGAACAATAATCCACCCTTATTTGCTATTAATTTTAAATTGTTAGAAGTATTATCTAAATTAACAACTGATTTATCTGAATATAGTCCTACTCCAGAATTTGATGCTTGTACAGTACCAGCTTTTAATTCTGTTTTAGTTTTTGCTTCTTGTCCTTTAGCATAAAGTCCAATAGATTGTCTTCCAGCCACATCAATTTTAGCAGCTGCTGTATTCATTAAGAATTCTCCAGTATTATATACCCCAGTTGAATTTGGTCCTGTTATACTTATTAAACCTTTGTTTTCTGATAATGAAACTTTTGCTGTAGCTCCACTTCCTTGTATCATTGATGTCATTCCAACAGAGTTTTTAGAGTTACCTATTTTAATTGTACCTTCATTTACAATTTTTGCTCTATCTGTTGCTAACATACCAAAGTTATCTTTAGAAGCAGCTGTTCCTTCTTTATCTATATTTATTGTTGCTCCAGAACGGTTAGTTGCAATAGCATATTTAGTATTAGCTCCTGAAGTAGAAGAACCGTTTGCTATCATACCTATTGCACCTTGTCCAGTTAGCTTTATATTAGCTTTATTAATAACTTCTGTGCTTGCATTAGAACCTTCATAAGCTAAATCAGCTTGATCAGCTCTCATAGCAACGTTAAATTGATATTTATTAGACACTTTTGGTGCAACAGCCGAAACTTTTATTGTTCCTTCATTTATCATATCAGAATTTAAATTTACAAACATTCCTAATGCATTAGAAATATTATCTTGTAAAACAATATTTCCTTTATTTATTGATTTACCTCTTGTAAGAGTTACCTTTGTTGTTACAGAGTTATCTCTCATTAAAGCCATAGCTGCTGCATTGTCAGCTTTATCTTTTCCATTAGGATTTTTTCTTAAAGTTATAGTACCTGTTGTATCATTCATAAAAGTTACTGCCCCAGCAACTTCTGTAGCTGCATATTTCATACCATAACTTTCAGCTCCTGATAAAAGTATACTTCCTCTATTTGTCATAGGTCTATTTGAAAAACGGTGATCTGTACTTGGGTTTGGTAAATAAGTATACATACCTATTGATCTTTCACCTCTAAAATCAACTACCCCAGTAGTATCATTTATCATATGCCCACCTGCAACAGGATCTTCTTGAACTAAAGCTAAGGCAACTTTATATCCTACATATCCATCTGTACTTCTTTTTATTCTGTAGACTTCAGTAGGTCCGTTTATAGATAAATACTTACCTGCTCCAGCTCCTGTTGTATCATAAGGCATAGTCTTAACCCAAGCATCATCTTTTTCTGTTTTATCTGTTATAGTTCCACTATTTAATTGAGTAGTATTATGACCTTGTGATACTAATCCTAAAGTAAAAATTCCTCCTAAATTTACAGTAGAGCCATTTGCTATTGCTATAGTATTTGTTCCAGCATTATCTGATTCAATAAATCTTGAACCTCCAACAAAGAAACGTTGATTATTTTTATTTGGATGACTTCCACTTGCTGAACTTGCTATTGCATTTGGATATTCATCACCAAAATTATATGAGTTAAAATATGCTGTTCCAGAATAAGTTAAATTACCTCCAGTATCTTGCCACATCTTAAATGCTAAAGATGCTCTTTCTGGTGGTGAACTAAATGACCCTGATCCTGCTGGCCATGTATAGTGCAATATAGTATTAATATTTCCAGCTGCTCTTCCAGCTAAATTAAATCCAGTTTTTGTATTTTGTCTAGGTACACTACCACTATTACATCCAACATTACAGTCAGCACCTAATACTATTGCAAAAGTAGGTGGTGTTGGTAAAGCAGGTGGATCCACTTTTGGTGCCACTGGTGCAAATGATGGTATATTAATATTTGGTGCACTTGGTGTGTTTGGTACCCCTGGTGCAGCACTTGGTACAGGTGGTTGCACATTTACTGGTGGTACATTTAATGTAATTGCACCTTTTTGAATATTTTTAGGTCTAATACCAGCACTTACTTCTATTGACATTGGATCTTCAATAATTGCTGCTCTTGTTATTAAACCGTAATTTAAACCATTTCCGTTTGGATTAAATCCCCCATTTGCAGCTATTATTGAATTTAATGTTCTTATTTGATCAGCTGTTCTAGCTGATGTTACTCTACCAAAAACATTTGTACTTCTTGAAAATACTCCTTCAAATGGATATTTTTCAGATTTATCTCCTCTACCTTTATATGTACCATACCAATTACTGTACATATAGTTAGCTCCAAATTGCCATGATGCCCAAGGTGATTTTACTACTTGATCTCCTTGTTCCATTAATTGAGTTAATTCTAATTTTAAGCCTGCTAAACCTTTTTCATTTTCTGCTCTTGCTTGATCAATTTTTGATTGTAAACTTCCAACTGAATTTTTTAAACTTTCTCTTGATGAAGCTATTTCTTCTCTTGTTGGTACCCCGTTTACTTGTGAGCTTTCTACTTCCTCTGAAAACGCACTTACTCCTAACATTAAAAATAGAATTGCTAAGCCAACTGAATATTTAATTGACTTATACCTCTTTGCAATTGAACGCAAATCTCTTTCTACTTTATATAGATTACTACCCATATTCACTTCCCCCTTGTATAATTTATAATAAAATTTAATTAATGATAAAATAATCTAACTATTTGAAAATTTTTTACAGAATAATTCGTTTGTATTAAGAGCCTTTGTTGTAAACTTGTATTTTGTAATCTCCCTTTCTCTTAAATATTGACGTTTGATATCGTAATTATTGTATTGATTTTGTAATTATTTTTTAAATATCATATATATTTTTTTGATATATATATTTTTTTGTTAATAACAATATAAAAGGGAGGTATTTTTACCTCCCCTCTTAATATTCTATTGTCATTATTGATATTTTAATACTATTTTCAAACTCCATGTCATTATAACATATATTTAGTAGATATTCAATATTTTTTTTAAAATTCTTTTTAATTAGAATATAATTCTTAGTCCTACTCCTCCTCTTACATTTTGTCCTTTTGTATCATAACCTACATTTCCAGTTACTCCTATTACTTGGTTATCTACTCCTAAGTTTAAGTCAAATTTAACATTTCCTCTTCTGTCTTCTTTTTCTCCTCTTATGTTGAACCAGTCTGCAGTTGTATCCGCAACTCTAGCTTTATTCTTACCATTTGCTACTCTTCCTAGTTCATTTTCATAAGCTACTCCTAAACCTGCTCTTAGTGATTTAGCTCCAAAGAAGTATCTGAATCCTAATTCTGCTCCTATTTCTGGTTTTATAGAGACATAATCATTTTCTTTTACTTCTAATTTGATTTCTCCAGATTTTTCTCTAATCTTTCCTACTCTTCCATATTCTAAACCTAATGCCGCATAAGGTCTTAATGAGAATGCCTCACTTAATCTAAAGTCTTTTCCTATTTCATTTCTTACTCCTATTCCATAGATATGATATTTAGCTTTTGCATTAAAAACTTTATCTACTACTAAGAACTTTCTATGTATTTTATTATAACCTACTGATAATTCTCCTGATATTGTCCAATTTAAGCTATTGTTATCATCAAATGGTATTGATTTAAATAATCCCACTTTTCCTTGTAATTGTTTTTCTTTTGACTTTCCTATATCCTTAAATTTAAATGTATTATGAACTATACCTGTGTACCATCCAATGCCTTTTCCTAACTTTATATCTTCATTTTCATCAAAAAAATACCCTTGATTAAATTCAAGGGTATAAAAATATTTTTTATTTAATTTGACTATTTAGTTATTTCAGAAACAACTCCAGAAGCAACAGTTCTTCCACCTTCTCTGATAGCGAATCTTAATCCTTGTTCCATAGCAATTGGGTGGATTAATTCTACAGTCATAGTGATGTTATCTCCTGGCATTACCATTTCTACTCCATCAGGTAAAGTTACTGCACCAGTGATGTCAGTAGTTCTGAAGTAAAATTGTGGTCTGTATCCTGAGAAGAATGGAGTATGTCTTCCTCCTTCATCTTTAGTTAATACATATACTTCACCTTTGAAGTTTGTATGAGGGTGGATGCTTCCTGGTTTAGCAAGAACTTGTCCTCTTTCAACTTCTTCTTTCTTAGTTCCTCTTAATAATACTCCAATGTTGTCTCCCGCTTGACCTTGATCAAGAAGTTTTCTAAACATTTCAACACCTGTACAAGTTGTTTTAGTTGTAGGTTTAATTCCAACTATTTCAATTTCTTCTCCAACTTTGATGATTCCTCTTTCAACTCTTCCAGTAACAACTGTTCCTCTTCCTGTGATAGTGAAAACATCTTCTATTGGCATCAAGAATGGTTGATCTACTGCTCTTTCTGGAGTAGGAATATAGCTATCTACTGCATCCATAAGTGCTAATATTTGGTCAACCCATTTTTCTTCACCATTTAAAGCTCCTAAAGATGAACCTCTGATTACAGGGATATCATCTCCTGGGAATCCATATTCATTTAATAATTCTCTAACTTCCATTTCAACTAATTCTAGTAATTCTTCATCTTCAACCATATCTGATTTATTTAAATAAACAACTATGTATGGAACTCCAACTTGTCTAGAAAGTAAGATATGTTCTCTTGTTTGAGGCATAGGTCCATCAGCAGCTGATACAACAAGTATAGCTCCGTCCATTTGAGCAGCTCCAGTTATCATATTTTTAACATAGTCAGCGTGTCCTGGACAGTCAACGTGAGCATAGTGTCTAGCAGCTGTTTCATATTCTATATGAGCTGTATTGATAGTTATTCCTCTTTCTTTTTCTTCAGGAGCAGCATCGATTTGGTCGAAATCTACTTTTTTAGCCCATCCTTTATCAGATAATACTTTAGATATAGCTGCAGTTGTAGTAGTTTTTCCATGGTCAACGTGCCCAATTGTTCCAATGTTTACATGTGGTTTGCTTCTTTCAAATTTTTCTTTAGCCATTTTTTCCTCCTAATTAATTATTTATTTACATTATTTTTCATATAATTTTATTACTCTAATTATACACTATTTTTATATAAAAAGTAAATTATTTTCCTCTTTCTTCTTGTATTTGCTTTTGAATTGAAGCAGGTACTTGAAGATATTCAGAAAATTCCCAAGAGTAAGTTGCTCTTCCTTGAGATTTAGATCTTAAGTCAGTTGCATATCCAAACATTTCTGATAGAGGTACTTTTGCAGTTATTATCTTAGCACCATTTCTATCTATCATTCCAGATACCATTCCTCTTCTTGAGTTTAAGTCTCCAATAATATCTCCCATATACTCTTCAGGAGTAGTTACTTCTACTTTGAATACTGGTTCTAATATTACTGGTTTAGCTTTTGTAGCAGCTTGTTTAAGTGCCATTGATCCAGCTATTTTAAATGCCATTTCTGATGAGTCAACTTCGTGATATGATCCATCATATAGAGTTACTTTTACATCAACTAAAGGATATCCAGCAATAACTCCTGATTCAAGAGCTTCTTTACATCCTTTTTCAACAGCAGGTATATATTCTCTAGGAATTACCCCTCCTGTTATTTTATTAACAAATTCAAATTCTTTACCTGGATTTGGTTCAAGTATAATCTTAACATGTCCATATTGTCCTCTACCTCCAGATTGTTTTGCATACTTAACTTCTTGATCACAAGATTGAGTTATAGTTTCTCTGTAAGCAACTTGAGGTTTTCCAACATTAGATTCTACCTTAAATTCTCTCTTCATTCTGTCTACGATGATTTCAAGGTGTAATTCTCCCATTCCAGATATAATTGTTTGTCCTGTTTCTTCATCAGTTCTAACTTTGAAAGTAGGATCTTCTTCTGCAAGTTTAGATAAAGCAATTCCCATTTTTTCTTGGTCATTTTTAGTTTTTGGTTCAACTGCAACTGAAATAACTGGTTCTGGGAATTCCATTTGTTCAAGAACTATTGGAGCATCTTCAGCACAAAGAGTATCTCCTGTTGTTGTATCTTTCAATCCAACTGCTGCTGCTATATCTCCACAGTATACATGTTCAATTTCTTCTCTCTTATTAGCATGCATTTGAAGTATTCTTCCCATTCTTTCTTTTTTACCTTTTGTTGAGTTAAGAACTGTAGCTCCTTTTTCAACAAAACCAGCATATACTCTGAAGAATGTTAATCTTCCAACAAATGGATCTGTCATAACTTTAAAAGCAAGTGATGCGAAAGGTGCATCATCTGACATTTCTCTGTCTATTAATATGTCAGGATTTTTAGGATCTCTACCTTCAACCATAGCAACATCTGTAGGTGCTGGCATATAGTTCACAATAGCATCTAGTAATGCTTGAATACCTTTATTTTTAAAGGCTGTTCCACATACAACAGGAACTATTGTATTATCTATTGTAGCCTTTCTTAATCCTTTTATGATTTCTTCTTTAGTTATTTCTTCTCCACCAAAGAATTTTTCCATTAAAGCATCATCAGTTTCAACTATTGATTCAAGCATATATTGTCTTGCTTCTTCAGCTTTTTCTTGTAGTTCTGCTCTAATATCTTTTACATCAAAATGTTGTCCATTATCTGAATCCACTGGCCAAACAATTTCTTTCATTTCTATTAGGTCTACTACTCCTTCAAATTGGTCTTCTGCACCAATAGGAATTTGTATAGGTACTGGGTTTGAACCTAATTTTTCTCTGATATCTGATACACACATATCAAAGTTAGCTCCAATTCTATCCATCTTATTAAAGAAAGCTATTCTTGGTACTTTATATTTATCAGCTTGTCTCCACACTGTTTCTGATTGTGGTTGCACACCATCAACAGCAGAGAAAACTGCAACAGCTCCATCTAGCACTCTTAGAGATCTTTCAACCTCAACAGTAAAGTCCACGTGTCCTGGTGTGTCTATTATATTTATCCTATGACCTTTCCAAAAACATGTAGTAGCAGCAGAAGTTATTGTTATCCCTCTTTCTTGCTCTTGTTCCATCCAGTCCATTGTTGCTTGACCTTCATGAACTTCTCCTAGTTTTCTTTCAACTCCAGTATAAAATAATATTCTTTCTGTTGTTGTTGTTTTCCCTGCATCGATATGGGCCATTATTCCAACGTTTCTAGTCATATCCAATGATATTTTCCTAGCCATTAAATTTTTCCTCCTCGATTATAACGAAAACATATTTTCTATATATTATACTCTATAATGTGCAAATGCTCTGTTTGCTTCTGCCATTTTGTAAGTATCTTCTTTTTTCTTAATAGTTGCACCTTCATTATTTGCTGCTGCAATTAATTCTGCTGCAAGTTTTTCTATCATTCCATATTCTTTTCTTGCTCTTGTATAAGTAGTTAACCATCTTATAGCAAGTGTTTGTTGTCTATCAGCTTTAACTTCAACTGGAACTTGGTAAGTAGCTCCTCCAATTCTTCTAGATCTAACTTCTATTTGAGGTTTTATATTATCTAAAGCTTGTTTAAATATATCATAACCATCTTGACCAGTTTTTTCTTTTATTAAATCCATTGCTGAGTAGAATATTCCTTCAGCTATTGATTTTTTTCCATCTAGCATTATTGAGTTAATTACTTTAGTAACAACTTTATCAGAGTATCTTGAATCAGGTAAAACATCTCTTTTTACCGCAGCTCTTCTTCTTGACATTAAATTTTACACCTCCTTTATTGTTTATTATGCGTTTTTAGCTCCGTACTTAGATCTACCTTGTTTTCTCTTTGCAACACCAGCAGTATCTAATGCACCTCTAATGATTTTATATCTAACCCCTGGTAAATCCTTTGTTCTTCCTCCTCTTACTAGAACGATTGAGTGTTCTTGTAAGTTATGTCCTTCACCAGGAATGTAACAAGTAACTTCGATTCCATTTGTTAATTTTACTCTGGCAACTTTTCTTAAAGCTGAGTTAGGTTTTTTAGGTGTAGTTGTATATACTCTTATACAAACCCCTCTTCTTTGTGGGTTACCTTGTAAAGCTGGAGATTTTTTCTTCTCAGTTAATGTTTGTCTTCCTTTTTTTACTAATTGACTTAGAGTAGGCATTTTACCCTCCTTTCTTATTTAATCTAATTTTTCTTTATAATTATAACTTAGATATTATAAACTTTTTATCTTTTATTGTCAACCTTAATTTCTTTACTTTACAATTTTTTTTATTTTTGTTAGAATTTTCTATGTAATATAAGTTTAATTTTTAAGGAGGTTTATATGAATT
>ERZ773010.1980-NODE-1980-length-12359-cov-23.722854_pt1 | contig 12359 bp, 8 predicted proteins | sample MGYA00580842_ERZ773010 | MGnify/ENA primary metagenome ERZ773010 (study PRJEB29015, sample SAMEA2737982) | human oral metagenome | biome: human oral; feature: human-associated habitat; material: dental | place: China | collected 2107 ...
TGGGCCCAGATCATCCCCAGGCCGCTCATACCGCGACCGGGGCCTTGATCGTGGGGTGGTGCTCGTAGCCCTGGGAGGCGTCGATGTCGTCCATGTCGTAGGAGTCGATGGACTCGGCCCGCTCCAGGCGCAGCGTGGGGAAGGGGTGGGCGCTGGGCACCCGGGAGAGCTGGGTGCGGACCTGCTCGACGTGGTTGTCGTAGATGTGGCAGTCCCCGCCGGTCCAGATGAGCTCACCGGGCTCCAGATCCGCCTGCTGGGCGAGCATGTGGGCCAGCAGCGCGTAAGAGGCGATGTTGAAGGGCACCCCCAGGAACAGGTCGGCGCTGCGCTGGTAGATCTGCAGGCTCAGGCGGCCGTCGGCCACGTAGCACTGGAAGAAGGCGTGGCAGGGGGCCAGCGCCATGGACCCCAGCTCGGAGACGTTCCAGGCCGACACCAGCATGCGCCGCGAGTCCGGGTCGGTACGCAGCGTGTCGATGAGCCCGGCGATCTGGTCGATCGCGCCCCCGTCCCGGGTGGGCCAGGAGCGCCACTGCGAGCCGTAGACCGGCCCCAGCTCACCGGAGTCATCGGCCCACTCGTCCCAGATCGTGATGCCCCGCTCCTGGAGCCAGCGCACGTTCGTCTCCCCGCGCAAGAACCACAGCAGCTCACCCTTGACGGCCTTCATGGCCACGAACTTCGTGGTGATGCGGGGGAAGCCGCGGCGCAGGTCGTAGCGCAGCTGGCGGGCGAAGAGTGAACGCGTCCCGGTGCCGGTGCGGTCGGACTTCGCGGTCCCGTTGGTCAGGATCTCGGCCAGGAGGTTCTCGTAGGCGACGTCTACGCCTGGTGGGGGGACGAGCCCCATCTGCGCCAGGGCCGGGTACTGACCGGCCGATGGCGAGGGCTCGCCGGCACTGCCGACTGCGCTCACGCCTCGATCACCTCGACATCGGAGCTGCCGACGTAGCCTCGCGCAGTGAGCTCTGGTCCCAGCGCCGCCTGCGCCCCCTCGATGACCTGGTTGGCCAGCGCCCGGCCCCCCGACCAGCCGATGGCGGCCCCGATCCCGAAGGGGAGGAGGCGCCCCAGCGCCAGCGCCCCGCCCTTGGCGGCCGAGCGCTTGGCCACCCGCTTGATGAGGTGGGCGTTGATCGACTTCACCGATGGCAGGGGCATCTGCATGAGCAGCTGAGCCGCCCAGAACATCGAGGACAGACCCAGCTGGCCCTGAACCGCCTCGGATCCCTCCTTGCCCAGGAGGGCGGAGAGGACCAGGGCCCGACGGCGGTCGGCGTCGACGACGTGCACCCCCTGGATCTCCGCGACAGTCAGAACGTAGGTGACGGCCGAGGCCATGAAGGCGGCGCTCTGGCCGACTGTCAGAGCTGCGGCCGCACCGGTTCCGATGGCCGGGATGGCCGCGGAGGCTCCGACGGCCCCCGATGACAGCCCCGCGTCCCGCCGGAATCGGGAGCCGGCCATCTCGACGAGCTCGGCGGTGTCGGCCCCGGGGCGGTCCCGGCGCATCCGTGCGACGCGCTCCTCGATGCGGGAGGCCGGGATGGCGATCGCCTTGTCGAGGGCACGTTCCAGCGCTGTGGAGCGCCCGGAGCGGGAGGTGTTCACAGTGTTCTCCTTACCTGAGTGACGCAGGGGCCTCGGGGAGCGCGGCCGGTTCAAGGGCCGGGGTGCTGAGGGCTCAGTCCTCGTTGGGGTCGACGATCGTCGTGGTGTAGGAAGCGCCGTGCTCGATGGTGTGGCCCACGGTGCAGTGACGGTCCACGGCTCCGGCGACCCGCTGGCTGAGCAGCTCACGCTGCTCAGCGTCGAGGGAGGACAGGTCAGTGACGATCTCGACCTGGAAGGACTCGTAGCGTTCCTCGGCGTCGTTCTTGACGGTCGAGCAGCCCACGGTGGCCTCGAAATCCTCGCCCAGGGCCTTGGCCAGACGGTGGTCGGCGGACAGAGTGTTGCAGGTGGCCAGGGCGATCTTCATCAGCTCACCGGGCGAGAACTCGCCCGGGCCCATACCAATGCGGACCTCGGCGCCCGAGGAGTTGCGGCCGATGTACTGACGGGTGCCCGCGCGCTCGGCCCACACGGCGTTAGGGGCGGAGGCGGCAGTGTTGGAAGTGCTCATGGCCTGATCGTGCCATGAAACCGGGCGAGACTCAGCGGTGGAATCGGCGTACAGCCCGGTGCTGCGCCACTGGCGGACAGGGGCGCAGCACGGGAATAACGCCGCTGGGCGACGCAGCGCACAGTCAGTGATCTGTGCGTGATCCGTGAGTGATCGGGGCGTGATGAAGACGTGGATCAGTGCTCGGCGAGCCAGGCGGTGGCCCGGCTCTCCTCATCGGCGACGACGCGGCCCACCATGCCCATGGCCTTCTCCTCGATGGCCTTGCCGACCAGTGGCACAGTGACCTTGAGGTCGACGTCGACGGTGACGGTGGTGGCCTCACCGGCGGACTCCGCGGCGGGAGCCATGGTGGAGGTGGCACTGACCTTGACCGGGGCGTTCTTGACCGTCACGTCGTAGCCGCCGGAGCGTGAGCCGTCATCCTTCGGCTCGCCCCAGGACTCGGCCACAGAGAAGGACACCGCCGAGCGCACGAACCGTGAGGCGACCGAGGGCAGCTGGGAGGGCTGGATGCTCCCGGCGATGGTGGCCACGAAGCCTTGGCCGCGCTGGGCGACGTCCACCGAGGTGTTGTCGAGCCCGGCTCGCAAGACCCGCGCCTCCTGGTAGGCGGGGTCGGCGAGCATCTGCGCGGTGCGTGCCGGAGAAGCAGGATAGGTGATGGTGATGGTCTTCCTCATGGTGCGATCCTGTCATGTTTCGCCGGTCCGGGGCATGTTCCGACCCCCGTGGGGACGGAGGCCAAGGCGTGCTCGTGCGGTTGAATGCGGGATCGCTCAGTTCCCGAACATGTGTCCTGCTTGGCAATTAGCCGGCTCAACGAGCCGGTTCCGCTCACTGCCGATAACCTTGAGAGGTGCCTAATCTTCTGCCCAGCGCCCTGAGAGACGCAGTCGACCTCGCCGAGGCCGACCTTGACTGGATCCACCAGCTGGTGGCCGACTGGCAGCTGATTGCGGACCTATCCACCTCTGACCTGGTGCTGTGGGTGCGTACCCGTGCGGGGCGCTTCATCGCTGCGGGCCACACCCGCCCCTCGGGGGGAACCACCGTCCACCTGGAGGACGTTGTCGGGCGGCGCATGCCGGCCTCGCGTGAGGCCAAGGCCATGGAATCACTGTCCACCGCCCAGATCCAGGACGCGGCCGAGCCCTACTGGACCGGTACCGCCGCGGTCCAGGAGGAGTACATCCCGGTCGTTCACGCCGGTACGCCGATCGCCGTCGTGACTCGGGAGACCTCGGTGGGCGTCATCCGGGGCGGGCGCATCGTTGAGCGGGAGATGGAGGAGATCGCCGAGGTCCTGTGCCAGATGACCGCCTCGGGCGACTTCCCCATCCAGGGCGCCGGCACCACGATCCGCCACGGCACGCCGCGCGTGGCCGACGGCGTCCTGCGTCTGGACGAGGAGGGGCGGATCGTCTACGTCAGCCCCAACGGGCGCTCCTGCTTCCACCGCCTGGGCATCGAGGGCGAGTTGGAGGGGATCCTGCTGGCCGAGGCCGTCACCTCGATCATTCCCGCCCGTACCCCCGTCGATGAGACGCTGGCCGTGGTCCTCATGGGCAGGCAGGCCTGGCTCACCGAGGTCGAGGTCGGGGGAGTGTTCCTGTCTGTGCGCTCCATCCCCCTGACGCGCAAGGGGCGCCGTTCCGGGGCGGTGCTCCTGGTACGTGACGTCACCGAGGTGCGTCGGCGTGAGCAGGTCCTGCTCAACAAGGACGCCACCATCCGGGAGGTCCACCACCGGGTCAAGAACAACCTGCAGACCGTCTCGGCGCTGCTGCGTATGCAGGCCCGCCGCGCCTCGAACGAGGAGACCCGCCAGGCCCTGTCCGAGGCCGAGCGCCGGGTGACCACTATCGCCACCGTCCACGACGCCCTGAGCCACAACGTCAATGAGCATGTGGACTTCGATGAGGTCTTCTCCTCCATCCTGCGCATGGCCGCGGTCGTGGCCACGCCCACGGGCGAGGTCAGCACCAAGCTGGAGGGCTCCTTCGGGGTGGTCGACGCTGACACGGCGCAGGCGCTGGCCACGGTGCTGGCCGAGCTCGTGACCAACGCCGTCGAGCACGGCCTCGATGGCCGCGACGGCCGCGTGACGGTCACGGCCCACCGTGACGAGGACCGGCTCGAGGTCCACGTGATGGACAACGGTGCGGGCCTGGCGCCGGACACCCTCATGACCGGACTGGGGACACGGATCGTCACCACGCTCGTGCGAGGAGAGCTGCGCGGGGTCATTGATTGGGAGCCTCTGAGCGGAGGGGGCACCGACGTCGTCATTCATGCCCGCCTTCATCAGCGGGCTGCCAGGACTGAAGCCTGACCTTTCCTTTTCCCGCTGTAGAGAACCACTGGATCAACAAAACGGTGTTCGCACGATTAACCGTGCGAACACCGCAGTGTCAAGAACTCGATCAGTTTTCAGGAGGACCGGCGGGCCCTGGCCGCCCGGCGCTTGAGAGAACGGCGCTCGTCCTCGCTCATGCCTCCCCAGACGCCGGCGTCCTGGCCGTTCTCCAGTGCCCACTTCAGGCAGGTGTCCACCACCTCGCAGCGGCCGCACACCTCTTTTGCCTTGGCGATCTGGGCAATGGCGGGACCTGTGTTCCCCACGGGGAAGAAGAGCTCCGGGTCAACGGTGAGACATGCGGCTTGGCTGCGCCAGTCCATAAGGGCCCCCTACAAGGTCATCGGTCATGCGGTTGGCGCCGACCCAACTTGTCAGGGAACGGCGGCCGCGTCCGAGAACAACTTTCACACGACGGGGGGCGGTGGGCAAGACCTCGATCATGAGACCTGTGCCGATACCCTGTCGTGATCCTCACAGGATGCTGAGCTGTTGAGATAACACCACTTTCCTTCATTGAGAATGCCTGTTAAACAGGGTGTTCAATAGGACGATCATTGTCTTCGGGCCGGGGTAGCACGATCTGAATGGGCAGGCACGTTCCGCGATAGACGAGTGCCCCACGACCGGGCAGCGTCATCGCTCTGGGGTCGGTGACCGTCCGCAAGGAGATGCCGGCGGCCTGATCGGCAGGGCGCATGCCGGGCCACAGCACGACGAGTGCCTCACGCTCACGCATGGTGGAGATCGCGCCGCGGAAGGTCGTGGCGACCTTCTCCGTCGAGGCGGAGGCCAGGACCACCTCGGAGCGCGCTAGCGCGGCCTCCACCTGAGTGGCGGTGGCGATGTCCGCCAGGTCCAGGTCGTCAACGACGAGGGGGTCGGAGGCCATCGCCTGGGCCAGAGCCCGCAGTGCCGTGGAGCGCCCCGAGCCGGGAGGCCCGGCGACCAGGACGCTGGTGTGAGCCGGAAGCGTGACCGGTGCCGCCGCGTCTCCTCCCACAGCCCAGGTGCCCTCCGGGACGTCCTCCCAGGTGGGCCGGGTCGGTAGTGGTTCGAGTCGTAGCGCGTGGCCGACGTTGCGCTCGCAGGCGGATCCCGGGCAGTCCTCACGGAGCACGATCTGGCAGGCGGTCGTCGTCGCCCCGTCCAGGATGACGCCACGCCCCGGGGTGCCGCCGGTGACCACCCCGCGTGGAAGACCAGCGAGAGCGGCCTGTGTGCCGGTGGCCGCACCGAGAACCAGCCTGAGCCCCATGGAGGCGGCCCATCGGGAGGTGGAGGCTGCCAAGGGGGCGGTCAGCAGCAGGGGAGTGCCCGTCGCGGAGGCGGTACGGATGACGGCCTCCAACAGGGCGTTGCCCTGGCCGGGTCCCAGCACCTCATCAATGGTCGGGACGAGAGCGTCGACGTTGTCGAGGCACAATAGGTCCCCGCCGAGGTGTCCGCTGGCGGCGAGTCCCCACAGCCGGGTCAGACGTCGCGGGTCCTCCGTACCGACCACGGTGCCCAGCCCGGGGTGGCTGAGGAGCCCGCGCACGGAGCAGGCCATGTCCGTGGTCTGGCCGGAGGCGATAGTGGTTGTGGGAGCGAAGCCGCACAGGTGCACCCCTCTGCCCGAGCCCAGCGCCGCCGTCGCTGCGGAGGCAACGAGAGTGGAGCGCCCCGACCTCGGGGCCCCGAGGACCAGCAGCGGGCGAGTGACCCGCCACTGCCACACCCCCAGGCTCTGCCGGCGAGGAAGGTCGGTCACGGCCAGGAGAAGACGGTCATCGTCGTGCCCGGACAGTGGAGCGTGGTCGGCAGGGTCGGCCGTGACCAGCGGCTCCTGCTCCTCACGCTCACCCGGTGCCTGGGGGCCTCGGAGCCGAACCAGCTCGAGTGCCCCGGCCGCGCTGATCGAGGTGGGCAGGGCCGGCGCCCAGGGACGCCACGGGGCGGCGTGACCCTCGGCTGCCCGTGAGATGAGGTCGACGATCCCCTGAACCTCACTCGCCGAGCCGCACCAGGGGGCCTGAAGCACCTGACTGCCAGGGTCGGGAGAACCACTGGCCCCGTCGCCGAGACCTTGCCGGTCAGCGGCGCTGTCTTGAGCGCCGCCGGCGCCACTGACCAGGACCCTGCCGGGATGATGACCGAGCCGGGCGGCCCCGTCGTGTCCCAGGACGTCCCGGGAGTCAGCGGCGTCGAGCACCCGCAGGCACACTCGTAAGGAGGTGTTGGCCCGAATCGCCGGGGATATTGCCCCCTGAGGGCGCTGCGTGGCCAGAATGAGGTGGATTCCCAGGCTGCGCCCTTGGGCGGCGATACGCACCAGGGACTCCAGGACCTCTGCGTGCTCGCCGGCCAAGGTGGCGAACTCGTCCACCGCTACCACCAGATCGGGCACGACAACCTGCGGTGGCAGGCAGGACAGGTCCTTGGCGCCGTGTGCGGCCAGGATCCGCTCGCGGCGGCGCACCTCGGCCTCCAAGGAGGACAGGGCGCGCTGGGTGCCGGCGGGATCCAGATCCGTCAGCACCCCGGCCGTGTGCGGCAGGCCGGCCAGAGGGCCGAAGGCGGCGCCGCCCTTGTAGTCGACGAGGACCAGGGTGAGGCGATCCGGCGCTCGGCTCAGCGCCAGCTGCACCAGCCACGAGATGAGCAGCTCGGACTTGCCTGAGCCCGTGGTCCCGGCCAGCAGGGCGTGCGGACCGTCCGCCACCAGGTCGGCACGCACCGGTCCTCGTACTCCCACTCCGAGCACTGCCGACAGCGCCTGCGCGCCCCGGGCCGGCGAGTGCGTCTGATCCTCCCACCGTGCCCGCAGCTCGTGGGCGTCGAGGTCGTCCATGACCGTGCTGAGGGGGACCAGATCGGGAATGCCTTCGGCCTGGGACGAGGACCCGCGTAGTGACCTGATCCGGGAGCGGCTCAGGTGACAAACCGCCCCCCACCAGGTCGGTGAGCACGACGGCGCCCCATCCGGAGCGGGCCGCGTGCTCAGCGCCTGGGGTGGGACCCCGTCATGAGAGCAGGTCACTATCTGCGCGCAGCGAGGGTGCGCCTGCGGGCCCCAGGAGAGGCGGACCCCCAGCCGGTCGCCTGTCTCCTCACGCTCCACACCGCCCCGATAGCCGGCGCGTTCATCCGGCGGGGCACCCGGTGGGACATCCAGTATGGTCAACCGGACCTCATCGCGGGCCAGGAGCTGGGCGCACCACCATCTGAGCGCACTGCCCGCGCCCCTGCCCACCAGGGCCAGGCTCTCACCGTCGCAGAGCGACAGGACGCAGCGTCGTCGTCGCCCGGCACTCCATGCGGCCAGGTTCTCCTGACCGGCGGAGGCGGGCGTCGTCGAGCCCTCGGCCTGGGGGCCATGGACGGACTGAGACATGCTGGAGCGCGCGGCGACGGCCAGCAGCATCGTGGCAGGGTCCGGCTCTCCGCGCCTCCAACCCGGTCGGCCGCCCCGGCGGCGCCGGCGAGCGTGCCATCGGCCTCCACCGGCCCGCCCGGTGCGCCCGGCGCGCTGGGTTCTCCGTTGTTGCAGGAAGGGCACCAGGCGCATGATCGTCATCGCGACCATCGGCGCCACCATGACCATGCCCATCGCGCCGCGGCTCCCCGTCCTGAGCGCGATGACCGCCGAGCCGGCCATGACCAGGACACAGACCAGTGAGCCCGCCATCAACCACGCCGTTGACGATCCCGACGTCGTGGGGGCGACTACCACCAGGTCGAAGGGGCGCCTACGCAGCTCGAGCACGCTGTTCCCCAGCCGCAGGAGCGTCCCCTCCTTCATCCTCATCTCCCGGCGCACACGCAGCCACAGCCCCAGGTGCCAGTAGCGATAGGAGCCGTTGGCCGATCCGCAGTCCTGCGCCAGGACCCGGCCGCCGTGGAGTCGCAGGCGCAGATGACGGCGGGAGACCAAGGGATCGCTGAGGACCTCGCCGCGGCCCAGGAGGGCGCCGTCCCTGACGGCCATTACCAGGCCCAGGTCGGGACCGTCCAGGACGGCAAGGTGCCACGGGCCGGCCACGGCGGCCAGAGCCGCGTCCGCTGCCGCCTCACCCGCCGAGCGTCGGAACAACGAGGACGAGGCCTCTCCCGGCAGGAACGAGTGGAGGTCCAGAACGTCGGCGGTAGAGCTCATTCGTCCAGAATCGCCGTAGGGGCTCGTTGCGTCATTTTCAGGCAATCCCGGGTGTGGACAACCTAGCCGTTCGGGGATGCTCATGGTCACTGTGGACACTGGCGCAACCCGGTGTGAACCCGCTTGGGAGAAGATGGTCTCATGACTGACACCGATGCGCCCCGCGGCTCCGCTCCCGCCCCGGCTCTCTCCTCGGCACGCTCCGATCAGCGCGGCCCCGTGGATCTGAGCGCCATCCCCACCGCCGCCCGGGAGCGCTGGAGCGAGCTGGTGCGTGACATCGAGGCCGCCCGCGACGCCTACTACAACGCGATCGATGCCGAGAGCCCCCTGTCCGACGCCGACTACGACCTCCTCTACCGTGAGCTGGAGGAGCTGGAGGCGGCTTACCCCCTCCTGGCCCGAGCCGGATCACCGACCCGCTCCGTGGGCGGGCGCGCCGTCACCGACTTCGCCCCCGCCCCGCACCACGAGCGCATGTACTCCCTTCAGGATGTCTTCTCCCTCGACGAGGTCCAGGAGTGGGCCGAGCGCATGGTCTCCGAGACCGGGGTCGGCGACGACGAGCTCGCCATGACCGCCGAAGTCAAGATCGACGGCCTGGCCGTAGCCCTGACCTACGAGGACGGCATCCTCACCCGGGCCGCTACCCGGGGGGACGGCACCACCGGTGAGGACGTCACCGGCAATGTGCGCACCATCGCCTCGGTCCCCCTGGTCCTGGCCGGCGACGCCCACCCCTCCCTGCTCGAGGTGCGCGGCGAGGTCTACTTTCCCACCCAGGACTTCGAGGCCTTCAACGAGGAGCGCCGAACCCTCAACCTGCAGCGGCAGGCCGACGGCGCCCCCCTCCTGCAGGTCTTCGCCAACCCGCGCAACGCGGCCGCCGGCTCACTGCGCCAGAAGAACCCAGCCGTCACCGCGTCCCGGCCCCTGGCGATGATCGCCCACGGGGTCGGTGCGATCACCCCTGCACCGGGGGAGAGGCTCCCTACCCGCCAGCACGAGTGGTATGAGCTGCTGGCCGGCTGGGGGCTGCCGGTATCCCCCTACAACGCCGTGGTGAGGGGACGCGCCGAGCGCGAGGCCTACATCGAGCGCTACGCCACCCACCGCCACGACCTCATCCACGAGATCGACGGCATCGTCTTCAAGCTCGACGACCACTCCCTTCAGCGCCGCCTGGGGCACACCTCCCGAGTGCCCCGCTGGGCCACCGCCTACAAGTACCCGCCCGAGGAGGTACGCACCCGGTTGCTGGACATCGCCGTCCAGGTCGGGCGCACCGGTCGCGTCACGCCCTTCGGCATGATGGAGCCGGTCCTGGTCGCCGGCTCGACGGTGGCACGCGCCACCCTTCACAACGCCGCCGAGGTGGCCCGCAAGGGCGTGCGCATCGGCGACATGGTCATCGTGCGCAAGGCCGGCGACGTCATCCCCGAGATCCTCGGGCCGGTCGCCGACCTGCGTGACGGCAGCGAGAGGGACTTCGTCATGCCGACGCACTGCCCCTCCTGCGGCACCGAGCTGGCGCCGGCCAAGGCCGGCGACGTCGACCTGCGCTGCCCTAATACCCGGTCCTGCCCCGCCCAGCTCACTGAGCGGATCGCTCACATCGGTTCCCGGGGCGCCCTCGACGTCGAAGGGCTGGGAGACGAGGCCGCCGGCGCCCTGACCCGACCCGACGCCGGACGCCGCGAGGCCCTGACCGCGCTCGCGGCGGGGCGGAGCCTGGAGACCGAAGGCGGACGACTCAGCCTCCCGCCCGGCGAGCTCGACTCCCTCCACGTCTCCCAGCGGGTGGAGGCCGTTGAGGAGCTCCTGAGGCAGGCGGGGATCACCGAGCAGACACCGGTGCTCACCGGCGAGGCCGCCCTGTTCGACCTGACCGAGGACGACCTGCGCGAGGTCTTCGTCTGGCGCCCCGTCTCCCGTCGCGGGGTCCCCACCGGGGACTGGCGCCTGAGCCGCTTCTTCTGGACCAAGCAGACCTACGACGCCGACGGTCGGGTCAAGAAGGCGACGGCGCCGGGGAAGAACGCCACCGCCATGCTCTCCCAGCTCCGCCAGGCCCGCAGCCGCCCGCTGTGGCGCATCCTGGTGGCCCTGTCGGTGCGCCACGTCGGTCCTACGGCCGCCCGGGCCCTGGCGGCGCGCTTCAGGTCCTTGGAGGCCCTGTGTCAGGCCGATGTCGCCGAGCTGGCCGAGGTCGACGGCGTCGGCCCCACCATTGCCGAGTCCTGGGCCAGGTGGCGTGAGGTCGACTGGCACCGCGAGATCCTCAGCCGCTGGGAGGCCGCCGGGGTCCGTACCCGGGAGGAGGACTCGGAGGAGCAGGAGGAGCCGGCGCGGACCCTGGAGGGCCTGACCGTCGTCGTCACCGGCTCCCTGGAGGGATTCACCCGGGACAGCGCCAAGGAGGCCATCGTCTCGCGCGGCGGCAAGGCATCGGGCAGCGTCTCGAAGAAGACGAGCTTCGTCGTCGTGGGGGACAAGGCGGGCTCCAAGGAGACCAAGGCCCGCGAGCTGGGACTGACGATCCTTGACGAGGAGGGCTTCGTGGCGCTCCTGGAAGGCGGACCCCAGGCGGTCTCCTGACCTGACTCGTGACACCTTAGTGCCCTGGGGACTGTAGGGATTTGAGGATGCTGGCTGCGGTTGGGGTGATTTGGGGTTGGGCAGTGATCTTATGACCGTTGAGGTTGATGGTGATGTCCTGGAGGGGCTTGAGGGTACGGATGATGCGTTTGATGCTGATCCCGGTGGTCTCCTGGAGGTGCCGGGCGACGGCCAGGGCGGCCATGACCACGGTCAGGTGCGCCTCGATGGCGTCATGGGTGTGGTGGAAGACGGGGCGGGCTCTCAGGTCGTGCTTGCTCATCCGGAAAGAGGCCTCGACGTGCCACAGCTCGTGATACGAGGAGACGACCTCACCGGCGCCCATCAAGCCTGCGGGGATGTTGGTGACATACCCCTTGAGGCCCACCAGTGACCTGGCCCGGGCCAGGGACGCCTCATCCAGGGTGGCGTCACCGGCGTGGGTGGTGACGAACCTGGTGCCCTTGGGACGCTTCTCTCCGGCGATGACGGCCCGGGCCCGGTTCTCCTGGGCGGTCAGGGTCTGAGTGTCCCTGGCGGCGCGCTTCTTGGAGTAGGCCCACACCGCCCGCCACGACCCCGGGTGAGTGTCCGGGTCCCAGACGGGCTCACGACGCTTGCTGACGTCCCGCTCGCTCCTGGAGCCTTTCTTGGGGGTGATGGTGTCGATGAGCTGCCCATCGGTGAAGGCGTCCCCGGCCCAGTGGAAGTGGGCCTCAAGGTCACCTGGGGCCCGGACCTGGCGGGCCCCGACAATGAAACGTAGGTGCGCCTTGTCCAGGGCCGTGAGGTTCGATGCTGACAGCATGCCGGCATCAGCGACGATGACGAGCTCCTCGATACCGTGAGCGGCCTGGAAGGCCTCCACGATGGGGATGATCGTGGTGGTCTCGGCCTTGTTCCCTTCCCAGCACCCGATTCTCAGAGGAAAACCACGGCGGTCGACCAGCAGGCCGACGATGACCTGGGGATCGACCCGCCTGTCCTTGGAGTAACCCACCCGCCGCAGGTCGTCCTCCTTCTCGGCCTCGAAATAGAGCGTGGTGACGTCGTACAGGCACAGGGCCAGACCGGAGGTGTTGGTGACGTGCTCGAACAAGGCCCCAGAGATGCTCTCGCGGTAGCCCCGCTGCCCG
>ERZ773010.1981-NODE-1981-length-12358-cov-9.932374_pt1 | contig 12358 bp, 9 predicted proteins | sample MGYA00580842_ERZ773010 | MGnify/ENA primary metagenome ERZ773010 (study PRJEB29015, sample SAMEA2737982) | human oral metagenome | biome: human oral; feature: human-associated habitat; material: dental | place: China | collected 2107 ...
GTGCTGGCAGCCTCCCAGGACCCGGGGCTCGTCACCGCCGTCGGGGTCACCCGGGCCGACGACGGGCAGAGGCGCATCAGCCTTCAGTCGGGAGACAAGTCGAAAGCCACCTCCATCCCCCTGGAGAACGGCACAGTCTTCTTCGATCCACGAACAGGCGGTCCCAACGCCGGCCTTGACGACTTCTCCGTCAATACACCAGGAGGTAACGACGACATCAGCGCACTCAGCGCGCCGGGCGTCACCGTCGTCCTTCTGCGCCCCACCGACGAGAGTCAGACCACCGGTACACGCCTTCGTCTCTACGGACTGGCATGGTTGTGACAGCTTGGTTCGGCCCCGTTGTGACGGCCTGATCTGGCCCCGCGTGCGACTTGCCGGGGTGTTGACGGTCTGAACTGGCCCCACCCCTTCACGCTGGTCCCCATCACTGGGAACCAGTCGCGAGGGCAAGGGAGCCAAGATGGGATCACGAGTGCAGCTGTACGCCGACATCCGCCACGACGCGCGAGTCGATGGCCTGTCCATCCGCGAGCTCGCCCGCAAACACGGAGTCCACCGCCGCACCGTCCGCCAGGCACTCGCCGCAGCCGAACCCCCACCCCGCAAGAAACCGGTCCGCACAGCACCGCGCCTGGACCCGTACAAGCCGGCGATCGACGAGATGCTCACCTATGACCTGACCGCGCCGCGCAAGCAGCGCCATACCGCGACCAGGATCCTGGCCCGGCTGCGCGACGAGCACGGCGCCACCGACCTCTCCTACTCCACGGTGCGGGACTACGTCCGGGTCAGGCGCACGCAGATCGATCTGGAGGCCGGGCGCCGGGTGGAGGCGATGGTACCGCAGGACCACGCCCCCGGCGCGGAGGCCGAGGTCGACTTCGGCGAGGTCTACGTCATCCTGGACGGCGTCAAGACCAAGTGCCACATGTTCGTCTACCGCCTGTCCCACTCCGGCAAGGCCATCCACCGCGTCTACCCGACCGGCGGACAGGAGGCCTTCCTCGAAGGACACATCGAGGCCTTCCACGCCCTGGGCGGCATCCCCACCCGCCACATCCGCTACGACAACCTCACCTCCGCCGTCGTCCAGGTCATCCACGGCGGCGACCGGCTACGCGACGAGAACGAACGCTGAGTGCTGTTCCGCTCCCACTACGGCTTCGACGCGTTCTACTGCCAGCCCGGCATCGACGGCGCCCACGAGAAAGGCGGCGTCGAGGGCGAGGTCGGATGGTTCCGCCGCAACCACCTCACCCCCATGCCCGAAGTCGCCACCCTGGACGAACTCAACGACAAGATCCGCGCCTGGGAGCACGACGACAACACCCGCCGCATCACCGGCCACGCCAACACGATCGGGCAGGACCACCACGCCGAGCTGCCCCACCTGGCACCGTTGCCGGCCGACGACTTCGACCCCGGCCTGATCCTCCACCCCCGCGTCGACCGCTCCGCCCTGATCACCGTCCGCATGGTCAAGTACTCCGTCCCCGCGCACCTCATCGGCCAACGCGTCCGCGTGTCCCTGCGGGCCTCGTGCGTGGTCGTGTTCGAGGGCCGCACCGTCCTCGCCACCCACCCTCGCCTCGGCACCCGTGGCGTGACCCGGGTCGAGCTGGACCACTACCTCGAAGTGCTGCGGCACAAGCCCGGCGCGTTCCCCGGCTCCACCGATCCCTCCCGTCCGACGCGGTGATCGCCGGCATCACCTCGGCCCTGTCGGTGGGCGCGATCAGCCCCGACGTCGTCGCCGTCGAAGCCCGCCGCCATACCACCACCCACACACCCGCCCCAGCCAGCCAGACCAGGGGCGGGACGGTCGTGAACCTGCCACCCCGACGCCCCACCAACCCGCACCAGGTCATCGCGCACCTGCCCGAAGACACCCGGCCCCTGCCCACCGTCACCGCCTACGACGAACTCCTGTGCCGACGCCAACCCGATCCCGCCCCGGCCCCCGCCGAGACTCACCACCACACCCCGACAGGAACCCCATAACCACCACCAGCACCAGCCGTCCCGAGAGCCTTCGCCGTCGTCAGGGCCTCACCGAGCAAGCCGCGCAGGCCGCGATCGACCAAGCCTGCCGCCGGCTTCGGCTGCCCACGATCCGCGCCGTCGTCGACGACGCCGTGACGGCCGCCACCAAGGAACAACTCACCTACCAGGGCTTCCTCGCCGAACTCCTCCTGGCCGAGGTCGACGACCGCGACCGCCGCTCCACCCTGCGTCGCATCAAGAGCGCCGGCTTCCCCCGCGAGAAATGGCTCGCCGACTTCGACTTCACCGCGAACCCCAACATCAACCCGGCCACCATCAACGAGCTCGCCACCGGCGACTGGATCCGCCGCGGCGACCCGCTGTGCCTGATCGGGGACTCCGGCACCGGCAAGTCCCACCTGCTCATCGCGCTCGGCACCGCCGCCGCCGAGCAGGGCTACCGCGTCCGATACACCCTCGCCACCCGGCTCGTGAACGAGCTCGTCGAAGCCGCCGACGAGAAACAACTCACCAAGACCATCAACCGCTACGGCCGCGTCGACCTCCTCGTGATTGACGAGCTCGGCTACCTGGAACTCGACCGGCGAGGTGCCGAACTGCTGTTCCAGGTCCTCACCGAACGAGAGGAGAAGAACGCCATCGCGATCGCCTCCAACCAGTCCTTCTCCGCCTGGACCGACACCTTCACCGACCCCCGCCTGTGCGCAGCAATCGTCGACCGCCTCACCTACAACGCCACCATCATCGAAACCGGCACAAACTCCTACCGCCTCGCCCACACCCGAGCCCCGGCATCTGTGATGGGGTGAACAACGACCGGCTGGGCTCTTGGGGTCAGCGGTGACGGCGCAACCGCAGCGAGTTGGTGATCACGCTGACCGAGCTGAGGGCCATGGCGGCGGCCGCGATGACGGGCGACAGCAGCCAGCCAAAGGCCGGGTAGAGGGCGCCGGCGGCCAGCGGGATACCGACCACGTTGTACACGAACGCGAAGACCAGGTTCTGGCGGATGTTGCGCATCGTGTCGACCGACAGGTCGCGGGCCTTGACCAGGGCGGCCAGGTCACCGCCGAGCAGGGTCACGTCGGCGCTCTCGATGGCCACGTCGGTGCCGGTGCCCATGGCCACACCCACGTCGGCCACGGCGAGGGCGGGGGCGTCGTTGACGCCGTCGCCGGCCATAACGACCGTGTGGCCCTGGGCCTGCAGGGCCTGCACGTGGCCGTGCTTCTGGTCGGGCAGGACGTCGGCGACGACCTGGTCGATGCGCAGCTCGTCGGCGATGGCCCGGGCGGTGGTGGCATTGTCGCCGGTGAGCATGACGACCTTCATCCCGCGCCGACGCAGGTCCTCGATCGCGCCGGCGGTGGTCGCCTTGAGCGGGTCGGCGATGGCCAGCACACTGGCGGGCCTGCCGTCGACGGCCACGACGATCGCGGTCGCGCCACGGCGACGGTAGGCCTCCACCACGGCGTCCAGGGCATGGGTGTCGACGTGCTGGCTGCCCAGGAAGGCGGGGCTGCCGACGAGCACGTGCTGACCGTCGACGGTGGCGCTGACACCGCCACCCGGGTGGGCGGCGAAATCGCTGGCCGCCGGCACCGTGCGTCCCGTCTGGCGGGCAGCATCGACCACCGCCCTGGCGAGGGGGTGTTCGGAGCCGGCCTCCACAGCCGCGGCGAGCAGCAGTGTCCGGGCGTCCTCGTGGCCGTCGACGCCCTGCTGGTCGACCAGGCTGGGGCGGCCCTGGGTGAGGGTACCGGTCTTGTCGACGACGACGGTGTCGACCTTCTGCAGTCGTTCGAGGGCCTCGGCGTTCTTGACCAGCACGCCCTCGCTGGCGCCGCGCCCGACCCCGACCATGATCGACATTGGCGTGGCCAGACCCAGCGCACACGGGCAGGCGATGATCAGCACGCTGACGGCGGCCACGATCGCGAACGGCAGCCGCGGCTGCGGCCCGATCGCCAGCCACAACCCGAAGGTGGCCAGGGCGACGGCGATCACGACCGGCACGAACACCGCCGAGATCTTGTCGACCAGTCCCTGGATCGGAGCACGGGACCGCTGCGCCTGGGAGACCAGGTCGACGATCCGGGCCAGGGTCGAGTCGGCGCCCAGGCCAGTGGCCTCCACCACCAGGCTGCCGCCCTGGATGATCGTGCCGCCGATGACCCGGTCACCGGGGCTCTTGTCGACCGGAACCGGCTCGCCGGTGATCATCGACTCGTCCACATACGCGTGACCATCGACCACGGTGCCGTCGGCCGGCACCTTCTCGCCCGGCCGCACCCGGCACCGATCGCCCAGCTGCAGCTCGGCGGCCGGCACGTCGGTCTCGGTGCCGTCGGCCCCGATGCGGTGCGCGGTGGCCGGTGACAGGTCGAGCAGGGTGCGGATCGCACCGGAGGTCTGGTCGCGGGCCCGCAGCTCGAGGACCTGGCCGAGCAGCACCAGGGTGATGATGACTGCCGCGGCCTCGAAGTAGGTGCCGACCCGGCCGTCCATCGCCCGCATCCCGGACGGGAACAACCCCGGCGCCAGCACCGCGACCACGCTGTACAGCCACGCGGCACCGACACCCAACGACACCAGGGTGAACATGTTCAGGTGACGGCTGACCACCGACTTCGCGCCGCGCACGAAGAACGGCCACCCAGCCCACCACACCACCGGCGTCGACAGGGCCAGCTCGAGCCACGGCGCGACGCTGCCGGGCAGCGCACGCCCCAGCACCATGGGAACCATCACCATCGCCACCAGCGGCACGCTCAGCACCGCCGCCACCCGGAACCGGCGACGCATGTCGACGAGCTCCTGGTTCGGGCCGTCGTCGAGCCCGGCCGAGACCCGCTCCAGCGCCATGCCACAGATCGGGCAGTCACCGGGGCCGTCGCTGCGGACCTCGGGGTGCATCGGGCAGGTCCAGTCCCCTGCAGCGACCGCACCGGCCACCACCGCCGGCTCGCCGGTGGGGTGCTGGTGGTCGTGGTGCTGTGCGGCCGGCGCGTCCCCACCGTCGGCGGGTTGCAGGAACATCCCGCACTTGGGGCAGCGTCCCGGGTGGTCGCTGGTCACCTCGGGGTGCATCGGGCACGTGTAGCGGGTGGTGTGGTCGTGGGTGGCGGTGGCTGCCGGGTGGTTCATGGGTTGCTCCTCGAGACGGTGCTGCCGGTGGATGGCGGGCGGTGGTCAGTGCTGGGATCCGTGGTCCATCATGCGCATCATCAGCCACATCATGAGCATGCAGCTGATGGCGGGCACGAGGGCGGCCAGGACACCGCCGGCGGCGAGGCTGGCACGTCCGGCCCACAGGTAGCCGGCGACCACGAGCAGCATCGGTGCGCACATCAGCAGGTGCATCCAGTGGTGGGACTTGCCGTGCTGGTGGGAGTTGCCGTGCTGGTGGGTGGTGCTGGTGGGGTCCTGGTCGGGGCTCGTGTACATGGCGTGTCCTTGTCTGCTCGGGGAAGGGGTTTTCCTTCCACTTCCACGGTGACGGGGCGAGGTCAATGAGCTCGCGAGGTTTGGTGAAGGTCTGGTCAAGCTCTGCAGACGGCGATGGTGAGGCTGCCGCAAGGGGGCAGCCGCGCCATCAGGGCAGGCGTGGGTGGCCGACATCGGCCGGGAGATGTCAGTAGCGCAGGGTCGTCATCATGCCGAGTTCGGCGTGGTAGATGTTGTGGCAGTGCAGCATCCAGGTGCCGGGGTTGTCGGCCTGCAGGTCGGCCTCGACGGTCTCCATGGGGCGGATCAGGACGGTGTCCTTGCGCAGCCCGTCGCTGCCGGGCAGGGCCCAAGTGTGGCCGTGGATGTGCATGGGGTGGGCCATCATCGTCATGTTCGTCATCCGCAGCCGCACGCGCTGGCCGCGGCTGAGCGCCAGTGGGGTGTCCTCGCCGAAGCGTTTGCCGTTGAGGCCCCACGCGTAGGGCTTCATCTGGCCGTTGAGTGCCACGTCGAGGGTGGTGTCGGGCTTGCGGTCGGGCAGTCGGGCGCTGTCGGCGGGCTTGAGCTGGGTGGTCAGCAGGGCCTTGCCGTCGAGTTCTGCGATGCGGGTGTCCGGGGCCGGGACGTTGCCGGAGCCGGTGCGCACGATGGCGCGGGCCGGGGTGCCCTTCTTGCCCTCGGGCGCGGCCTGCAGCACGAACACGCCGTCGCCGAGGGTGATGGTCGCATCCAGTCGTTCTCCCATCGCGAGGTAGACGGCGCTGGCCTGGGTGGGGGTCACAGGGAACCCGTCGGTGTGGGTGACGGTGAGTCGATGGCCCTGCAGGGCGAGCTTGAAGATGGTGTCGGAGGAGGCGTTGACGACGCGCAGTCGTACCTTCTGCCCGGGCTTGGCGGTCAGGGTGCGGGGCGCGGCGGGGACGCGGCCGTTGACGAGGTAGTGGGGGTAGGTGACGTCCCCGGCGTCACCCAAGGGTGACATGCCGTGGTCCATGCCGCCCATGTCGTGGTTCATGCCGCTGGACACGGTGCCGTTCTGGGCCTTGAACGCGGCGAGGATGTCATCGGGTGAGGTGCCCACGCCATCAGCCCAGTCGTCGAGGGTGATGATCCACTCGTGGTCGTAGCGGCCGGGTTCAGCGGGGTCGTCGATGACCAGCGGCCGGTACAGGCCGCGGTCGATCTGCACCCCGGTGTGGGGGTGGAAGAAGTAGGTGCCGGGGTCGGGGGCGACGAACTGGTAGGTGAAGCTGCTGCCGGCCTCGATGGGTTGCTGGGTGACGCCGGGCACGCCGTCGCTTGGCTGGCGCAGCGCGATGCCGTGCCAGTGGACGGAGGTGCTGGTGGGAAGCTTGTTCTCGACGCGGACCTGCAGCAGGTCTCCGGCGCGGGCCCGCAGGACGGGGGCGTCGAGGGTCTCGTCGTAGGCCCAAGTCCTGGCCGTGACGCCGCCCAGATCGAGGGTGACCGGCCGGGGCGTGAGGACGTGGTTGACGGTCTTCGTGCCGGGGGCTGCGACCAGCGGGGTCTGGCTGGGGATCGTCAATGGGGAGTTCGGCGCGGCGGGTGCTGCGGCCGGGGTGTTCTTGGCGCCGCAGGCGCTCAAGGCCCCTGCCGAGGCCAGGCCGAGACCGGTGAACAGCACGTGGCGGCGGGAAAGTGTGTTCATGTCCTTGAGCCTGTCGGGCCCGGATGAAGCCCCCGGCAGGGGTTGGTCAAGATCTGGTCAAGAAGTCACGGTGGGCAGGGTCAGCGCGAAGGTTGCGCCGTGGCCGGGGCCGTCGCTGTGGGCCGTCAGGTCACCGCCGTGGGCGCGGGCAATGGCCCTGGAGATCGCCAGGCCGACACCGGTTCCACCGTCGACGTCGCGAGTGCGGGTGTCCTCGACGCGGTAGAAGCGTTCGAAGACGTGGGTGAGGGCCTCGGTGGGGATGCCGACGCCGTTGTCGGTGACGCGGACCACGGCCCGGTCGTGCTCGTGTCTCATCGCGACCTCGACCCGGTTGCCGCCCACCGTGTGTTGCAGGGCGTTGCGCAGCAGGTTGTCCAGGACTTGCCCGATGCGAGCGGCATCCACGTCGACGCGCAGGCCGGGAACGGTCTGGGCGTGCAGCGTCACCCCGGCGGCGTCGTAGGCGTGCCGGGCTGCGGCGACGCTGGCCGTCACGATCTGGTCGAGGTCCTGGTGGCTCAGCGACAGTGGGATGCGGCCTTCCTCGGCGCGGGAGACCTCAGAGATGTCGGCGGCCAGGGCGGCCAGCCGCTGGTTCTGCCGTAGCAGGATCTCGACGTTTGCGGGGGTGAAGTCGACCACACCGTCCTGCAGTCCTTCGAGGGTGACCTGGGTGGCGGCCAGCGGGGTGCGCAGCTCATGGCCCAGGTCGGTGAGCATGCGTCGTCGGGTCTGCTCCGTGGAGGCGATCTGGCTGGCCATGTGGTTAAAGGCGTCAGCGACCTGGGCCAGCTCGGGGCTGGCCGAGGTCATCATGACGGGTTGGTCGTAGTGTCCGGCGGCGACATGTTGGGCGCCGTCCACGAGGGCTTCGACCCCGCGCGACAGGTTCCGGTTGAGGACGGTGGCGACCCCGAGGGCGGCGAGCATCGCGGTGCCCAGACCCACGGCCAGTGACACCAGGCCCGCGTCGTGGAAGGCCTGCTGAGCGTGCTCGACGACATCGGGCTGGGCGTGGCCGGCTTCGAGCATGTGCATCCGGAACCATGCCGGGCCGACCAGCAGTGCCGTCAGCACCGTGGTGGCGGCCATCGCCGCCACCACGACCATCTGGGTCCACAGCAGTCGGCGTCCCCAACTGCCGCGCGGGTTGCGCGGCATCACTGCCCTTGGCCCATCCGGTAGCCGACGCCGCGCACCGTCTGCACGAACCGGGGCTGGGAGGGGTCGTCACCGAGCTTCTTGCGCAGGTGCGCGATGTGCACGTCGACCAGGTGGTCGTCGCCGACCCAGTCCTCGCCCCACACGGCGTCGGTGAGCTGGCGGCGGTTCAGCACCCAGCCGGGGTGTTCCGCCAGGGCCTGCAACAGGTCGAACTCGGTACGGGTCAGCTCCACCGGTGACGCGTCGAGCTCCACCCGACGCGACGACGGGTCCAGGGTGAGGGCGCCGATGCGGTGCACCACCGCGGCCGTGGCGCCCGTACTTCCGGCGCGGGGGCGTCTCAGCAGCACCTGGATGCGAGCCACCAGCTCACGCGGGCTGAACGGTTTGGTCATGTAGTCGTCCGCGCCGACCGACAACCCGATCAGCTTGTCGACCTCGTCGGCGCGGGCCGTGAGCATCAACACGTAGCAGTCGCTGAAGGTGCGCAGCTGGCGGCACACCTCCACCCCGTCCATGCCCGGCAGGCCCAGGTCCAGCACCACCACGTCGGGGGCCGTGGCCCGGACAAGGTCAAGCGCGGCCAGCCCGTCCCCGCAGGTCTGGGCCGACATGCCGGCCCGCTCGAGGTAGTTCTTCACTGTGCCCGACAGCACCGGCTCGTCGTCGACGACCAGGACACTCGGTACAACCGCAACAGAAGCGCTGTTCATGACACCACCTCACCACGGACCCGGCCGGGGATCAATTCGACGGGGCGGAGCTGGGCATCATCGTCGAGTGGTCCATGTCCGTCATGCCACCCATGTCGTGGTTCATGCCGGACATGCCACCCATGTCGTGCTGCACCGAGGCCGGCGCCTTCGGCGAATAGCCCATGACGGCAGGGTCGAGCATGCCGAAGATCATCGCGACGTGGGCCACCACCAGGAACACCGCCACCATCGCCACGTGCAGGCGCAGGCGCCCGGTCTCGTCGCGGCCCAAGAGCTCGGCCTCCAGCAGGCTGATCACCAGCATCGGCACGCCACCGGCCAGGTACGACAGGACAGCGATCACGTCCGCGGGGCCACGCCAGCCACCATTGACCGTCAGCGGAACCACGGCAGTGATAAGCAGGTGCAGGCCGATGAACACCCACACCGGCCCGGCCAGCAACCCGGCCCAGTGGCCCACCTTCGTCACCCATCCCGGCGCCGGACGCTCACCCCGACGAGCCAACAGCATCACCAACTCGGTGATCGCGAGCGTCTCGGCCAGCACGACCGGAAGCGCCATGAACAACAGCAGGTTCCACGGCTGACGCACGGCCAACAGCCCCATGTAGTGGGTCATCGGCATGCCCTCCATCCCCGACCCGGAGGTCAGGTCAGGGGCGGCCAGGGCCAGGGCGGCAGCTGCGATGGTGCCGACACCCAGGGCAACCAGCGGCACGGTACGGGAAGAGTTCTCGTTCGAGGTCATGGCCACAAGCCTCGAAGCCCCACACCAAGGTCGGGGCAAGGGAATGTGAAGATTCGGTCAAGCCGGTCTCCGGGTAGACATGGGGCCAGAACAGACCGTCACCATGGGGCCAATCGAAGTTGACAGAGCCACTGGTAGGAGCCTCGTCATGAGCCAGCAAGCCGCCCGGCACCCCCACCGCACGTCCACGGCACCTGCGCACCGTCAACATCGATCCTCCCGGCTGCTGCTCCTTGCCGCAGTACTACTGGCCCTCCCGTTGAGCGCCTGCGCCGGTCAGCTGACCTCAGCCCCGAACCAGGCCACACACGAGGTCACCGTCAAGGCCACTGCACTCAGCGCCGAGCAGGTCACGAGCATGGAGGCCGACGCCAACACGGGCCCGGACATGGAGTTCCCAACGCTTCCCACTGAGAACAGCACCATCACGGTGCTCATCAACTGGGAGAAGAACCATCGCACGCCCGTGGGAACCACCCTCGTCAGCCGGAACCGATCAGACGGCGCCCTGAAGTGGGCGGTGACGATCACGCCGCCGGGCGCATCAAGCAACGCTCTGGAGAATGCAGACGCCCCGCAGCACAACGTCTCAGACCTGATGACGTCCCAAACCAGCGGAGAGATCGTCGTCAGCCCCGACGGGCGCCGCGTCTCCCTCATCCTCACCCCGCATCACGGACAGCTGGAGGAGAGGCTCGCCGAGCAGGAGTCCTACGTCGTCGTCCTGGACGCCACCAGCGGCGCCGTGGTGCGCACTGCGGAGCTCAACGGAGTGATCCTGGGGCAGGGCCTGACGAACGGCTCTCTGGCCGTGGAGACCGCCAACGACTACTTCCCCGGAGGTACGGGGGAAGGCCAGGTCCATGTCTTCGGGCTGGACGACCCATCCGCCCCGCCCTCGTCATTCGCCACCGATCAGTGGCTCGCGGGGGCCGGAGCCGACTCGCTGCTGCTGTCACCGCAGCCGCCTTCCCCGTACGGGCTGGAAAGCAACTCCGGCGCATCGACGGTCACCCAGGTGGATACCTCCGGGAAGGTCCGCGCAACCATCAAGGGCGTTGAGGCCGTGCACCCCGGCGGCTGGGTCACGCAGGTCAGTGACCCGGCGGCCGTCAATGCGTCGGCCAACCTCACAGCGGCGGGCAAGAAGGAGAAACCGGCCTCTCTCAACGCCGCCCTGCAGAGCCTGACGCGGCAGGTCGTCAACGTCTCCACGGGAAGCAGCGTGGACGTCACCGGAACGATCGTCGAAGAGCGGGGCGTCCCCACCGGACCCGGGCTGGTGGTCGGCCGGACGAGCACTGACGCGAGCGGTGAGACGACCTACACCCCGGTCTTCTGGCTCAGCGCCAAGGACGACGGCCACCCCCACACCGAGAACCTCGAGCAGTTCACCAGCAAGTAGCAGCCCGGAAGACAACACGATGACCGATCAGCCCAGTGACCAGTCCCAGGACGCCGAGTCCCCTGCACCCGCCGGCTCAGCCGAGGCTGCGGAGTCTGCGGAGTCCGTAGAGGCCGCCGAGGCCGAAGAGTCCACCGAGGCCGCTGAGGCCGAAGAGTCCACCGAGGCCGCTGACTCCGTTGGCGCCTCAGACGACTCGGTGCCCGATCCTCCACGACGCATCCTCACGATGCAGCGGGCTCTGCGGGCCCTGCGCCTCGGCTGGCTCCTGGCGGTCGGGGCGATGGCCGTGCTGTTCCTCGTTTACCAGAGCGGGATGGGGGATCCCGGTGACGCGATGAAGGGGGGCGGGGGCTTTATTGGCGGCCTGGCCGTGCTCATGTGGATCGCCGGCTACTTCAAGTGGAGGGAGAACGCGCGTTTCGCCTTGAAGAGCTATCCCACCTCACCGCGAGCGCTCGTCAGGAAGACGGTCCTCTTCCAACCGCTGTGCTTCCTGGTGTTCTCGGGCGGCTTCGCCGTCGTCCTTCTTCGCCTGTGGCACGCCCAGCTGCGCAGCACCTCGGTCAGTATCGACCAGCTACTCACACTGGCGGTGGGGGCACTGGGCCTGGGCCTGCTGGCGGCGACCGATCTCCTGGTTCGCGCCACCCGGGCCACCTATTTCCCGCCGCCGCAGAAGCAGCACCTGAGGGCGCGGCTGGGAGGTCTGCGGAGGATTCGGTTGCCCCGCCTCTCGTGGCGCTGCGTCCTCGGCGCGGTCATTCTCATCGTCGTTCCGCCGCTCGCCCTCGGGGCAGCGGCCACGGTCCCGCACCTGGTCGCGAGCCGGGTCACGCCGTCGACCGCTGCGAGTATCGACACCTCTGCGCTTCCGGCGCTGCCCCGGTCCTTCGCCTCGACGGCGGCCTGGTCGCAGGACATCCACAACATGGCGGAGGTGGTGGCCGGTGCTGCCGGGCCGGTCGTCCTGAGCAGCGACGGCGTCGTCGGCCTCAATCCCGCCGACGGCTCGACCCGGTGGACCTATCCGCGCAAGCACGCGCGCTTCATCCGCTGCTACTCGAGCCCGGACCGCCGTCACCTCGCGGTGACCCTCGATGCCACCGACGGCGAGCAGCCGGAGGGAATGAGCATCGAGCCCCTGGTGGTGGTTCTCGATACGGTGACCGGGCGCGTCACCTACGAGGGCTTCA
>ERZ773010.1986-NODE-1986-length-12345-cov-5.115053_pt1 | contig 12345 bp, 8 predicted proteins | sample MGYA00580842_ERZ773010 | MGnify/ENA primary metagenome ERZ773010 (study PRJEB29015, sample SAMEA2737982) | human oral metagenome | biome: human oral; feature: human-associated habitat; material: dental | place: China | collected 2107 ...
TTGGTCACCATGGGCCGCAGAGGTGGCCAGAAGTCGGCACAACGCTGGAAGACAGACCCAGACGGGGAGTACGCACAAGCACAGCGAGAAGCCTTGGCTTCTGCGAACAAACGCCGAGTAATCCAGGGACAGAGCACTCGCGGTCGTGTCCTCTCTATTTATTCGCAAGTCCTGTTCGACACCGGGACAGCGCCTACCGCGAAGCAGATAGCTGAAGAGATCGGATGTGAGCGCAGTACCGTAGCGCGCCACATTTCGGCCCTCAAGAAGGCGGGGCTGCTTCAGGGCTAGAGGTGTGAATGCCGTAAGCAATATACGGTTCCCCTGCCTGCTAGGCAGTTAGGTAAAACCTCACTCAAGAAAAACCTTGATGGGCGGGGCACCTTATATGCTTTGTTCATGCTCTCTGCTCCTGTCTTTGACCGTGCCACAATCCGCCATAAACTCATTGAGTTCAAAATCCGGTGGCGCGGCCATATCGACGAATGGAAAGCAGAAAACCGCCCCGCTACAGAGTCCAGCCACGATCAACAGTTCTGGGGCGACCTCCTAGCCTGCTTCGGCGTCAATGCCCGCGACCTTTACCTGTATCAGCGCAGCGCGAAACGAGCCTCCACCGGCCACACCGGCAAGATCGACATGTTCATCCCCGGCAAAGTCATCGGCGAGGCCAAGTCCCTCGGCATCGACCTGGACAAGGCTCACGAGCAAGCCCTTGACTACCTGCTCGGCGGCACCATTCCGAACTCGCAGATGCCGGCCTACGTCCTCTGCTCCAACTTCGAGACCCTGCGCATTACCCGTCTTAACCGCGAGTATGTCGGCGACTCTGCAGAATGGGACGTTACCTTCGACCTGGACGAAATCGACGAGCATCTGGAACAGCTCGCGTTTCTGGCGGACTATGAGACTTCGGCCTATCACAAGGAAGAGCAAGCCTCTTTGGAGGCCTCACGCCTGATGGTCGAGCTGTTCCGCGCCATGAACGGCGACGAGGTAGACGAAGCCGTCGGCGACGAAGCCCCGACCACCGCCGAGGATGAAGACGAGCGCGTCATGCGCACCTCCGTCTACCTAACGCGCATCCTCTTCCTCCTTTTCGGCGACGATGCAGGACTGTGGGACACCCCGCACCTGTTTACGACGTTCGTGCGCAACGAAACCACCCCGGAATCTCTCGGCCCCCAGCTCAACGAACTTTTCCGAGTCCTCAACACCCCGGAGGACAAGCGGCCTAAGCGCCTGCCTGGCACCTTGGCGAAATTCCCCTACGTCAACGGCGCGATCTTCGCCGAGCAGCTCGACTCCGAATACTTCGACTACGCCATGCGCGAAGCCCTGCTTAACGCTTGCGATTTCGACTGGTCAAAAATCGACGTGTCCGTCTTCGGCTCCCTGTTCCAGCTCGTCAAGTCGAAAGAAGCCCGTCGCGGCGACGGCGAGCACTACACCTCGAAGACCAACATCATGAAGACCATCGGCCCGTTGTTCCTCGATGAACTGCGCGACCGAGCCGACAAACTCGTCTCCAGCCCTTCTACTTCTGTTCGCAAGCTTGAAGAATTCCGCGACTCCCTCGCCGACCTCCTTTTCTGTGACCCTGCCTGTGGAGCCGGAAACTTCCTGCTCACCGCCTACCGCGAGCTACGCCGCATCGAGACCGACATCATCGTGGCTATCCGCCAACGGCGCGGCGAGACCGGCATGTCCCTCAACATTGAGTGGGAACAGCGGCTCTCGATTGGCCAGTTCTACGGCTTCGAGCTGAACTGGTGGCCCGCCAAAATCGCCGAGACCGCCATGTTCCTCGTAGACCACCAAGCCAACAAGGAACTCGCAAATGCAGTAGGCCGACCACCGCAGCGCCTGCCGATTAAAATCACTGCCCACATCACCCACGGCAACGCCCTAGGCGTGGACTGGACGGAGATTGTGCCACAGGCCAGCGGAACGACCTACCTGTTCGGCAATCCGCCGTTTATCGGCCAATTCACCAAGACTAAAGAGCAGACCGAGGACATGAAACGAGTCTGGGGAGCTGATTACGACGGTTATCTGGACTACGTGACCGGCTGGCACGCCCAAGCCATGCGCCTGCTGGCCGAGCGTCGCGGCGAGTTCGCCTACGTGACCACTAACTCGATTACTCAAGGCCAGCCAGTGCCCGCGTTGTTCGGCCCGCTGACTCGTGAGGGGTGGCGGATTAAGTTCGCGCACCGCACGTTTGCCTGGGACTCTGAAGCCCCAGGCAAAGCCGCCGTACATTGCGTGATCGTCGGTTTCACCCGTGACCGTGGCGTGAAACAACGCCTATGGGATTACCTCGACGTTAAAGGCGAACCTGTGGAAATTAATGTTGACGAGGGGATTAACGCTTATCTCATTGACGGACCGCAGGTGCTTGTCACTAAGACGATGAAACCGATAAGCCCAGTGCTGTCTGCGGCTACCAAAGGTAGTCAGCCAGCTGATGGAGGATTCCTGGCGCCGAAAGCTGGTGTTCCACGGCCCGAGAATGACGCTGTTGCCATGAAGTACGTCCGACGATTCATTGGAGCAAAAGAACTCATCCACGACACCGATCGCTGGTGCCTATGGATGGCGGGACAAGGTTTCGACCCATCTGATATCAGCCGCTCACAAACCCTCAAAGAAGCGACAACTGGAACGCAGCACATGCGAGCTGCAAGCCCTAAAGCGTCTACCAGAGTATTTGCCGACAGCCCGCACCTGTTTACCGAAATCCGACACTTTGACACCAACTACCTGGCAATACCTCGACATGTCGGAGAGAATCGCCGATTTTTCCTTGCACAGCGGTTTACCCCAGACGTAATTTGCGGCGATGCGAACTTCCAAGTCGATGACCCAGACGGGCTGCAGTTCGCGTTGATTTCTTCGTCGATGTTTATCACTTGGCAAAGAACAGCAGGAGGACGCATTAAGTCTGATCTGCGCTTTGCGAACACCTTGACGTGGAACACCTTCCCCGTCCCAGAAGTCGATGAAACTACTCGAAAGCGCATCATCAAGGCTGGACAAAAAGTCCTCGACGCGCGCGCACTGCACCCGGAGCGTTCCCTCGCGGAGCACTACAACCCACTCGCCATGGCACCAGAACTGTTGAAGGCGCACGACGCGCTCGACCGGGAAGTGGATAAAGCAATGGGGGCGGCGCGCAAGCTGACCACCGAGCGTCAGCGCCAGGAGCTGCTGTTCGCCAACTATGCGAAACTCACCAACAACTAGATTTTAATCTGGAGGTTTGCGCCCCAGGGAAGTTGCTTGAACAGAAAAGGAGGATTGCACGCTGGACAGGCAGCTCCGGGACGTCATTTTACGATAGCGCCTGGATTGCTTCCCCGATTTCACGGATTAGGCTGGCAGCTACTTCCGACGAGAACACGGAAAAGGTTGGGGTTGCCCTTCCTAAAGCAGAACGCTATCCTCAAGGGTGTGGAGTTGATCTTCGTTGAGAGATGAACATCAACTCGGCCCGCACTGTAGCTACTGGCAGGTGCGGGCCATTTTATTTCTTCTGGGGAGCTGCATAGATAATCGTAGAGTGCGGCTCCAAGTAGGTCTCGAAGTAGTCCCCGGTTTCGTTTCTGCCCTTGTGCGTAATCTGACGTCGGTAGGCCATACAAGTTATATCCGGAGCCCATAGAAGCTGTTCATCGGATGGACTAACCCAAGCTACGCCTACCTCATGAGGAAAGATGCCCTCCTGCCTGAGCCTCCTAACCAGACGCCGATCCCGATTATCGTCAACTTTTCTTAATCGCTTTTCGAAGATGAGCCCTGCCGGAGGATTATCGCGTGCGCTCCCGTAGATGTGCTCTACCAGAGACCTTAAGCAATCTCCCCTAGCCTGCTCAAGGTCTCTCCCAGACTGCAGGGGAATTTCAACGGAAACAAGGTGCTTGTCTCCCCAGGAGTCGAGCTGCTTCAGCATCTCGACGGTACGGTACTTACCTTCAGAGGTGCGGAGTTCATCTGTTGTGTGCCAATAATCCTTCTCCGAAATATCGCGAAGAGTCTTGCGGGTTCCCTCAAGATCCCCATAGCTAAGCTTCACTGCTGCCAAGATATAAAAGGACCCGCTCTCGTATTCGTCAGGCACCGAGTACGACTCATCGAGGTAAAGAAAGGCGTCATCATCAGACGCACCACCGTACAGCCTCACCAAAGATGGGTGTAGATGCTCTTTCATGACATCCTCCTCAGATGATCTACCTAGCTTGATTGATTCCTCCAGAAACTAGGTTACTGGCCGTAGGCCACGCTCAGATAACTCAGTATGCACAAGCAGAACTCAAAAAATTGCGTAAAACCCACCAAAGGAAGAAAGCCGCAGGGCGGTCTACCCGATCGCGCATCGAACAATTCGTTAATGATCTTTACATTGAAACCGGCACACTTCCTACATGGCGACAGATCCAAGAAGAGACGAGCACCTCTCGCCGAACGGTCGCTTACCACATGGCTGAACTCAGGAAGCGCGGAGACATTCCTGAGTAATAAAGGGGGTGCAATACCGTAAGCAATATACGGTTCCCCTGCCCCCTGGGCAGTTAGTTAGAACCTCATTTGAGAAAACCTTGATGGGGAGGGGAATCTTACTGGCTTCTCTTGTTCCGTGGATATGCCAGAAAAAAGTGACCTATGACAAGAACACCCTTACCATCCATCTGGGGGCTGGTTGTTGGTCTCCTTGTTGTGCAGTGATGGGCGAGTCTGAAGGGCGTCGTCCATCAACCGTTCGGTGATCTCCTCGAACGCATCGCGGATAGTCGCAATCTCAAACTCTGCGGTTAACTGCTCCCAATGTTGGGCTTCCAGGCGGGGCAGAACTGCCCACAAAGCCATGCGGAGGAAGTCACCACGACTACGCCGAGCACGCTCCGCTAGCGCATCCAATCGCTCTACGAGTTCGGGTTCCACCCGTACCGAGATCACCGGTCCACGCCCCACCCAGTTCTTCTGCTTCCGTGTCGCCATAGTCACTCCTTGTCCAAATTTCCTTGCTAAGGGATATTTGTAAACAATGTTTACAGTGTGCCGACGCGGAATGGAAGACCTGTTCCGGAAAAACGCTGAGGATGGTTGAGCACTACTTGTAAACAATGTTTACAAGTAGTGCTCAACCACGCTGCCGTCTGGCCACGGCTCACAGCAGTCATCCAGCAAGGCATGTTTCTGTTCTAAAAGAATCCGGGAAGTTGTCGATGGAGAGAACCCCTCAGCTGACGGCATCGCCGCAGGAAAAGGCTAATAATTTGGTTATGTGACCCCCACCGCACTAGCGTTTACGCTAGTACGGTGGGGCCTTTTCATAATGTGGGCTTGTTGTCGTGGTCATGGTCCGCGTCCAGTTGTTCTGCAGGGTGCTGATTTTCCTGTTCTATGCCCTGATCTGCTGTTTTTCTAGTTTTGTGCACTGAATTGAGGCCATCAGGTGTGGCCACCAAGTCGATAAGGCTCATCCCTTGCGCGGCTTTGCTGCTGCGCATCGTGGATTCCTGCGCGGCCGCGTCGCTTGTTTCGACACCACGGCCTCGCGGCGGCGGGGCAGCGGGTGCGGCGTCGCCAAGAACCCTGTCAATTAGGCTCCTGCCCTGCAGGGCCTTGGCACTCAGCTGGGGTGGAGCATCACCAGCTGGTGCTTGCGGGGGTGCTGTGAGTTCGGTATAAGCTTCCCGCAGCCACACATCCAGCTCACGATCACTACTTGACAGCATCGGCGGCGGCTGTATAACACTCGGCGAGGTAGCAGGCAGCTTGGTGCGTAGCCGCCAAGCCACCACCGCGCCATCATCGCGGGCGCCGGTCATATCCCAGGTTGCCCACCCCATATGTGGCCGTGGATCACTACCGTTTTCCAGCATGGCTTTCCATGCTTGCTGCACCTTATCGGCACCTTCATCGCTCCACCACGGGCGCCGGTAGGCATCAAACGTTGCATCGATAAACGCATCTATTGCGCCATCAACGGCGTAGGCGTAAAGATCGCGGCGGCGCTGCCAAGAATGCGCTTCCGCCCACTTGGTTGCGTGCGTCTCCCGAGCGGTGCGCTGACGAGTATCCCGAGACAGTGCCAACTCAACGACATCACGGGCCTCCAGCGGTCCGGGATTGCCGGCCAGGTGGTAATGCATGTCTTCGGCTGACTCATCCACTGGGGTTTCCGTCACCGCCCAGATGTGGTTTTCTTTCGCTCCACGGGTCAGGGCGACGTAGAGTCCAGCACGGCTGGTGGAGGCGTCAACAACCGCATGCGTGGTGTCCACAGTAGCCCCTTGGGATCGGTGAATTGTCGCAGCATAGCCCAGGTGACAACTATGGGACACATAGGTGCTGTCTAACTCCATATTGTGGCCTTTATTCAGGTCACGAACCTGCAGGCTGCCATCATCGCCGACAGCAGTGACAACGAACATCTGCCCGTTGATCACCCGGCCTGTGCATCGTTCACGGCCGTTGTTGTCGGTGGTCCAGAACTTCTGGTTTGTCCGGGCAATGATGATGTCACCAACACCGGCAACATCACCGTGAGCTAGGGGAACTTCGACTGAATCATCCACAATGCCCTGTTCGATGCGGTTGGCGCGGATCATCTCGTTTATGGCATCGACGTCGGTGTTGGTGGCGGCAATGATCAATGATCGACGACCACGGTTAACATCAGCAAGGTAGGCATCAACTGCAGCTGTGAGCATTTGTGCGCGGCTGCCGCCCTCCAGCCAGCCGCGTTTGTCGTAGAAGTCGATGGCGCTGGTCTTACCGAGGCGGAGTTTCAGGCTCGCATCAGCCTGTTCGGTGTCTTTTCCTTTGGAAAACCGCATCACATCGGTCAATTCCGCTGTTGGCGCGGCGTTGCACATTGCTCCGAACAAACCACCATTGCCAACAGCGTCGAGCTGGTGAGGGTCACCAACAAACCGGACTATTGCTCCTGCTTCGCGGGCAATGTCACAGAGCATGGAGATGTTCTCGGTGGTGGCCATGCCGGCCTCATCAACAAGAAGCATGTCCCCAGCTGAGATTTGCACCGGCAGTTCACTAAGCGTGTGGCCACGTCGCCGTGGGTTACGGCCGCTCCAGGTGAAGGTGAGCTGATCAATGGTGGTGGCGTCGATGCCGATTTCCTCGCCCAGAACCTCCGCTGCAGCGGCAGATGGCGCCAGGCCGATGACGTTGCGGCCCAGGCGTTGCCACACAGTAGTAACGATCTGTAGGGAGGTGGTTTTACCGGTACCGGCGGGGCCCACACCTGTGGCGGCCAAGGTTCCAGCATTGAGGAGATGCCGGGCAAGTTCAGCTTGCCCGGTGTTAAGCGTCCAGCCTTTTGCGTCACTGTGCTGCTGTAGCGTTTTATCAACCAGCGCGTTAGAGGCGAACACCGCAACCGGTTCTGTGACCGCCTGAACCGCATTGTCCTCGGCGGCAAGGATGGATCTAGTGGTGTACTTCTCGGAGCCTAGGCGTCGATCCACGGCTTTACCATCTGCGCGAATGAGGTGCTTTGGCAGGTTGAGTGGTTCGGCCGGGGTGAGTGCGATGGCTTTATCCAGCGCGGCCGTGATGATCCTATCGCGCACTGTGTTCAGTTCGTCGGCGGTGTGAAATCGGTAGCCTTTCAGCACAGTTGATGCGGCGGTGTCGAGGTGATGGCGGCCGAAGAAAGATCGCTTGTTGGTTACCCGACGCAAGATCTTATCGGCGGTCTCATCGATCAACTCCTCATTGTCAGTGAGGAAGAACTTGCGTTGGTCCTGCATTGGCTTATCAATCAGGGCGCGGACCTGTTGTAAAAGCTTGTCGCCATCAGGGGTGTCTAGCACCTCCCCAACCCAGTTATCCCGAAGCGCAGCTAGTGATTCAGCGGGTTTCTTCGCGTCACGGGTGTCCAAAATGGCTTGCTGCCACATGTTTTTCTGCGTGAGTTTATCCGGTTGGCGGCCATATTTTTCGGCATACGCCGCCAAGTACTGCTGATAAATGGGGCGTGCTAAGGCGCGGCGTTTCGAGAAGGCTTCGATCAACTCCTCGGGTACACCATCGATCTCCCAGACACCCTCTTTGGTGTTTTCCCGCGCGCGTTCAACCATCGACAAGCCCATTTCCTCATCCAAAATGCGATGCAGCGCGGCGTCATAGCGGGCAGAAATAGCCTGGTGATGCATGAACAAGGGCTGCCCATCAAGGGCCAGCCAGGTACCATCCTCGGCCTGGACTTTGTTGGAAAGGTGCTGTTGCAAAGTTGGGGCAGTAGGAAGACCGGCGTGGAATAATCAGGTCCATGGGCATCTTCTCCGGTCGGCAGTTCCCTCGTGAAATCATCCTGTGGGCGGTGCGGTGGTACTGCCGCTACGGCGTGAGCTATCGCGACCTCGAAGAGATGATGACCGAGCGGGGAGTGCCGGTCGATCACACCACGATCTACCGCTGGGTCCAGAAATATGCTCCTGAGCTGGATAAGAAGACCCGGTGGTATCGGCAAGTTCCTGACTGGCAGGCCAGGTCCTGGCGGGTGGATGAGACCTATATCCGGGTCGGGGGAAAGTGGTGCTACCTCTATCGGGCAATCACCGCCGGTGGCCAGACCCTGGACTTCTACCTCTCACCAAAACGCAACGTCGCGGCAGCGAAGCGTTTCCTGGCGAAGACGCTGCGGTCGAATAAATCGGCAGGCTATCCGCGGGTGATCAGCACCGACAAGGCCCCCTCACTCGCCAGGGCAATCTCTGAGCTGAAGGCGGAAGGCGTCTGTCCATCGACGGTCGAGCATCGTCGGGTGAAATACCTCAACAACGTCATTGAAGGCGATCATGGCCGGTTAAAGCGGATCCTGGGGCCGAAAGGAGCATTCAAAAACCGAACGTCTGCCTACCGGACGTTGAAAGGGATGGAAGCGATGCACTCATTGCGGAAGGGGCAGGGCACGATGTTTGCCTATGGTCACCCGAATCCGGATGCAGTGATTGTTAGCCGGGTATTCGAGACGGCCTGACAACACAGGCACATAGCGTTGATCACACAATAAAAACGGAGCTTTCTTGGCTCCCGCCCCAAGTTGCAACAGCACCCGCGTCCCTGAGTGGTACTGTTCTACGACGGCCAGTTGTTGATTAAGGGTGAGTTTAGGCTGTTTTCCACGTAGTTTTCCTTTGGCTTTGGCAATCGCCATGCCTTCTCTGGTTCGTGCAGAGATAAGGCTTGCCTCGAACTCTGCGATCATGGCAAAGACGTTGAACATTAATCTGCCTGCGGGGTTGTGTGGGTCATAGGTCTCAGCCCCGATTTGAAGCGCAACACCAGTCTGTTCAAGCTCTTGAGCGATGTTGGCGGCATCAGCGACACTGCGCGCAAGGCGATCTAGCTTTGTGACCACCAGGCTATCGCCTGCGCGGCAGGCGGCGAGGGCTTGCCGCAGTCCGGGGCGATCGATACTGCGGCCCGATAGCCCATGATCAACATAGATTCGTTCTGACTCCACCCCGAGTTGCCGTAGTTGGTCTTCTTGCGTGGCAAGATCTTGATGCTTGGTCGAGACGCGGGCGTAGCCGATTTTCATACACACCTCATTGTTTATTGGTTTTGATGTTCACTATAGGCGTTTAAGGGATTTTTTCGCCGGTTTTTTGCGCCGGGGCTATACGCCGGTAGTTATGCTGCGGATTTATGGTTACAGCTGGTGGCTTGCCAGGAGGCGTTTATCGTTGGTCAAACGCCTCTCGACGGGCAACTTTCTTACGGGTCCTCGACAGCCATTTTTGCGACCGCGCCAGAGGAATCGCGTACGTCGTGTGCCCGCGACTTTGAGCACGATGGCACCTGGGAGGTACTTCAGCCACGAGGAAAAGCTGCTATGAAATACAAATAACGTTACAACGTTAAAACGTTATAGTGGTTTAACGTGGTAACGCTATAGTGTTGTTGGTGCGACCTAAGGAGGGTTAACCCATGAGAGTGTCTTTTGTTCACACCAAAGGAGGTGTGGGGAAAACAACCAGTGCGATGATGGTGGCCACCGCGGCCGCTAACACTGGTCGGCCGGTTGAGGTCTATGACACCGACAGGCAAGGCTCGGCAATGCGGTGGGCTGAAATCGCCCAGCAACGCGACGATGAGCTTCCCTTCCCCGTTATCTCCCTGACCGCCCAGCAGCTCCGAGATCTTCCCCCCAGCGACGAGAAGCTTCAGATCATCGACACCCCACCGGGGGAGGCCGCGTCCATTCAGGCGGCCATCGACACCGCCGATCTAATCATCGTGCCCACTGGTGCAGCCCCCATGGACATTGATCGTGTGTGGCCGACGCTCGATGCCGTTGAAGGTCACCCCGTGGGGGTACTTCTGACGGGTGTACTGATGCACACGCGGTTCTACTCAGAATCGCGTGACGTCTTCGAAGGTCAAGGGGTTGCAACGTTTTATAACGCCGTGCCGCAACGCGAGGAGATCAAGGCCGCTTTCGGAACCACCCCGACACGCCTCCACGGATACGACGATGTGTATCGGGAAATTATCGACATTGAGGAGCTGTAAAACGATGACCAAGCGACCTAGCATCGCTGACACAATGCGCAAAAACCCGCAGTCCAAGAAGTCAAAAGCAGCCGTACCCGTGGCAGAGACCTTCACCGCCAAGCGCACTGACCTTAATCGTCGCACCACGATCTACCTGGCTCATGAGAACTGGGAGGCCCTGAAAATTCGTAGCGTAAAAGAGGGGCGCAACGTCTCTGAGATCATCAACTCGTTGGTGACTGACTACCTCGACAACAAGTAACAGCGGGGGTGGTAAAGCGGAATAACGGCACGTTAAAACAACAACGTTAAAACATTTCAGCGTTAAAACTTTAAAACGTTGGAACGTTAAAGCGTTTAAGCATTGATGCATAAAAACGTTATAGCGGTGAAACGTTAAACCGCTATAACGTTGTAACGGTGTGGCGCAGCACTACGGGGCAGTTCTGCCCACGCCGCAACACACCAAAGGCGTGAAGATAAAACCCCCGCAAGTTACACTGATGTAAGTCAACCAAATGAAAAATGAGCGCCGAACCGGCGGCAACCAGTTCGACGCTCGCTTATCACCCAGTCCCAAGCTGGGGGAAAGCATGGCCATGAGTTTACCCAATCGTGTAGATTCTGCACACATTGAGACGCGCCCCCGTGTCTACCGCGACAGCGCGGGCCTCGACGATACGCCCGCGAGCACGACAGACCGTGATTTTCTTCTCGCGCATTTAGACCGTGACGTCCTCCACGGCTCAGTCACGCGCGACTTTAAAAAGGCCTACCGCCGCAACAAAGCCGGCGAAGTTTCGCCACGCATGTACCGCACCGACTCCGAAGCCCTCGGCAAATGCGAGTACGTCAAGCTCACGAGCAAGCAATACGCCGCCGTCCTCGTCGTAGATATAGACCAGCCAGGAGAAGCCGGAGGCCACCCAGCAGATCTGGCCTTGTACGTGCGCAACGTCGTGCGGGTGCTTGTCGAGCACAACATCGGCCCAGCCTGGGTGGGAGTGAACCCCATAAGCGGAAAAGGACAGTTCATCTGGCTCATTGACCCCGTTTACGCAGACGCTTCGGGTAAGTCTTCGCAGATGAAGCTCCTAGCTGCGACCACGCACACCCTAGGCGAGCTGCTCGGCCACGATCCCCATTTTGCTCACGGGTTTAGCCGCAATCCGTTCTACACAGGTAAATCTCCGTCAGCTTATCGTTGGTACAGGCAGCACAGCCGTGTGATGCGTCTAGGCGACTTGATAAGGCAGGTGAGGGACTTGGCCGGGACAGACCAGTACGAGGCTGCACCACGCCAACAGTTTAAGTCTGGGCGAGAACTCATTAACGCGGTGAAAACCCGCCGCGAAGAGGCACAAGCGTTTAAAGCCCTGGCCCAGGACGTGGACGCGGAAGTCTCCGCTGGACTCGACCAGTACGACCCGGAGCTCATCGACGGCGTGCGCGTGCTCTGGATTACCAAGGGCACCGCTGCCCGCGACGAGACCGCGTTCAGGCATGCCCTCAAGACCGGCCATAGGCTTCGCGCCGCCGGCCAACGACTCACAGATGCAGCCATCATCGACGCCTACGAGCACGCCTACAACGTCGCACAGACCCACGGCGGCGCAGACCGACCCGCAGAGCTTCCCCCGATGCGCGACCGCCAGACGATGGCACGACGAGTCCGCGGCTACGTGACCCAATCCAAGAGCACGGCCTCCATGGGGTCGAGTGCTCCTGGAAAAGCAACCAGCAGCGAACGGAAAGCCTTGGTCACCATGGGCCGCAGAGGTGGCCAGAAGTCGGCACAACGCTGGAAGACAG
>ERZ773010.1987-NODE-1987-length-12340-cov-20.437851_pt1 | contig 12340 bp, 15 predicted proteins | sample MGYA00580842_ERZ773010 | MGnify/ENA primary metagenome ERZ773010 (study PRJEB29015, sample SAMEA2737982) | human oral metagenome | biome: human oral; feature: human-associated habitat; material: dental | place: China | collected 2107 ...
TGCCATGTAAAAGCGTCGCCTTGCAAAACTTGCAAGGCGATTCGCTTGGAAAATAGAGGAGATTGTGCAAATTGCCGACCCAGTGCCATAAGCATTAATTTGCCGTAAAAAATGATCGCACTTGATCAATTAAGTATTCCGGCAAATGCATGGACTGCATCGCGCCTTCCAACATAAGCATTTTACGACCGCTGTTGGTATTTGTGATCACCCAATACGGCGTATCAGGAATTTGTTTGGGTTTCGTATGATTCCCCGCCATCAGCAAGGTGCCTTCATCACGGGCAAAATAAACACGAGTGCGTCCTTGCAACGATTCGGTTGCGAGGGCAAAACCTTCCGGGTTGGTTCGATATAAAATCGTTAAAATATTTAAAAAACGAATAACCGCTTTATTTTCTTGTTTAAATGCTTCTGAGTTGAGTAACGCTTCTAATTTCTCAATGGTTTTTTGCGTTACGGCATCAGGCTGCTTTTTCACAGCAGGCTTTATTGCATCGCTTGATTCCGGCGCTGCATTGACTTTTTTGGCGTCCTGTTTCGTGTTAACGGAAGAAGAATGTTCAACTGGGGAAGATAAACTCTCGGCAAAAGGAACATAGCTGTTTTTCGTGGAAAGATTGAGCAAACGACGTAAAATATCCGAAGCGCTTTCACCAATCGATTGCGTATTACCGGCAATGTATTGATAAAGCTCTTCATCCACTTCGATAATTTTCATTTTCTCTCTCCACTTGCTTGATCTCTTTAACCTTTTGACACATTATAACGAGCTGTAAGCAAATTCTCCAGCCCCAAATTTAACCGATGAAAAAATTACTCAACTTCCAATTTAATGAATTAAAACAAGCAATTAATAAACCTGTTTTGGTGTTCATTCATGGTTTATTCGGCGATATGAATAACTTGGGCGTCATCGCTCGTGCATTCAGTGATGATTATTCCATTCTACGGGTGGATTTACGTAATCACGGTTTGAGTTTTCATTGCGAAGAGATGAATTACGATGCCATGGCAGAAGATGTCTTTGACGTGATTCATTCTTTGGGCATTCGTGAAGTGATTTTAATCGGGCACTCCATGGGGGGAAAAACCGCTATGGTTTGTGCAGCAAATTATCCTGAATTAGTAAAACGCTTAGTGGTGATTGATATTGCGCCTGTCGCGTATGGCGAACATGGGCACGATGATGTATTCAACGGTTTATTTGCCGTAAAACAGGCACAACCCCATACCCGTCAAGAGGCTAAGCCCATTTTAGCGCAATATATTCGCGATGAACGCGTACAACAGTTTATGTTGAAATCCTTTGATGCCTCAAGTGCCGATTATTTTCGCTTTAATTTGACCGCACTTAAACACAATTACCCTCACTTAATGGGCTGGGAATCACGCCACATCACACAACCTTGCTTGTTTATCAAAGGTGGCAATTCCTCCTACATTTTACCCGAATACACCGATCGGATTTTATCCCAATGCCCACACGCGGCCTCCTTTACCATTAACGGTAGCGGACATTGGGTTCATGCGGAAAAACCGCAATTTGTTATCCGTGCAATCACACATTTTTTAAATAGAATTGATAGTCACGGGGAATCTAAATAGAATTTCATTTGCTTGTTAATTATGATATAGTTTTCTCCCAAATTTGGTTGTGGCTTATCATTATCACTTCTGAAATAATTCTCTTTAGTTAGAATGGCAGAAGTCGACTTACAGGCCAGTGGTTGACAAAATGGCAAAACAAGATTCTGACTGTATTACTTTAGATTTATTTAGCGAAATTCGTAGAGTTGGACGTCCGAAAACCAATCCACTGAGTCGGGAACAACAAATCCGTATTAATAAGCGCAATCAATTAAAACGTGATAAATCCTGTGGATTAAAGCGTGTCGAATTAAAATTGCATGCGGACTTGGTTCAACAATTAGAAGATTTAGCATCCCTACGAAATGTGAATCGTGCCGAGCTTATTGGCACAATTTTACAAGATTATTTTAACATTAATAAATAGGTAACAAGATGGCTGTTGTCGGCTTATTTTATGGTAGTGATACTGGCAATACAGAAAACATTGCCAAAATGATTCAAAAACAATTAGGCAGCGAATTAGTTGATATTCGCGATATTGCCAAAAGTAGCAAAGAAGATATCGAGGCTTACGATTTTCTCTTATTCGGTATTCCGACGTGGTACTACGGCGAAGCGCAATGTGACTGGGATGACTTTTTCCCAACATTAGAGCAAATTGATTTTACGGATAAACTTGTTGCCATCTTTGGCTGTGGCGATCAGGAAGATTATGCAGATTATTTCTGTGACGCCATGGGAACCGTGCGTAATATTATCGAGCCGCACGGTGCGATTATTGTCGGACATTGGCCGACAGAAGGTTACAACTTTGAATCTTCACAAGCATTAGTTGACGATGATACGTTTGTCGGATTATGCATTGATGAAGATCGTCAACCGGAATTAACGTCTGAACGTGTCAACAAATGGGTTAAACAAGTTTATGACGAAATGTGTTTGGCTGAGTTAGCTTAATAGCAAAAAAGGAGCTGTTATGTCTGAAGAAAACATCAAATTATTAAAAAAAGCAGGATTGAAAATTACGGAACCCCGTTTGACTATTCTTGCTTTAATGCAAAAACACAGTGAACAGCATTTTTCCGCAGAAGATGTTTACAAAATGCTATTGGAGAATGGTTCAGACATTGGTTTAGCAACGGTATATCGTGTTTTAAATCAATTCGATGAAGCCAAAATCTTAATTCGCCATAACTTTGAAGGAAATAAATCGGTTTTTGAGTTGGCGCCAACCCAACATCACGACCATATTATCTGCACCGATTGCGGTAAAGTGTTTGAATTTAATGATGAATTAATTGAAAATCGCCAAAAAGAAATCAGTAAACAGCACGGCATTGAACTCTCCAGCCACAGTCTATATCTCTATGGCAAATGTAGTGACATTAATCAATGCCCAGAAAACAACAAAAAATAATGCCATAAAAAGAACCGAATGTACGATGCATTCGGTTCTTTTCATTTTAATCATCTTCTTTTGCTAAACTCGCCTTATTTCAACGTCACCAGCCAACAATTATGAATTTGCTTATTGCGTTCAAAATCCAACGGCAAGGTTTTGTGAGAAATTTCCACCGCACTTAAGCCTACTTCTTCTAACTTAGCAAAATCCATTTTGAAACCGCGCTTGTTGTTAGAGAACACGATGGTGCCATTCGGGCGCAGAATACGTTTTAAATTCGTCATTAACTTAATATGATCCCGTTGCACGTCCCAACTGTCTTCCATGCGTTTAGAATTGGAGAATGTCGGCGGGTCAACAAAAATCAAATCAAACTGACGATCGCATTGCTCTAGCCATTGCAGGCAATCCGCTTGAATCAGTTTGTGCTGTTTACCTTCAATGTCGTTCAACAACAAATTCTGTTCCGCCCAGTTGAGATAGGTATTTGACATATCCACGGTAGTGGTCGATTTTGCCTTACCCAACGCTGCATGCACTGTTGCCGAACCGGTGTAAGCAAACAAATTGAGGAAATCTTTGCCTTGCGCCATTTCACCCAACATTTTACGGGTCAGGCGGTGATCCAAAAACAAGCCGGTATCTAAATAATCTGTTAAGTTCACCCACAACTTCGCACCATATTCGTTTACATAAAAATACTCGCCTTTGTTCGCCAATTTTTCATATTGATTGATGCCTTTTTGTTTTTGGCGCACTTTCAGAATCAACTTATTGGTTTCAATACCGGTCACTTGCAAGGTAGCATTCACCGCATCCAACAACCGTTGGCGGGCTTTATTTTCATCAATATTTTTCGGCGCGGCATATTCCTGCACCACAATGTGATCAGCATAACGATCCACCGCTAAATTGTATTCCGGCAAATCCGCGTCATATAAGCGATAAGCGTCTAGCCCTTGCTGCTTCGCCCATTTCTCAATTTTCTTGATATTTTTTTGCAAGCGATTAGCAAAATCCACCGCGACTTCAGAAGAAACCGAAGAAGTGCGGTCAAATTCTAGTACGTTTTCTACCGCACTTTGCTCTGCGCGCTCGGCTATTTGATAATTTTTCTGGACGCAATCTAACGGGCCGTTTTTCGCTTTAAATTGACGATGAGAACGTAAACGCAAGCAATCCAATAAACTCGGTTCACCACTGAAAATAGAGGCGTTCCAGCCGGCAAATTGTTGTTTCAAGCGTTGCCCAAACACAGAATATAAGGCAATCAGCGCCGGCGTTGTGCCTAAACGTTCGCCGTACGGCGGATTACAAATCACCGTGCCAGCCACGTTCGGACTTGGATTTTTTATCGCCGCCACATCGCCCTGTTGCCACTGCATCAAATGCGCCACGCCGGCATTTTTGGCGTTTTGTTTGGCTTTTTGTAACACGCGATGATCCAAATCGAAGCCATAAAAGTGCGGTGGGTTTTCACGTTGTTTTTCGGCTTCCGCCAAAGCTAAAGCCGCTTCTTTCACCTTTTCCCACGCTGCCTGATTATGCCCCTGCCAAAAATCAAAGCCCCAATGCAGACGATATAATTGCGGTGCGATTTGCGCTTCCATTTGTGCGGCTTCAATCAATAGCGTACCCGAACCGCACATCGGGTCCACCAACGGCGTGCCTTTTTGCCAACCGGAACGCAACACAATCGCGGCTGCCAAGGTTTCGCGCAACGGCGCTTTGCCGGTGTCTTCGCGATAACCGCGTATGTGTAACGCATCACCACTTAAATCAAGCGACAGCACCACGTCATCACGATTCAAATACGCATGAATACGAATATCCGGTTGTTCTTTATCCACGTTTGGACGAGCGCGCCCGTGGCGTTCAAAATAATCCACAATGCCGTCTTTTACACGCATTGCACCGAATTGGGTGTGGCGAATTTCTTGGTTCGTACCGTTAAAATCCACGAAAAAATGCACTTTTTCATCAAAATAATCCAACCAATTCACGCCTACCACAGCGGAATATAAATCCAAATCGCTAAAGACTTTGGCTTGCACGATAGGCAATAAAATGCGTGAACTCAAACGGCTCCAAAGCAAAGTGCGATATAGGGTTTCATCATCCGCCCAGTAATGCACACCGCCCTGCGCCACTTTGGCATCCTGTGCGCCTAAGTCGGTTAATTCAGATTTCAAAAGTTCTTCAAATCCACGGGCTGTGGTGGCAAAAAGTTGTTTCATACCGGTCTCAAATATGTAGAAAAATTGGCGGGGATTATAGCAGTTTTAAACGACCAAGTGCGTTGAAGTGCGGTGGATTTTACGGATATTTTAAATTCGTTCTGAAAATCAACCGCACTTTTTTGCTGTTTTCTGTCTATTTTATAAAACCTACTAATTTGCTTTGTTATTATTTTTTGGTATTATCCTGCCCGTCGTAGATGACGATAAATGACTACCACTCTCTTTACTATATTGTAAATAAGGAACACTAATGAATAAATTCAATTTATCTATTCTCGCTGTTGTTACTGCATTAAGTTTATCCGCGTGCTCATCCAGCGGTAATGATTCAAATCATACGGATAACACCAATAACACCAATAACACCAATAACACCATCACTCAACCGGCAACTCCGAGCCAACCAAACAATCAAACAAATCAGCCGGCAACACCAAGTCAACCAAGTAATCAAGTTACCCAACCAACAGCACCAAACCAGCCGAGTAATCAGGTAATACAACCGACGACGCCAAATCAGCCTAATAATCAAGTGGCGCAACCAACTGAGCCAAACCAACCAAGTAATCAAATTAAACAACCGACAACACCGGCCCAACCATCAGATCCAAGCACACCGGTATCAATTGTGAGCATTCCAACCAGTGGAAAATATAATGGTGTCGCTTATGAATATAAAAGCGGTGATGTAAATGACAAAATTGTGAATCCAAAAGTGCATCGTTTAAGTTCAAATAATATTGATGTATTAAACGTTGACGGGAAACGAATTGATATTGCACCCGAAGGTGTGAATCCAGGATACACTTATTTGGATAAAGACGGAGAAACCCGTTTAAGTACCGGTGCCTTTGTTAATGGATTAATCTTCATGTCCAGCACAAGAAACGGCATCTATCAAAACCAAAAAGACGGCAAAACCTATGTTTATGTACAAGGTGAATTAACTCCGGTAAATGAAATTCCACGTACAGGTGAAGTACGTTATCTTGGATTAAGTAGCTACCATGTCAACAACGAAACCCTAAATGAGGGAGCTTCCGACGTCAACCCGCCAAGATGGGGAATTGTCGGTATTGATATGACCGCTAACTTTGATGAGAAAAAAGTTGATGGCCAATTACTGGCAACCGGTTATCCGGATAACGTTGTTTCTAAACTGGAAGGTAAAATCTCCGGTAACCAATTCAGCGGAACAAAAGACGGCACAACCATGCAAGGAGCCTTCTTTGGGAAGGATGCTAATGAAATGGGCGGTATTTATACTAACCAAGAAAAAGGCTTCAGCGGTGCATTTTCAGCCAAAACTAACTGGTCAAAATAAATCTTTCTATATCACCACATACCCACGCTCAACCGTGGGTATTTTTTATTTAAAACAGAAAAAGTACAGTTGATTTTTTCGTCGGTTTTAACTTTTTCGTGCCTGCAAATACGCGTTCAACCCACGCTCTCGCAAAACACAACTCGGGCATTCACCGCAGCCGCCTTCGACGCCGTTGTAGCAGGTGTGGGTGTATTGGCGGATGTAATCAAAGGCGCCGAGTTGGTCCGACAGCGCCCAGGTTGCTTTTTTATCCAGCCACATTAATGGCGTGCGGATTTCAAAAGGGTAATCCATAGCAAGGTTTAAAGTGACGTTCATGGATTTGACGAAAACATCGCGACAATCGGGATAGCCGCTGAAATCCGTTTCGCACACGCCGGTGTAGATGACGCGAATGCCTTGGCTTTTGGCGTAAATGGCGGCGTAAAGTAAAAATAAGGCGTTGCGCCCGTCAACGAAGGTGTTCGGCAATTCGTTATCGTTTTGGCTGATTTGCGCGTTCAGATCCATTAAGGCGTTGTAGGTAATGGCTTTAATGACGCTGGTGTCGAGCACCGTTTGTTTTACCTTTAAATCCTGCGCAATCCATCGGGCTTTTTCCAGCTCAATGACATGGCGTTGGCCATATTGAAAGGTGATGACTTCGACATTTTCCGCGCCGAATTCTTGCATGGCGAGAAATAAACAAGTGGTGGAATCTTGCCCGCCGGAAAAAATCACGAGGGCTTTGTTGAGCTGATTTGACATAATGAATCCTTAGTTTTTTTATGTGGGAGGGTTGCGAACCACAGAGAAGACAAAGAAAAGTGTGGTGGATTTTAGCAAAGAAATAAGGGGATAAAAAATCCCCTTTAAAAAATGACCGCACTTTTCAACAATCAATAACCTTCAACCTGCATATTCGGTAAAAAAGAGGCCTGTTGAATACGTTTTACACGGGTTTCAATATGCCCATCCGCGTACAAATCGATTTCGCGCCAACCTGGCTGCACAATATCCAGTGCAAAAGTGTTGCTGTCTGCTTTAAATTGGATACAAGTAGAAGGCGTTGCCATCACTTGATAACCAAGCCATTCACTATCCACTTGTTGGTGAATGTGTCCGTATAGTAGGGCTTTGACATGCTTAAATGGCGCTAATACTTCCGCCAATTCATTGGCATTACGTAAGTTATGTTGATCCAACCAAGCGGAACCGGTGGAAAGAAGATGATGATGCAATACGACCAAAGAATAGCGTTCAGGATATTCCTGCAATTTTAGCTTTAACCAATCCAGCTCCTCCGCTTCTAATTTCCCGTGTGGCACGCCTTGCACTTGGCTATCCAAAAGCAAAATTTGCCACTTATCCCCTAACAAAATATGTTTTTTAGCACTGACAGTCTCTTCCTTTAGAATTTCAAACATTTTCGGCTGAAAATCATGATTTCCGGGAATCCAAAAGATCATTTTGTTGTTCAGCGCTTTCACTTCTTGACGAAAACGCAAGTAGCCCTCATCACTATTATCCTGTACTAAATCACCCGTTGCTAACACAAGATCATAGTCGTATTGCTGTTGTTGAATTTCACTTAAAACTTGGGAAAAACTTGCTTGCGTATTGATGCCCAACAATTCACCGTTAGTGTCTTTAAAAAGATGCGGATCCGTAATTTGAACGATACGGAACACGTCTTGTTGGGTGTTATATTGATAGGTATTTAACAAAGTAAACTCCTACTACTTAATATGAAACTTAGTCTAAATTACCTATGTCGTCAGATAATAAAATGCTTACAGCCATTGCTCTTTCAATTTTCGGTAATTTAACTCTAGCCATTGTAATCCGATTACCGCAATGCCATTATCAATCTTACCCTCACAAAGCCATTGATATGCTGTTTCCCTACTCACGACATGAACATGAATATCTTCATTCTCTTCTGCTAAACCGTGTAATCCGCCGACTGTGGTGCTATCCACTTTACCGACAAAAACGTGAATACGCTCCAGCACGCCACCCGGGCTATCCCATACGCTCAAACAATGTTGCATATGAGAAATTTTTGCGCCGGCTTCTTCTTCACTTTCTCGTAATGCCACGGATTCCGGTGTTTCACCTTCCTCAACCATCCCGGCAATGAGTTCTAACAGCCAAGGAGATTGGGTTGATTTCGGGTCGTAAGCCCCGATACGCACCTGCTCTACCAACACCACGTTATCTAACACCGGATCGTAGGCAACCATAGCAGATGCAGCACCTTTGACGAGCAATTCACGGGTCACCGTGCCACTCCAACCGCCGGCAAAAAGTTTATGTTTGAATTGAACTTTATTTAGCTTAAAAAAACCTTGATAAATCGTTTCATTCTTCAAAATTTCAATATCTTTTTGAGTAAACTGCTGAAACTGATACATCTTTATCTCCCTAAATTACAGCTAGCGAGTAGGATACTTTCATTCAGTACAAAAAAAAATGTAATTCTTTGTAAAATTTCCGGATTTTTGAAGTAGCTCACAAAAGTCTAAGAGAAGAAAAGAGATGTGATAGAAATGTAACAAAACATAAATCAAAAAAAGTGCGGTGTGTTTTTAACGTATTTTTCACTGCTGAAAAGTTCACTAAAAACACACCGCACTTTTTAATCAATCTATACAAAATACTGTTCAAAAATTTGAGGAAAATGCTGCTGTAATGTAGCCTTACCACCAATTTCTTCCTTTTCCCATGCCTGTAGCAACACCTCCACGGAAAAAAGTTGTTTTGCTTTCTCTGCCAACGGCATGTAACTAATATGCCAAGGCTCCCGTCCGATTTTTTTCTCTGCCGGCATTTGCATAAAAGGCAAACTAAAATCGAAGTGCGGTAGGTTTTCAATGAGAAATTCACTCAGTTCAAAGAAATAACCGCCTTTTTCATATTCCCAAGGCTCAAGCTGTAAGGATTGACCTTGAGGCAAAAGATCGGGATCAAAAATATCAATTTCCGTGCCCCAATGATGACGGCTTGCCCCGGGTAGCGCTGACCAGCGTAAAATCGCTTTCGATTTTTGCCAATCGTCCAACAAGCTCAAATCTAACGCATTGCCTGCATCATCGTGCACTTTGCGTTCACCGTTAAATTTACCGTTCCAAATAAGTTGTTGGCGCGCAAAATCACGAAAACTGCTGGCGGGTTGTAAATTAAAGCCATTGTTGACCGCACTTTGTTGCAAGCCTTGAAAGGCTTTTGCCGCTTCCGCCTGCAAAAAATGGTTCGGCGAATGCGGTGTTGGCAAATTCACCAAATGTTCCCGCGATTTGCCGGTCAACATGTCAGGGGTTAATTTCATCTTATTTATCCAATAAATTGACTAACATTTGATGATAAATCTGACCGCACTTGGCGAGGTCATCTACGCTCACACACTCATTGACTTTATGAATAGTTGCGTTAAGCGGCCCAAATTCCACCACTTCCGCGCCCATCAATGCAATAAAGCGACCGTCAGAGGTGCCGCCACCGGTTTCTGCTTGTGGCGTAATGCCTGTGGTTTGTTCGATAGCGGCAGTTAGCGCATCTAATAATTTGCCCGGTTTGGTTAAAAACGGTTTACCGGAAAGATTCCACTCAATGCGGTATTTCAATCCATGTTTTTCCAGCATTTCAGCGACTTTTTGCTTGATGATTTCATCGGTCACTTCCGTGCAATAACGCAAATTAAATTGCACGTAAAGCTCGCCCGGGATCACGTTATTGCTGCCTGTACCGGCATGAATATTGGCGATTTGCAAACTGGTCGGCGGGAAAAATTCATTGCCGTTGTCCCACTGATAGGTTGTCAATTCCTGTAGGAAAGGCGCGGCTTTATGAATCGGATTTTCTGCTAAATGGGGATACGCCACATGACCTTGAACGCCTTGAATAAAGAGATTGCCCGTAATCGAACCTCGACGGCCATTTTTGACTACATCACCCAAGGTTTTCGAGCTAGACGGCTCGCCCACCATGCAATACGTGATTTTCTCACCGCGCGCCATTAAGCTTTCTACCACACGCACCGTGCCATCTTTCGCAGCAGCTTCTTCATCTGAAGTAATTAATAAAGCGATTGTTCCTTCATGGTTTGGATTGGCTTTCACATACTCTTCCGCTGCAACAATCATCGCTGCCAGCGATCCTTTCATATCCGCTGCGCCACGCCCGTAAAGCATGCCATCCACGATCTCGGCAGAAAACGGCGGATGCGTCCATTGGCTTTCATCCCCTGTTGGCACCACATCCGTATGCCCGGCAAAGGCAATCACAGGCTCACCTACACCATGCTTTGCCCATAAATTTAAGGTGTCATTAAAAGGCATCCATTCAATGTGGAAACCTAATTTTTCTAAACGTTCGGCAATGAGTTGCTGACAGCCTTCGTCATTCGGACTGATGGAAGGGCGGCGGATCAAATCTTGCGCGAGAGAAATCACTTTTTTCTTCATAAAAACTCCTGAAAAAATCACCGCACTTTAGGCAAAAACAGCTTGATATTCTTTTTCATCAAAACCAATCAATGCCTTCCCCTCTTGCAAAATAATCGGGCGTTTAATTAAGGTCGGATTGTCTGCCAAGACAGAAAGTGCGGTGGCTTTTGACAACGTTTTTTTCACGTCTTCATCGAGATTGCGCCAAGTTGTGCTACGTTTATTCACCAAGTTTTCCCAACCGAATTGCGCTTCGGCTTGCTGTAAAAAAGCGGTATCTAAACCGTCCACTCGATAATCATGGAGTTTATGTTCGATGTTGTGATCCGCCAGCCATTTCAAGGCTTTTTTCACGGTGTCGCAGTTTTTAATGCCGTAAACGGTGATCATGTTTTTATCTCCTTATTCTCTATGGATAGGGTATTATTATACCGAAAAAATGACCATAATTTGAGAAAATAACAGGTGAAAAAAACAGCATAATCAGGCATAATGCAGAAGATATTTACAAAAAGGAGCATAAAGTGAAACTCACCTTTGAACAAATTTCAAATTTACTCAATTCACAAAAAAGCGAAAAAGAAGAATATGCTTTTAGTTTAGAAGAACGACAATTAGCTGCCAAAGCAAGTTCGGATACTTGGCAAGCGATTTTGAATAATGAAATAAAACCATTTGATTTTAAAAAATAAGGTAAACAATGTTTTCTACTTTCGATGTTTATATTGCGGAAGCGTCGGATGAAAATCTTGAAAGAGATCTGCTTAAGCGGTTTATTGTCACTTATTTAACGCAAGATGAGCTTGATAAATTAAAATTGATTTTGTCCAACCTTCCGCAACTTCGACCGTTCTGGGGAAAAACCGGTTATAAATATATCACAATGAATAATATCTATTTTCTTTATGAAGTTGCTGAAGATGAAAGAAAAGTGGTTATTTTGGGGGCTAAATTTAATAACAAAAGGAAAATTTTTAATTTTGCTAATACCTTAAAACAGCAAAAAGCAATGAGAAAATGGATTGAAGATTATCCTAAATACTATCCAAATAAATAAAGCCCGAAATATTCGGGCTTTATTGCATTTTATTTTATCCTAACAACTTATTAACGCGCTTAATAAACGCCGCCGGATTTTCTAATGAACCGCGCTCTGCAAGCATGGCTTGCTCTAGCAACAACTCCACCCAATCGGAAAATTCCGCTTCATCGGCAATGTCAGCCACTTTTTTCACCAAGTGATGTTCCGGGTTAAGTTCAAAGGTGTATTTCACTTCCGGCACGGGTTGGCCTGCCGCAGCAAAAAGTTTTGCCATTTGCGTGGTCATTTGGTCATTACCGGTGGAAACTA
>ERZ773010.1988-NODE-1988-length-12334-cov-4.216793_pt1 | contig 12334 bp, 13 predicted proteins | sample MGYA00580842_ERZ773010 | MGnify/ENA primary metagenome ERZ773010 (study PRJEB29015, sample SAMEA2737982) | human oral metagenome | biome: human oral; feature: human-associated habitat; material: dental | place: China | collected 2107 ...
CGCCTGTGTAAAAAATGCCATTATTCTTCCTCCTCATTTACTATTTCTGTTTTATCCACCTTGTTAAGATGTTTTACGATAAAGTTTCTGTAAGTTTTATCTTCCTTTTTAACCTCCTTAAAATATCCGAAAACATGAATAAAATCGCCTTTTTCAAAGTCATTTGTAAGTTCTGTCTTTTCACCGTACACATTACAGTTTATATATTCCTTCTTTTTTTCTCCTGCCTTTCCCATCTTCCTAAACAGGGTAAAATTAGCTGCTTTAACTTCTCCGTCCTTACCCTTGATAACTTTTATCTCCACTTCATTAATCAGATTTCCGCTTATATTAAGCATTTCTTTTTGCATATAATTTCTCCGTTTCCTTTTAATTTAATCAAAAAAGACTATGGCTTTTTTTAAGTTGCCATGGTCTTTTATCCGTTTTTTATATTTATTTTTTCATTTTAACTTCTGCTCATTTTGAACTAAAGTCGGAGGGCTTCTTACATTTACTTTCATTTAATCATTTCTCCTTTTCTATAACAAAAAAGACTAAGATTTGATTTATCCTAATCCTTTACTTTGGCTGCTATATGCTTTTTGAAATTCATTCTTCGTTTTTAGATGTTTAAGCTTTTGATTTAATATGTTTATTCTTAATTTTATCTGTCCTAACCTCTTCCCCGCTTTTTTGATTCGCAATTCTATTTTTTCCCATTCATCCATTTCCTAATCCTTTCCAAAATCCGGTTTGATATGAACTTTTGCTCATTTTGAACTAAAGTTATCCCAAGTCTACCTGTCAATCTCCACCACTTTTACCTTCATTTCTTCTTTTAAATTGACCTTATCCTTTCTTTTTAAATATTTTTCTATATCAAAGGCGTTTTTCTTATTGTAATCGGAAAGCAGCTTGTAGTTTTTATGTTTTGTAATATCAAATTTGTCGGAATAAAAAGGTCTTGTACCCCTTATCTCCAGTATGCACTTCCCTCCGTCCATCACTTTAAGTTCATCCCTGCTCATCAGTTCTTTTCCGAGCTTTTGATAGTTCAGTCCGAAAGATTTTTGATTTGACCTTGTTTCCGATGTATTATAAAGGTCTATGGTTTCTTTTCCCAAATTTTCCGACAGTTCTTTTATGGTTGTTCCTTCTTTTCCTCCCAAAAATAATTCGCTGTCGCAATTCCCCAGAATCGTGTCGGCATTATCTTTATATATGGCTTTAAGCTGTGATTTTGCCTGTAGTATTATGCTTGCTGATATTTCCCTTGAACGAATTGTTGCTATTAACTTCTCAAACTTTGGAATCTGACCGATGTTACTGAACTCATCAAGTAAACACCTTACATGCACCGGAAGTCTGCCGCCATAAACATCATCCGCCTTATCACAAAGTAAATTAAATAGCTGTGTATACATCATTGCCACCACAAAGTTAAATGTATCGTCTGTATCGGAGATAATGATAAATAGGGCTGTTTTCTTATCCCCAATGGTATCAAGTCCCATTTCATCATACTCCATAAGGTTTTTAAGCTCCTCAATGTCAAACGGAGCAAGCCTTGCACCACATGAAATAAGGATGGACTTAGCAGTTTTGCCGGCTGCAAGCTTGTATTTACGGTATTGTTTTACTGCAAAGTGATTCGGCTTTTCTTCTTCAAGTGCATCAAAGATATAATCAACGGCATTCTTAAAGTTTTCATCTTCCTCTCTAACTTCACTGGCATCAATAAATGCAAGTAAAGTTTCAAAATTCTGCTCTTCTTCAGGTGCTTCATAGTAAAGGTATCCAATCAGTGCGGTGTAATAAAGGCGTTCTGCTTTACACCAAAAATCTTCTGTAGACTTTTCCCCTTCTCCTTTTGTATTTGCCATAATTGTCTGTACCAACTTTAATATATCTTTTTCACTTCTCAAGTATGCAAATGGATTGTAATGCATGGATTTTTTGAAATTTATAGTATTTAGCACTTTAATATCATAGCCGTTTTTCTCAAGCATCTTTCCGCATTCTACAAGGACAGTACCCTTCGGATCGGTAACAACATAGGATGAGTGCATTTGCATAAGGTTGGGCTTAAGAAAAAATCTGGTCTTTCCGCTTCCTGAGCCTCCTACCACAAGTATATTTTTGTTCCTTGCATATTTAGGATTTTTAGGTCTTGAGTTCATTGTAAGTCTTTCCGTATCGGTTAAAAGTATGTTGTTTTCAAACTTTTCATCTACATAAGGCTCTATATCTTTTGAGTTTCCCCAGCGGGCTGAACCGTACTCTTTTCCCTGTCTGAATTTCTTGGCATTTTTGCCCTTACTATAGACAATAAATTTAATTAAGGCTGCTACTCCAAGTCCTGTAACTATATCTATCAAATGAATACTTGGAGTGAAACTTATTTTCCCAATTTCTAAGACCGCCTTAAAAATCCTATCTAAAATATCTCCACCTGTATAACTTCTAATATGTGCTGACAGGATGTTTCCCGGATAAAATAAAAAAAGATAAGGTAAGTTCTGAATTAGAAACTTTCTCTTATCTCTTACATTAAATATATTTTTTATATCTTTTAATATCTCTTTTACAGTCTTCGTATTTATCCCTCCTCCTACAGACTCTGCTCATTAAGTTTTTCCTTAACCTTATCTTTTTTCGGTGCATTTTTTACCACTTCTTTAAAGTGATTTAATTTACCCATTACCGATTCTCTTTTATTATTCTTTCCAGCAAATTTTTCAACTGCTTCCTTGAACGCCTGCTCCATAACCTTTTCATCCTTCGCCTGAAAGAAGATAATGTTATTTCCTGTAGTAAGATCTTTTTTTATACTGAATTTTACTCCGTTTTTATTTAGCTCTCTTTTTAAGCCTTTAAAATCAAGGTCATTTAGTTCTAAGGTTTCAACCTTTCCTTTCTTCACTAAATCCTTTACGGTTGTAGGTTTCTTTTCCTCTATAAACTCTTTTAGGCTTTTCCCTTTTTTGGCTGCCATATTTAACATTTTCTTCATAAGGTCTATTACCATTTTAGCTGTCCTTATGTTTCCTCTTTCTACCATGGCAATAACCTGTCTGCTTACTTCTTCATTGATCAATATTTCACCTCCCTCATTTTTTACAAACCAAAAAGGCAGTTAGATGTTACTCTAATCACTTTTTTCAGGATTATTTTACTTCAGCTTTTTACTGTTTCAGCTTCAAGAATTGTTTTTTCTACCCACTGCCTTACTGATAAAATAAAGCGATTCAGTCCGGCTTCATTTTTAATTCCCTCGAATTCGAGGGAATTAAAATCAGGATTATACATTTCCTCCCAAATACCTAAAAACTCTATTGTATTTTTATTTCTTAGCCACTTCTCGATTAAAGCTAAACTGTTTTCAATATTTCTTACCATATCAGTTAAAGAAATATAATCTTTGTCGTCTATGGCTATAATGCTGATTTCAGATCCTTCAACATTTATTTTAGACACAAAATCACCTCTCAATTCTTAAATAAATTATAACTATTATACCTTTTTCCCACTGCAACCATTATGTCGTCATACCTTATAATCTTCACTTACCTGCATCATTTTTTCTTCCTTCCCACTTCTGGACATTATGACCAGAAGTTATAAAAAAGCAGATACACAGTTTCTTTATATACCTTGTATTCTACACTACAATCAAAAGCAATAACAGCATTACCTTAAATAATATCCTTTTTACACCAACCGCCTCCATACATATCATGCTGTGCTTCCTGCTGATAAAAATGATTTATTGTAGTGGTTGCATTATAAAGTGCCGTAATGATATATGCCTTGATATTTGTGATTTTAGTGGTAGTATTCTTCATACAATCAATCACATATTCCAAATGGCTGCTCTCCAGCTTCAAAAATCTTGATTTCACAAGCTCGTACGGATATTCTTCTCCCGCTACCCTGATTGTTGGACGTTTCACACAGACCACCTCACAAATTACTTGAAACAGCTCATTGTAAAGTTCTCTTTCACCATAACCATCATACCTCATGTGATGATTATAGCTGATATTTTCTTTAATCAGTTCTATACATTTCTGTACATCATCCATCACATCATTCTTCTCTGAATCAGATTGAATGATAGGATTGATATGACTCTCCTCAATATATTTTAAATCAGTCTTATTATAGTTAGTATAATTAGGGTTCGATTTCCCGACTTCTTGGGGTTCGATTTCCGAACTTCCAGAGGTTTGATTTTCCGACTCCTTGAAGTCTGATTTTCCGACTTCTTGAAGTCCGTTTTTCTGACTTCTTGAAGTTTGCTTTTCCGACTTCCTGAAGTCCGATTTTCCGACTTCTGTGCTTTTATCAGTGTTTCCTGCCTTTTTTTTATCTACATTTTCTTCTAGTGAAGCGAAATTCTTCACATATATGATATCAGGTTTGCCCAATCCTCTACGAACTTTCTCTATCAGACCGATTCCCTTAGTATAATCCAGCTCTGCAAGAACCTTAACCGCCTTTTCCTTTCCGCATCCCAAATCTTCCATAATACTGTTTATGGTGTATATAATATATGCTCTGTTATTATCATCGAACCATTCATTTTTTATAGATAAAGACATACGATCAAGCATCAGTCCATATAAAAGTTTTGCATCACTGGATAATTTTTTAAATCGTTCATCTTTAATCAGTAAACGAGGAACACGATAAAATGAGAACTGTTCTGCTTCAATTCCATAATAGTAATCAAGTTGTAATATCTCACCCATTCCCGGTTCCTCCTTTCTACTGTGTACTCTTCCAGTTATCCAATAACTGATAAATAATATTTTCTATTTCTTTTCTGCTGTATGTTGCAGGAAAGTAACTGTTAATACGCTCTGTCTTTATAATAACCTTTCGCTCCACAGTTTTCTCTTTTTCCAACAACATACGAACCATCGGAAATGTAAGCTCCCCTTTTTTATCGCTTTCCTTGAGCATGGCACTCTGCTGAGTTGTAATAATAACATTTGTTTCCTGTATTACAGCCAAAACCCATTGCTGTGCATCCTCTGATAAAAATGATAAATCAACTGCCTGCATTATACCTATTTTCTTTGTATCCACCATATCAAGCAACTCATCTAACAAGCGTGAAATCCATATATATCTCTGAACAGTCTTTGCACTCTCTCCTGCCGCTTCTCCGAGTTCTCCAAGTGTAAGTCCACCTGCTTTACTTCCCTGATGTTTCATTGCATCGTATTTCATTCTGTACGCTTTTGATTTCTCGCTTGGCAGAATATCTTCTCTTTGAATATTAGAATCTACCATGATAATTGTAGCTTCATCATCTGTATAATCACGAATAAACATCGGCATTGTAGAGAGTCCAACCATTTCACATGCATATTTTCTACGATGTCCGGCGATAATTTCGTAACCGCCGCCTTTCATCGGTCTTGCAATGCCCGGCATCAATACTCCATACTCTCTAATACTTTCAATCATTTCTTGCATCTTTTCATCATCCAATACCTTAAACGGATGTTCTTTGAACCCACGAAGTTCTGTTAATGCAATTTCCTGTACTTGCTCTATTCCTGACTGTGTCTGCTCAATCCCGAACAAATCATCAAAGCTGTTAAGCTTTACCTTTGTGGCACTTCCCGTCTTATTCATTGCAAAGCACCTCCTTTGTCAATGACTGATATGCACTTGCCACTTTCCCATTCGGATCGTGCTTGTATATGCTCACACCTTCCGCAGAAATTTCCGCTGCCCTTACCGACATAGGGATACTGTTTTCAAATATATGAACTTTGCTACCGTAATTTTCAATAAGCAGATTACTGATATCTTTTGCATAATTGGTACGGTTGTCAACCATTGTTAGCAAAATCCCCTCAATCTCAAGTTTCTGATTAATCTGACGCTTTACTTTCCCTATGGTTTTAATAAGTTGTTCCAAACCTTTTATCGGTAAATATGCCGCCTGTACAGGAATTAAAACACTATCTGCACAAGTAAAAACATTTATTGTAATCATTCCAAGGGATGGCATACAGTCAATCAAAATATAATCATAATTGTCTCTCTGCAACTCTATATAGGTTCTCAGTACTGTTTCTCTACTCATCACATTAATAAGTGAAGTTTCCAAACCTGAAAGTTCTATATTTCCGGGTATAAAATCAACTCCTTCATCATGGCTTAAAATTCCACAATCTGATCTTATTTCCTCATCATTAATAATGTTTCCCATTATAGTTGCAAGTGTAATTTCCAATCTATCCGGCTCCCTAATCCCAAGACTTGCCGTAAGGCTTCCTTGTGCATCTGCATCTATCAACAGAACCTTCTTTCCTTGCCTTGCCAGTCCAATTCCCAAGTTACTTGTTGTTGTGGTTTTTCCAACTCCACCTTTTTGATTTGCAATAGCTATAACTCTACACATGATATAATTCTCCTATTGTTCTACTATTTTAGTTGTCTTTTTTCAAATTTACTTTCTGCACTTGTGCATAAGCCCTGTAATATTTTCTTGTTCCCTTATTGCTATAAAGCTCTGATATCTCCAGAACTTCTATTTTATTATTACTGCTTAATATTTTTTGAAACCATGCAATATCACTCTTCGTTCCCATAAATCTGATTTTCAGCATTAGTTTGCACCTCCAATAAAGCTTATATCTCACAATTATAATTAGCGTAGTCAGGATAGCGAATCTGTATCGCTTGCCAAAAGAATGGTGCATAAGTACAACAAAACAAATCTTCTACTGTATACTTCATACACTCATCCATCTGTTCTTCCGGTTCTTTATAATCATCTACACTCGGTGTAGTGTTACAATAAAGGTTAAACGCCAGTCTCACTACCTTCATACTGCTACCGGTTTGCCACCCTTCACGCAAACACTCGGTCTTTATATCACCGGTCTTAAAATCATAAATACTGTTAATATTTCTTCTCGTATCAGAGCTGATACCCAGACAATAACAAAGTGCCTTATGATAGGCATCTTGTTCCCTTACTTCTTTTAGTTTTTCATAGTAGAATTTTTCGTGTGCCTCATTGATAAATATAATTTCACATTTATCTGTTTTTTTTGCCCTTAACGCTGTACTGTTCATAGTGAACCTCCTTTTAAAAATATTTAATTTTGCATATAAAAAAGGACTAAGCCCTTTTTAGCCGTAGCTTCAAGGATTTAGTCCTAATCGAGAGATAAGACAGGGAAGCATTATGCTTCCCTGTCGAGTTATATATAGATTTTACAAATAATATCTTTAAATCGGTTCGCTTTCGTATATTCGGAATGATATTTCATATACTCATTCACATCATCCCTTGTAATAATCAGCGTTGTGAAGTAAAAATACTTACGCTCTTCTATTTTCCTCCATCCGCAATCGCTGCCTGTGCTGCCGCAAGTCTTGCAATCGGAACTCTGAACGGTGAACATGATACATAATCAAGTCCGATCTTATGACAGAAGGCTACTGATGAAGGATCACCGCCGTGCTCTCCGCAGATACCAACATGAAGTTCAGGTCTTGCCTTCTTACCGAGTGTGTAAGCCATTTCCATAAGCTTTCCTACACCTTCCTGATCTATCTTAACGAAAGGATCGTTCTCGAAGATCTTGGTGTCATAATATGCATCAAGGAACTTACCTGCGTCATCTCTTGAGAAACCGAAGGTAAGCTGTGTAAGGTCGTTAGTACCGAAGCAGAAGAATTCAGCTTCCTTAGCTATCTCATCAGCTGTAAGACAAGCTCTTGGGATCTCTATCATAGTACCTACTTCGTACTCTAAAGCAATTCCTGCTGCCTTGATCTCAGCCTCAGCGGTCTCAACAACAGTCTTCTTAACATACTTAAGCTCCTTTATGTCTCCTACAAGCGGAATCATTATCTCAGGCTTTAAGTTCCAATCAGGATGTGCCTTCTTTACTGTGATAGCCGCACGGATAACAGCTGATGTCTGCATCTTAGCTATCTCAGGATAGGTTACTGTAAGACGGCAACCTCTGTGTCCCATCATAGGGTTAAACTCATGTAATGAGCTGATGATAGCCTTGATATCAGCTACAGTCTTGCCCTTAGCCTTAGCAAGCTTTTCTATGTCAGCTTCGTCTGTAGGTACGAACTCATGAAGAGGCGGATCAAGGAATCTGATAGTAACAGGATTGCCCTCAAGTGCCTCATATAACTCTTCAAAGTCTTTTTGCTGTACCGGAAGTATCTTTGCAAGTGCAACTTCTCTTTCTTCCAAAGTATCTGAACAGATCATCTCTCTGAAAGCCTCTATTCTGTCAGCCTCAAAGAACATATGCTCTGTACGGCAAAGTCCTATTCCCTCCGCTCCAAGCTCTCTTGCCTTCTTAGCATCATCAGGTGTATCGGCGTTGGTACGAACACTGAGTCTTCTGTACTTATCAGCCCAAGCCATGATTCTTCCGAACTCACCGCCTATTTGCGCTTCTACTGTAGGTATAGCACCGTAGTAGATCTTACCTGTAGATCCGTCAAAAGAAATTACATCGCCTTCATGTATCTCCTTACCGCCAAGCTTAAACACCTTGTTAGCCTCGTCCATTATAATATCTGAACAACCTGATACACAGCAAGTACCCATACCACGAGCAACAACCGCTGCATGAGATGTCATACCGCCACGCACTGTAAGTATACCCTTAGCAGCCTTCATACCCTCGATATCCTCAGGAGAGGTCTCAAGTCTTACAAGCACTACCTTCTTTCCTGCATTTGCCCAGTTCTTGGCATCTTCTGCGGTAAATACAACCTGTCCGCTTGCCGCTCCCGGTGAAGCTGCAAGTCCCTTACCTATAGGCTCTGTGGTCTTAACAACAGCCGCATCGAATGTAGGGTGAAGAAGTGTATCGAGGTTTCTCGGATCTATCATGCTTACAGCCTTCTCTTCTGAGATCATACCCTCGTCTACAAGGTCACAAGCAATCTTAAGAGCGGCAAATGCTGTTCTCTTACCGTTTCTTGTCTGTAACATATAGAGTTTCTTATCCTGTATGGTAAACTCCATATCCTGCATATCTTTGTAATGGTTCTCAAGTATTCCGCATATTTTTACGAATTCATCGTATACTTCCGGCATAACCTGCTTAAGGTGATCTATATGTTCCGGTGTACGAACACCCGCAACAACGTCCTCACCCTGTGCGTTCATAAGGAACTCACCCATGAGCTTCTTCTCACCTGTAGCCGGGTCTCTTGTAAATGCAACACCGGTACCTGATGTTTCACCCATGTTTCCGAAAGCCATCATCTGAACGTTAACTGCTGTACCCCATGAATAAGGAATATCATTATCACGACGGTATACGTTAGCACGTGGGTTATCCCATGAACGGAATACTGCCTCTATCGCACCTAAAAGTTGTACCTTAGGATCTGTAGGGAAATCTTCTCCGAGCTTGTTCTTATACTCAGCCTTGAACTGATCTGCCAGTTTCTTAAGGTCTTCAGCAGTAAGATCCACGTCTTGAGTAACACCCTTTTCTTCCTTCATCTTGTCGATAAGTTCCTCAAAGTACTTCTTACCGACTTCCATAACTACGTCAGAATACATCTGTATAAATCTTCTGTAGCAGTCCCATGCCCAACGGGGATTGCCTGATTTTTTAGCTAAAGCCTCAACGACCTCTTCGTTTAAGCCAAGATTAAGTATGGTATCCATCATACCCGGCATAGATGCTCTAGCACCTGAACGAACCGATACCAACAAAGGATTTTCTTTATCACCGAACTTTTGACCCGCTATTTCTTCAAGCTTAACAATGTTCTCCATAATTTGATCAAGAACTTCTTTATTTATGACTTTAGAGTCCTCGTAATATTGATTACACGCCTCTGTAGTAACAGTAAAACCTTGTGGTACAGGTAAACCGAGTTTGGTCATTTCTGCCAAGTTAGCACCCTTACCGCCAAGTGTATTTCTCATGCTTGCATCGCCTTCTTGAAATAGATATACCCACTTCTTAGACATTAATATTAACCTCCATAAATTTTTTAAAATTATAACATATCTTAGTAATTTTTAACAGCTAAAAGTCGAACTTATCCTCAAAATAAGCTTTAAGCTCACTGATAGGAAGCCTTACCTGTTTCATGCTGTCTCTTTCTCTTACCGTTACTGCCTTATCTTCTTCAGAATCAAAGTCATAGGTTATGCAATAAGGAGTTCCGATTTCATCCTGTCTTCTATATCTTTTTCCTATATTGCCTCTGTCATCAAACTCACAGTTATAATACTTGCTTAACAGTTTGTAAACTTCTTCGGCACCCTCGTTAAGCTTTTTGGAAAGCGGCATGATACCTATCTTTATAGGTGCTATCGCCGGATGGAATCTGAGTACTGTTCTTGAATCTCCCCCTTCAAGCTCCTCCTCGTCATAGGCTGAACAAAGAAAGGCTAAGGTAACTCTGTCTGCTCCGAGTGAAGGCTCTATAACATAGGGCAGGTATCTTTCTGAGGTCTCATCATCAAAGTATGTCATATCCTGACCTGATACTTCCCAGTGCTGTCTTAAGTCATAGTCGGTTCTGTCAGCCACTCCCCAAAGCTCTCCCCAACCGAAGGGGAAAAGAAATTCTATATCGGTCGTAGCCTTGCTGTAGTGGCTGAGTTCTTCTTTTTCATGATCTCTGTATCTTAGGTATTCTTCTTTTATTTTAAGTTTCTTTAACCAATCTATACAGTAATTTTTCCAGTACTCAAACCACTCAAGGTCGCTGTCCGGCTTACAGAAAAACTCAAGCTCCATTTGCTCGAACTCTCTTGTTCTGAAAGTAAAGTTACCGGGTGTTATCTCATTTCTAAAAGACTTTCCTATCTGTGCTATACCGAAAGGAAGTTTTTTTCTGGATGTTCTTTGTACATTTTTAAAGTTTACAAAAATCCCCTGTGCAGTCTCCGGTCTTAAATATACAGTATTTTTTGCATCTTCCGTAACTCCTTGGAAAGTCTTGAACATCAGGTTAAATTGTCTGATATCTGTCCAATCATGCTTACCGCAGGTGGGGCAGGTGAGATTATGCTCATCTACATAAGCCTTCATCTTATCATGAGACCATGCATCAACACTTCCTTCTATATGTTCGCCCTTATCTTCAATATATTGCTCTATAAGCTTGTCCGCACGAAATCTTTCATGACAGGATTTGCAGTCCATAAGAGGATCCGAAAAGCTGCTTAAATGCCCTGATGCTACCCAGGTTTGAGGGTTCATAAGTATTGCACAGTCAACTCCTACATTATAGGGGGACTCCTGTACAAACTTTTGCCACCATGCTTTTTTTACATTGTTTTTTAACTCCACGCCAAGATTTCCATAGTCCCAAGTATTTGCAAGCCCACCGTATATCTCCGATCCGGGATATACAAAACCTCTTGACTTGGCTAAAGCTATGATTTTTTCCATAGTATAATCCATTACAACATCCTCCATTTATTTATGTTACTTATTGATATCTTAAAGATAACAATTTAAGTTACAGTTTAGGTAGCCTATTCATAATTCGTCAAAACAACCTAAAAAGTTTAATCTTATTTATAAATTAGACGAATTATGAATATTGGAAGTAGCCTGTCAGATATATATGTATAATATGTAGCTGAAAGCAAGCTTTCATTTAGCATATTATACATATATATCCGGGCTAGCTAAACTGTAACCAATCCAACCGTCAAACCGACCTTTGATAAATTATAAATATCTTAACCCCTCTACTATTATTCAAACACCACAATATTTTTTCCGCTTGTAGTTTCAAATTCATAATCACTTAACTTATTAATACCTTCACCGTTTGTATAAAGTATTTTACTTTCCGTATAGGCGTGTACTTTGCCTTCCAACACAGCTACGTTGGAGTCTTTTTTTATTCCTGAAGTATCTGTAATTTCTATGCTTGAGTCCCTGTCCTTATACTTAAGAAGTCTTAATGAGGTAAGCCCCATATTTTCATCACCGCTCTCTACAGAAAAGCTGAGCAAGCTTTGTAAGTCCTCGTAGTCAAAAATAAGCTTAAGCTTATTATCCTTAATTGTTGTACTTTCTATTTTTACGGTAGGCTTTGCCTGTCCGGCATTAAACTTATCCACTTCACCCTGTACAAATGCTTTAAGTTCTTCTTCATTATAGTAAGCCGCTGTAGCATCTTCTATTATAGCTGATTTTGCACTCAAATCACGTTTTAAAAATATCGAACTTGCTGTCGGATCGAAACTTACGGTTTTTACACTACCACAGGCTGTAAGCATTGCCACAGCCATAAAACATAAAGCATATTTGAAAATTTTCATAAAACACCTCATCCGCTTATTGTTTAACATTAATCT
>ERZ773010.1990-NODE-1990-length-12329-cov-3.480202_pt1 | contig 12329 bp, 10 predicted proteins | sample MGYA00580842_ERZ773010 | MGnify/ENA primary metagenome ERZ773010 (study PRJEB29015, sample SAMEA2737982) | human oral metagenome | biome: human oral; feature: human-associated habitat; material: dental | place: China | collected 2107 ...
CAAGTACCAGACGATCGACACGGACAGCGAAGCACTACTGGCCAAGGGCCTGGTGCAGAAGATCGGGGACGCGTCCGCCGGCACCATCGACCATGAGGTGTTGGGTGCGGCGCCGGAGGAGTTCCAGTTGGCGGAACTGCTGCCGGATCACGAGACGGCATTGGCCAAGGTGTTCCAGATGTTCCGCGAGCATGGCCCCGACCTGGACGCCACCGTCGCCGTCGCCCACCGCACCGTGCATGGTGGGGATCGCTTCGCCGCCCCTACCCGGATCACCGACGAGGTGGTCGATGCCCTGCGGGAGCTGTCCCCGCTGGCTCCCCTGCACAATCCGCCCGGCATCGCCGGGATCCAGGCCGCCCGCAAGTTGCTGCCCGAGGTGCCCCATGTCGCGGTATTCGATACCGCCTTTTTCGTCAACCTGCCTGCCGAGGCCTATACCTATGCGATCGACACCGAACTGGCCAGGCGCGCGCGAATCCGCAAGTACGGTTTCCATGGCACCTCGCACCAGTTCGTCAGCGATCAGGTGAGCACCCTGTTGAATCGCAGCGACCTGAAGCAGATCGTCTGCCATCTGGGCAATGGCGCGTCCATCTCGGCGATCGACTCGGGCCGGGCGATCGAGACCTCGATGGGGCTGACCCCGCTCGCCGGCCTGGTCATGGGCACCCGGACCGGCGATATCGACCCGGGCGTGCTGGCTTTCCTGAATCGCGAACTGGGTATGAGCCCCACCGAGATCGACACCGAACTCAACAAGCGTTCCGGCATGCTCGGGTTGACCGGGCACATCGACATGCGCGATGTGGATGCCGCGATCGTGGCCGGCGATGAGCGTGCCCGGCTGGGCATGGCCGTCTACGTGCACCGGCTGGCCTTCTATATCGGCGGCTATGCGGCCCTGCTAGGCGGTTTGGACGCGATCAGCTTCACCGCCGGCGTCGGCGAGAACTCCGCGGAGGTCCGGGCCGAGGTGTGCGCCCGGCTGCGGTGCCTCGGTGTGCAACTCGACGGGCACGCCAACCGGCAGCGCAGCAAGCAGCCCCGGGTGATCTCGACCCCCGATTCCAAGGTGAAAGTGTTGGTGGTGCCGACCAATGAGGAGTTGGCGATGGCCCGGCAGGCAGCCAGTCTGCTGGCGGGTGATTAGCCGGCTGCCCGGCAACCGTTCGCGCGGGATCGGGCGACGGCGGTAGGTTTGCGCCATGGCGACCGCACTGATCACCGGGGGCACCTCGGGTATTGGGCTGGCCTTTGCAACCGAGCTGGCCGCGGACGGGTTCGACCTCGTCCTCGTGGCCCGGGACGCCGGCCGGTTGGCCGGTGTCCGCGAGCGGTTGCAGAACCGGTTTGGCGTCGAGGTGGAGACCCTGGTTGCCGATCTGGGTGTCAGGGCAGACCTGGACCCGGTCATCGGCCGGCTGACCGATCCGGAACGTCCGGTGCAGGTATTGGTCAACGATGCTGGTTTCGGGTTAAATGCCTCGCTGTTGGCACCCGAGACCGCGCCGCAGGAGCGGGCCATGGCGGTGATGGCCACCGCGGTGCTGATCCTCGCCGGGGCGGCCGCCCGGGCCATGGTCGCCCGCGGATCGGGCACGATCATCAACGTGGCATCGGTGTCGGCCTGGATCATCAAGGGCAACTATTCGGCCATCAAGCGCTGGGTCATCACCTATACCCAGGCGCTCGATCTGGAACTGGCCGGCACCGGGGTGCAGGCCACCGCGGTCTGCCCGGGCTGGGTGAAGACCGAGTTTCATGCCCGGGCCGGGGTCGCCCGGCCGAGGCTACCGGAGTGGGTGTGGGTGTCGCCACGAGCCGTGGCCCGGGCCGCACTGCGCGATGCCGGCCGCGGCCGGGTCGTCTCGGTGCCGACCAGACGCTGGCGGCTGGCCGTGTGGGTGCTGGCGCATGCGCCGGCCGCGTTGCCGCGCTACATATCGAGCAGGATCAGCAGGTCGAGGAGCAAGAGCTGATGGCCGACAAGCAGGATCGGCGGCGTTCCGGTTCGCGGACGGCCGATCGGGACGAGAAGCCGGACAATCGCCGGCGTTTCCGGTCGCCGATCACCATCGCCACCACAACGACCGCCCAGCAGTTGCTGCTAAAGCCGGCGGTCTGGTCGATCCTGTCGGTGCACATTCACGGCAGGGAGCATCTGGAAGACGTCAGCGAACCGTTCATCGTGATCGGAAACCACTCCTCGCATTTCGACGGTCCGCTACTGATGGGGGCATTGCCCAGACGGCTCAGCCGCCGGCTGGCCACCGGGGCGGCCGCCGATACCTTCTTCACCCGGGCCTCGGACCGGGCGGCCATCCAGCTGTTCATGAACGCCTTCCCGGTCAACCGCGCCGGCACTCGTAGCCATCGCGGTCTAGCGAAGCAGTTGCTCAGCGACGGCGTCCCGCTGCTGCTGTTTCCCGAGGGTGGCCGCTCGTATACCGGTGGCATGAAGCCCTTCACTCCCGGAGTGGCCGCCTTGGCGATCTCGTTCAACTGCCAGGTGATCCCGTCGGCGATCGTGGGATCATTTGCCGCCTGGCCGCCCAGGCAGCGGCGCTGGTGTGGCGGCAGGCCCGACGTGCATGTCGTGTTCGGCCTGCCCATGCGGCCGCATCCCGGAGAGATCGCCCACGAATTCAACGAGCGGCTGCGCCGCAAGGTGATCGAGATGCACGATTCCACCGCCCGCGCCTATGGCATGCCCACCCAGACCGAGCTGCTGCATCTGGCGGCTCTGGAGAAGTCCCGGAGCGACGATTCCGCCGGGCAGACCCACCGGCCGGGCTCCGATGCCCCCGATACGCGATCGGGGCAGTAGGCTCGGGGGATGACCACCAGCAAGCAGCATCCGGACGTGGCCGCGGTAGTGGTCACCTATAACCGGCTGGGGCTGTTGCAGCGCCTGGTGACCCGGCTACTCGCCTTGCCGGCGGTGGATCAGATACTGGTGGTGGATAACGCCTCCGCCGATGGCACCGGCGCCTGGCTGGCCGATCTGGCAAGTCGTGAGCCGCGCGTCCACTATCGGGGGCTGGCCACGAACCGGGGTTCCAGGTGGGCCTGCAATGGGCCTATGACATCGGTGCCGAGCTGGCCTGGCTGATGGACGACGATGGCCTGCCCACCCCGGATTGCCTGGACCGGCTGCTGGCCCATCGTGGCGAATTCGACTTCTGGGGGCCGGCGGTATTGGCCGAGCAGCAGCCCAGCGAGCTGTGTTTCCCGATCCGGCTGCCGGGCACGACGGTCATCGCCCGCAGCCGGCGCGATCTTGACCGGCTGGCCGTGGGCGGGCTGGTCGCCAACGTGATCATCCCGTTCAATGGCGTACTGGTCACCCGGGAACTGGTGGAACGGATCGGCACCCCGCGGGCCGAGTTCTTCATCTGGGGTGACGATGTGGAATACCTGTGGCGCGCGCGAGAGGCCGGTGGGCGGGTCGCGACCGTGGTGGACGCCCACTTCTGGCATCCGGCCACCGACGATCTGGGTACGCCGATGCTGGGTGGGCTGACCACCTACAATCATTCGCCCAGCGATCTGAAGCACTACTGCATGGCGCGCAATAACACCGTCAACCTGCTGACTCATTTCGGACCGTGGCATGCGGCCGCCTTCTGGGCGAAGACCGCGTGGTTCTATGGCTTTGTGCGGCCCAGCCTGCGGCGTCTGATCCTGTCGGCGCAGGCCATCGGTGCCGCCCTGCGCAACGACTATTCGGGGCATCAGCGGTTTCTGGCCTCACCGGTAGCGGCCTGCACGACGCTGCCGCGCTCCGCCGCGGTCGAGGAGGAGTCGGTGGCCGTGGTGGTGGTCACCTATCGACGTCCCGAGCTGCTGGATCGGTTGCTGACCGCGCTCGCCGCCCAGACCCGAATGGTCGATGCGGTCTTTGTGGTGGTCAATTCGGACGATGCGGCCACCGACCGGGTGCTGGCCAGCCATCCGGAATTGCCGGTCCTGGTGGATCGGCCGGGGAAGAACCTGGGCGGTGCCGGCGGATTCCACCGTGGGGTGCGGGCCGCGTATCTGGCCGGCCATGACCGGATCTGGCTGATGGACGATGATGTGCGTCCCGCGCCTTGGGCATTGCAGGCGCTGCTTGCCGACGGCGGCGATCTGCTGGCCTGTGTCCGGGAGGATCGCCGCGGCAGGCTGGTCGAGAAGGCCGCGGTACGTTTCGATCTGAGCAATCCGCTGGCCATCCGGCCTAAGCGGGCCACGGTGGAAACCACCTGGCCGAGCCGGGCCCGGATGCCGGCGCGCGCACACATCGAGAACGCCGCCTTCGAGGGTTTCATGGTGCATCGCCGGGTGATCGACAAGATCGGTTACCCCGACCCGAGTTTCTTCATCTTCTACGACGACTGCGATTTCCAGTTGCGTGCCCAGCGGGCCGGATTCCAGATGTGGGCGGTCCGCGACGCGCTCATGCGCCGGCATTTTGACTTCTCCCAGGACGCGGATCTGGCCGGCTGGAAGGGTTTTTATATGTACCGCAATCTGTTCGTGGTGCATTTCCGCTATGGCACGAATCTGCTCGTCCGGCTCAAGCCGGTGCTGGTTGCCGCCGCGGTGACGGTGCTTTCCCCCTGGCGGGGTGGGCGAGCCGCGGTCGGTAGCGTGTGGCGGGCGCTACGCGAGGCTTTCGGCATGCGCCGGCTGGATCCACGGGCCCGGCTGGGCTGATCTGTTGGCCGTTTCGGCCGTGTCGGTGGCCTTCGCCGTCAGGGAGGTTTCCGCGCATATCGTCGTTCCTCAGTCCGCGTCCCGGCCGAGATGCTGCTCGTCGATCGCGCAGCGTGCCGGTATCCCCTGACCGATCGTTTGCCATAGGAACGTAAAGACCAGGGCGTCCATGTGGGCGACTTGCGCATTCGTGGCCGCACCACCATGCCCCCCTGCGGTGTTCTCCCAAATGAGTACCTTGTTTTCTAGGGCTTCTAGTGCTGCGGCGAATTTCCGGGCATGGCCCGGGTGCACGCGGTCATCGCAGGTCGAGGTGGTCATTAGTACCGGTGGGTAGCCGACATCGGGGTCAAGCGAATGATACGGGCTGAACGTTCGAATAAATTCCCAGTCGTCGGTTTCAGGATCGCCGTATTCGGCCAGCCAAGAGGCGCCTGCCAGTAAACGAGAATAGCGTTTCATATCCAATAGGGGCACTTGGAGTACCAGCGCGGCAAACAAATCGTGAAAACCGGTCAGCATGTTCCCGACGAGCAGCCCGCCGTTGGACGCGCCGAGACAGGCGAGTCTTTCAGGGGTGGTGACTCCGCGCGCCACGAGATCACGGGCCACCGCCGCAAAATCTTGATAGGAAAGTGGGCGGTTTTGCCTGAGGGCTGCCCGATGCCAGGCCGGACCGTATTCTCCCCCACCCCGGACATTGGCAATTACATAGGTGCCACCGCGCTCGCACCACGCTTTACCGGTCACGTCCAGATATGACGGGATGAGAGAAAACTCGAAACCTCCATACCCGTACATCAAGGTCGGATTCTGACTAGCAGCTGGAGGCGCCTTCGGCCCAATCTGGAAATATGGCACAGAGGTGCCATCCTGGCTTAATGCAAAATGCTGAGGTTTGAATCCTGCTGGCATCGAAGAAAGCCGGTGACGATTTCACCCGGGTTTGCCTGGCCTTATGGCCGGTTCCGACGGAGCCTAGATCGCCAAGCCACAGTGTTGCGGGTATGCAAAAGTCCGCAGCGACGATCCACAATTCGTCGGATTCTTCATCGTCGACGGCGATGACTTCTAGCGAGCCAGTCAGCTGTGCGAACACTCGCTGGTGCCGCCAGTTTCCCCGAGCATCGCGGTAGTGGGTTTCCAATCGATGGGCGACATCTTCAAGGATCGTGATGACAACATGATTACGAGTGACGGTGAGCTCTGCGAGGGATGCGGATCGTGTCGGAGCGAACAGCATGTGCAAATCGCGTTCGCCTGCCAAGAAGGATTCCGCATCCGCGACCACGAGCGAGCCTGCGGGGAAGACGACATCGTCCACCTGCCAGTCGCTGCCTGGAATCAGCAGGGCCAGGTCGCGGTGAACGAGCATTTCCAGATCGGATGGTACCTCAATGCGTGTCAGCACACTTTGACCGCCGGGGCGGTCGTGCAATATGAATTGATCGTTCTCGTAGATCGTCCGGGAACATATGATCCAATCGCGTTCCCATCCGGGGGTATCGTCTCGGTAGCCTTTGACCTCCAGATCGCTCGACTCGGCTTCGAAGATCAATTCGGCCTGATCGAGCGAGGTTCCGCGCCGCCACCGCCGGACTTGTCTCGGATAGCCCGCAGAAGTGAGCGTACCCTCCCCGAAATCCGTTGCTATGAACACGGTGTCTTCATCGATCCAGGACATTCCTCCCTTCGCGTCGGCTCTAACGAATCCCCCAGCAGATTGCGGGACGAAGGTCTTGGTCACGAGATCGAATTCGCGGGTGGTGTCCGAATCGGTGCCGCTATGCGAAAGGCAGACCAATGCCCGTCGCCACACCGTATCGCCGGGCCGGGGACGCAACAGTTCGGCGCCATGCCATACCCAGTCCTCGTTTTCGGATTCGTTCAGGGTATCGATATCGAGTAGGATATCCCAGTCGGTGTTCTCGCTACAGTAGGAATCGAATGTTGTCCGCCGCCACAGTCCGCGTTGATGGTTCTCATCTACCCAGAAATTGTAGAGGTGTGTGCCGTGTTTGACTACCGGCGGGATTCGGCCCTGCGCATCTAGAATCTTTTCGATATCCATTTTTAGGGCACGGAAGAGATTGCTGGTGCCTAGTTCTCGCTCAACCCTGGCGTTATGTTCTTTGACCCAGGAGAGCTGCCGTCCGCCCGAGGCATCTTCGAGCCACTGCCAAGGGTCCCTGGAGCCATCCGAGGAGGGTAGAGCGGTGCGGGAAGACGCCTCGCCCTGGCGGGCCAGGCCATCTCGGGAATCGGATGGAAATGTGGTTTGACGATGCTGCGGGATCATGGCGTATCGTCGGCGGATGTAAATGGCACGGACGAGCGCAGGCGTCTCCCCAGCCCGGTGATATCGGCTATCCAGCGTCCGGCGACGAAGCCAGGGTGCGGATGCCGGATGATGTGTATCTCCATGGAATACTCCGATGCCCCGATAGCTATGCGTAGGGTAGTGGGAAGGTGTTGAGTTGGTCTTCGTCGATTCGATGGTCCCGCCAGCCTAGGGCGATCGCGTGGTTTTGGATGCGGTCGCGTCCCCAGGTGGGGAAGGCCGCGGGGAAGTTCGGTGCCAGTCCCGGAATGAGAACACGGATTATGCGGAGCCCGCATAGCGCGATATCGGGAGTCGTGAGGTCCGCGGTGTAGATCTGTAGCCCGTGGTCCTCGATGATCCTGCGATAGGTGTCGAGGGTGCGGTCGGGCAGCGTCGGCAGGTCGGCGTAGGTGCGTTCCGTAGGCACGTCGATCCACGGCGCAACATGCTCCCGCGTACGAGGATCGAGATGGAACTGCTCCTGGCAAAGCAGTTGGACCACATCACGGAAGTCTTTGCGATAGCTGTCCTGATAGGCGCGATCCGGTCGCCAGGGTTTTAGGTAGTCACCGTCTCCGCCTTGCAGCATCAGCAGGTTCCGCACCGTCGAATCCTCTTGGGGCAGGAGTAGATCGCGGCTTCCCTCCTGCAGGCTAATTGCTTCTGCCCAGGCTTTTCTTGTCGCCTCGATGGGGTCGGGGCGCGCGGCGAAACCGATCGTCAGGAATTGCTCCCGGGTGTTCTCGACGATACCCGCAATGACTGGGATGTCGAATTCGTTGTCGAGATGAATCGCCCACGCCCGTTGACCGAGCCTGGTCGGGTTGCCATGCCAGAGCGCCGCCAGCTCGGGAGTGAGCTCAACAGCCGGCAACCGGTGACGATTACTCCACCAAGTCATCATCGCGTCCCGCTCGACGACTTCCTCGATGGCCGAAACGATAGCGAACTCCGCACTCGGACCAGCAGCCACCCCAGCATAGTTGTGGAAACCCAGTGTCGGGTCGTCTCCGGTATCGACGAAATGCCAGTTGATGTATACCAGGCCAGCGGGGAGCCACGCGTCGGTGTCTTTTGTCAGGTTTCGTCCCTTGACCCACCGGACCTTGAGATCGCGTGTGAACGGAACAAACGGAAACCCGGGCTGCGCATATTGCCGTTCCGAATACAACACGAGACTCTCGGGATCGACGGCATCCGCACCATATGCGATCAGATCGGCATACTTGGCCGTTATTTCGGGGAGAAACCCAACCAGATTGGCGCAGTATCGCTCGATGGCCTCACCGACCGACGCCTTGGCCGCGATATTCCGATCGATGAACGAGGTCCCGCCGCTGATGAGATCATTCTGCCAAGGATTGCGGTCGGCATGGGCCATGTTGGAGATATCGGCTTGCACCGAATGCAGGGAGCTTGGTACCGACTCGTGGTGATTGGTATCTCTCAATCGCCAGATTACCCCTGTTCTGGGGTCTACCAGGCTGTCCGGTGTGGGGGTCCAACTCGTAAGCGGCTGCCCAACCCGCCCCGGCACCGGAATAGGCAAGATCGGATGCTCGGTCAGACTAAGCGCAACCGGATCCGCCTCGATCTCGGTCGACAGCAACCGGCAATCGGCCCCCGCAATCCACCGGGTAACCTGAATCGCCATGACCGTCGCCAACCACACCAACTCCGGCCGCGGCGGCAAATCAACACCCGGCCAAACCGGCGGAACCGTCTGCGCCGGCCAAAGATCGGGATCATCCACCAAACACTTACGCCGATCTATAAGATCACGATAATCGGCCGTCCGGCCAGGAACCACCAACGGCCCAAGCCAACCAGAACCACGATCGACAACCAGCGCACTCCAACCGACCCCCCGGCCAATACAGGCATCATGCACAGCAAGCAGCCGCGCATGATCCGCAGCAGCCAACACGCTGACCACAAGATCCGGGCCGCCCTCCCCCAGACAAACCCCCAACTCGTCCTCGGAAACACAAGTCGCCGCAACACCAGCCGCCACGAGAGACTCCCGCAAAACCACCGCAACCGCAGCATCCCCAACAAGAACCACCCGCGCCCCAGAAATCCGCTCCGGAACAGGCACATGATCCTTGAACCGCGACCACCAGCGAGACCCACACGAAACCGACGTACTCAAACAACCATAATCGACCAACGCCTGAAGCAAATCACGAACCGTCTCCGGATCATCAGACTCCGAAGCAATACCCGCTATCGTCGCCGTACCATCGCAACGAGCAAGCAACGCACCTACCTCTTCACCAGAAGCACCAATCCGGAACTGCTCCCCAAAAACACTCTCAACAACACTCGTCCCATCCGGCAAACCCCACACCGACACCCCAACACTATTGACGTTCATCATGGTTTAATTCAGTCCTTGCTTTTCTGATCCAGGTTTGCTGGCAGCGTTGCCACGGGCCCAGCTGACAGCGACGGGCGTAGATAGCGCCGGACGCGCCATGTTGAATTGCTCGATGGCGCGCCCGGCACCATTTTTTCACTCGGTCTTCCACTTGAATGCGGAGAGCACCGACGCACAGTTGTTGTTGTGCGGTGCCGTAGCCTTCTCGGTGCGCTTCGGCGTGACCTTAACGACCTGCATCCTCTTCATCTGGCTTCACCTCCTTCCGTCTCCGGTCCATGAGACGTTAGGGTAACCTAACCTGACATGGGTGTATAGCATTCGCTGGAAGTTTTTTCACGAAACATGCACATCTGCGCCCCTTTATCCGCTGGGGCGGACCCACCGGGCAGGTCTCGCCGGGGCGCCAGCCAGCCAACTCGCCCGACCCGATTCGGCGTTGCTGGAGTAGCGGCATTTCTCGGATTGAAACCGGGTTTACTAGGGATTATGCTGCCTAGTCGAGACACAGGTCAACCAAGCCGATCCGGCATCGGCCATGGCCCGGGTAGGAGCTCGGCCGGGAGACGATTCAGCCGACCCGGCATCATCGGGACGACACGCCGTCCCCGGCACACATCGACTCATGACGCACTGGAAGTTGGGGTCCCCGGTCAGGAACCGGCCGGTTCGTGGGCGGCCGGGACCGGAAGACAGTGACCGGTGACCAGAATCCGGGCGGCCCTGGCCCCAGGCAGGCCAGGTACCTGGTCGAAACGATCCCGGCGTCTCAATGACCTACAAGTAAGCCCACGGGACGAAAAGGGCTTTAGGTGGAGGGCCGTGCCTGGCAAACGACCCCAGCCCATCACGAGAAGGCCAGATGCAACCGTCCGGTCTCGGGGCTGACCAATCTTTCGACGTGAACCTCGAAAACTCTTTCGATCAACTCAGTGGTCAGCACCTCCTCCGGCGCGCCTGAAGCGATGATCTGGCCGTCACGCATCACATGGATCATGCTGCAATGGGCTGCGGCCAGGTTCAGGTCGTGCAAGGCCGCCAAAGTGGTGATTCCCAGGCTGCGGATGAGATGCACCAATTCCAATTGGGCCCGGATATCCAGGTGATTGGTCGGCTCGTCGAGCAGGATTACCGAACTCTGCTGGGTCAATGCCCGGGCCACCAGGACGCGCTGTTTCTCGCCACCGGACAGCGTGGAGAACACCCGGTGTTCCAGACCGTCCATGCTCACCTCACGCAGCGCTTCGTGAGCCAGCGCGAGATCGTGATCGGTGGTATTCTGCAGGGGCCGCTTATGCGGTATACGGCCCATCAGCACGACTTGTAGGACGGAGAATTCGAAGTCCGCATGGCGTTCCTGGGTCACCACCGCCGTCTGCCGAGCAGATTCCCGGGCCGATATCAACCAGACGTCCCGGCCGGTGACCTGGACATGACCCGCATCGGGGCGCAACGCTCGGTACACGGTGCGTAGCAAGGTCGATTTCCCTGAACCGTTGGGGCCGACCAGCGCGGCGAATTCCCCTTTGCTGACCCCCAGGGATGCGCGATCGAGGATCGAATGGTCGTCGATCGCCACCTTTATTCCCTCTACTTGAATGTCACTCATCAGTCTGCTTCCGTGTTGGACCGGTTGCGTAGCAGCCAGAGGAAGAACGGTACTCCGATGGCGGCGGTGACGACGCTAAGCGGCAATTCCAGGGGTGCCTTTACCGTACGCGACACCGTGTCGACCACCTGCATCAATAACGCGCCCACCAGGAAGGCGAGGGGTAACACTCTGCGATGCGCCGAGCCGACGATCAGCCGGACGAAATGCGGCACGATCAGACCCACGAAGGCTATCGCTCCGCTGACTGCCACCATGACGCCGGTCAATAGGGAGGTGACCAGGACCAGCGTTATCCGCAGTCGCTGCACATCGATACCTAGCGCGACCGCGGTGTCGTCGCCGGTCAACAGCGCATCCAGGGGGCGAGCGTAGACGAAAAGTATCAGGCAGCCCGCCAATAGGACCACCACCGGGATGAACAGGCCGTCCCAGCGGATCATCGCCAGACTGCCGAGTAGCCAGAACAACACCCCTTGGAGTCCCTGCGGGCTGGGAGCGCTGATCAACAAGTAGGAATAGCCCGCTTGGAAAAGATAGGCGATGGCCACTCCGGCGAGGATCAGCCGAGTGGGAGTCACCCGCCCGTGGCGCTGAGCAATCGCATAGACGGCAAAGGTTGCCACCATGCTGCCGATGAAAGCCGCTACCGACAGCGGCGCGGCGCCGATCGCCGACGAGCCCAGCACCAGCACCGCCACGGCACCGAATGCGGCCCCGCCGGACACCCCGAGCAGATAGGGGTCAGCCAGCGGATTGCGAACGACAGCCTGCAAGGCAGCCCCGACCAGCGATAGGCCCGCTCCCACCACTAGGGCCAGGATCGCCCGAGGCAACCGGAGTTCCCAGATGATCTGGTTCTCGGTGGGTGTGCCTGCCGGGCCGAAGAAACCCGGCGCGATGTGGTTTGCGATGATTCCGCCGGTCACGTCCAGCGGGACTCGAACAGGTCCCAGGCTCACCGCCACCACGGTGGCTAAGACGATCGCCACCACCAATGCGGCGAAGCAAAGCGGGACCAGGCCTCGGGCGACAGACATCGACCGCCCGGACGTTCGTGCCCTCGAGAAGGAAAACGGCGCTCTGGAGCCACCTTTAGGCTGTCGTTCGCTCATATCGTATCGGTTCCTACTTGAAGGCGTCCGGATGCAATGCGGTCGCGATCTGGCGAACGGCCCGCGCATTCCGAATGCCTGGCGATAGTTCGATGCTCTCGATATGGATGAAGCGGTTCTCGATCACGGCATCGCTATTGGGCAGGGCGGTACGCAAATAGTCTTCCTTGGCCCGGGCCAAGGAAGACTATTTGCGTACCG
>ERZ773010.1991-NODE-1991-length-12328-cov-9.813330_pt1 | contig 12328 bp, 9 predicted proteins | sample MGYA00580842_ERZ773010 | MGnify/ENA primary metagenome ERZ773010 (study PRJEB29015, sample SAMEA2737982) | human oral metagenome | biome: human oral; feature: human-associated habitat; material: dental | place: China | collected 2107 ...
CGAAAAACTGATGATTGCCGATTACGAGCACAGAGACATCAAAGGCGAACACGAAGTATAACTATAATTCATCTTATTTTTTACTTATCTCTTAGACGGTGCGAGGTCGTAGCACGACAGGCAGATAGAGCGAGACGCATAGGCAGATATAGTGAAAAGACAAAGGTAACCTCCCCCTCAACTGCTCAAAGAGGGGGGAATGTAGCGACGCAAAGATGAAAGATAGACGAACAAAAGACGGTGCGAGCCGCACGAGCAGATGAGGGAAAGACGAACAATGAACGAACAAATGACGAAGGAATGACGAACAATGAACGAACAAAAGACGAAGGAATGACGAACAATGAACGAACAAAAGACGAAGGAACGACGAACAGAAGACGAAGGAACGACAGACCTAAGATGATATTAAGTTGAACTAATGTTAGTCAGTTCATTTATTACCGCAACGGTATGACAGGCTACTATGGCTGCTGTTTCGGTGCGTAAGCGAGTATCTCCTAATGAGATAGGCACAAATGCTTGTTGCAAAGCGGTGTTTATCTCATTAGTAGAGAAATCGCCTTCAGGACCTATAAGCACGGTAATACGCTCAGGAAAGGGTTTGAGTGCGCGAGAGAGCAAGCGCTTTTCATTTTCTTGACAGTGAGCTATATATTTAGCTGAACTATCTGTCAGCATCGTTTTGAAAAACTGAGCTGATGCAATAGGTGCATTCAGTTTAGGCAAATAGCATTGCAACGATTGTTTCATTGCTGAAAGGAGTATCTTTTCAAAACGTTCTACTTTGATAGTGGTACGCTCAGAATGTTCACAGATAATAGGAGTAATTTCATCAACACCTATTTCGGTGGCTTTCTCCAAAAACCACTCATAACGTTCATTCATCTTGGTAGGTGCTACCACCAAATGTAAGTAGTAAGGACGGGGAAGCTGAGGAGTACATTTCAGTATAGACACCTCACATTGTTTAGGTGTAGCAAAGTCTAATTTTGCTTCAAAAAGAAGTCCTTTACCATTGGTAATATGGAGTATATCGCCTGCTTTTTTGCGCAGTACCTTTACTATATGTTGGCTTTCTTCCTTATCAAAAAAGCAATTTGTGCTACTTGAATGAAGGTTGGAGTGGAAAAATAATTGCATACTCATAATTTTATTTTCTTAGAAAAAATAGGCTTTATTGCGGGACAAAGATACAACAAAATAAAAAAAAGTAGATTTTTTATTTTGTAATTATAAAAATTGACTTACTTTCGCCCCGTGAAAAGTAATATTAATATGAAACGTGTAATAGTAGACTACAACAAACTAACTAATGAGATTCTCTCAATGTTGGTAGAGAAATACCCCGAAGGGTATACAGATGCAGATGTGATTCGTTTTAAGAACGCTAAAAATGAAACAGTTGATGCCTTGGAAGTCCGTACTGATGACACTATATATTTAGTGAAAGTAAGTACCCGCTTAGCTGACACTATGGAAAACTTCGACGAAGATGATGACTTTATGAATAACGAAGAAGATGATATGAGTGTAAGCAATTTAGATATACCTGATGACTCTTCATTAGACGACGAATAATAAAACACTAAAAAGCGTATGATTACCGCTTATATTCCTTATCAAAATATTCGTTTTTTCTCTAAACTCATCACTGATTATGTAGGTGAGAATAAAAAATTACGTCCTTTTTATCATAATTTCCCTTCATTGTTAGAATTTAAAACGCAAATAGAAGAAAAAGCTCTTGATTTTACCGAGGAGAAACGCCATATTTTGGTCAGTAGTTTAAAAGAACAATACGCTGAGGTAAAAACTACTCCGAAAGTACTTAAAAACATCGAACTTTTATCCAAAAGTAATACTTTTACCATCACTACGGGACATCAATTAAGTCTTTTTACAGGACATCTTTACTTCATTTTCAAGATTATTTCGGTAATTAATACTGCTAAACAGCTCGCCGAAAAGTACCCTGATAAGCACTTTGTACCTGTATATTGGATGGCTACAGAAGACCACGATTTTGAGGAGATTAACCACTTTCACTTCAACAATCGCACAATTTGCTGGAATAGCGACCAAACAGGAGCCACAGGCAACTTTGCTACTGACACACTTGAAGCGGTGTTTCAGACTTTTGACAAAGCCATAGGTCTAGGCAAAAATGCTAATACTTTGCGCACACTCTTTCACGATAGTTATCTAAAAAATAAAGATTTAGCCTCTGCTACTCGTTACTTAGTAAATGCTCTTTTTGAAGCATACGGAGTTGTAGTAATAGATGGTAACGATAAAGCCCTAAAAAGGCAATTTATCCCTTACATAAGCGATGATTTACTACACAGTGTGGCACATACTGAGGTTACTAAAAGTATTAAGGCTTTACAGACTGTAAATAGCTCTTATCCCGTGCAAGTGAACCCTCGTGAGGTGAATATGTTTTATCTTACAGAAGGAGGACGACATCGCCTTGTGCGCAGTGCGGACGGCTTTGAAGTACACGGTACGGATATTTGTTTTTCTGAGGAGGGGATTTTAGAGGAACTACGCACCTATCCAGAACGATTTTCGCCCAATGTAATCTTACGACCTTTATATCAAGAAGTAATATTACCCAATTTGGCATATATTGGTGGAGGCGGTGAAATAGCCTATTGGCTGGAATTAAAAGGCTTTTTCAATAAGGAGAAAGTACCCTTCCCAATACTAATGTTGCGTAATTCAGCAATGCTTATTTTGCAAAGACAAGCTGAAAAACTACAAAAACTACAACTTTCAGTAGAAGACTTATTTCTAAAACCAGAAGATTTAAAAAACAAGAAAGTAAGACAGTTAAGCGAATTTCCTATAGATTTTACTCCTGAAAAAGAGTTACTACACAGACAGTTTGAGCATTTATATGAGTTAGCTAAACGCACTGATGTTACTTTTGAGAACGCTGTAAAAGCACAAGAAGTAAAACAGCTGAAAGGGTTAGACAAACTGGAAAAACGCCTCTTAAAAGCCCAGAAAAGAAAGTTTGCAGAGGAATTGGAACAGACTATTTTTTTACAAAATGAACTCTTCCCTAACGGAGCCTTACAGGAGCGTTTTGCTAACTTCACAGATTTCTATTTGATGAAAGGAGAAGAACTCCTTCCTGAGTTAATAAAAGACTTTAATCCGTTTGATTTTAGGTTTGTGGTAATACAATGAAAATGTTGTATCTTTGCACCCAAAATAACGAACAATGAAAAGTATTCTTGAAATAAGAACGGACTTCCCTATACTCTCACGCACTATTCATAACAAACCTCTTATCTATTTTGATAATGGAGCAACTTCGCAAACACCTACACAAGTGATAGAGGCAATAGTGCATTATTACAGTTACCAAAATGCTAATATCCACCGTGGAGTACATACTCTCAGCCAAGAAGCTACCGATGCTTATGAAGAAGCGAGGAAGAAACTACAACGCTACTTCAATGCCCGTAAAAGTTGTGAAATTCTTTTTACTGCGGGAACTACACACAGTATTAATTTAGTGGCTAACGGTTATGGCTCACTGATGCAAGAGGGAGACGAAGTAATTATTTCGGCTTCAGAACACCACAGCAATATAGTGCCTTGGCAATTAGCTTGTCAACGGAGTGGGGCTACCCTAAAGGTAATCCCGATGAATGAGAAAGGAATTTTGGACTTAGAGGTGTATAACCAACTGCTAAATGAGCGTACGAAGATAGTGTGTGTACAGCACGTATCGAACGCCTTAGGAAATATTCACCCTATAGAAGAAATTATAGAAAAAGCACACCGTGTAGGAGCTGTTGTATTAGTAGATGGAGCGCAAGCAGCCCCACATTTGCAACCCGATATGCAAACTCTCGATGTTGATTTCTATGCTGTTTCAGCTCATAAAATGTACGGACCTACGGGGATAGGGGCGTTGTATGGTAAAGAAGAATTACTATTACAATTACCTCCTTATCAAGGAGGGGGAGAAATGATAAAAGAAGTGCATTTTGAAAAGAGTACTTATGCCGACCTCCCTTATAAGTTTGAAGCAGGTACTCCTAATATTTGTGGAGGTATTGCGTTTGGAGCAACAATTGACTATATACAGCAATTGGGAATGGAAGCTATTGCTACACACGAACACAAATTATTAGAATATGCTATCGCTAAATTACAAAATATAGAAGGCATTACTCTTTACGGTAATGATGATTTGAGTAAGCGTACCGCTGTTATATCATTTAACTTACAAAACATTCACCCTTACGATGTAGGTGTAATTCTCGACCAATTTGGAATTGCTGTGCGTACGGGGCATCATTGTGCCCAACCTATTATGGACTTCTACTGTATACCAGGTACAGTTCGTGCCAGCTTTGCTGTTTACAATACCTTTGAAGAAATAGATACCTTTGTAGAAGCTGTAAAAAAAGCTCAGAAAATGTTAAGTTGATAAACACACAAAAGAAATATAAGATTCAAACACTATACTTTCTCATAAAAAGGTCTCTCTATATCAAAGATTTCGCACAATAGTTCTTCGGTGTATTCACTGTACAAAGCGAGAGTTTGAGCGGTTACATCATAGTCTTTTACCTTGTCGATATAGGTATGGAAAGGCAAGAGACCTTTTTGCAAACGCTTGAACGATAGGTTAGCAACTATCATTTTTTCATTGATATTTAAGTGCTTAGTAATCATATAAGCATAAGTGAGCAGCTGGAAGGCTTTGCCGTACTTAATATCGGTAATGAGGTTATTCCAATCTTTGATGCGCACATCGGTTTCTTCTACAATACCCGTTTTGTAGTCGATAATGTGCAACACCCCATTGCGTCTGTCTACACGGTCGATAATTCCCTTGAAATAGATAGGGAAGGGGAGGTGAGGAGCTTGGAAAGGTATCTTTATCTTCTGTTCTAAATACAGAGGAATGATTTCGGTACCACTTTTTATTTCGTTGAGTTCTAAAGTTAAAAAACTACGCACATACTTCTCTATTACATTGAAAATAAGCAAGTTTTTACCAGTCCTAAAATCAGTACTTCTGTATTCTTCCTCAAAGCGTTTTTCGATAGTAGGGAGTACCAAAGGTTGCATTTTTTTGAAGTGCTCTTCGGTGAGTATTTCGTTTAAGAAAGGCGTGTACAAATCTTCTAAAGTTCCGTGTACTATATTTCCAAAAGTGCGTGCTTCAACAGTTTCTTCTACCTCTTTTTCCTCGTATACTTGTAGCACTTGTTGCTCGTAGAAAGTAAGCGGATTGCGAATGTAGGTAATTAGTGCTGAAGGTGAAATGCCTTTCTCGGCAAGGGCTTTTAGTGCATCGATTACAGAGGTCGTTTTTTTGATGTTAAGAGGTCGCAACACAGTAGGATATACCTCTGGAGCTTTGATTTGGTGTACAACATCGTGATTAGGGAGTTTCTCGGCTAACAATTGGAGGATAAACCTACTCTTTTCCTTACTTTTTAGGCTACCCATCTCGGTGTCGTAGAATAAGTGTACTTGTTTGGCACGCTGCAAAATACGATAGAAGTTGTAACTATACACAGCATCACGCTCTTTGTAGGTAGGCAGTTCTAATTCGTGTTTCACGTCATAAGGAATAAGTGAATCGCCACTTTTGCCTAAGGGTAATACCCCTTCGTTTACTGAAGTGATAATCACGCGCTCAAAATCTAAACTACGACTTTCCAGTACCCCCATCACTTGCAAGCCTTCCAAAGGCTCTCCGCGGAAATTGAGAGCATTTTTTTGCAATACATCTAAGTAGAAATGATAAAGCGTTTTCACCGAATCTATATAGTTGTACTGCTCTTGCAACTGCTTCAACTGATTGAATAACTGAAAGAAACGATAAGCGTACTCTCGAGTTAGTAGGTGAGTATTGCTCTCAGGGTCGATTTGTGCTTTTAGGCGATAGATAAGTGTAATAGCATTGTCAATAAGGATAGTGATGAGTGCTTTGCCTTTGGCATCGGGGAATAGTAAAGTAAGCATTTCGTGTTCGGTTTCATCTACCGACTCAAATAATTTTTTACGAGTGATATAGGTGAGGTTGTGTTTTTTGATGAACTCCGAAATATGGTGTACCACTTCTTCTTTTAGCAAGGTGTGCAAGAAAGGTTGAGAGAGCAGGTTCAGTATATCTTTATAGTAAAAACTCTTGGAAAGATGCAAGCGGAAATAGGCAACAAAAAGGTCATTGAGAGGGGTTTGCTGCAAAGGGTAACCCATTGTGATGTTTACACTTGTTTTGGGTTGTACAGCTTGCAGTACAGGGATGAGCAGATTCTCATCGGCGATGATGAGGGCGGTTTTTTCCAATGCTTTGGCAGGGGTATTTTTGAGCAGTTCGGCTACACTATGCGCCTGATTGATGCTTTTAGGTACCCCTGTGAGATAGAGTTCTTTTTCTTTTTCGTAGTTACTTTGTATAAACTTAGGTTTATGGGTTTGGTAATAACGCCAGCTTTTTATATACTTGCGCAAGAAGAAACCCGCATCGTGGGCTGGATTGTTCAAAAAATAAGTATCGCCGTCCCAATAAATTTCGCCACCAATATCTATTAGTATCGATTGTATAACTTTCTGTTCGGCTTTGGAAAGGGCATTGAAGCCGACGAATATATGAATGGTATTAGTGTGTGTTTGCAGGTATTCGAAGAGTTTTTCTACCGCTTTTTTAGCAATGAAACCGCCATAACCTTTACCCATTTCGGTGAGTTTGCTGTTGAGAGCGAAATAGTAATCGCCGAGGCTATTCCAAAACTCTAAGTGTTTTTTCTGCATCTCGCTAAGTTCGTCCATACCTGACCAATGTTCGACTTCTTTGAGGGCGTGGATATAAGGAAATATCTTATCGGGGTTTACCAAATATTGATCGATTTCACTAAAATCTTTGAGAGCTGTTTGTCCCCAGCTGAGGAACTCTTCAAAACTATCGGGGGTTGTTTTGCAAGTCTTTACATAGCAATCGTAAAACTCAAAAAGCAAAGGCAAATTGCTGATAGGTTGCACGTCCGAAATACGCGTAAATAGGTCGGCTATCCCGATAAACTCAGGGGCAATAGTAGCGTGCTTTACTTGCTCGGCAAAGTGTTTTTTGAGGAAGAGTGCAGGGCGTTTACCCGTAGTAACAAACACAAGACGCTCTATCTTATCAGAATAGTTTTCTAAAACATCGGTAATAACTTCTTGTAGATAACTCATAATGATTTGCTAATCTTTTAATTCCCTCATTTCTTCAGCAACCGTACTCCCATATAGCCCAAAGGCAATGCCATTATTCCCAAATAGAAAGCGTGGCGTATCACTACCTCAGGAGCGTAGACTATTACTACTGCCAAGCCAAAGAGTGCCCCACCTAAATGAGCTGCGTGCCCTAAATTGTCTCCTTGTTGTGGGTTGAACATCATAAAAACAGAATACCCAAAGTACAATGCTCCAAAGAGCCACCCTGGCAAGAAGTTTACACTCAATGCTGTAGGATATAGAGCAATAGCTGCAAAGATAATCCCCGATACAGCTCCCGAAGCCCCTATGGCGGAGTAATAGGGCTGTTTTTTGTAAATGTACAAACTAAACACACTCCCTAGTAGCATTGAACCAAAATAGATAAGCAAGAACATTAGGTTCCCCATAGAACCGATAATCACATCTTGAAAGAAGTAGAGTGAAATCATATTAAAAATGAGGTGTTGCCAATTGGCGTGCAAGAAGCCTGAGGATACCAATCGCACATAATCGCCCTTTTGCACTGCTCCTACATTGAACTTATAACGGTTGAAAAAAGTAGGATTGTTAAATCCATAATAACTCATTGCTATAGTTGCAAGAAGAATGATAATAAAAGTGATATTCATAAGTTTTATATTTTAAATCCACAATAAAATAGTAAGTACTACTGCAAAGATAATCACCAATGGCATACAAAACTGCAACCACTGTTTGTAGTTAATATTCACCATTGCCAGTGAAGGTAAGATAAGTCCCGTAGGGGTGATAAGCCCCATAATACCCATTCCAAAAAGATAAGCACTCACCACACTATGCCCTTCTACTCCTACAACCGAAGCCAGTGACCCTATAATAGGCATCGTGAGTACCGCCATTCCTGAGGAAGAAGCTATAAATAAACTCAGTACACCAAATACTAACATCAGCATTGGCAAAAAGACCATTGGCGACATTCCTTGTACAAGGTCGGTGGCGTAATGCAAAATCGTGCCCGATATTTGTCCGTCGTTCAGTATAAACGATACCCCTCTGGCTATCCCTATGATAAAGGCTACGCTCAGCAAATCGCGTGCTCCTGCCATAAACTGACTAATAAACTGTTGTTCACTACTGCGTTGTAAGATAGCAATCACAACAGCAGCTACCAAAAAGAGAGCTGTCATCTCTTGAAACCACCATTCCCATTGCGATACACCTACAATCATCACTATAAACGAAAGCGCAAATACTAAGAGCTCTATTTTAGTAGAAAGCTCTAAGGAAGTAGTCTTTTCAGGGGCATTGGCACTGTAGATTTCAGGGAGGATTACTCCATACACAATTGACTTCTCGGGGTGTTTGCGCACTTTTTCGGCATAACGAATAATATAAATAATACTTATCAATACACATATCGCTAAGGCTATCACACGTATGCTAAGCCCCGACGTCCAATCTACCCCGGCGGCATCTGAGGCAATAATCACCGCAAACGGATTGGTAGTCGATGCCATAGAGCCCACATTTGAACCTATGTAAATCACCGCTAAGGGTACCATTAGGTCGTAGCCCGCTGCTAAAAAAATAGGCACTAACATAGGGTAGAAAGCAAGCGTCTCTTCGGCTAATCCAAAGGAAGTGCCACCCAGCGCCAACAGGGTAGTGAGCAGAACGATAAGGATACCCTCGCGCCCTTTAAGTCGGTGTGCCAAATAGCCTACGCCCATATTTAGTGCTCCCGAACTGTTGAACACCCCTATAAAGCCTCCTAATATGAGTACGAAGAGAATCACCTCTATACTGTCGTAGATTCCTCGTATAGGTGCAAAAAGCACAGATTTAGCTCCTTGCGGGTGAGGTACGCTCTGCACATAAGTATTAGGTATCGAAATAGGCTTCTTAATCTTTTCATCTTTAAACTTGCTCAACTGAATATGAATACCCAAGCCGTCGAGTTGTTCTTGAGTAGCAGGTACAGTATAAGAATTATTTGCAGTGTGTATCACAAAAGAGTCTTGTTGCTTATCATATTGCAAAGTGCTATATGACCCCGATGGCAACAAAAAAGTAAGGCTCGCAGCCAACACTATCACCAGCATCAGTACGGTGTAAGGGGTAGGGAATTTGAGTTTTTTCATCAGTTCTGTTCAAGGTTATTAAAAATCGACTTGTCTCCAAATATTCATTAGGCAAAGATATGGTTTATTTTTTTATTTGAGCAATTTTTTAATACTTTTCTGAACCAAGTACATTAAATTTGCTTCAACTTATCTTTGCGTTAGATTCACTTTATCCCCATCCTTTCTTCGTTCATTGTTCGTCTTTTGTTCGTTCATTGTTCGTCATTCCTTCGTCTTTTGTTCGTCTTTTTCCCATCTGCCCGTGCGGCTCGCACCGTCTTTTATTCGTCTCACTTTTCCGTTACTACACTCCCTCTCCTTGGGAGAGGGTTGGGGAGAGGATATTTTGTTCGTCTTTTCCCCATCTGCCCGCGTCGCTCGCACTCGTAGAATATACTTTTTCACTTTTCACTTTTCACTTTTCACTTTTATTCGTACCTTTGCCACCCAAAATATATAATTCAAAACTCAAAAAATGTCTAAACGTTATACCATTACGGCAGCCCTACCCTATACCAATGGACCTATTCACATCGGTCATTTGGCGGGAGTATATGTGCCAGCTGATATTTTTGCACGTTATCAACGCTTAAAAAACAACGATGTAGCCTTTATTTGCGGAAGCGATGAACACGGAGTAGCTATCTCTATCAAAGCCAAAAAAGAAGGTACTACCCCACAGGCTATTATTGATAAATATCACGCTATTATCAAGCAATCATTTGCCGATTTTGGCATTTCATTCGACAACTATTCGCGTACTTCTGCCCCTATCCATCACCAAACAGCTTCCGATTTCTTCAAAAAACTGTATGAACAAGGTGATTTTATCGAAGAAATATCCGAACAACTCTATGATGAAGAGGCACACCAATTCCTTGCCGACCGCTTTGTGATTGGTACTTGCCCGAAATGTGGTAACCCAGAAGCTTACGGTGACCAATGCGAGCGTTGTGGTAGTTCACTCAACGCTACCGACCTCATCGACCCTAAATCGTCAATCACAGGTAGCAAACCTACGTTAAAAGCTACCAAACACTGGTTTTTACCCCTCAATCGCTACCAAGAGTTTTTGGAAAAATGGATATTAGAAGGTCACAAATCCGATTGGAAACCTAATGTATATGGGCAGGTGAAAAGTTGGTTAGACGACGAACTCAAACCGCGTGCTGTAACCCGCGACCTCGATTGGGGAATTCCCGTACCCATAGAAGGCGCTGAAGGCAAAGTGCTCTATGTGTGGTTCGATGCGCCTATTGGTTATATCTCTTCTACTAAAGAGTGGGCTGAACGCGAAGGTAAAGACTGGCGTCCTTATTGGCAAGACAGTGATACCCAATTGGTACATTTCATCGGGAAAGACAATATCGTATTCCATTGTATTATCTTCCCAGCAATGCTCAAAGCTGAAGGTAGCTTTATACTACCTGCAAATGTGCCTGCTAATGAGTTCCTAAACTTAGAAGGCAACAAACTCTCTACCTCCAAAAACTGGGCTGTGTGGTTACACGAGTATTTGCAAGATTTTCCTAATCAGCAAGATGTATTGCGTTATGTTCTTACCGCCAACGCTCCCGAAACCAAAGACAACGACTTTACTTGGAAAGACTTCCAAGCGCGTAACAACAACGAACTTGTGGCTATCTTTGGAAATTTCATCAATAGAGTGGTGGTGCTAACACAGAAATATTATGAAGGAGTTGTGCCACAAGCAGATACTTATAATAACGTAGATACTGAAACTCTTCGTCAAATCACAGAACTTACTGATAAGATAGAACAATCATTAGAACGTTACCGTTTTCGCGAAGCCCAACAAGAGTTGATGAATATGGCACGCTTAGGCAATAAATATTTAGCTGATGAAGAACCTTGGAAACTCATCAAAACTGACCCAGAGCGCGTAAAGACTGTAATGTACATAGCTTTACAAATTGCAACAGCTTTGGCAGTTGCCAGCGAACCTTTCTTGCCTTTCACCTCCGAGAAACTCAAACGTATGTTGCAATTGGGTGCTATCACTTGGGAGAGTCTAAAAACAAACGCCACCGAATTGCTAAAAGCAGGACATCGCATAGGTGTTGCGGAACTTCTTTTTGAAAAGATTGAAGATGCCACTATCGAAAAGCAATTACAGCGCTTAGAGAACACTAAATTAGCTAATAAGCAAGAAGCCCAAGCCAATGCTGAAACTGAAGTAGCTCCACAAAAAGAACTCATCAGTTACGATGATTTTGCAAAGATGGACATTCGCATTGGTACTATCTTGGAAGCCGAAAAGATGCCTAAGGCAGATAAACTTCTCGTTTTAAAAGTAGATACAGGTTTTGATAAACGTACTATCGTTTCCGGTATAGCCCAAAGTTTTGCTCCTGAAGAGATTATAGGTAAAAAGGTAACCGTATTGGTAAACCTTGCTCCACGCAAACTACGCGGTGTAGAAAGCCAAGGAATGATACTAATGGTAGAAAATTTCGAGGGCAAATACACCTTCATCAATCCTGATGCCGATGGAATTACTAATGGTACAGAAGTAAAGTAAGAATATTATAAAAGTAGAGATACAATGTAACTCTACTTTTTTCTTTTTAAGATATCTATCATTACCGCGATGATAATGAGTAGCACTCCTATAATAAGATTTGTTGTAAGACTTTCTTGTTGAAATATCCAAATACTAATAGTTACTGCTACAATGGGTTCCATTACCCCAATAATAGCCGTAGGAGTAGAACCTATCATTCTGATAGCATAAATAAGGGTGATGATAGAAAACAAAGTAGTTACTATACCGAAACTTGTGAGTAGTAAACTCATCTTTACCTCGGGGATAGGAAGAGGTGTACCTATAACCCATAGTTTTACAAGAAAGTAAACTGAAGAAAATAGAGTAGAATAAAACGACACTTTTATTCCTGAAGCCGATATTTTAGACTTATTGACAATGAGCATATAGAGTGCATACGAAATTGCTCCAAGTAGTGATA
>ERZ773010.1997-NODE-1997-length-12312-cov-3.385004_pt1 | contig 12312 bp, 18 predicted proteins | sample MGYA00580842_ERZ773010 | MGnify/ENA primary metagenome ERZ773010 (study PRJEB29015, sample SAMEA2737982) | human oral metagenome | biome: human oral; feature: human-associated habitat; material: dental | place: China | collected 2107 ...
AAAAGAAAGTTAGATACATTTTAGATTGGAGAAAAATCTATGAAAAAAAGTGAAAGAGAGATTGAAACATATTTAGTTAAATGTGTAAAAAATAAAAAAGGCTTGTGTATGAAGTGGACTTCGCCAGGAAATGCAGGAGTACCTGATAGGATAGTTATAGTACCTGGCGGAGATGTCTATTTTGTGGAATTAAAAGCGGAGGGTAAAAGAGAGAATTTATCCCCTTTACAGAAAAATTTTATAAATAAACTAAAAAACTTAAATTGTGATGCAAGAGTTATAGCATCTTTCAAAGAAGTGGATGAGTTTATAGAGGAGGTGATGCCGAATGAAGTTTATACCGCATGAATACCAAAAATATTGCATTGATAGAATGATAACTGATGATAAGTTAGGGCTTATGTTGGATATGGGCTTAGGTTAGGAAAAACCATAATAACTTTATCTGCAATAGTAGATTTAAGATTTAATAGATTTGAAGTTGGAAAAGTATTAATAATAGCCCCAAAAAAAGTCGCGGAGGCTACCTGGACGGATGAGATAGCAAAGTGGGACCATTTATCCCTATTAAAAACATCTCTCGTTTTAGGGGGTCTGCAGAAGCGTATAAAGGCACTTGCAAAAACAGCAGATATCTATGTAATAAATAGAGAGAATGTAACTTGGTTAGTAGATTACTATAAAAATGCTTGGCCATTCGATATGGTGGTACTTGATGAGTGGTCTAGTTTTAAAAATCACCAATCGAAAAGATTTAAAAGTTTGAAAGTTATAAGGAATAAGATAACTAGAATAGTTGGACTTACTGGAACACCTGCGCCAAATGGACTTATAGACTTATGGGCGCAATTATATTTATTGGATCAGGGAGAAAGACTAGAAAAGACTATAGGGAAATTTAGAGAAAAATATTTTGAACCTGGACAAAGAAATAGAACTGTGATTTTTAACTATGATGCCAAAGAAGGATCCAATGAAGCCATACATGAAAAAATATCAGATATCTGTATATCTATGAAAGCAGAAGATTATTTGGAACTGCCAGACATAATCTATGAGCAAATACCTGTAGTTTTGGATAGCAAGGCTAAGAAATCATATGATGAGCTTGAGAAAAAAGCCATACTTGAACTTGAAGACATTGAAATCACAGTTGCAAATGCGGCGGCGCTATCTAACAAGTTACTTCAGTTAGCAAACGGGGCTATCTATGACGAAAACAGAAAAGTCTTTGAAGTCCATGATTGTAAGATTGAAAGATTTTTAGAGCTGATAGAGCAATTAAATGGGAAACCTGCATTAGTATTTTATAATTTTCAACATGATAAGGACAGAATAATTAAAGCTTTGAAAGACTTGAAATTGAGAATAAGACTTTTGAAAACTCCACAAGACCAACTAGATTGGAACAAAGGAGAAATTGATATACTACTAGCCCACCCAGCAAGTGCGGCTTATGGACTTAACTTACAAGCTGGAGGTAATCATGTAATATGGTTTGGACTTAATTGGAGCTTGGAATTATACCAACAAGCTAACAAAAGACTACACAGACAAGGGCAGACAGAAAAGGTAATAATCCATCATTTGGTTTGTAAAGAGACTAGAGATGAAGATGTAATGGAAGCTTTACAAAATAAAGGAGATGTACAAGATGCACTTGTTGAGAGTTTGAAAGTTAGAATTAAAAGAATTAAGGAGGAAAATAGAAAATGAGCGGAATACATTGTTCAAATTGTGGTAGAAAAATTAAATCAGATGAAGAAATTAAAGTAGATGAGGATGAAATTTATTGTGAAGATTGTGTGGAAGAAAATACTTTTATATCATATTGGGTTGATGGGGAGTGTATAGGAGATGAAAACGATATTGAAGGATATGACTCATTAGATGAATTTAAAGAATCTTTGGAAGATGAGATAAAACATTATGAAACCCAATTAAAAGAAAATGAGAAAACAGGAAATGAGAGATATATGAATTTTTACAAAGAAAAACTTGGAGATGCTAAAAGTAAATATGATAAATATTTTGGTGAAGATGGCATCTAAAATTTATGGCCCATATTGGTATCAAAAGAAAAAGTATTTATAAGGAAGTGAGATAATGGAGATTGATTTTAATAAATTAGCAAACTATAAATCCCTAGCTTATGGAGCTTCAAATATAGCACAGCTAGGAAAAGTTAAAGAAGAGTACAAAGAGTTGATGGATGAAGTGGTAGAAAAATACACTTTTAGTTACATAAAAAACAGAGACAATTTTATAGCAGAAGGTTTGGACTTAATAACTGCTACTGTAAATTTGCTTTTATTGAGTGGGCTAACTGAGCAAGATTTTGAGAAACATATTGCGAAATTAGAATCTTATAAAGTTGGAAAATATAAGAGCTAGGAGTGGAATTTATGGTTGAGTATCTACAGGAATTAAGGATAAGAGATGGAAACAATATAAGAATTATAAACAGTCATATAGTCAAAGAAAAATGTATGACTGATGAAGAATTAGAAGCAAAGAAAATTGAATTCTCTAGGTATATGCAAGAGCTATATTCTTCAGAGGGTATGAAGCTAGAAATCTTAGAAAATATAATAACAGAGGTGAATTAAAATGGCAACACAGGAGCAAAAGATAATTTTTAGAAAAATGGAAGAAATTTTAAGAAACTATCCAAAGTATCAGAAAAGGATAGAAGTAGAAATAGAAAATTTAAAAAATCCACAAATAAAAAAATCATGTGGACCAGGAGGGCAAGGTGGAAGTAATTATGAATTTAAAAGTGAAATGGAGCAGATAGAGGAATTAAAACAAAGAATTTCTAATAACATAAGTCGTTATGAAGAAATAATTTTTAGGATAGATGAATGTTTGAGTATGGTTAAAGACCATAAAGATTATAACTTTATCCAAATGAAATATTTTGACAAAATGACTTATGAGGAAATAGCTGATGCACTTAATATTTCACTAAAAAGCACTTATGGAATGAGAAATAGAATTTTAGAGGCTTTGGAGATACATTTTAAAACTCAAAGATTAATAGAATTTTAGCAAAGGTAAAAACAGGGTAAAAAAGGGGTAAAAATAGGGTTATTGTAAGGTAAAAATTTATGTGATAGTATGTTAGCATGTAGTGAAGTATAGAAGTTCAGAAGAACTTCCTCCTTATTGAATTTAATAAATTACCACAGTAGTTTAAGACTCTACTCTAAAAAAGTCTTTTAATAAATAATCAAAGCTCTTGTATATTACAGGGGCTTTTTAATTTATGAGAGGTTTTTTGTATAAATTTAAATCATTACAGCTTGTAAATGAAAAAAGACTGAAGTTATCAGTAAAAAAAACTAACATACAACAGTCTAATCTAAAGATAGTTGATCAGACTATCTCTAATTGAATTGATATACGTTTACGAAATTTTAAAGCTTTATTTTTAAAGGAAAAGCTTTTAAACCTACTTCCCAAGCATAAAGACGCTTACCATTTTTTAAAGTAATGAAAGGTCTGAAAATTATTTCAAATTCTGGGGAATTTTCTTGATTAGAATTGTTTTCTAAATCAGGTTTATTTTCTTCAATTGGATATTGAAGAAGGTCTTTTTTCTTCATATTTATGGAATACACCTCCTTTTTTCCTGTATGATAAAAAGCTGCAGCTAAATAAGGAGAACGTATATCAACCGGAAGATTATTATAACATATTTTTTTTAAATTAGATAGATAAAAAAAATAGAGAGGTCGACCTTCCCTCTCCTTTTTAGTGCTTGTGTTGATCAGACACATTTGTATTCCATAAATTTAAGATTATGATAATACAAATTAATTGTTTTGTCAATATATTTTTTTTGGAGGTGAAGTAGCATTGAAATTAAATGCAAGACAAAAGGCTTTTTGTGAGTTTTATGTAGCTAGTGGAAATGCTACTGATGCTGCAATAAAAGCTGGATATAGTAAAAGCTATGCTAGAGATAGAATACACACATTAATGAAAAGTATCGGCATAAGTCGGTATATAGAAGAATTAATGCAAAAGGCTCAAAGTGAAAGAATAGCATCTGCAGAAGAAGTTTTACAGAATTTAACAGCGATGATGAGAGGTGAAATACAAGAAGAAGTTGTAGTAGTTGAGGGAGAAGGAGATGGGGTTTCTTCTGCAAGAATAATGAAAAAGCAAGTATCGGCTAAAGAAAGAATTAAAGCAGCAGAACTCTTAGGAAAGAGATACGCTTTATTCACTGATAAAACTAAGATTGAAGGGACTTTGCCAGTTATGATTGTTGGTGAAGATGATTTAGATGAGTAAATTTATAAAAATAAGTTTACCTCAAATCGTTGGGAAAGGCTATAAATCGTTTTGGAACTTCAAGGGTAGGTATAAGGTAGTTAAAGGGTCAAGAGCCTCAAAAAAGAGTAAGACAACAGCCCTATGGATAATTTATAACATGATGAAATATAAGAACGCTAATACTCTTGTAGTAAGAAAAGTTTTTAGAACATTAAAAGATAGTTGCTATTCAGATTTAAGATGGGCTATTAATAGATTTCAAGTTCAAGATTATTGGGAATTAAAAGAAAGTCCACTTGAAATGACTTATAAACCAACTGGGCAAAAGATTTTATTTAGAGGTTTTGATGATCCATTAAAAATTACATCAATTTCAGTGCCTGTTGGACAATTGTGCTGGTGTTGGGTTGAAGAAGCATACGAGTTAACAGATGAAACAGCTTTTAATATGCTTGATGAAAGTATTAGAGGAGTTGTAGAAGAACCATTATTCAAGCAAATTATACTTAGCTTCAATCCTTGGAATGAGAAACATTGGTTAAAAGCTAGGTTCTTTGATAGGAAAGCTGATAATATTTTAGCTATTACAACAAATTATCTATGTAATGAATGGCTAGATGAAGCAGATAAAAAAATGTTTGAGGATATGAGAATAAATAATCCTCGCAGATATCAAGTTGCAGGAAAAGGTGAATGGGGTATAGTGGATGGACTTGTCTATGAAAATTGGCAAGAAATGGAATTTGATTGGAGAGAAATTTTAAATAAAAGACAAAAATCAAAAGCAGTATTTGGGTTAGATTTTGGATATACCAATGACCCTGCTGCTTTTTTTTGTGGAATATTGGACCAGGAACAAAAAGAAATTTATGTTTTTGATGAAATATATCAAAAAGGAATGCAAAACACAGCTATTTATAGCAATATAGAAAAGCTAGGTTTTAAGAAAGAAATTATAGTTGCTGATAGTGCTGAGCCAAAAAGTATAGACCACTTGAAAGGTTTAGGACTTTACAGAATAAAAGCATCTAAAAAAGGGAAAGATAGTATTAATGCTGGAATACAGTTTATCCAAGATTTTAAAATTTTTATTCATCCTAGGTGTGTAAATTTCTTAACAGAGATTTCTAACTATGCTTGGGATAAGGATAAATTTGGAAAAGCAGTAAACAAACCCATTGATGATTTTAACCATTTAATGGATGCTATGAGATATGCACTTGAGGATTATATGAGAAATAATTCTGTAAGAACAATAGATAGAAATATCTTAGGAATAAGATAGAGAGGAGGATTAATGACTGTAGAAGATTTAAAAGAAGCACTGGAGGCATTTATAAAAAATGAATTACCAGAGCTACAAAAAATGGAAGATTATTACAGTGGAAAACATAACATTTTGAATAAGAAAGATAGAAGTGATAAGAAAAAAGATACTAAGTTAATTAATAATTACCCTGAGTATATTACAACTATTGCAACAGCCTATTTCTTAGGAAAGCCAATAGCTTATGCTTTACAAGATGATAAATTAAAAAAAGATTTTGAAAAATTATCTGAATACCTTGCAACAGAGGAAGAACAACAAGAAAATTTTGAACATGCATCTAATTTAAGTGTGTTTGGAAAATCTTATGAACTTTGGTATAAAAATGTAGATAATACTATTGGAAATGTAGTTGTGGATCCTAGGGATTGCTTTATTTTAAGAGATAACACAGTAAAGAAAGATATAACTGCTGCTGTAAGATGGGATAAAACTAAAAATAAAGAAGATAAATGGGTTTATACATTAGAAGTTTATGACAGTACAACTGTTACAACTTATGAATATATAACTGACACTGATAAAAAAGAAGTTCCATATGTAAAAGGAGCAACTAAATTACATGGATTTAATCAAGTTCCAATTATTGAATTTTTAAACAATAAAAGAGCTAATGGAGATTTTAAAAATGTAATTTCTTTGATAGACGGATATAATGAAGCAACTTCAACTGCTATTGACGACATGAAAGATTTTACAGATGCGTACTTAGTTTTGGTTAATATGGGTGGAACTACTGATGAAGAAATAGAAAGAATGAATAAAAATAAGGTAATGCTTATTAATGACCAAGGAGATGCTAAGTGGCTTGTTAAGCAAGTCAATGATAGCTATGCTCAAAATAATAAAAATAGGTTAAATCAAGATATTCATAAATTTTCTATGATACCAGATATGCAGGATAAGGAGTTTAGTGGAAATAGCTCAGGAGTTGCACTTGGATATAAGTTATTAGCTTTGGAACAACTAGCAGCACAAAAAGAAATGTATTTCAAAAAAGCCATAAATCAAAGATTACAACTTATGATAGATTTTCACAACTTAAAAATAAAAGCTACCGATATTCAAAAAGTATTTACTAGAAATGTTCCTAAAAATCTTGTTGAAGCAGCAGATACAGCTCAGAAATTACAAGGAATAGTATCGCATGAAACTATTTTATCTATTTTGCCTTTCATAGAAGATGCAAAAGGAGAATTAGAAAAGATAAAAGCCGAGGAAGATATTAATGTAATGAAAGATATGAATACTCCACTTGGAGTTGGTGCTGATGGCTCAAAAGAATAGAGATTATTGGGAAGAAAGACAAATTAAAAGAGAGGCTAAGACATTCACTACAATACAGGATATTGAAAAAGAATATAAGATTGCACTTGAAAAGGCTAAGCAGGATATAAATAAAGAGATTTCTAGAATAACTACAACTTATATGAATGATAATATTCTAAATTATAATGAAGCTTTGAAACTTTTAAAAGGTGATGATTATAAAGTTTGGAAAAAAGATTTACATGATTATATGAAAGAATATAAGAATCTTTTAAAAACAGCACCATTAGATGCTCAAAAATTATATTTAGAAATTGAAACATTATCTGCTAAAAGTCGTATAAGTAGATTAGATAGTCTTAAAACTCAAATTGATATGGAGCTTACTAAGTTGATATTTGGAGTTGAGGATAATGCTAAGAATACTTTAACATCAGTTTATAGAGATACTTTTATAGAAGTAACTAAAGACTTGGGGATTAATCCTATTGTCAGTAGGGATAAAATAAAAACAGTCCTGGATAAGCCTTGGAGTGGTGCTAATTTTTCTCAGAGGCTTTGGAATAATACAGATAAACTAGCTCAAACAGTTAAACAAGAAATAGTTAATGGTATGATACAAGGTATTAATCTGAAAACTATGACTAAAAGAGTTTCTGAAAGATTTGAGACAGCTAAAAAGAATGATGTTGAAAGACTTCTAAGAACTGAAGTTAATTATGTTTTAAATCAAGCAACACTAGATGGATATAAAGAAGCTGGAATAGAAAAATACGAGTTCAGTGCAACTTTGGATAGTAGAACAAGTCAAATATGTTCTGAATTACATGGGAATATTTTTGAAATAAAGAATATAGCTGTTGGACTTAATTATCCACCTATGCACCCAAGATGCAGAAGCACGACTATCCCAATTATTGACTATGAAAGTTTAGCTAAACAAGGTAGAGAAGAAATAGAAAAGAATAATTATATTTTAGATGATTCTAACAATGAACAATTGACAAATGATGAAAATAGCGAGGTTGTAGAAAGTAAAGATAATTTTGATGATATAATAAATTGCAAGAATTCAGATGAATTAAATAAAGTTGCTTTATCTAAATTAGAGGAATTTGGGTATTGGTATGCTGATTTTAGTGGAATTGATTTAGAAGTTGCTAAAGAAAATTTGATTCAATTAATTAATTTAAATAAAGAATATAAAAGTTCATGTAATGCTTTTACAACTATTGATATAAATATGAATGCAAAAGCATATGTAGTAAGAAAACCAGGAGAAAAAAAATCTGAAATGTTTTTTGTTAAGAAAGAATTTCAATCAAAAGAACAAATTTTAAAAGATGCTAGAAAAAATTTAAAATTTGGTATAGGTAAAAATTTCAGTGTTGTAGTGGATTCTGGAAAAGAAGTTATAGCGGATATGACACATGAATTTGGACATACTTTAACTTCATCAAAAGCTATTGAAGATTCAAAAGAATTGAAAGCATTTTGGAAAGAAATTAAAGCTATACACAAAGAATATAAAGCTGAATATTCAAGTCTTACATTTACAAATGAGAAAGATTATGATGCTTATATGAAGAAAAAAGAAGAATTGTTTATTTCAGAATATGCTAAAACAAATATAGACGAATTTTTTGCAGAGTGTTTTTGTATGGGAAAATTAAGTAGCACTCCATCGCCATATGCAAAAAGAGTTTTAGATGTTGCTGATAAATATTTTAAAAAGTAGGAGGCTTATTTTATGATTGTACCATTACCAAAATGTTATGATTGCATAAGGTTTAATAGAAAATCTGTTAATTTTTCTTGTGAAAAATATACAGAAGAAATCCCAAATAAAATCAAATTAAGTAAAAAGAAATGTGAATTTTATATAAGTGAAAAAAATAAAAGCACTTAGCTAAAAACTAGGTGCTTTTTTTATTGCAAAGAAAGGAGGTATAGAGATAAATATTGTCGTACTGGAGGACATAAAACACCTGGATAAAAATAGTCAAACAGGACTTTAAACAGGAGGATAAAATGAAAAATTTTAAAATTAATATTCAACAATTTGCAGAACCAGGAGAAGTAAAAACATTTACTCAAGAAGAAGTCGATAAAATGATAGAAACTAGACTTAAAAGAGAAAATGAAAAGTTTGAAAAAACAAAAAAAGAACTTGAAAGAAAGCATGATGAAACTATTGAAGATTATGAGGAAAGAATTAAAAATGCTAATCTTACTGCAGAAGAAAAGCATAAAAAAGAACTTGAAAAGATTCAAAAAGATTTAGATGCAAAGAATGCTGAACTTACAAAAATAAAAACAGATGAAATCAAAAGAACTACATTAGCAAAGTATAAAATGCCAGATAAATTTTTAGATAGAATTTCTGGAGCTAATGAAGAAGAAATAGAAGCATCTGTTAAAGGTTTTGCTGAAGTAATGGGAGAATATGTAAAAGGACTTGGTGCTAGTGGAGTACCAGGAGCCATGAATGGGGGTAGTAATGGAGGAGCTGATAAAAAGGCTCAATTGGAAGAATTGAAGAAAAAAGCTTTTGAAAGTGGTTCTGATATAGACAGAGCTAATTACGTGAGAGCTAAACAAGAATTTGAAGCAGAAAATGCAGGAGGTAATGATTAATGAAACACTATAAAACACTTTTAGGAATGACAGAATTTAACATCCAATTATTTGCAGCACCACAAACAGATAGTAAAATTCGTTCAGGAAGTCAATCAATTTCAAATGACATTTCTGATGAATTAACATTGATAAATCCAAATACATCTCAAATAATTTCTCATATTTTAAGAGGTGGAAGAATTGGAACAGCTACATCAACTACTATTGAATGGGTTGATACATATGAAAGAAAAACAAACTCAACTTTAAAAGTCGTTTTAAATGCTGGAGCAACTGAAATTCAAGTAGTTGATGCGGATGTATTAGTTAAGGATGCTTTATTATCTATTGAAGATGAAATAGTTAAAATAACTAAAGTTAAAACTGATAACAAAGCGGATGTTACAAGAGGTTATGCAGGAACAACTTCTACTGCTGGAACTATAGCAGCAAATACAATAATTCAAAGTTTAGGAATCGAAATGGAAGAAGGTGGAGAATTAAAACCTTCAACTGTTAGATTGTCTAAGCATATAACAAACAATACAGGTATTATCTATGATACATATGATGTTACTGAAACTATGAAACACATACACCCACAAGGACAAGGTGGATTAAGTGCAAGAGAACTAGAATCTCAAAAGAAAAAAGATGAATTATTAGGAACTATGGAAAATAGACTTTTAAATGGAATTAAATATATTAATGGAGATATAAGACACTCTGCAGGAATCAAATCTTTAATTAAAGAACACGGAATAGTTTTAGATGCGGGAAATCAACCTTTCTCAATAGAGTTATTGACTACAGCTGTAAAAGCAATAGTCGACAAAGGAAATCCTGGAGCTGTTGATTTACAATCAAGAAAATATTTTGTTTGTGTACCTTGGGCTATTGGAGTTCAAATTAATAAAATGAATAAAGATTTTGCCAGAACAGATATAACAGAAAAAGTAACAGGATCTAAAATAACAGAAATAGTTACAAATGCTGGAGTTGTATCAGTATTCCCAGCTATGTCTTTAGCAGCAAATGAATTTTTATTAATTAACTTGAACGAAGTAAGTTTAGAACAATTATATCCAATAAAAGAAGAATTAGCTGCAAAAACACGTTTAGCAGATACTTACTTTTTCCATGGAGAGTATGCTCACAAAATAAAGAAACTACCATTCCAAGTACATGTTAAAAATGTAAAAATATCATAGGAGGTTGTAATGGCAAAAGATAACAAAAAGCAAAATGAAGAAGTAATTGAAGAATTAAATGGAGTAAATGAGATAATAGAAGAAAAAGAAGAAACAATTTTTCATTCTAGTTATAAAAACTTAATAATAGTTGGAACTTCTATTCAATTCAAAGATGGAGTTTACTCAACATCAGATGAAACTGAAATAGAAGTATTGAGAAATAATAACCTTGTGACTGAGGCAGGAGAATAAAAACTCCTGCTTTTATCATATTAGGAGGTTAGACATGGAAGAAATTTACAATAAAATAATTGAAAAAGTGAAAGAATTAGCAACTATTAGCAATGAGGCTAGGTTGAAAATTCAAGTAACTATTTTAGTTAGAAAATCTTTAAATTTTATGAATAGAGATGATTTTCCAGTTGAGTTAATAGAACCATTTGCAGAGCATTTAGCATTAAAAACTATTGAAGAAACAAACTTACAAGAGAATATTTCTAAAGTAACTGAGGGAGATACCACAATAGAATATAACACAAGTAGTAACTCTACTGATGAAATGTTTTTATCTTTAAAAAGCCAATTATTTAGATTTAGGAAGGTAGGTACTGTAAAAAATGGGAATACTGGATAAATTACATAATGATAGAGATACAGTTATTAGATCTGTTGTAGTAGTGGATGAATATGGTGGAGCATTTGAAGAACAAAGAGAAATATTAAAAGATATCCCTTGCAGACTTTCTCAGAAATGGTTGAGAGGTGTAATACCTGGACCAGTCAACAGTAGTTCGCAAGAATATAAACTCTTTGTAGGTTTGAATGTGGATATAAAACAAAATGACTTACTAAAAGTTACAAGGAAAGCAGATGGAGAACTTTATATTTTCAAAGCATCTAAACCTTTAGCTTATAACATCATAAAACATAAGGAAATAGTTTTAACAGAAGTTTCTGAAAATGAGGTAAATTATGGAGCTTAAAGGGTTTAAAGAATTTGACAAGATTCTTGATGAAATAAAAATAAAAGCTCCGCAAGCTACTGAAAAATTTTTGATGTTACAAGCTGAGGAATTGAAAAAAGATGTTAAAGAATTAACACCTGTTGATACTGGGACCTTAAAAAATAGCTGGCAAAGACAAAATGGAAAAAGATTAACTGGAAAAGCATTCTCTCAAATTGTATTTTCTATGACTAATTATGCTGCACATGTTGAATATGGACATAGAATTGGAAGAAGCAAAACTAAATTTGTTAGGGGCAGATTTATGCTTAGAATAGCAGTAGCTATGAGACAAATTAAATTCTATAAAGATTTAAAAAATTTTTATGGAGGATTGATAAAAAAATGAAATGGGCAGATATAAGAAATGCATTAAATAAGATTATTTCAGAAAAGTTAAAAGTAAATCCATACAGTGAGGATATAGATAATGTCAAAAAGCCTTGTTTTTATATAGATTTAGTTAGTTATAAAAAAGAATTTAATTCTGAGTATAGAGAGTTAAAAACAATAGATATTGATATTATCTATTATCCAAAAACTAATGGAAAATTAACTAATGCTGAGATATTAGAGAATTTAGAAAACTTAGATGATGCTTTGGAAATAGAAGGTA
>ERZ773010.1998-NODE-1998-length-12311-cov-3.377693_pt1 | contig 12311 bp, 15 predicted proteins | sample MGYA00580842_ERZ773010 | MGnify/ENA primary metagenome ERZ773010 (study PRJEB29015, sample SAMEA2737982) | human oral metagenome | biome: human oral; feature: human-associated habitat; material: dental | place: China | collected 2107 ...
TATCCACACCGATGATCTCCCGGATATTCTTGGTGATCCACTTGGCGACTTGGCTCACCAACACACAATCGATGTCTTCCTTGCGCCAACCGCTTTTCTCCATGACGGGAGGGATATAGGTACGCGAGACTTCCTGATGCATGTCGATCAGGGCCTTCGTGGTTCCGGGAATGTAGAGCTTGTCGTTCGCCTTCGGGTAGACCACGCCGCCACCCCAGATGACGTTGTTATTCCACACGGCGGGAACCGTATGAAACAGTGCCGTGAGGATTCCGCGTCCGTCGTCTTCCTCGGAACCGCGGCTCACGACAAAGGCGCCGCCGCCATCGCCAACGCTCAACGCGGCTGGAGCACGATGCAGCAGTTCCTGCTTATCCGCATAGTCGAACTTTGTCCAGCGGGACAGCGCCTCTCCCGAGACCACCAAGACGTTATCCGCCTTATCCGACTTGATCAGGCTGTCTGCCACATCCAACCCGCTCAAGAAGGCATTGCACGCGTTCTTGATGTCAAAGGAATAGGCACCGCGAATGTCAAGCTTATCCATTACGACGTTCACCGTCGCCGGCTCTGCGAAATCCTGTGTGATAGAGCAAAAAAGCACGGCGTCGATATCCGAAGGGGCAATACCGGCATCCTTCATGGCCGCATCACCCGCCCGAGCCGCGATATCTGAGCAATGTTCCTCCTCCGCCGCATAGTGTCGGCTCGCGCAGCCCGTGAGCATCTTCACCAACCCGGTCTTTATGCCGAATCTTTCGTAACCGGCACGCTTTTCGATCTCTTCGCTCGAAAAGACTCGCTCGGGAAGATACATCCCAATTCCCGTAATAATACTTTTCACGATCGGTATCTCTCTGCCATCAGGGAGAGACGCTGCCCAAGCAACATCCAGCATCTTCCCTCAATCGCCCTGCCTCCGCATCGAGCAGACGCATATTCATGAAGGAAATGAGTTCATTCTCCTGCTCCTGTCTTTGCATGTAAAAATGATTTCCATCGACCACCCGCACCTCCGGCTCGACGGTGAAGTAGTCCTTCCAGTAGGGCAACTCGTCCAAGGAGACCTCAAAATCGTCATCGCCACAGATCACGCTGCCGGTCATGGGCCGATTCAAAGGGTCGGCTTCGTGCGGACGATAGCTTTGCAGAAGTCTCAGATCCCTTACGCACAGTTCCATGAAGTATCTAGCGATATCTTCGTCTTGCAAGATGAGATCGGGAACGCCACCAAGTCGTTTCAGGAAGTCAAGGCCTTCGGATTCGCATTCTCTGTAATGCTCCGGAATCACCTTGCAAGGTGGCTTCTGACCAGAAATGAAGACATGGAATGGCCGCAGACCATAACGGCTCTGGAGCAGACACCCAACCTCATAGGCCATAAACGCACCCATACTATGGCCGAAGAGGACGTAGTTGCCATCGCGGAGCTCACGCGCAACTAGCCGCTTGCACATGCCCTCGACGCAATCCTGGAAATCCCTATATCCTTTTTCGGAGGATCGTGCCCGCCTGCCGGGATAATCCATGAGTTCGATGGAGTCCACGCCTTCAAGCGAAGCGCGTCTGAGGAATGCATAGTATCCGGAGATTCCTCCGGCATGGGGAAAGCAGATCAGCTTCATGCTCGCAACGCTTCCCACTCGCGTGCATAGTCGTTAATGATAGGTATGCAATTTTGATATCCGTCGATCAAGATCAGGTGCCCACCATCGATCACATGCAAATCGAATTGTTTACCGGCCACCCTACGCCAGCCGCGTACCGCATCGAGCGTGGTCATGGTATCCCGATCACCCGCAAAAACGGTCACAGAAGAATCTACGAGGAAGTAGTTTTGCGGGGAGCTTTGATACTCTTGCACGATCTTCTGATCGATGTCGAGCAAGTCCATCGTGTGATTTGCGAACTCGAGCGCCTTTGACTTCTCATAGTACATTTCCCTGCGGTTATCGTAGTCCTCGAACATCTCCTCCGGTCTGACCGCAATCACCTTTCCTGCTCGTTCATAGCTTTGATAGCATAATTGCGTATATTTCCAGGAAAATACCTCCAAGTCTTCTTGGCTATCGAACAAAGACGGGTGGAAGTAGCGAGTGAGCGTATCCTTCAACTCGTTTTCACGGTTGCGATCGGTGAAGATAGATGTCTTATACGTATTGCCATCGGGCGGATCGCTGGCACAAAAGAACATTCGTGCCGGCAAGTCCATGCCCGAGCCCGCGATCCTGCGATACAGTTCATAACCTGCCACGGCGCCGAAGCAATAGCCCAAGACCATATAGGCCTCGCCATCCTTCAGCTGTGACTTCAGATTCCGGAAGAGGTCGTCGGCGACCTCCCCCATATGGACAAGCGATGGCTCCTTGCGTCGCAATCCCCTACCGGGGATTTCGAGAAGGCAAAGGCTTACGTTCTTATCCAACAGCTTCACCCAGGGAAGATACGCCGTCGCCGAGGCCGCACCCCCGGGTATGCAGAACAGCTTGATCATGAAACGCTCCTAAATAAAGCTTCCCGTGGTCATTCCACCATCCACGGCGATGCATTGACCCGTCATGTAGGATGCCGCCTCGCTCGCCAGGAAGAGGATGGGACCGGCTATCTCCTCAGGCCTGCCCGGTCTGCCAGCCGGTATCTGTCTGTTGAAGGTGGATAGACCGAAGGTGTTCTTGAAGAACTCCTGTGTCATCTCCGTCTCGAACAGACCTGGGCACAATGCATTCACCGTGATTCCCCTCGATGCATATGTCGATGACATTCCCCTGGTCAGACCACAGATGCCTGCTTTGGAGGCGTTGTACGGATGCCGCGGCACGGTCTTCGAGGCGACGAAGGCGTTCACCGAGGCGATGTTTATGACGCGCCCCCACCCGTTAGCGAGCATACCCGGAATTACCGCATCGCACATGTAGGCGGTTCCATTGAGATTCACATTTATTTCTCGTTGCCATTCCGCAAAACTCGGCCCCGAGTCGCCCACAGCGAATTCACCGTTTGTCCCGGCAGCATTGACAAGGATATCCACCCGGCCTAATTGCGTGACGACTCTGGCCACCGTTCTTTGCACGTCGGTTTCATCGGATACATCGCACACCTCGCAGATGCCATATCCATCTTCAGCGTGCATTCCCTTCAGCGTCTCAAGAAGTTTTTCTCTCCTCCGGCCCACCACGCAGACCCGTGCATCGCGCCCGGCAAAGGCCATGGCCGCGAATCGGCCGATTCCACTGCCGCCGCCGCTTATGAGTACCGTCTTGCCCTTGAACTCGCCCATCGTCTTGCCTCCTCCCATTCAATGAGGCTGCTTCCTCACCACCTGCTTGACCATCAGAACCTCTGTGATCTTGCGACGGAAAAGCCCGTCGAGCTCGGTTACCTCCCTATAGCCGCGTCTCTTGTACATGGTCATAGCCCGTCCGTTCGTCTTGCTCACAAGAAGAAAGGCACTAGTGCGGATGAGTTTACGGTTACCATCTTCGAGGATCTCGCTCTCGAAGAGATCCATAAGTTCACGGCCTAGCCCTCTGCTCTGACAATCCTTCTTGATGACTATTAGATGCAGGTACGGAAACGAATGGAATGCGCCCTTCCGCTGGAACCAGACGATCCCCACCGTCTCGCCGTCCTGGGTGGCAACATAGCAGTCGTCCTCTCTGATTCCCCGTTCCAGTTCATACCGGAGAAACTCCTCTGTCGGATAGTATTTCTTTCCCAGGTCGCTACCGAAAATCAACTTCACACACGGCGCAGCTTCCTCCAGCGTCAGCCGTTTCGTCACCATAGCGATCTTCTCTTCCCGGCTGCCACGAGTTCCTTCGGGGAGTCGAACCTGCAAGAGACCGGCCCCGGCTCCTCGCTACAAACGGAAAGCAGATGGCTGTCGCCTATCGAAAGGGTCTCGAAATGGAGCGTTTCACCGCTGCCCGACAGGATGGCCTCGTCGTCGCAAATCTCAAAGGAGACCGTCTTCAAATCATAGGCCAGCCCGCATCCTCGGTACTTCCCGAGCGCCTCCTTCAAAGTCCAGATCGCACAAATGAATCGATTTCGGCCAGCATGGTCCAGCTTTGAATAACAGGAAAACTCGTCTTCCGATAAGATGTGACCGGTAATTCCCGTGAAGTCACGAGAGGCGTCCTCGATATCGATTCCAATGGGCAGCCCGCTCAACGCACAAGCCACATATCCGCCGGAATGCGAGATACTGAATTGGATGCCAGGAGCGTTCTTGAATACCGGCTTCCCGCTCGCAGTCCTCACCATTTCCAAAGATGACTCCGAAAGCCTAGCAGCCAAAACAATAGCCATCAAATATCCCAAGCACGACGATTCGCGGAACCGAGCATTCTTGGCTTTCCTGTATTGTTCGACCTTCCATTGGGGCAGTGCATGCCAGCACTCATCGAGCGAAAGCCCTTCTTGGACTTCCATGACCGAAACGCAGGGCATACTCTCCTCATCTCTAGGCTAGATTAGCCTTACCTAAGTATGCAACCAGCACGGTACTGTACACCACGCTGCTCGGGTAGCTGTAGGCGTCCAGAGCCGGCAACCGATGGGCGTCTGTCTCATCGCAGGCGGGGGCCCGGTCAGACATAGACCAACAGCTGTCAAAGACCGGCCCAGGGGGATCGATCTGTATCTAGCCGGGCCCTGCGGCCAACCGTGGTTTCCGAGACCGATCCATGGTTGCACGTTGCGCCTGCGTGTACCGCCGGCAGACGCTATTCACCGGCGAGCATGCCGGGTCTCGTGCCGAGTTGGTCACCCGTTGTGCTCGCACATCCAGCCGGCGGCGAGGAGCCTCGGGGCAAGCCGACGATCGGGGTCACCGATGTCATATACCGACAACCCCGATCGTCGATCTTTCGGCCGGTCAACGCGGATGATGCTCATCCGGCCATGCTCGGGCACCGTCAGCGGAGCCCGGTTGCATCGGTTGCCAATGACGATGGGCATGGGCAACCGATTTTCCGATCAATTCCGGGTGTAGTGAGCGACCCAGTCGATCTCCACATCGGAGACCGCCGGGGTCAGTGGGCCTGGTACACCGCCATCCACGGTAAGCTCCCATTGGCTTGCTTCGCCGTTCGGATCCAGGGCAGCAGCCTGCACTGCCAAGAACATCTCTTTGGTGGTAATGCCGGATTGCTCTATCCGGCCCGCCTCTTGGCCGTCGAAGGTGAAAATAATCCGATCGTCCTCAACAATGACGCCGTAGGTATGCCACCCGTTCATGTCCGGATTCTGGAAAAAGCGATGCTCCTGCTTGTTGTCCGGATCCCAATGGTAGGTACCCATGATCTTAGGATTGGTGGCCGACCCTTCCGCAAAGTTGATCTCCGGTGGCCAACCCTCATCGGCCGGCCACAGGAGGAAGCAATAGCCGATGCCCTTGCTCTGCGGGAACCTTGCCCGCACCTCCCACCGGCCGCGCGAAGCCGTGAATACCCCGCCGCTCGAAGTGCCTCCGGCGCTCCACTGATCGTTTTCGAACTTGGTCCGCAAAATGAGTTTACCGTCTTGAACTAGGGTATTCTCCTGCGAGCGTACTCCGAGCCCACCGGAGCCAACGGGCGGATTTTGCCAGCCATAGGGCTCCCACTTGGTGTCCCGTAGCGAGCCGTCGAAACCCTCGTGATAGTCCATCGTCCAGCCATCGAAGGCGGGACTGTTTTGTCGCTGCCGCTCGGCGCCATCCGGTTCCTGTGCATCGGGAGTGCCCTGCGCATCGGGGGTGTCTTGTGCTTCGGGAGAAATCTGCGCATCCCGGGGCCCGCTGACAACCGTCGTGGAGATATCGGGCGAAGGGGAACTCACCGCCGGGTCGGCAGGGATGTCTGTGCTTGTGAACTGGCTATCCTGCGATTCCAGTTCGAGTGAGGGTGTGGCTGAAAAAACGGCTGGAGAACTCGTAGGAGCATCGGACGGCCCCGTCGCGCTGCATCCTCCGACAGCCAACGCGCCGCAGATGCACAACGAGACCATGGACAGGGCATGTTCTTTCAATCGCATGTTTGTCCTCCTGGTGTTTTTCGATGACTTTAACGTAACCCGGTAGCGCTGCGCCGAGCAGCCGGGACACTCGATGCCCACACCAAGCCCACTCGCAATGCTGGCGAACGGCTCATCCCATAGTCGGCCGACGTCCTTGGCCGCACCGATTAGCAGACTCCCGCCGTCTTGCCTTCCGCGAAACCCCAATGAGCACGGACAGACAGCCAAGATGCCTGCCGCCGAGGCCGCTCCGGCAAGAACGATCTCCCCCACACGTGAGACGCGACGCATCCTGGAGGAGAACCACCGGGCATTCGACAGTCCCGCCGACCGAGGCCCAGTCCACCGGAATATCGAAACGCCCGGCATACCCGAACAATCGATAAGAATTGACCCGTATGGCGTACAAATGGCCAACGTGACGAGATCCTTCCTTTTAGTTGAAAGACTCTCCACCTCGTCCGGAAGGACCACCTCGAAGGACACCGACGCACCATCGGGGAAGCAGCGCAACGAGCCGGGGATTCTCGTATCCCCCGGCTTTTCTATTGCTAGTTCATTTCAAACTCTAATGCTGCCTTCCCCGGTGAACAGGACGAGCGCGATTCCGACGACCGCCAGCAGCACGCCGAGGCCGGACAGGAGGAAGATTCCAGCCCCACCTGTCATGGGCAGAGCGAACATCCTGGGATTCGTCACATCCACGGTCGATACGAGGTAGTTGTCCTCCACGTTAGCCGCCGTCGCAGGATTGTCCTGAATGCAGGCAGCCTCACTCAGATTGAAGGTCTGGTCGGGAGCCTTCCGGTAACCGGAGGGCACGGTGGTCTCGACTGCTGTATAAGTGCCGGCAGCCAGGTCTTCGAAGTACACGTAGCCGTTCTGGTCAGAGGTCGATGTCAGCTGTCTGCCGTTGGCCAGCGTGACGGTGAAGACGGCTCCAGCCAGGGGATGTCCATCCGGTGTGACCCTCGTGAATACGTAACCGTAGGTTTTTACCTTGGCCCTGCCCGCAAGACTCGCGGTTGCCGGGCTGTAGGGGTTGGGATTGAACGTGACGGTGGCGGTGTTACCCGTCAGATCATCTGGGCCGCGGGAGAACGCCGCCGATGTCAACTTGGCGTTATAGGTGACGACGATCGGTGCACCGGGGTGGGCTAGCACATATGCCCTCGTGAACTCGATCCGGTAACCCGCGGGGGACGCGGTCAGCGTGTAGTCGGCGCCGGACTGCGCGACGGCCCCGTTGAGCTGGATGGAAGCGGTGTCGATCTCGGTGCCGACCGTCGGAATGTCGCCGATAACGAAGGTGGCGTCCCTGGCATCGGCTGGGTAAGAGGGTACCGCAGTGGAAATCCGGAACGGCATGGAGTCACCCACGCTGTACTCGTTCGTGGATTCGTCGTATGCCGCGCCGACGCCCTTCTCGATGGCGACTTCGGTCTTCTTGACGCCGATCGGCGTCAGCGTGCGCGGAGCATAGGCTCCGTTCGAAGCCTCCGGGCTAGCATCGACGATCATGCTCTGGTAGACGCGCGACTCACCGTTTGTGCCAGTCACACGGACGAGGTAGTAGCCGCTACCGAGCGAGAGCTGGGCTGAGGTTCCCGTCGCGGTGACAGTGACGGCCGGGGTACTCAATGAATTCGCGATGACGGAGGCGGCATTCTGCATGGCGCTGTTTTGGACGAACGCGGCGCTATCCGATGCGATAGCGGCGATCTCATCGATCGAGTCATATGCGGCCGGCAACCCGGGAGCCATCGTGTAGGTGAGATTGTTGGTCGCGTCGATATCGGCATCGGCTATGAGGTATGCGCTCACAGTGTCTCCTGCAAGCAGATCGTTCACGGTCAGCATGGTATTGCCGACATCGGTGGGACTGGTTGGCGCCGCAAATGCCATGGCTGGGGACAGCGACAGTGCGATCGCCGCGGCTGCGATCACATAGCCGCAATTCTTCACTACCTTCTTGGCGAAGGCCGTTATCATTTTATGCTCCTTGGGTGTGGGTTGATATCAGGGATTTCAGAAAGGGTTAATCGCGCACCGCCCAGCAGGGTGTCGTCCTCGCCGGACCGCTCGATTACGGCCAGCGGATTTTCGTATTCGCCGGTGAAGACCGCACCGTCCGAGTCATGGGTGACAGCTACGTCCGGCATTCCCTGGCCGGCATCATCCACCCTGACGGTAACGGCTCCGGGATGGGTGTCATAGGCATAGCCCTGCACCGCATCATTGCATCCGGCAATGGCGTCCAGCCCCGCCTTGAAGCCTGGCCACGTTGTGCCGCTATAGGTTACCCGCCCATTGCCGGGATAACGCCACCGCACATATGGCCCACCATATCCGGTGTGCCCCCACCGGCCATTCCCGATGTTCACCGATGGCCCGTCCCGGGTGTTCTTGTCCGCGAGACCGAGCTGGCTAAAATCATGCCAGGCACCATTAACCCAGAATCGCCCGGTTTCTCCGGCTGGCGTTTCGCCGATGTAGTCGTTGCCGTCAACGGAACCAAGAACGCCGGCGACCCGCGTCACGGTTATGGCGTAGGCGCTGCTGGGAGCAGAAAGACACAGGCGAGTCACCACGAGGCAGGCCGGCAGCAGACCTCGACGTTCGAGAACCTGTCCCCCTACCACAGACTCAGCCATCACGCCCCCGATGCTGGCAGAACTAAAATGAGGCTAACATCCCTCGTCAAACGGGTCAACGCCGCGTGCGCCATGTTCTGCGCATGCGGCTCCGCGGATCGCCCCATCGCGGATATCGCAAGTGCCCCCGCCGACGGATGCCGGAACGCATCACCGGGTGGAATACCGGTCCCTTTCAGATTTCCCAAAGGGAACAGTCGTATAGGGTGCATTGGAGCTGCTTTGCCGTTCTCTTGCCGGCAAGGGTGAGAGCAATCCTCACCAGGGCCAGTCCGAGGTCAGGTATGCCTCGACGGCACGGTTCTGGAAACGATAGGGCCTGCCGCGCTGAACGATACGGCGGGTGAGGTTCAGGCGTTGCGCGGTTGGTCCCGCGTCGCTCGCCTTCTCGTAGCCTATTTTCTTGGCGATGTTCGTCAGGGACCGATCTCCCCGCGCGAGCTCGGCCATTGCCGTAACGAATTCCTTTTCGCGGGCGGGCAACCGGTCTAGGATACGCTGCACATGCGCCTCCGCTTCGACTGCGGCATCTTTCCATCCGGTCCTGACGTGTTCGGATGTGATGAGGTTTTCGGTTCCCGCGTACCAAGCGCGTTCTCCTGCGAGTTGGAACAAGAAAGGCTCTCCGCAGGCCAGTTCGACGATGGCGCGCTGGGCCTTTACCTCCATGAATACCCGGTCGGTGCTACCAGCGTCATTGACGACCGGCCAGCCCTCGGTGACGAAGGGCTGAAGCGCGGTCATGAGATCGTCGTTGCCGATTGCCTCAAGGGTGGTGGTCTGGAATCGACGCGCGAAGGTGGCGCCCGCCCGCGCGCCGGCTAGGTCTGCGAACTCGGGCAGACCTGTGAGATACACGGCGATGGGTAGGGCTCTATCGACCTGTAGCCCACCCGGGACGGTGATGGTCTCGTCGTAGGCCAGAGCATCGCCGAGGGCGATGAGCAGTTGCGATCGAGCGCGCTCGTCGGTGATGTTCTGCACCTCGTCGATGTGGAGCACCACCATGACGTTCTGGCGCTGAAGCGCCGCGCGGCCGATCTCGATGAGAAGGTCGGTTAGGGCGATATAAGGCTCAGGGCCGTCTTGCGCGCGCACGGAAAGCGAAACGCCAGAGGCGGCGACCGTCTCGACCCTGCGCAGGAGGTCGCCGATGCGTTGTTCGCGGGCGGCGGGCAGGCCCGCTGTAGCCGACAATTCCAGCAGGGCGGAGGCGACTCTCTTGATGGGGTCGGTGCCCGAGGGGATGCGAAGCTGCGGCGTCGCCCAGTCGCCGGCCTCGGAAGCCTCGCGTGCGATCCTCCGCACGAGTGAGGACTTGCCGGAGCCGGCTTCGCCGAGGATGGTGCGGCCTCGCTCATGGATGCCAGCCACGCGGCGTGGACGGAGGACGTCTCGCCAGTCGCTGAGCTGGCTGGTGCGACCGGCCCACACCTTGGGCACGGTATCCGAGCCCGGGCTGAACGGCGAGTCAAGCGGAACCCTCATGATGATAAGTTTATCAAAGGACGGATTCCTTGATAAACTTATCAAGGCTATTCCAGCCGACGGTGCGCTTCGTCTTCGCACCAAAACCTCTGCCCAGTAGCAGTAGCGTATGCACCATAGCCAGGTACCATGATCGACGCTGAACCCCAGGCCGGGAGGCTGTCCCAGCGTGAGTTGCGCAACGAATCCGGCCGGGGGTTGCGTGCGGTGAGCGAGGGCCGCTCTTTCGTCTTAACCAATAGTGGGGGTCCCTGCGGTGCGGATCGTGCCGCTCGGCGAGCCTGCACCCACATTGCGGATCGTTCGCCCGGCACGGCGTTAGGATGGTTTGGCAGCGTTGAAACCCTTCGCCTCGACGAGCGCAGCATCCGCATCGCACCCGAGACTCTCGCGGTTTACGCAGGGTCATACTCAAAGAGCAAGGCCGAGACAGAAATCGCCCGTGCGTGATCCGCTCTGGAGCGCCTCGGCACCGCTTGGGGCACCGGGACAACTATTTCGTTCATGATTTTATCATCCACGCTGCTTCCAAGAGGACATGGCTCCGATGACCGTCCCGCACAACCAGCTCATATATGTGGTCGTCAACGACTACTTCGAGCGCGTCGACCAACCAAACACCACCTCGCACAGGGTCGAGACCGATCTGATCAACGAGACCAACCAGTCCCTCCGCTCTTCACTAATCGGCGAGTGACTCCAATGGCAAGGGCACGTTCATTGAGCCCATGCGGAATCTCGTGGGTCTTTCGAGGTCGGTGACGATGTCGATCCCGGATTTCTCGCAGCGCTTCCTCACCGACAAGCTGCGGACAGCGTTCTGCGTCTTCTCCGACGAGAACGAGGTCGGTGCGTTCTTGAAGTACACCGGTTCTTTTAAGGCCTGGGTCGCACACGACTGGATTCTCCTTGATCACAAGAACCGCGACGCCATCAACGTCAAGGGTCGCGGGATCTGTGTTTTCTGCGCCAACGAGCTCCCCTCTCTCAAACTAAGGACAAAACGGAACCCTTTTACAGGCGTTTCGTCCCGATCTCGTTCCTCAAGCGGCACGTCGGAGAACGCGAGCGCACAGAGATCAAGGACTACTAAATCCATCGGCCTCGAGATCTTGGAGTACGTCGCACGCAAGGCCCTTTAATGCCATTGTTCGGCAGCTTCATCGTCCCTAAGGTCACAAAAAAGCTGCTCGACGAAATCAAAACGGAGAATGATCCGGCGCTCCAGTTCGCCGAAGAGTTCCTCGACCAGTTCGTCTGGGACCTTTTAGCCGTGAAAGTTCCTCTACGCCCTATACATGGCGTGGATGAGTAAGGATAACCCTTCGGACCACCCGGTCAGTAAGCGCAAGTTCACTCGTCGTTTGAGCGTCCACGTCACTGCGCACCCCGAGTTCGGCTGAACGGTGGAACTGGGCACGAACGGGAAACAGAAGAACGTCTACACGAAGAACACAATCATCACCCTTGGCGCCGAGCCGCTGTGCGTCGAGTACGACACCTCCGACTGGTTCGGCATGCGCTCAGTCGGGGGATCGGTCATCAAGGTGGGCCTGCCCCACAACATGCCGGTGACAGACTGCGGCTTGTCGAGGACCGTCCCACGAGGCCAGGGGTGTCTGATGGGAACGACGATGCCAAGGTCGCCGAAGACGAGCTTGCGCCGAGCCCATCACCCGTGCCTGCGGTAACGACGGACGTTAGCGGCCTAGAAAGGCTCCTGAAAGAGCACGAGCTCATCTCGACCTGAGCCCCAATAGGGAGGTTCTTCATCGGATTGATGAAAGCCCGTGAAGGGGACGTGAAGCGGTCTTGAAAAAGTCTCTCATCGATCAGCGAGAAAATCGTGGGCGATCGAAGGTCGTAAATAGACCATCAACACGCCTCGAATAGGCCTGGATCAGGCTACATAAGCGCCAATGCGGGTGCTCCGCGTCTTCATCGGAGAGATCTTCAGGACCTTCGAGCGTGCCCTGGATAACCCAAAATGGGCGGACCAGCATCTGACAGCATGGCGCCACTCAAAATCGACCCGGAAGTGGGTTTTACTGTAACTAAAGCTGCGTTTTATCTGCGGTTTTATCAGCTCATATTGTATCTAACTGAGAGTGTCCGACGGGCAGTTACATCATCGCCTTGCGTTGGTATTATAACGCTTTATGTCGAGAG
>ERZ773010.2004-NODE-2004-length-12301-cov-3.058060_pt1 | contig 12301 bp, 15 predicted proteins | sample MGYA00580842_ERZ773010 | MGnify/ENA primary metagenome ERZ773010 (study PRJEB29015, sample SAMEA2737982) | human oral metagenome | biome: human oral; feature: human-associated habitat; material: dental | place: China | collected 2107 ...
AGATACTGTCCTCAGTGGCGCGCCTTGTATAGAACTTTGTGAGTATCGCTATAAGTTCCGGCCTCAATCATCCCTGCCAATCTCCGCTAACCAATCGACAAAACTGCGCACCGTCGGCACCAGCCCGCGATTCTTGTAATAAAGCGCGGAAAGCGGCAACGGCTCCGTCGCCCATTCCGGCAGGACGCGCACCAGCCCCGCCGTCAGCACGGGTACGTCCGGCAACAGCGCAATGCCCGCGCCTGAAGCCGCGAGGCGTGCCAGCAAAAACGCATCATTGGCACTGACCCGCTTCGGCGCACGCAGCGGGTAGCGCTCATTCCCGCGCCGCAACAGCGCCTCCGCACCGTCCGCCTTGAACAACAGCGGCAGCTTTGCCACATCCGCCGGGTGCAACAGCGGCGGTTGCGCCGCCAACCAGTCCGCGCTGACGTAGAGGCCAAAGGCGAACGTGGTCAGCCGCCGCGCCACCACATCATCCAGCGCCGCCGCACCGATACGCAGCGCGACATCAATCCCATCCTGAATCAGGCTGATACGGCGGTTATCCATCACCACTTCCAGCGCCACCTCCGGGAAGCGGCGCAAGTAATCCGGCAAATGCGGCTCCAGAAAAGCGCGCTGCACCTCAACCGATACCGACACGCGCAACACGCCCTTCGGCGCATCCAGACACTGGCGCACGCTGCCGACCGCCTGTCCGGCACAATCCAGCATCATCTGCGCGTGGCGGTAAAAGCGCTCACCGAGCGCATTCAGGCGCACCCCGCTGCGGGTGCGGTCCATCAACTTGCTGCCGAGCGATTCCTCCAGCGCGGTGAGGCGGCGGCTCAGACGCGACTTTGGCACACCGAGCAATTCCGCCGCGCGGCTCAAATTGCCCGCCTGCACCGTCGCCGCGAACAGCGCAATATCGTTCAAGTCAGTACGTTCCATCAATGCAACCTTTCGTTTGAAAAACCCGTATTGTTCCAAATATACGCCCTCTATACAATGCGCGCATCGCCTGAGAGAGCAGGCATCCCATGGAGAATACGATGAAAATCAAAGAACTTGACCGCATTAACGCCCTCGCCCGCATCGCGCGTGAACGCCCGCTGACCGCTGATGAAAGCGCCGAACGCACCGCCCTGCGCTGTGGCTACCTCGCCGCCATCCGTGGCAACGTCAATACCATGCTCGCCACCGCGACGGTCATTGACCCCGAAGGGCACGATGTGACACCCGGCAAACTGCGCGCCGCCCAGGCCACCGGCATCATGCAATATCTCTAACCCGTTCAAAAACAAGGAGCATTCCATGCTACGCCACATCAGCCAAATCCACACCGCCCCTGCCCGCCACTGGGTCGGCGACGGCTTCCACGTTTCCCCGCTCTTCAGCCATATGCAGGGCGACAAACACACCAGCCCCTTCCTCATGCTCGACTACGCCATGCCGCAACACTTCGCACCGAACGAAACGCCTCATGCGAAAGGTGTCGGCGCGCACCCGCACGCGGGCTTTGAGACCGTCACCCTCGCCCTGCAAGGCGAAGTCGCACACCGCGACAGCAGCGGCAACGGCGGCACCATCGCCCCCGGTGACGTGCAATGGATGACCGCAGGCAGCGGTGTCGTCCACGAAGAATTTCACAGCGACGCCTTCAGCAAAACGGGCGGCACCTTTGAAATGGTGCAACTCTGGGTGAACCTGCCCGCCGCAAAGAAAAACACCGCGCCCGCCTACCAAAGCCTGCGCGCAGCGGACATCCCGGTGGTCAAACGCGATGGCGGCAGCGTCCGCCTCATCGCAGGCAAACTCGGCGACACCAGCGGCGCGGCACGCACCCACACGGAGCTGAACGTCTGGGAAATCAACCTGCCCGCGCACGGCACGATGACCCTGCCGGTGCCGGAAAACCACAACCTGCTGCTGGTCAGCCTGCATGGCGACACCCGCCTCAACGACAGCGACAACCTGCGCCCCGGCGAACTCGCCACCTTCGTGGAAAACGGCAACAGCATCCGCCTCACCGCGGACGCAGAAGACGTCAAATTGCTGCTTCTGAGCGGCGTACCGATTGACGAACCCGTCGCCGCCTACGGCCCCTTCGTGATGAACACCCGCGAAGAAATCCTGCAAAAAATCCAGGCGTTCAACAGCGGTAAATTCGGCGGCTTGCACGCCTGAACTGGCAAGAAAAACGCCACGGTCACGTGGCGTTTTTACTTTCAGTGATGGTTCTGCAGCTATACGGTTTCAAATACGCGACGGATTTTCACCGGGAGAACCGCAGGCCGTCCGCCGCAAGCAGCGGCAGATTTTTTGTCTGCTTGTTGCTTGTTTTCTCTGAAATTTTTCGCCGAACCGCCTGTAAAAGCGGCGTATAATCAGCAAAATCTTTTTCTCATCCCTCATTCAAGGAATCATCATGAAAAGTCTGGAAAATTTCCTGAAAACACTCCGCAGTACCACCATTTACGAAAAACAGGATTTGTTTAGCGGCATCGGCCAGTTGCTCAAGTCCAACGCGGCGCTGATTACGGTACTGTCGCTAATCAACAAATGTCCGCGCAGCCGCATTATTGCTTACACCGCCGAGTCCCTGCCGCCGAAAGCCTACGCCGAGCTGGTTGAGCACGCCAAGGTCGCGATCAGTCACAGTTCGCCGATACAGCAATCCATCCATCGTGATGTATATATTGCGGAAAAAGGCGATGTGGATTGGCTGATGATTATTCAGGAAGGCGAGGGCGACGACGCGAATTTTCTGGTTTTTTATTGAGTCACCAAAACCAGCGCTGGAAGGCGTTGTACGGGCGATAAAAAACGGCTGCCGGGGCAGCCGTTTTCGTTGGGGTTCAACGGTTATTTTTTGATTTTCCAGTTGTTTTTGCCTTTTCCTTTGGTCAGGCGGATTTTGCCGTCTTTGCTGGCATAGCCGCCCTTGCTGCTGTTCAGGATCACACCGTCCTGCAGATCGGCGGCGAAGACTTCGGCCTGTTTTTTGTCTGCCGAGAGGATGACGTACACGGCGAGGGTGTCGTTTGCCGGGTCTTGCAGGGTGATGTCGGCGATGTCAAAGATTTGTACGCATTCGTTGCGCAGGTTCGACCAGGTTTGTCCGGCAGAAGGCAGGCAGCCGTGCGCGTCTTTGTCGCCGCCAACGGCTGGTGCCTGTTCGGCGGCCTGTTGTTGTTCGGTGCTCATTTCCGGCGGTGCCGGTGCCGGGTCGGCGGGCGGGGTTTTTTCGCTGCCACCACAGGCGGCGAGCAGGCTGGCGAGGCTGGTTGCGATCAGCAGTTTTTTCATGTTGTCTCCATGGTTGTGGGTGAATCGGTGGGGTCAGAGAACGGCTTTGACAGCGTCGGCGAGGCGCTGCACGTCGTTTTCGCTTTTCATGCCGGCGATGTTGATGCGGCCTTCGCCGACCATATAGACGGCGTAGTCGTTGCGCAGGCGCTCAACCCGCTCTTTGCCGAGCGGCAGCAGGGTGAACATTCCCCGGTGCGAGCGGGTGATAAAGTTCCAGTCGCCACCGTGGCGGTTGAGGGCGTCGGCCAGTTGTTGGCGGCGCAGGCGGATGTAGGCGCTGACTTCGTCCAGCTCTTTGACCCAGTCGGCACGGAGGCTGCTGTCGCCAAGGATTTCGGTGACGATAGCGGCGCCGTGGTCGGGCGGCATGGAGACCATCGCCCGGCTGGCAACGGCGAGGTGGCTGCGCAGGGCGTCGGCGGTGCGCGCGTCTTTGGCGATGGTGAGCACGATGCCGACGCGCTCGCGGTAGAGGCCGAAGTTTTTGGAGCAGGAGGCGGCGATAAACAGGGTTTCCAGCGTGCTGGCGAGTTTGCGCACGCCGTAGGCGTCCGGCTCGATGCCTTCGCCAAAGCCGAGGTAGGCGAGGTCAACTACCGGCAAGAAACCGCGACGGGCGGCGATTTCCGCGACTTTGTCCCAGTCGGCCGGGGTGAGGTCGGCGCCGCTGGGGTTGTGGCAGCAGCCGTGCAGCAACACGATGTCGTCCGGCCCCATTTTTTCCAGCGCGGCGAGGAAGGCGTCCACGTTGACGATGCTTTTTTCGCGGTCGTAGTAGGGGTAGCTGTTCACGCCAAAGCCGCAGGCGCCAAAGATGGCGTAGTGGTTGCCCCAGGTCGGGTCAGGTGTCCAGAAGCGTTTGCCGGGGGCGATGGTGCGCAGTACTTCGGCGATGATGCGCAGCGCGCCCGTGCCGGCCACGGCCTGGTTGGCGCGAATGCGGTTCGCGTCGTAACTTTGGCCGAGGATGAGCGCGGTCATGTAGTCGTTGAAGGTGTCAAGGCCATTGACGCCGACGTATTTTTTCGTGGTCTGCCGCTGCCAGATGCGCTCCTCTGCGGCTTTGACGGCGCGCATTACCGGGGTCTCGCCGCTGGTGTCCTGGAAGATGCCGACGCCAACGTCGATTTTTTCCGGGCGCGGGTCGTCGCGGCAGAGTTGGGAGAGTTTGAGGATCGGGTCGTCCGGCAGTTTTTCGACGGTTTCAAACATCTTTCTTTTTCCTTTTTTTCTTGGGGGAAGGGTAAGGGTTGGTCGGCAGCAGATAGAGCCGTGTACGCGACAGGCGGTCGTAGAGGGTGCGGCCGTCCTTGTCGAGCGCGCGCCACCATAGCCCGATTCCCGCCGGGGCGCAAGTAATCAGGGCGCAGCACCAGCGCAACAGTGCACGTTTGCCGCCGATGGCATGGCCGTTTTCATCGGTGACGGCGAGACGCCAGGCGCGCATACCGAGCGTCTGCCCCTGTTTGCTCCAGAAATAGACGTAGAAGCCGATCCATGCCGCCAGCAGGGCAAGGCGCAGCGCCAGCAGTAGCACGCCGCCGGTAATCGCCTGCCCCTTGCTGATGATGAGGAAGATGAAGCCGACGCCAATCCAGCAGGCGGCGAGGAGGAAACTGTCGTAAAGCATCGCCGCCAGTTGGCGCATGAGTGGTGCGGGGCGGGCATCGGGAACGGTATGCGGCATCGATTTTTTCCGGGCTGAAAGCCGTATGCTAACACGGCGCGAACGCCGTCCGGCGCGGCAATTTTTCTGGCACGGCTGGCGCGTTTACCGTTAAAATAGCGCGGTTTTTTCTCCCCGTAATCTCTTTTTCAGGAATCGTTCATGACTTCTTTTTTACGGCACCGCATCGCCATGATTATCGGCCTGTGGCTGCTTAACGGCAGCGCTTTCGCGCAGGAACCCGTTGATGAGGCGCTGTTTGACGAGGCGCCGCCTACCATCGCCGACAATCTGCCAACTGACCCCAATGCGGCCGCCGCCGAACTCGCCGAATCCGAATCGGTCGGCATACTGAAACCACTGCCGCCGGAAGAAACACCGGTACGCCAGCCGACCATCCAGCAGGAAATGCGCCCGTTCAACAGCCGCCGCATTGACCTGGTGGAAGCGTTGGTGCAAGAACCGAAAGAAGTCACCTTCAACGGCAAGGTGTACCCGCTGAAAAACCCTGACCGCGTCCGCCTCTTCTACGAAAACGAACAATACCCGACCATCTGGACGCAGGAAAACAAACTGCTCGACAACTTCGCGCCGCTGCAACGCCTCATCGCCGACGCGCCGCAGGACGCCTTGCCGCCCGCGCGCTACCACGACGCCGTCATCAACAGCCTGCAAGCAGGCGCGGAATACGGCGACATCATCGCCGCCGAACTGCTGCTTTCCGACGCCTACCTGACCCTTGCTGGTGACCTCGCCAACGGCCTCGTCAACCCGCGCAAAACCCAGCCCGAATGGAACGCGGAAAAAGTCAGCGACGAAGCCTTGGGCGAAATGCTCGCGAGCGGTATCGTCTCTGGCGACATCGAAACCGCCGTGCGCAGCATCAATAACAACAACCCGCGTTACCTCGCGCTGAAAAACCGCTACAACGCGCTCAGCGGCAACAAAACCGCCGCGCCTGCCGCCGCCAACAGCCAGCCGTTGCCCAAAATCACCCTGCAACAGGGTACAAACGACCCCGCCGTCGCCATCCTGCGCGACAAACTGGGCGTACCCGCCGCTGATGGTGACAACAACTACTTCGACGGCGACCTCAGCGAAGCCGTCATCGCCTACCAGCAAAGCCACGGCCTCAAGGCGGACGGCATCGTCAGCGGCAAAACCCGCAACCTGCTCAACGGCACCCCGAAAAACAGCGGTGGCAACGCCAACGCCGACCGGCTGATGATCAACATGGAGCGGCTGCGCTGGATGCCGCAGGACATCGGCGACAGCTACGTCCTCGTCAACATTCCCTCCTACTACGTCAAAATGTACCGCGGCGACAAAGAAATCTACGCCTCCAAAGCCGTGGTTGGCCAGCGCGAACGCCAAACTCCGGCATTCACCGACAAACTGCGCCACATCGTGATGAGCCCGACCTGGACCGTGCCGCCGACCATCATGAAAAAAGACAAAATCAACAAACTGCGCAGCAACCCCGGTGCCTTTGACGGCAACTTTGAAGCCGTCGTTGGCGGGCGCGTGCTGCGACCCAGCGCGGTGGACTGGAGCACCCCCGGCGCCACCGGCTACCGCCTGCGGCAAAAACCCGGTCCGCGCAACGCCCTCGGACGCGTCAAATTCCTCTTCCCCAACAAGCACGCCATCTACCTGCACGACACACCGAGCAAAAGCCTGTTTAACCGCCCCAACCGTGCCTTGAGCTCCGGCTGCGTCCGCCTGCAAAAACCCGAAGAATTTGCCAACGTCCTCCTCAAAAACACCAACTGGTCATCCGAACGCATCAAAAAAGCGATGAACCAGGAAAAAGAACAATGGGTCAACACCCCCGAACAGATCCCAATCTACCTGGTGTACTGGACCACCTGGAGCGACCCGGACGGCAACATCCAGAACGCCGACGACATCTACGGCAAAGACAGCGCCCTGCTGCAACAATACAAAAAAGCGCTGAACTAAGGAGGACACCATGAGCCAGCACATCCCGCAACAAAGCTACAACAAAGAAGAACTCCTCGCCAGCGCCCGTGGCGAAATCTTCGGTGCGGGCAACGCCCAACTGCCGCTGCCCAATATGCTGATGATGGACCGCATCGTCCGCATCAACGACAACGGCGGCAAATACGGCAAAGGCGAAATCATTGCCGAACTGGACATCCATCCCGATCTCTGGTTCTTCGCCTGCCACTTCCAGGGCGACCCGGTCATGCCCGGCTGCCTCGGCCTGGACGCGATGTGGCAACTGGTCGGCTTCTTCCTCGCCTGGAAAGGCGGTGCCGGACGCGGCCGCGCGCTCGGCTGCGGCGAAGTCAAATTCACCGGCCAAGTCCTGCCGACCCATAAAAAAATCACCTACCACATCGACATCAAGCGCACCATCATGCGCCAACTGGTGCTGGGCATCGCCGACGGCACCATGTCCGTGGATGGCACAGCCATCTACCACGGCACCGACCTCAAAGTCGGCCTCTTTACCAGCACCGACCAATTCTGAAGCGAGAACCAAACCATGCACGCCATGCGCTACGCAATCACCCTGCCCAGTGATTACGACATGACGATTATTCGCAACCGGGTCGCAAAATCCGGGCATCTCATGGACGGCTTTCAAGACCTGCTGTTCAAGGCCTACCTCATTTCCGAAAAAACGACGGGCGCCTTGCAAAACAGCTACAACCCGCTCTACGTCTGGAAAGCCGCGGCAGGCATGAACAAATTTATCTTCGACGGCTACTTTGACAACATTCTGCGGGATTTCGGCTGGCAACACATCGAAATAGGCATTGCCGCCAGTACCGCGCTGACCGATGCGTTCAAAGACAGCAAATACCTCACCGAAGAAATCGCTGCGATTAACCCGACAACCAGTCTGAAAAACCACAAACTCCAGGCACAACCTCAAAATGACGAAACCGGCAAACTGGTCGTCTATAACCCGGACAAATGGCAACAAGCCATCTTCACTTTCTATCGGGACAAACCCGAAACCGAAAAAACGCGCTATTAAATACTGCACCTATCCATGTAACCAGGAGAACCCCCAAATATGAAACGCGTCGTCGTCACCGGCATGGGCATCGTCTCCAGTATCGGCAACAACTGCAAAGAAGTACTGGCCTCGCTGCAACAACTCAAATCCGGCATCAAGCACAACCCCGTGTACGCCGAAATGGGGCTGCGCTCCCAGGTCGAAGGCAGCATCAACATTGACACCAAAGCGCACATCGACCGCAAAATCCTGCGCTTCATGGGCGATGCCGCCGCCTACTGCTACATCGCCATGAAAGAAGCGATTGAGCAGGCGCGCCTTCTGCCTGAACACATCTCCAACATCCGCACCGGCCTCGTCGTTGGTAACGGTGGTGCCAGCCCCTCCGCCCAAGTCGAAGCGGCAGACACCCTGCGCGCCAGTGGCGTCAAACGCATCGGCCCCTATGCCGTTACCAAAACCATGGCCTCCACCACCTCTGCTTGCCTGGCTACCCCTTTTGCCATCAAAGGCGTGAACTACTCCATCAGCTCTGCCTGCTCCACCAGCGCGCACTGCATCGGCCATGCCGCCGAACTCATCCAGATGGGCAAACAGGACATCGTCTTCGCCGGTGGCGGTGAAGAAGTCCACTGGACCATGACCAGCATGTTTGACGCCATGGGTGCTCTATCCACCAACTACAACGCAACTCCCGAAATTGCCTCGCGCGCCTACGACGCCAACCGCGACGGCTTCGTCATCTCCGGCGGTGGCAGCATCCTCGTCCTCGAAGAATACGAACACGCCAAAGCGCGCGGCGCGACCATCATCGCCGAACTCACCGGCTACGGCGCCACCTCCGACGGCTACGACATGGTCCAGCCCTCCGGCGAAGGCGCGGTGCGCTGCATGCAAATGGCGCTGGCCGAACACGGCGGCGACGTGAACTACATCAACGCGCACGGCACCTCGACCCCGGTCGGCGACACCCGCGAACTCGAAGCCATCAAAACCGCCTTTGCGGGCAAGACCGTGCCGCCCATCAGCTCGACCAAATCCCTCACTGGACATGCCTTGGGCGCCGCCGGCGCAAACGAAGCCATCTACTCCCTGCTGATGCTGCAAAACGGCTTCCTCACTGCCTCCGCGCACATCGAAACCCTCGACGAAAACGCCGGCGACCTGCCCATCCTGCGCGAAAACCGCACCCAGCCGCTCAACGCCGTGATGAGCAACAGCTTCGGCTTCGGCGGCACCAACGCAACCCTCATCTTCAGCCGTGTCCAGGACTAACCCCGCCTGCCTGCTCGCGCTCGCCGTCCTTCTCGGCGGTAGCGCGCAGGCACAATACGCCAACGGCGAAGAAGCGCCGGTACGCCCTGAGCCGCCCGCCGCAGGCAGCATCCACCAAGAACCCGCTGACGACGCGACGCAAGCCAGCACTGAACCCGCGACGAAAAAAGGCGACAAAAAAGCGGCGAAACCCGCCGCCGCGCCCGCCGAAAACCTGCCCACGGGCGACAACATTGACGCCTACACCGCCGCCCAAATCGTTGCCCAGGCACAAGCGGCCAGCGCCGTCAAAGAAGCCGAAGCCGCAGCGACAACCGCTCCCGCGAACCCAGGCGAAGCACCCGCCCACGGCGACAGCGCAACCGAAGCGACTGCCGCAGAAAGCGCCACAACCGCCGCCGCAGACGTACCAACCGACGCACAAACCAGCGGCGACGACAACGTCGCGTTACTGCCCGTCGAAAAACTCAGTCCGCCGCCCGAACCGCCGCCGCCAACCGAAACCGTCGTCGTCGAACAGGCCATCTATCGCTGCCCCAAAGGCAAAAGCTACATCTACGTTGATGGCGAAAAACGCAAAGGCTACAGCCGCTGCACACTTTTCCGCGCCGAAAAAACCGAAGAAGTCCCGGTCGGCAGCGCGCCGGCCAGTGCTGCACCCGTGAGCGGCAACCCCAACAACTGTAGCGGCACCCTGCAATACAAAGGCAGCACCTACCTCTTTATGGAACACCAGCCCTGCCCCATCCCGGACAGCATCTTTCAGCGCCTCACCCCCGCCGCCACCAGCCACTAAAGCGTATTCAAAGCACACTACCATTTACATACACCCTGAGTGCTCAGGCGTATGTATATTTTTCTGCCAACACCGCACCATGACCACACCCTTCCAACGCCCCAAACTCGTCCCGCCCGACGGTCACAAAAAAGTTCTGCTCCACTCCTGCTGCGCGCCCTGCTCCGGCGAAGTGATGGAAGCGTTGCTCGCCTCGGAAATCGACTACACCATCTTCTTCTACAACCCGAACATCCATCCACGGCGCGAATACGAACTGCGCAAAAACGAAAACATCGCCTTCGCCGAAAAAAACGGCATCCCCTTCATCGACTGCGACTACGATACCGACAACTGGTTTGCGCGCGCCAAAGGCATGGAATGGGAACCCGAGCGCGGCAAACGCTGCACCATGTGCTTCGATATGCGCTTTGAGCGCACCGCACTGTACGCCCACGAACACGGCTTCCCGGTCATCACCAGCTCGCTCGGCATCAGCCGCTGGAAAAACATGAACCAAATCAACGAAAGCGGCATTCGCGCGGCAGAGCCCTACCCGGACGTGCAGTACTGGACCTTCAACTGGCGCAAGGGCGGCGGCTCGCAGCGGATGATCGAAATCAGCAAGCGCGAACACTTCTATATGCAGGAATACTGCGGCTGCGTCTATTCCCTGCGCGACACCAACGCCTGGCGCCTGAAAAACGGACGCGGCAAAATCAAACTCGGCGTGATGTACTACGGCGAGAACAACGACGACGAAGCACCGCGCTAATTCGTAAAGCCGCCCGCAGGCGGCTTTTTTGTGCGTGGTACCAGCTTCGTGCAGATAATGGAGCACTACCGCAATATGCGAAAGCACTGCTTGTTTGATCGCGGTCAATCGCACAGTGCGCGGCGAAGGAGCCTCGTAACTGCCTTAGGCGCTGTTTGCAATTCAGCAGAATAAGCCTCTCTCCCTCTGGGACTGGGACAGCTCGCGCAGCGAGAGAGGAGTTGGGGTGGGGGCAGCAATCAATTGAAAAATTGGAATTTCGGCTCATCAATAATATCGCCCACCCTCTCCCCAACCCTCCCCCGGGTCCCACGCAAAATGTGTCCGCATTTTGCGTGGGTACCCGCCCGCTGTGGGCCTCGCCCTGCAGGGGAGGAGGGTTTTTCAATGGTAAACAGCCCATAATCCCTGGCATTTGGCTATCAGGTATGTTTTTTGCCGGTTGGTTTTTTTTGTTGTGGGATTCGGCTCATCAGTCGTTTTTGTAATTCCGGATCTATTTCTGGCGGTTGGAAAGCGGTATCGTCAAGTTGGCAGTGGAACAGTATTCTTATCCATACAAACGCCAATATAAAGAACGGCAGGATGCCCACGTTGCCGACAATCAGGTGGATGAGTCCGAGCAGGAGCAGGTAAATTCCGGTATATGTCAGCGCAAGCGTGAGGATTTTTCGTCTGCCGGGCGGGGTAAACAAGGCGTGGATATGGATGAGCAATGCCGCCGATACCGGGATAAAAAGCACGATGGCGAGTCCGTCGGCGAGGCTCATGTTTTTTCTTCCTGGTTTGTGTTGTCTGGCGGTGTGTCTTGCGGTTTTTTGAAGAGGTATATTTTTTTGTCGCCGTGATGGGCTGTGAGGTGGTAAAAGCCGCAAATGGCAAAGGCAAGAATGCTGGAAATGAGTAATGCCGACCAGCGAATTTTTTGGGTTGCCAGGGATACTGTGCCGAATATCAGCAGTATTAGCAGCAATAGTGCGGGGATTTTTTGTTTGAAGGTTTTGCGCGAGCCGCCGAATGCCATTGCCATCGGGATGATGGTCATGGAAAGGAAGATGCCGAAGTATTCGCCGGGTTCTGTCATGTCATGCTCCTTTGACGGGTTGGGTTAAGGAAAGGGCGCCATTATTGTAGTTGTTGTATTTGGTCGCGGGCGACACCGTTGATGTTTGGCAGGCGGCTGAAGTGTGCTTCTGCCGCTTCGAGGGTTTTGTTGGCGGGGATGCGGATGGCGAAGCCGTGCAGGTTCGGATAGTGGTAGAGGATTTCTGCACCGTAGGCGGCGATTTCCCGGCGCAGCGCGTCGGTGTGGTCGCCGTGGTAGTAGAGGATGAGGTTGTGCGGGGCGGCTGGCGCGGGGTTTTCGGGTGGCGGGGCGGGTTGGCAGGCGGAGAGGGCCAGCGCGGCGATGAGGGCAGGCAGTGGTTTGTTTTTCATGGTGTTTATGTGGGAGCGGGTAGGGGATTGGGTTTTATAGCCATCCACCGAAAGCCTCATACGGTGTTGCGTCGCCTGACCGGG
>ERZ773010.2008-NODE-2008-length-12275-cov-29.554664_pt1 | contig 12275 bp, 7 predicted proteins | sample MGYA00580842_ERZ773010 | MGnify/ENA primary metagenome ERZ773010 (study PRJEB29015, sample SAMEA2737982) | human oral metagenome | biome: human oral; feature: human-associated habitat; material: dental | place: China | collected 2107 ...
GCATATTTCCATAAGGTCCATCTCCATTTACTTTAACTGTCACTAAATCCTTCTCATTTTTCAAATCTTTCCCCATCATAGCTGTCGCTGTCAACAACTTACCAAAAACAGTCGTTGCTATCGGATCAAGTCCATGAATCTTCTTTGCCTCTTTTACAATCTCTGTCGTATCACAGACAAAAAATCTTGCACATTTACTTGTCCCTCTAATTATTTCTGATTTTCCCATATTTCCTAACATCCTTCTTTATTTCAAAATTATAATTATTCCTATCCAAATCTAAATTCACTTAATTTTTATCAATTCAATCTCAATTTGATTAAAATTTATTTTTAAAAATTACATTATTAGAATATCATATTCTATACAAAAAAACAAGATAATTCATTAAACATAAATTAGTGAATGTTATTAATGTTGAAAACAAAATTGACTTTCATCAGAAAATTAATGAAAAAATAGAACGTAGATAGAACAAAAATAAAATATTTACTCAAAAGAAAAAAGACAGGAAAACATTCCTCTGTATAGGAAGCCCCTGCCTTAAATATCTATTCACTGCTTAATCATCATTATCTGTTTTACCTCTCTGTAAATAGCTAGTAAACTCTGTTTCCGTATCTGTCATTGCAGTAATAAACTCCATCAGCCCTTTTATAACATTTTCTACCTTCTTTTCTCATATCTTCTCGTGCTTCTTTCCAGCCTTTAGGATCAAACAGCTCACATCCCACAACAGACATCACAAGAATTATCATCAGTAAAATTTTCTTAAACATTGCATATCATCTCCTTACGTTTTAAATATCCATATCAAATATATTTATTCCATTTTATGTCTTAACTATTTGTGTTCTTTTTACACCTTCATTATATAATATTTCAAATTGGAATGCAAATTTTTTATATTTCTTCCAAAAATCTAATAAAAAATAAAATTATATCTGATACTATTTGACATTTAAATAACAAAAATCAGAAAATTCATGGAATTAAAATCTTTTTTATAAAATTATGCTATTATATAACCTATGTAGCTATAAAAATATCCTTCAATTAAATTTTATCATTAAGTCTTTTATTTAAATTTTGAAAAACTGCTTATTATTAATAAATGTTTTTCCATAATTCTATGTTTTTTTTATAAAACAAAGGAAAATGGAGATTAATTTCCTTTGCTTATATAAAAATTGCAATATAATTTCAAATATTTTATTAAAAGACAAATTAAAAATTTTTAAATCCCATTAAAAAAAAATACTCCTATCCAAATCAACAGCAGTATTTTTCACCCCAATCAATTTTTCCTATCCAATTTCATCATCATAACAACCAGCCCATCTTTAGAAATAAAATTATCTATCTTCTCAAAGCCAAATTTTTTATAAAAATCTATAAGTTTCTCTGAATTTCTACATTCCAGCCAGACATATTTTGCATTTATCAATTCCTTTGCTTCTAATACTACATTAAATGCAGACGTAAGCAAATCTTTTCCTCTTATCTGTTTTTTACTAGATAAATTATAATTTTTCCCTAATTGCCCAATTAAATAACTATTTACAATTATATGCCCATTTTCAAGTATTTGTCCACTTTGCATTAATTTTTTTCTTCTACTGTTACTTAATTTATCAACTCTTTCTTTAGATAAAATCAAACTTTTATTTGAAACAGTAAAATATCCCAATAATAGATTATCATTATTAAAAATTAAATGTGTTGTTGAAATTGAACTTTTTTCAAAAAATGTAGCTTTATTATGTAAAAAAATTTCTATATCCGTATTTCCCCTACTTTTAAATTTGCTTAAAACTTTATCTTGTAAATATTCTTCCGTATTATATTTTAACAAATCACTTATTGATAACCTCAATGTTTCCATTATTTCATCCCTAATATTTTCTTGATTCTTTTCTCATCCGTTATTTTCGTCACTTTAATATCTGTTAAATTCGGTTTTCTGTCATTCTCCAATGCTTTTATTAAACCATCTATCTCCTTATCAGTCTTAAACTCTGGCAATCTTAAAAAACTTGATGTAGCCATTTTTATTCCTCCCTTTTTTATTTTTACACTACAATTATACAATAAAAATCTTTAAAAATCAACTTTTTTTAATTTTATTTTAATTAATACAAAAAAATTTTTGTAAATAAAAAACAACCAGACTCACTTATAAAAGTAAAAGAATGATTGTTTTATTTAATAATTAAATTATTTTATTTATTTTGATTTCTAAGTTCTTCTGGTTTTTGTGATAATCCAGTTGATGGTCCTGTTTCTGGTAATTCTACTGCTGTTTCTTGCTCAGTTCCACCAAGTGTGTTTAAATTTGATAATGTTGTGTTTAATTTACCAAGTAATACGTCAATATTTTCTGCTGTTAAAACAATTTTTTCTCCATTTGCTGTTTTTTTAACTACAAATTTTGTAAGATTTTTTGTTTTTGGTTTATCTTTTGCCTCAAGTTCCTCTTTAAATCTGTCATCAACTGACATTGAATGAGAACCGTTTCCTGAAAAAGTCTCCTGTGTCATTTTTTTGAATACTTGTAAAAATATTTTTTCAACATCCACATTTGTTACTTCTACTGTTACAATTGTTGTTTCATTATCTTGTTTTTCTGTCTTGACAATTTTATATTCAAGGTTTTTTAATAATGTTTTAAAAAGCAATTCTTGAAATTTATTGTTGTACTTAACATCCAAATTCCCCTCAAAACTATCGTCAATCGCATATTTTGCCGCCTCTTTCATTTTTTCAGCTTTCACACTATCAATGAATTTTGACACTGTCTTGTCAGGTCCTGACCCACAGCTAACTATGCACAAAAGCATAAAGATACCTAAAAGTATTTTTTTCATTTATAACTCCCTTCTCTCTCTATTTATAATATTTTTTATTATCTGTTATTTATTCTACATCATTTGAATTAATAAGTCAAGGAAGTTTTAAAATTTCACAACTTTAATGTGCAAAATTTTATATTTTTATTTTTTCGCTTCCATTTTTTCCAATTCTTTTTCCAGCTTTTTCATTCTTTTTACAAGTTCAGGAACTTTTCCCATCGCCATTTTTATTCTCAAGTCTTCTATATGTTCACGAAGCGGATAACCTGACATTTGCTTACCATCCGGCACATCATTAGTTACTCCAGATTTTGCGGCAATCACTACATTGCTTCCAATTTTCAAGTGTCCTGCCACTCCAACCTGTCCTGCAAGAGTCGAATTATCTCCCACTTCCACACTTCCAGAAATACCAGTCTGAGCCACAATCAGACAATTTTCTCCAATTATGTCATTATGGGCAATATGTACAAGATTATCAATTTTTGTCCCTTTTTTTATAATCGTATCTCCAATCGCTCCTCTGTCAACACAGGAATTTGCTCCAATTTCAACTTCTTCTCCCAATATTACGTGTCCAATTTGCTCAATTTTTACATTGTTTCCGTTAATTTTTACAAATCCAAACCCGTCAGATCCTATCACAGCTCCCGGCTGCAAGATTGTACCTCTTCCAACTTTTGTAAATTCCCGTACTGTAACATTTGAATAAATTATACAGTCATCTCCAATCTCAGTTCCTTCAAAAATTGACACATTTGGGTAAATAACTGCATTTTTCCCAATTTTTACATTATGCCCGATATAAGTATTTATTTTTGATACATTTGCACTTTCATCAATTTGTGCAGAATTTTCTATCTGATTTTCAAACGGCTGTAATTTAGGCTTGAAATAATTTAGCAATATCGGCATTAACTCTCTAGGATTGCCTTTTACAACAATAAAAGTCTTATTTGCAGGTAAATTTGGCAAATCAGGAACAATCACAGCTCCTGCACTGCATTTATCTATATTTTTTAACATCTTTTCATCTGCCGCAAACGTTAATTCCTTCTCAGTTGAATGAAAAAATGGAGCAATTCTTGTAAAGCTTAACTCAGTATTTCCTCTTATTTCTCCATTTATCAGTTGTGCAATTTCTTTTATATCATACATTTTGGATCTCTCCTTCTTTATTTCTATAAAATTATAGGGATGAATTAATCACCCCCTATAATTATAAAACTTACATTTTTACCGCTCTTAAAAAACTAGAATGATTGTCCAAAGCTAAAGTAGAATTTACCTTTATCTTTTTTCTCTCCTTTTTTCTCAGGATCCATTGGCCAACCATAATCAAATCTTAATGGTCCAATTGGAGTATTCAGCCTTAGACCAACTCCATAACCTTTTTTAAGGTCTTTAAAGTCATGAGCGTCTTTTCTGTTTGGCTTGTAGATTTTCTTACCAGTACGAGGATCTCTTGACTCATTTTGCCAAGCGTTCCCTATATCAAAGAATGCAACCAATTGCAATGTGTCATTAATTTTAGTTCTGTTTTCAATAGTTGCGTGGAATTTGTCATATCCATCAAATGCACCGTAGTCATATCCACGAACTGATTCAGCTCCACCTATACTAAACTTCAACGCTTCTGGAGTTCCGCTTCCTGTAGACCCCCAAGCCACTCTATATGCCATTACGTTCTTATCCCCAAAGAAAGTTGGATGATAAGCTCTCAGGTCAGTTTCAAACTGATCATATTTTCTAGGATCGTGTATAAGTTTACCTCTTTCGTATGACATTGTCGCATAAATTCCCTTTGATGGGCTATACGAATTATTTCTTGTATCATAAATCAATGACGGCCCTATTGCAAGCAAGTTATACTTGTCATTTACTTCCTTGCTTCCAAGCAATTCCTTAAAGTGATCATATCTTGCCGCAAGTCTTACGTAAAGATTGCTGTTAAGTCCTTTACCAATTGTCCAACGAGTTCCTGCTTTTTTTACTTTTTCAACTTCATCTTTGTCTGCATTGTCATCAACAGATTCATTCCAGTAAACATTTCCACCTATCTGTACACGTTCAGTATTTTTTACCCAAGGATCAAACCAGCTAATGTCAAATGTCTTATCTCCCTTATTTGAAGCCGAAAGCGTAATTGAAGCATCTTGCCCTCTTCCAAGGAAGTTTGAGTCAGATAATTTAAGTTCTCCAACTAATCCGACAGAAGTTCCGTACGAGATACTTCCGTTAATTGAAGTTGTTGGACGTTCTTCCACAAGAAATTCAACCACTCTTGCATTTGGATCGTCTTCTTTTCCACTAAGTACAGGCTCTATTGAAGTAAATATACCCGTTCTGTAAAGTTCTCTCATGGTACTTTCTACATTTTCTCTCTTGAAAATTTCTCCAGGCCGTACTTCCTGCACTCTTTCAAATACATAAGGTTTTGTTCTTAAAGTCGTAGCTTTCAACGACTGTCTTTCATTATCCTTCTTCGATGGCGCTTTCTGGAAATCAACAGAATCAACCATTCCTTCTGTAAGCCCTATATTTACAACTCCTTCAGGCGAAACGTTTATCGTTTCTATTCTTGCCAAAGTGTATCCGTCTTTCGCATACAGCTTGATTACTCCATTTTCATCAGGATTCAGCATATTTCCGTTTAATATTTCTCCTCTTTTTACACCAAGCGCTTTTTCAAGCTGATCATTTGTATAAAGTGTATTTCCTTCAAAGTTTATGCTTTGAATAATTGGATTTTCCTGCACTTCATAAACAATGCTTACTGTATTGTCAGCCTTTCTGTCAATTTTTGGCTCAACTGACGAGAAGAACCCTGACTGGAATATTTTTTGAGCACCGTCAATAGCTTTTTGCGGTATAAAACGGTCTCCTGTTTTAATTGGAAGATCTTTCAAATAATCTTCTCCATTTTTTATTTTTGTCCCTTCAATTCCAATTTTTGCAACTGTAAATTCTGTTTCTTTTTGCATGTCTTCACGTAATTGCAGTTTTTTTCTGATTGCTTCGGCGTTTTCCACTTCACTTACCTGTATCAGGATGTTTACCGTATCTCCATCAACTTGTGGAATTACATTTGCCTCAGCGATATATCCAAGACGTTTTACTGCAAGATAAATGTCGCTTAAGCTCTTGTTTGAATAATCATCTCCTGATTTCACGGGAATTTTTTCCAGTATTGCATCAGCAGATATTTCATTCAGGTTTGAAACTTGAATTGTTCCAACTTTCAGCTCAACCTTTTGTTCCATTGCTTTCTGAACTTCCAGTTCTTCTTTTTTGCTTCTTTTACTTTTCTTAATTTTTCTTCCTTTAACTCTGATTGGCTCAACTTCATTAAAATTGCTTAGGCTTCCAGCTTCATCAGCCGTAGATGTCTCAATTCCAGTTTCTGTTTCTCCGTCAGCTAAAAGATTCTTGTTATCGGCCAGTTCAGCTGTTCCAATTGTTCCGCCTTTTTCTTCCGCCTGTGACACGTTGTTCACAGATACAAATAGTGTTACTACAACAATTAAAGCATAAATCTTATTTTTCACTTCTTGTTTTGACATTTTTCCTCCTATTTTTTTAATGTATCAAGTTTTTTCTTTCTAAATATTTTTCTTAAAATATCTCTAAATGTATCAGCTCTTGTTGAAAAGTCAACTCCGAAATAATAATTTACTCTTGCACCATTGTCCATGTTCGTTCTAGATCTGTTTTTATTTATACTTTCACCTCCAAGACGTAAATCCAGTCCATTTGTAACGTTATAGCTAAGCCATGCGTTATATCCCACTGGATTTTTTCCTTCAGATTTTGAAGTCTGGTATGGGAATTTAACTGATGCGTTCCAGAACAGCCTGTCCTTATACAGATTGTCCTGAAGAGTAAGCGTTGTCGCCGCGCTGTATTCTCCTGTTGTGTCTGAACGGTTTACATTTGTCGAAACAGATACTTTAGACATACCTAATGCCTCTCTAATTTTACCAGTTACTGATGAAAAAATCAACTCATTTAATGCAGTATTAACTAAAGAGCCTGCAATAACGAGCCCGTCAGCCGAATTTTCATTGCCATTTTTACCAGGTCTTCTCTCTCCATTTCCAACTACTGTGTTGAATGCGAGCAATGATACAATTTCCTCTTTAGTTTTACCTGATGAGGAAGTAAATTTTATTTCAGGCTTGCTTACATTTCCGCTTACATTTATTTCTATCCTTTCTCCATTTATTACTGTGCTTGCATCAAATATGACAAACGGATTCGACACCGATGCCGTAGTTCCGTTAGCAGATGGAACAAATCTTATTTCTGCTCCTTCTATTTTAAAATCGTTTCCATTTACAGAAAATGAGCCTCTTGTAATTGCATATTCTCCGTCTATTCCAATTTCTCCGTTATCGTAAGTAATATCAGAAGCTCCTTTTACAGTTCCCTTTATATTTTTTACAACACTTACATTTGGAATCTTAATCTTTACGTTATTTCCAGTACGCACATTCACGTTTACTGTATATTGCTTCATTATCTTATCAATAACTTCTTCCACTATCCCTTCAACAATTGTCTTGTCCTTGGAGTTTGCGTTTTCTTCTTGTGAAGCTGCGGCTTCCTGTCCATTTTCAGCATTTTTTGAATTAAAGTTAGGTATTTCACGAATTTCTGCATTATCCACAACCAGATTTCCAAACAGCCTATTTTCAGTAAAGACCAGGTCGCCAGTAAGTGCAAAATCAATACCTTTTCCATAATGCAGCCCAACTTTGTCAAGATTTGCATTCAATTCAAATTTTCCAAGTTCAAGACGCTTTGTCTTCATAAAGTCAGCCGGTATTTTTGGAACATCCAGATCTCCGCTTACTTTAAAGGTTCCTCCATTATACCCTCCATCCAGACGGTTTACAACAAGCTTGTTGTTCCGTAAATCAATGTTGGCATTTATGCTGTCCACAAGGGTCTGATGGTCCTTCGTTTTGTAATTGAAGTTATCCAGAAGAATATGCCCTGTTGTCGATTCATTTGAGAAAATCGCATCTATGTTTGCAATTCCGCTTGCCTGCTCTACATCCTTATTGACTCCAAGGAAGTTCAAGTTAAAGTCCTTGGCAAGCATTGAAACGTTGTATTTTACCGGTGCAAACTGCACATATCCATTTACAAGCAACGGATTTTCCTCGTATTCCAAGTAGAACTGCCCGATATTTAAAGTCTTTTCATTTGCCTGCAAGTCAATATCCACATTTTTTACTGGAAATCCACTCAGCTTGACTTCATCTGATTTTATCTGAATTCCCGTTATGAAGTTTTCAAAGCTTCCACGATACATGAAGCCAAAGTCAATATCGCCACTATACCCCTTATCCTTCAGATCCTGTACCGAATCAAGCGAGAACTTCTGTTTTTCTATCTGATAATCAATATTTACATTGGCAAGATCGAATTTTGTATGTGTCTCAAACAGCGTTTCCTCATTATCTCCGACAAATTTCAGTTTCTGCAAGTCAAATGTTCCATATTTGAAAAACTTGTCTATATCCCCATTGGAATATTCAAGTTCTGCGACAATATGTGGAATCCTATAAGTTTTAAAGCTCATATTTCCAAGAATTACCTGTCCTGCCAGATTGAAATTATTCAAGTCACCCTTAAGGCTAAGATTTGACCTTGTCCCAAATGTCAAGTCCTTCATTTCCAAAAGCTTTGGAATGTCAGGTTCATTTAAGCTAAGCCCAATATCTGAAATCCCAGTTTTCAAATCATAAGTTCCATAAAGGCTATTTTCACGCAAAGTCACATCCTCAAAGTTTATGACCCCGTCTTTTATGCTTAGACGCGCATTTGTGTCGCCCACATATCTTGAATTTACAGTTGTCGGTGCAGACGGCATAGCTATTGTTCCCGAAAGCTTGTCAACCGTTCCTGAAAGATTTGCATCCAATGTTCCCACGTGCAGGTTAATCTTAGGTCCTGAAGTGCTGTAAAGCCTGTAGTCTTTCAGCCCTGCATTTATGTCCATTCTTCCTGTTTTCAGATTGAACTTTCCAGCCGCATTAAGGTTTTCATTGCGAATGTCTGTAATATTTACAATGTTATCCTTTATATACAAGTTTCCGCTTACATTTTTTAGACGCTGGTATCCAAGCCACAGTTCATCCATATTTGTATTTACAGTTATATCCATATTGGCAAGATCGTTGATCTTACCGCTGGCATGAAGATTTTCGTATTCTCCGATATATTCTCCATACGGACTGTAAAGTTTATAAGTCCCTGAAATTTTGTTTCCGCTTCCGTTAATTCTGGCTGTAAGCGTTGCTGGCAGCTTTGCCTTGTCCAGCCCTTTGAACTTATATCCATTGGCTCTTAACAGCTTTGCTATATCAATGTTTTTTGGCAGATTTAACGAATACGAATGTTTCATATCGGAAGTTGTAGTCCCGTTTATGCTTACTGTTCCGCCGCCATTGATTCCAGCTGTTCCACTTATCGTATAATTCCCGTTATGGATTTTCACATGGGCATTTACACTATGCACAAGCGGAATTGACAAATCCTTCATTTTCGCATTTATTAATCCTGAACGGAGCATATTTTTCTCATTGAAATTTACAACCAGATTATCCACATCAGGGCTGATTGTGTAACTTTTGCCACCGTAATTTACCGTAAAATATCCTTTGCTTCTGGCATTTGCCACGAGAGTCCGTCTGCTTGGATTAATTGTATAATTTCCATTCAGCACATTGGAGTTTACAGTCCCAGATATAATATTCTTAGCTGATATTTTGAGATTTCCTGTTATAGTTCCAATGCTAAAATCTGAACCAAGATTATTTAGGATATAGTTTCCATTCCCTGTTTTATTCTTCAAGTCATAGACAAACTTGTCAGATTTTACATCTTCCTTAATCTTAAATCCTGAAATTGTTTCATCAAACACAAACGACGTATTTGTCAATGTTAATTTTTCATCAGCAATTTTCATTGCCGTCTTTATATTTTGAAAATTATAATTTGCAAGTTTTATATTGCTTGACGAAAATTTTCCATCAACGGTAGTCTTTTTCTTTTTAATGTCTGAATTTACTTCAAGATTTGCCGTCACTTTGCCTTGTGCATCAATTTTTGCATTTTTTATAATCTTGTATCTCGCGGCCTCTTCAAAAGGCAGATTGTCAGCAGCCAGTTTCAGATTTATCTTCTGATCCCGAATAAGATAGGAAAGTGCAAACGTTACTGGACTTTCTTTCAATTTCGTGCTGGCATTTACGGTAATTTTGTCTTTTTTCAAGTCAATTACTGCATTAGCGCCTTCAATATCGCCATCCAGATCGACATAGCTAACTTTTCCATTTCGTATTTTCAAGCTTCCCAGAGCCTGCATCGTTTTTTTAGCCTTGTCATGTTCCAGCTTAAGGACACCATTTAATATTCCAGCCTTCGCCTTTATCATTTCAAGCGGTACATACTGCCCCAGCTCCTCTTTTATGCCAACATTCTCAAAGCTGAAGTTCAGACGGAAATCCTTCCTTCTTGCATCACTATTTTTTATTTTATCAAACATTGAATAAATAGACTGCTTTGATTTCAAAATCTGTTTCAGTTCAATCTTTAATGCTTCCACTGTGCCATCTTCATTTTTATTTCCAATCCCTTTTGCCACAATTGAAAAACCTCGTGATCTTGCTGTTTCCAGTTTACCATTCACTTTTGTCAAAGTTTTTGATATTTTTTTGGAAAAACTTATATCTGTGTAATTTACGGTTGCGTTATGAATATAAATCTTTCCAATTCTGCTTGTGGGATCGTATGTCTGCGGCTTTTTCGGGTCTTTTTTTATGACATGGAAAATATTGAAGTCATTATTCTTCCTTCGTTCCAAGTTTACAATTCCGTTGTAGACATCTATCCTGTTAAGCCGTGTCGGCATAAGGAGATTTACTCCAGCTGTAGTCTTTTTTCCATAGATAACGACATTTCCAGCCATATCCTTTACTTTCAGATCCTCAATTTGAAGAGTATTGAATCCAATCAGCCTGACATTCTTAAACTCAACATTCAGTCCGCTAGCTTTTAATATTGAAGTCAGCATGCCTCTAAAATTCCGAGTGGAAATATAGAGCTTTATTCCGAATACAGATATTAGAAGAAAAATGAATACAATCAAAGATTTCTTTATATATCTCATCTCACGTTTTTTACCTCCTCTTCTATTTTTTTTGAAAAGGATAATTATTTTCATTGTCCTAATTTTTCATTTTATCTTTTTTTAATTTTTTACAATTAAAAAGAAATATCCTTTTTATTTTATCACAAATTTACATAAAAATCTATTATTATATAAGTTTTTTTCATTTAAAATATATTTAAAGATAGTTTTACAGCCAAAATAATTTTATTGACTTTTCATATAACGCGTGTTATATTATGTTATATATTAGATTTTAATTATGGTAACATTTTTAAAACAAACTCATCTATGTAATTAAAACAAGGAGAATTCTTATGAAATTAAAAATAGCAATTATCTCAATTTTAACAGCAGTTTTTGCAAATGCGGCAAGCATTGACTATCTGTCAAACAATTCTGCCTCATACTTTCAGAATCCGTCTCAGACTGGTAAAATTACTGTGGAAGGAGTATTCTATAATCCTGCCGGAACTGCATTTTTAGACGACGGAACCTATATCAACGCAAATATGCAGAACTCAACGGTCGAAGAGTCGATGACATTAAATGGAAAAAAACTGAAATCCCACAGATATGCAGGAGCGCCTTCATTTAACCTTCTGTATAAAAAGAATAACTATTCACTTTTTGGAAATTTAAGCGTTATTGCAGGCGGAGCGACTCTGCGTTATAATGAGGGTGTCGCAGGAATCGAGCTTGCAGGGGAAACTTTCAACAACCTGACAGGCGGAAGACTTGGAGCAAAAGTTGTAAAAAACCGTTTTACTGGACAAAACCGTTACTATCAGCTAATGCTTGGAGGGGCATATAAAATTAATGACAATTTCTCTATGTCAGGAGGATTAAAATATGTTTACGCCCACAGAAAACTTGACGGAGAAGCTCAATATGACTACAATGACCGTGTAGGAGCCGCAATCGGACTTAGCAGGAACTATTTATCAATGAATTCAAAACGTAATGCAAAAGGTGTTGGAGGAATTATAGGCTTTGACTATAAGCCCACTGACACATTAAACTTTGCCTTGAGATACGAAACTCCAGTAAAGCTGAAATTTAAGTCAAAAGCGCAGGAAGATGATAAAATGCTGGTTGCAGGACGTCCCCTTGGAATTTCATTCTTCTATCCTGAATACGCAGACGGCGTACACTCAAGACGTGACTTGCCAGGAGTTCTGGCTCTAGGAGTATCAAAGGATATAAATAAATGGACTCTTTCCAGCGGATATACACATTA
>ERZ773010.2009-NODE-2009-length-12271-cov-3.323510_pt1 | contig 12271 bp, 11 predicted proteins | sample MGYA00580842_ERZ773010 | MGnify/ENA primary metagenome ERZ773010 (study PRJEB29015, sample SAMEA2737982) | human oral metagenome | biome: human oral; feature: human-associated habitat; material: dental | place: China | collected 2107 ...
TACAATTGTTTCCCCACCCGTTTGACCTTCATTCAACATAATCCGCCATGCTTTATGACTGGTTGGATTAAAACCAGCATCGGTTATATAGCGTTTATCCGTAGCGTTATGATCATAAGACTGTTCCAATATTGATCCAGAATTATAAGATAGTGTACTGGGATTACGCTCACTCAGACTGTCGTATATGCCCATTATCATCTGTTGGTTTTGACTACGTTGATCATGTTTGAAGAGATCAGAACCTGTACCAAAAACAACGATATATTCGTTTTCATTTTTACGATATACCGCAGGGGCAGAAGTTATAGGCTGTGTCGGTTGACCTTTGTAAATCATGTGTGCCTTCCAAGTACTCACTGGACCACGAAGGTCAAAACGATACAAGTTACCGAATTGATCGCCCGCATAGGCCACATCAATGACACCATTATAGTCAACATCTACCAAGGTGGGGCTGGCTAATGCTCCTGGTCCACTTGCACCAACAGTCGGAATTTTAGTAACCAATGTTCCTGCACTATCACCTGTCTTTACTGTTCCTGTTGTCGCAGACGTACCAAATTCCTGTCCCATCATGTCATAAACATACAGGGTAGGAGTCGCATCATAAGCAGTCACATTAGTATTGGCTGTAAAAATACCGGCATCATTATATGTTCCCGGCCGGTAACCATTGGCAAGGAAAGCGTACAGACGAACCCCAGACTCAATTTTAGGCTTGTTGTTCTCCCAATTGGTAGCCACCTGCGTCAATGTCGCTTTGCCAACGGTATAACCCAGCCCGTTTCCTGTACCCTTCTGTGTTTCCCAAAGGGGGACTTCGCTGAGCCAGTTTGAGCGCCCTGCATCCATTCCCGCTGGCCCAGAACCATCGCGTTTGTTACCTGCTACAGATAGCGCATATGCACCTCGCCCCCCTTGTCCCATGTTACCCAAAAGGACGTATTGACGCTGAAGCCCCGCAGTATCCGGCGTTTCAACCCACGCTATACCTCCATTATTTAGATAAAGGTGCGGATTAGTATCATCATTTTTGCCGTAATCCGCTTCTGCCGTTGCAGGAATTGCCTTGCCAACCGTCAGCGTATCGTCCTTACTTTCGCGCTGCATTCCTGCAGGTAGGTAATTTAAGGCAAGATTATAAGGCGACGTGCTTTCGCTTGAAGAATTGGTTGATTCAAAAATATAGGTCATCCCATCATTAGCAGCCGTAATAACATACTTTTGCTTGCCCAAACTATCCTTGCCCAATGCAATGACCGGGCTTCCCAATACATCTCCCATTTGGCGCTGCTTATCTGTAGCTCCCGGGGTTCGTACGCGATAAGTTTGAACCAAGCGTGGTGTAATAGCATCTGCTGCTGTTTTTATTTGCGCGTCTGTCTTACCTGGATTTCGCATGAGCCAAGGCGCAAAAGCTTCTTTATATTCTTGGTCGGAAGTCAGACCAAAATCGCCTTTATGTGATGCATCAGATTCAGAAAAATTGTATATACCGCCTGGCTCACCATTATTTACCAATATCGTGCGGTTATCATATTCTGCTGGGATGGGATCCCCTGCCTTAATTTTTTTACCTTCCGAGTCAAACCAGTTAAACAGCATCATACTGCTCCAGTTTTCCGTATTGATAGAAGTGCTGGCTGCAATAGTTGCAATAGAACTGCCCGACACAGAGGGTGTAGACGTTGAGCGGGTATTTTTGGACTGTACCCCATCTTCGTTTGTAATATTTGCAAAAATCGAATCAAAAGCATTATTTAATTCTTCAGCCGTTGTGACCATGTAGCTGCAGGTTTGCCCTGAAGGACAGGCTGCACCATCTCTCAGATACATTTTTCCCCTGCCAGACAACTCACTACCAAAACCTATTGTATAAGTATAAATCCGTTGGTTTTTATATTTGGGGTCATCCCAACTACCGCCTTCTGCATCTGTTCCGCTTGTTCTCAAATCTGTTGAATCTGCTGCTAAACGATGACTAAACAATGCAATGCCTGAGTAAGGCCCCATCCAAGGCTCATTTTCAAAGGCACCATAAGCACGATATCCTTTCCAGCCTCCTTCTGGTGGATAATTCCAATAAAAATTATCGCCCTTAGCATCAGTATTCCCTGAATTTTCAAACCTTCCGTAAAGTGCAGTTTCCCAAGCATAGAATCCTGTCGCATTATCATACACACGTTCATCAGCTGTACCCGGAATTTCATCTACGTTGGCATCACCGTCTGACAGCAAAACAACATAACTCTTCTGACAACGGTATTTAATTTCATCTCGTACTTTACGCACCGCACGGATATAGCGATCTGTAGTTGGCGTATCTATCAGGGGAGAAAGTGAATTAACATATTTACGCTGCTCCGCTGTATTATTTGAAAATCCTCTCGGTGATGGGATTTTTGTTGTTTTAAACCCAAAGCCTCGAACATGGCGAGTAGGATAAATTTCGTTCCCCGGCCCAACTCCATAAGGATGGCTCCACCAACGCTCTTCTGAACCCCAAAGAGAATAGATACTCCAATTAATCTTGCTTCCATGCTTATTCATGAGCAAATGTATGCCGTCTATGACTACATCCATTCGCGTGGTTTGACCAAAAGTATAGTTTTCAAGCGAACCTCTCCCAAAAGCAATATCTCCTCTACCATATTGACTGGGAATATAAAACACAAGATAACATCTAGGGTTTGATGTCCAGTGAATGCTATTATTCAAATTATAATGACAATGCCATTGTGTCGCCCAATTCCTCGCCATACCCGTCCAACCACTAATTGCAGCTTGCATACTGCCCGAGTCATCAATGAGCATCATGACATTCGGAGGAACGCCGCCTTTGGTTTTGGTCGCTTCGTTATAGAGCTGCGGCGGACGCGGAAGAAAAGGAGAGGTTTTAACTGTTGGACCTGTCGGAGCCGGTGTGACCGGCGGGGTCGGCGCGCCCTGTGCCATTGCGAGATGCTGGCAAGCGAAACCAACCACGGTGGTCAGAAAGAGCGGTCGGAACGATATTCCTGTTTTTTTATGTGTTTTCATCATGTTCTCCATGTTTACAGTGCGCACAGTTGTGCAGTGGGAAAGCTGTATTTTACATCTAAGCAAGAATGGTGCCAAAAGGTAACGCTATGTTTACAATGATTATTTTCTTAAAAGCTTTTATAACATAACGATTTTTCTTTGACGAAATATTTATTTGTACCTGTCACCATCAGCAATTAAGGCGCTGTTGTATTCTGATATTCCAACAGCGCCTTAAATATTGCTTAAAAATGAATTTTTATTTAGCTGTTATTTGTTCTGCAGGTAATCCGTCAGCCATTGGTAGCAGCGGCCAACGCTGGCGATGTTTACTTTTTCGTCCGGGGAGTGCGGGCCGGTGATATGCGGACCGAAGGATGCCATTTGCCAGTGCGGGTAGTGGGTGTAGAGGATGCCGCATTCGAGTCCGGCGTGGATGGCCTTGACCTGCGGTGCCTTGCCGTAGATTTTTTCGCCCAATGCCGCCAGTTTTTCCACCAGTTCGGAGTGCGGCTGCGGTTTCCAGCCGGAGTAGGAACTGCTGTATTGCCAACTGCCGCCGACCAGGGTGAAGAGTGCTTCGATACGGGCGACCAGTTCGGCGCGGGCGCTGTCCACGGAGGAGCGCAGCATGCAGAGGATGTAGAGCGCCTTGTCGTCGGTTTTGACGGCAGCAAGGTTGTTTGAGGTTTCAACCAGGTCGGGGATGTCCACGCTCATGCGGTCCACGCCGTTGTGCAGGTTGCGCAGGAGGCCGATGACCTGGCGCGCGCTTTGTTCGCTGAGGATGTGGCTGAAGGGCGCGCCCGGTTCGAGGCTGATGTGCAGCCCTTGGTCTTCGGCGGGCAGTTCGGCGCGGATTTCGGCGGTGAGTTCGTGCAGGCGCTGTTGTACGGCGGCAAGCTGGCTGTCGTTCAGGGCGACGGCGGCGTCGGCTTCGCGCGGGATGGCGTTGCTGAGGTCGCCTGCTTGCAGGCCGATGATTTTGAGCGCGTTGTTCGGGTCGTCATGCAGCGCTTGCAGGACGCGGGCGAGGATTTTGATGGCGTTGCCGCGTTGCAGGTGGATTTCCACGCCGGAGTGTCCACCCTTGAGGCCGCAGACGTGCAGTTGGTAGCCTTGTCCTTGTAGCGGTTCGTATTGCAGCGGCACGGTGTAGTCGGCGTTCGTCGCCCCGGCGCAACCGATGCAGAGTTCGCCTTCGTCTTCAAAGTCGAGGTTGAGCAGGACGCTGCCGTTCAACCAGTTGGGCTGGACGGCGGAGGCACCAATCAGGCCGATTTCTTCGCTGGCGGTGAACAGCGCTTCCAGCGGCGGATGGCTGAGGTTTTTGTCGGCAAGGATGGCAAGCACCATAGCGACGCCGATGCCGTTATCGGCGCCAAGGGTGGTACCGTCGGCGCGCACCCAGTCGCCATCAATGACGGTACGGATCGGGTCTTTGCTGAAGTCATGCACGGTATCGCGGTTTTTTTGCGCGACCATGTCGAGGTGCGCTTGCAGGATGACGCCGGGTTCGTTTTCGCGCCCGGCGGTTGCCGCTTTGCGCACGCGGATGTTGCCGCCCGCATCCCGTTCGGCGGGCAGCCCCAGGCGGGCGGCTTCGTCGAGGATGTATTGCTGGATTTTTTCTTCCTGTGCCGAGGGGCGGGGAACTTGCGTGATTTGGTGGAAATATTGCCAGACCGCGCGGGGTTCGAGTTCTTGGATGTTCATCAATAGTTTCCTCATGTTTTCAATACGGTGCGCGTTTCAGCGGATGCGGGCTTTCAGTGGTCGCGCCTGGATTTTGCCGAGAAAGCGGTGTTTGATTTTGTCGAGCCAGCGCTCCGGTACGTGTTCTTCCAACTGCACCAGTTGGTGGCTCTGCAAATGGGCCAAAATGTAGTCGTCGCTGGTGCCAACGGCGTCAATCAGCCGGTTTTCCACTGCCTGTACACCATACCACGTTTCACCAGTGGCGATGGCGTCAATGTCCAGTTGCGGGCGGTAGCGGCGGATGTGGTTTTTGAAGAGGTCGTGGGTTACGGCGAGTTCGTGGCGGAATTGCTGACGGTCTGCGTCGGTATTTTCGCCAAAAAGTGTCAAACTGCGCTTATGTTCGCCCACCGTGTGCTCTTCGTAGCGAATGCGGTATTGTTGCAGCAGTTCGTTGAAATTGGGCAGCGCGCCGATGACGCCAACCGAACCCAGAATGGCAAACGGCGCCGCTATCAGCTCGTTGGCAAGACACGCCATCATGTAACCGCCGCTGGCGGCGACTTTATCGACCGCAATCACCAGCGGGATTTGCCGTTCGCGCAAGCGCGCCAGTTGCGAGGCGGCGAGGCCGTAGGCGTGTACCAGTCCGCCGCCACTTTCCAATCGCAGCAGGACGCGGTCTTCCGTACCTGCCACCTGGATGACCGCGCTAATCTGTTCGCGCAGTTGTTCAACCGCCGAGGCCTCAATGTCGCCGTCAAAATCAAGCACGAAGATGCGCGGCTTGTGTTGTTCACCCTCGTGTTTTGCCGCTTTTTTCTGCGCCTTGTGTTGCGCTTTCAGCGTTTTCTTATCGAGCAGTTCCGCGTTGAGGCGCTCGCGCTGCTGTTCGTAATGTTCGTTGAGCGAGCGGATGACCATCTTGTCATCATCGTCACCATGACGGCGTTTGCCCGCTGCAGCGGCGGCAATGACCAGCAGGATGCAAAGCGCTACGGTCAGCGCCTTGGCGAGAAACAGTCCGTAATCAAAGAGAAAAGACATCATCAGGTATTCCGGTTCCAAAACAGGGGGATAAGGGTCGCGAACAACAGCAGGTGCATCGTCGCAAAAACCAGCGTTTGCATACTGGCGATGCCGCGATAGAGCAGCGCGAGGTGTTCAAACGGCGAGAACCAGCGCAGCATTTCCACCAGCCACGGCGGGGTGGTGGTCAATACCGGCAGCAGCCACAGCATCAGCCAGAGCAGGGCGAGCAGGAGCGAGGCGGGCAAGGGTTGCTTTTGCGAAGCGGAGACCGTCTGCGCCAGCAGCGTCGCATAGCCTGCAATGAATAATTGTGCCAGCGCCAATGCCTGCAACAGTCCGCCATCCCAGACGTTACTGCGCGCCATCCAAGCGACAAACAGCCAAAACGGCAATGCGGGCAGCGCCAGCGCGGCGAAGAGGACGGCGGTTTTGCAGAGCAGCAAGCGCCATGCGCCACCGCGCACACCGCGTAGCAGTACGTCGGTATGCCAAAGGCGTTCGCTGGCGAGGCTGCGCGCGCCGAAATAGATGGAGCAGAGAATCATCAGCCATTGCAGCAATTGCGTGGCGCTGCCAAGCAGGGTTTCGGTCGCGCCTCGGCGGTTTTCCAGTCCTGCCAGTTTCGGCGCAATCGCCTGATATTCCAGCAACCCGCTGACGAGAAACCAGCCGAGTGCGAACCACGAAGCGGTCAGGGCGACAAAAAATGCCGGGGTTGCCAGCAGGCGGCATTCCTTGCGCAACAGGCTACGCCACATCCTTGACCTCCTCTGACTGACACGCTGCGGCAGATAATTTTTCCTGAAAAGCGGCGTCGGGATAGGCGTCATAGAAAGCGCTGACGCCGGGTTGCGCGGCCAGTCGCTGCCAGAGCGACTGACGCGCTGCGGCACTTCCGTCGTGGGTAAAGGCGAGGAAACGCCCATCCTGCGCGACTGCGTCCGTCGCAAACGCCTGTGCCTGCATGACGGTATCGTAAGCCACCCACAAATGCGGCGTGTCCACGCGCGGAATAACGATTTCTTGCAACACGCCGTCATGCAGGCGATAGACACGCTGCGCCACCGCCAGCACTTCGTCCCAGTTATGGCTGGTCATCAATACGCAACCGCTTTCGCCCAGCCCCGCCAACAGCGGGCGCAAGGCAGCACGCTGGTCGCTGTCGAGACCGTTGGTCGGCTCATCCAGCACCAACAGCGGCGGACAGTGAATCAGCGCCTGCGCCAAACCGACACGCTGCCGATAACCATGCGACAGCTCGCCGCAGCGTTTGTGCGCCACCGCCTGCAAATGACAGCGGGCGATGACGTCGTCCATCGCCGCTTTGACATCGCGCACGCCGCGCATTTGTGCGCAGGTTTGCAAAAATTCGCATACCCGCCATTGTGGATAGAGTGGTGCCTTGTCCGGCAGATAACCCAGCCAGAAACGCGGCAGTTTGGCGTGATGGCGTACCGTGCCGCGATCGGGCGACAGCGCGCCGGTCAAGATTTCCAGCAGGGTCGTTTTGCCCGCGCCATTGCCGCCAATCAGCGCGACGACCTCCCGCGCGCGCAGTTCAAGCGAGGCGTCGCGCAGGATAGTTTGTCGGCCACGGCGGAAGGCAAGGTGTTGGGCGAAGAGTATCGTTTCCATGATGCAGCAGATATAAAAAAACCCGCGAAGGCGGGTTTTGATGCAAAGCGCCAGAATTATTTGATTTTGGCTTCTTTGTAGATAACGTGTTTGCGGGCGACCGGATCAAATTTTTTGATTTCCATTTTTTCCGGCATATTGCGCTTGTTTTTGGTCGTGGTGTAGAAGTGTCCGGTTCCTTCGGAAGACACCAAACGGATTTTGTCGCGTGCGGTTTTTTTGGCCATGACTCACTCCTTAAATTTTTTCGCCACGGGCGCGGATTTCTGCCAGAACGGCATCAATGCCACGTTTGTCAATAATGCGCATACCGTGCGTGGAAACTTTCAGTTTAACGAAGCGCTTTTCGCTCTCGACCCAAAAGCGGTGTTCCTGAATATTCGGGAGAAAACGACGCTTGTTTTTGTTGTTTGCGTGGGAAACGGTATTACCGACCATCGGCTTTTTACCGGTCACCTGGCAGATGCGGGACATAGCCGGACCTCATTCAATCTTTGAAAATACGGAAAATGGTGGTGGCCAAGGGCGGAATCGAACCACCGACACGCGGATTTTCAATCCGCTGCTCTACCAACTGAGCTACTTGGCCGTGGAAAGGACGCGCATTAAACAGGCAAAGCCTTTGCGAGTCAAGACTTGGTGCGAGATTTTTTCACCGCGCGCGGCAAACCGCCGCGTCTGCGACAGAAAGCGCGGCCATTGCCCGCGTGGTGGCGTGTTAAAATTGCGTTTTTTCTGGAGCTTGCATGAGTGCAGTCATCATTGGCATTGAGGGAACGATGTTGCTCGCGCAGGAAGCGGCGCTGTTGCACCGCCCCTTTTGTGCGGGCGTCATCCTCTTCAGCCGCAATTACAGCAGCCCGGCGCAACTGAAACGGCTCTGCGCCACCATCCGCGCGCAACGCCCGGACGCGCTCATTTGCGTTGATCACGAAGGCGGGCGAGTGCAGCGTTTCCGCGACGGCTTCACCGCCATCCCGGCGATGGGCGCGTTTGGCCGCTGTTTTGACCGCCGCCCGCTGCTCGCATGCGAGCTGGCGGAAGCGGCGGGCGTCGTTATCGCCTATGAACTGCGCCAGTTCGGCATTGATTTCAGCTTCACCCCGGTGCTGGATTTACAAGACCCCGCCTCCGACGTTATCGGCGACCGCGCCTTTCACGCCAACCCCGCCGTGGTGGTACTTCTCGCCGATGCGCTGCGGCGCGGCCTGCGCGCGGTTGGCATGATTGCCGTCGGCAAACACTACCCCGGACATGGCCGGGTTGTCGGCGACTCGCACCACACCCTGCCGCAAGACCCGCGCGCTGCGGACGAACGCGAACCCGACCGCTACCCCTTCATCCGCCAGATTGAAAGCGGCATCGAAGCACTGATGCCAGCGCATATCGTCTTCCCGCACGACCACCGTCCCGCCAGCTTCTCGCCGGTGCATCTCGCCGAACTGCGCGCGCTGGGCTTTGATGGCGCCATTATTAGCGACGACCTCGACATGGCGGGCGCGCTCACCATCACCGACCCGGCAAAGCGTATCCAGGCAACGCTGGACGCCGGGGCGGACGTGACCCTGATGTGCAACGACTTCGCCGCCATCCGCCAAGTACTGACCCGCCGCTATTTCCACCGCGACGCGGATGCCAGCGCGCGCCGCCTTGCCGCCCTGCGCGGCCAGCCGTTTGACGCCGCCGCGCTTGAGCCCGCCTACCACGCGGCGCAGGAAAAACTGCGAACCCACGCGGCGCAACTCCTATAATGCGCGCCCACACGGAGCAAACATGGCCGAAAAACTCGTCGTCATCATCCTTAACAGCGACCCGCAGAACAGCGCGGAAATCCTCGAACCCGTCTATCACGCGACCATCGCCGCCTCGATGGACTACCACGCCGAAATCATCCTCGCCGGGCGCGCGGGCGAACTCGCCATCCGTGGCGTCGCCGACAAAACCGAAACCGGGCGCAAGGCGGGCGAAACCCTCTACGACCTCATCAAAGAAGCCTACCAGAGCGGCGTCGTCATCAAGGCGAGCAAATACGTCGTACAACGCTGGGGCGACAACCTCATCGCCGAAGTCAGCGAAGTCGTCAGCGGCGGCTACATCGTCGGCGAAATCATGAACTCCAACAACAAAACCCTGAGCTACTAACCATGCAAAACCTCACCAACTCCGACCTCGAAACTGTACTGCGCAACAGCGAATGCCTGATTGACAGCGGTCGCATCAACGCCGCCTACGACCACCTCGCCGCGCAACTCAACCTGCACTATGCGGGACTGAACCCGCTCATCCTCGTCGTCATGAACGGCGGCCTCATCCCCGCCGGACAACTGCTGACGCGCCTTTCCTTCTTTCACCGCATGGACTACCTGCACGCCACCCGCTACCGCGACAACACGGCGAGTAACGACCTCGTCTGGAAAATGCGGCCAACCGCGGCAGTTGCGGGCGAACACATCCTGCTCATTGACGACATCTACGACGAAGGCGTCACCATCAAGGCCATCATCGAAGAACTCAAGGCGCAGAACCCGCAAAGCCTGCGTAGCGCGGTACTGCTCAACAAAAAACACGACCGCAAAGTGGCGGGCTACGCGCCGGATTTTGTCGGCTGCGAAGTGGAAGACCGCTACATCTACGGCTGCGGCATGGACTACCACGGCTACCTGCGCCACCTGCCGGGCATCTACGCGCTGAAGCAGTCATAACCCGTTTTTTACATAGCTCGATGGAGCGCTCAGGTGTATGTGAAGGGCAAACAGTGCTTGCCGCTGACCACAGATTGCCCGCTGCCACGCCGCTCCGGCCAAAACACCACCCGCAACCCGCCACCATGAAAACATCCCTCCTCGCCGCCCTGCTCGCCCTCGGCGGCTGCACCCAAAGCGACTACTTCGGCGACTACCACGAAAGCAGCACCGTCACCTACGGCATGGCGGGCAACAGCATCAGCAGCAACACCAGCGGCTACTGGCACGAAAGCGGCATCACCGCGCCGCAGGGCGACGTCGCCATCTGGAACGACCGCGTCAATATTCACCTCAACAGCAACCCGCCCGGCAACTACCACCGACCCGGCGGTTACCGCCCCGGCTACGGCGACGACCCCTGCTACGTCGAACGGCAGGCATACCAAAACGGCCGTCCGGTCACCATCTTGCAGCCCTGCCACAGCTCGCCATATTTCTGACACCTCCCATAAAAAGCCCGCATCAGCGGGCTTTTTGATAACCACGTCGCCGCCGCAACATCACTTCAACAAGCGCGGCAACGGCAATCACCATCAGCGGTGGGATAAACACCTGTGCTGTCCACCAGCCACCCGCGCCGGACGGATGCCCCGGCGCGAGGAGGATTTCTCCGGGCGGCGCCTGATGCAGGCCGCTACCCGCCGTTCGCCAGTCCATCGGCAAATGGCTGCTGACAGTAAATTCGCGCCCGCTCCAGTCGCCGGTCGCCAGCACGGTGTATGGCGCCTGTTGCGGGACGACGCGCTTGGGCAGTTTCCGCGGGCTGCCCAGATAATTTCCCCGACCCGACACGTCCAGCCCGTCCACAGCGCGGCGCCATCGCGCGCACATTGCACTTGGCGGGCGATGCCGTGGCCGCGCACTTCGGCCTCAATGCCACCGCCCTGCGATTGCGCCAGTTGCAGCACGATACAAAGCAGCGCCGCGACGAAGAAGACGAATGCCCAGACTCCGCCCACAATCCGTTTCATGGAGAGAGTGTCGCTGGTAGTTTGGCGTGTTTTTTTCATGGAATGGCTCGTTGGGGCAGTCGCTTATTTTATAGTGATACACCTAAACCCGGTCAGGCGGCGCAACGCCGTACAGGGCTTCGCGAGGATGGCTATACATACAAGATAGCGGGAAAGGTGTATGTATCCTCCCGCCACAAAAAAAGGAAGGCATTACGCCTTCCTTTTTCCCGTCGGGGCAAAGGTTATTTCTTCGCCGGGGCGGCTTCTTTTTTCATCGGATCAACCGGGGCAGCGGCTTTTTCACCACCTGCCATCGGGCCCGGAGCTTTGACTTGCTCCATCAGGTCGTTGTTCCACTCGCCATCCACACGGACATGACCAGCGGCGCCAAGGTTGAACGCTTCGATCAGGTTGTGGTTAACGTAGGCATAGGTACCTGGCTGCTTGAAGGTGTACATCGCCGCCCCGGCAGAACCTGCGGCGATAGACCAGGTTTCCAGGTCTTGTGCCGGCGGGTCAGCGAGGTTGCCGCGTTCCCAGACGTATTCACCGTGGCCGCCAATGATGTGCGGGTAGGTGTAACGGTTCGCTTGTGAGTGGTAGAACATCACGGTCTCGCCGACTTTGGCGGTCATGGCGTTATCACCAACCAACGAGCCTTTGCTTTCGCCGAAGACGATATGGGTCGGCACCAGACCATCCATTACGGCCTTGTCATCAGCAAAGGAGGCGGACGGGTTGTCATAGCGTTTGTAGTTGCCTTTTTCGTCTTTCGGGATGTAGAAATCCTGCTCGCCGATATAGTAGGCCTTGTCGTAGGTCAGCTTGTTGCCGTTCTTATCCTTGATACCTTCTTTCGGAATGACAAGAATCGCGCCGTTCATGCCGTGCACCAGGTGCCACGGAATCATCGCGCCGCCCGGTGCGCAGTGGTAGATGAACACGCCCGGTTTGGTTGCCTTGAAGCGCAGCACAACTTCCTGACCCGGTGCAACGTGAGTCAAATCACCTGCACCGAGGGCGCCGGTTGAGGCGTGGAAGTCAATATTGTGGATGAGCTGGTTCTTGGCGTCGTTTTTCAGGGTGAGTTCGACGTAATCATCTTGGTGAACGACAATCATCGGACCCGGTACATGGCCATCGAACGCAAATGCCCACATGAACACGCCCGGCTCGACTTCGATT
>ERZ773010.2018-NODE-2018-length-12250-cov-26.554900_pt1 | contig 12250 bp, 8 predicted proteins | sample MGYA00580842_ERZ773010 | MGnify/ENA primary metagenome ERZ773010 (study PRJEB29015, sample SAMEA2737982) | human oral metagenome | biome: human oral; feature: human-associated habitat; material: dental | place: China | collected 2107 ...
AACTGCTCGGGCAGCAATACCCACAGGAGAAACAACGCATGAACCAACTGACAGCGCGCTGGTACGAAGAGGGCCGCATCGATGGCCAGCTGAAAACACTGATCCGGTTGCTGACCCGCCGCTTCGGCACACTCGACAAAGCCACCGAAGCCCGGCTGCAGGGTGCCACGCAGGGCGAACTGGATCGCTGGACCGACAGCATCCTGACGGCACGGACGCTGGAAGAGGTGTTCCGGCTGCAGTGACCAGGAAAAAGTCTCCCCGCCTCCAGAAAGACCTGATCCGTACTACTGCTTCATATCCCCCCATCTTCCGGGGTCTCCTCATCGCCCTCACCGGCGCAGTCATTGCCAACCTGCTGCACACACCACTGCCCTGGCTGATGGGCCCGCTCTTTGCCACGGCCGCCACCCGTGTGGCGGGTGTCGATACCCGCTGCCCGCCTGCGCTCAACAAGTTCGGCCGCTGGGTCATTGGCCTGTCGCTGGGGGTCTACTTCACGCCGGAAGTGGTCGACAATCTGGCGGGGCACTGGGCGCTCATTCTGTTTGGCATGTTCCATGCCCAGATTCTGGCTGTCGCCGGCTGGTGGATATATCGCCGTTACGGCGGGGTTGACAGCAGTACCGCCTGGTTTGCCTCGGCTGTGGGCACGGCCAGCGAAATCGTCAACATGGCGCAGCGCGCCGGTGCCCGGGCCGATCACGTGGCCACGGCTCACAGCATGCGGGTGCTGATCGTGGTCGTCATCGTTCCCTTTGGCGTGCAATGGCTCTGGGGTGGCGATGCCGAGGCCGCCCGGGCGGCCGCCGCGGCCAGCCGTGTGGTGCACTGGCCCACGCTGCTGCTGCTCATGGCCGGCAGCCTGCTGTCCGTTCAGGTCTTCAGGCGGGTGCGCCTGCCCAATGTCTGGATGCTGGGCGCCTTCCTGTTCGTGGCAGGCTGCAATCTTGTCGTGGCTCACTTCAGCCTGCCGGACGTGCTGTCCCATACCGACCTGCCGTCCTGGCTCGTCCGGGCGGGCCAGTTCGGTGTTGGCTGGTCCTTCGGCGACAAGTACCGCCCCGATTTTCTGCGTTCGGCGCCGCGCCTGCTGGCGGCCGTGGCATTGTCCACCGTCTGCTTCATCGCGCTGTCGGTGGCCATCGGCAGCGGTCTCGCGCACGCCAGCGGCGAGCCGGCACCAGCCCTGATCCTGGGCTTCATGCCCGGCGGCATTGCCGAAATGACCCTGCTGGCCCGCTCCCTCGAACTGGGCGTGGCCATGGTCACCGCGCTGCAGATCTCCCGCATGATCGCCGTGCTGTTCACCACGCCGCTGGTGCACCGGCGCTGGATCGGTGGGGGGCGATAGTGCGTGTCATGGATTCACAGGTTTCCGCGTTGGCCCCGAATCCGCGTGATGACGAGGTACTGCGTTCTGGCGTCGCCGGGGGTGAAACAACCTGCCAGGCAGTCAACAGCGAGAGGACGTTGGCAGATCACGCGGATTTGTCTATCCTTGGCACAGGTTTTACCGGAGTTTGCTTATGCCACCCTCACACGTTGAACTGACCGAGCAGGAGGATCTGCTCGTGAACAGCCTTGTGCAATCAGGTCGTTTTCAGAGCGCCAGGGATGTCGTTGGCGCCAGCTTGCGTCTCCTGGAGGATGCACAACGCAGGGAAGAGGAGCGAATTCAGGTGCTCAAGGCTGCTGCAGACAAAGGCTGGGCTGATATTGCGGCTGGCCGGTATTACGACATAGAAGACAAAGATCTGGACTCATTCATGGAACAGATCGAAGCTGAGGTCGATGAGGCCATGCGGTCACAGGGATAAGGAAATGCGTTACCGCTTGTCTGCCGAAGCGCGTATCGACATTTCGGGTGCGCTCCAATGGTCTCAGGCATTTTTTGGAATTTCGGCCCGGACCCGTTACAGAAAACTGATCACGATTGCAGTTCAGGATGTGTCAGCTCAGCCATTCCGCGTGGGAAGCAAGGCTGAACCCCGGTTGGGCGAGGGGGTTCGTATTTGGCATTTGCGTTTGAGTCGTGATCACGTAGATCTTGTTTCGGGTCGTGTAAAGAACCTGAGACATTTTCTGATCTATCGTGTCGAGGGTGATCTGGTCGTGATCGGCCGGTTACTTCATGATGCGACAGAGTTCGGTCCACATCAGGTTGCCGGGCATATCTGGCAGTAATGTCCGCCCTCCAGCGCAACGAAGCATACGGGCATCCAGAATGCATGAAAAGGATGTTCGGGAGATCAGACATCCCTCACATTGTGCCCCTCCCGAATCCACCCCCGCGTCGCCAGCACAACCAGCCCCCACAGCACCCACAGCCACGGTGAGCCCCCATTGTCGTGGGCCAGCATCCCAATCGGCAGAACCAGCCCCACCGCGCCGGCCCACGGTACCCAGTTGCCGCCCCTGCTCAGCCGTACCAGCGCTGCCAGCGAAAGCACGCTGGCCGCACCGATCACCCAGCGGCTGTCGCCGCGTGCCGGATCCAGCGCCGCAATGGCGCCCCACAGAAAAACGGCAATGCCCAGCAGAATCTGGGCCGCCAGCCGGGCAAGGACTTTCGTGAAGTTCATGGAAACCTGAAAAAAACGGGGGCGTCAGACGATTTGGGAATACTTCACCATTCCAAACGACTCACGCCGTTGGCAGATCAAGGCATCAGGCAGTGGTTCGAATCATGACTCGAGGTGATATTTCGTCACCTGCTCCACCTCTTCCTTCGCCCCGATGAACAGCGGCACCCGCTGGTGCAGGGAAGTGGGCTGGATGTCCAGAATGCGCTGGCGCCCGTCGGTGGCGGCACCGCCGGCCTGTTCCATCAGCATGGCCATCGGGTTGGCCTCGTACAGCAGCCGCAGCCGGCCGGGACGGTCGGGCGTACGCAGGTCGGCCGGGTACATGAACACGCCACCGCGGTTCATGATGCGGTGAATCTCGGCCACCAGGGCCGCAATCCAGCGCATGTTGTAGTCCTTGCCGCGCGGTCCGGTTTTACCGTCCAGCAGTTCGTCGATGTATTTGCGCACCGGCGGATACCAGTGCCGGCGGTTCGACATGTTGATGGCAAACTCCTGCGTCGCTTCCGGCACGCGATAGCCGCGCTCGGTCAGGTACCAGGCACCGATCTCGCGGTCCAGCGTGAATGCGGCCACCCCGTCGCCCACCGTCATCACCAGCATGGTGGAGGGGCCGTAGATGGCATAGCCGGCGGCCACCTGCTCGCTGCCCGGTCGCAGGAAGTCCTTTTCGGAGGGCTCCTTCACGCCTTCCGGTGCACGCAGCACCGAAAATATCGTGCCCACCACCGAATTGATGTCGATGTTCGACGAACCATCCAGCGGGTCGAACAGCAGCAGGAATTCGCCTTTCGGATAACGGTCGGGAATGGTGAAGGGCTGGTCCATTTCCTCCGATGCAATGGCCGCCAGCTGGCCACCCCACAGGTTGGCTTCCAGCAGCGTGTCGTTGGCGATCACGTCCAGTTTCATCTGCTTTTCACCCTGGACGTTCTGGGTGCCCACATCGCCCAGGCTGTTGGTGAGCGCGCCCTTGCCCACGGCCTGGCTGATGCGTTTGCAGGCGCGCGCCACCACTTCCAGCAGCAGGCGCAGCTCGCCGGGGATCAGACCCTTGCTGCGCTGCACCTCCACGAGGTACTGCGTGAGGCTGATGTGCTTTTTCATGATTCCAGCTCCTTGGCAATCACTTCCCGGACATCCGGGGACTGTGCATCCTGTGCGGCCTGGGCAAGGACGGCCTGCATCCGGTCGGCCAGTGCCGGGACGAAACGGCGGTGACGGTTGAGCGTACGCGCCATGCGTGCCGCCACCTGTGGGTTGCTACGGTCCAGACGCAGTACCTGCTCCAGCCACAGGGCGTAGCCTTCACCATCGGGCCGGTGGAATTCGGCCAGATTGCTGTTGAAGAAGGCGTAGAGCAGGGCGCGCACCTTGTTCGGATTCTGGGCGTCCCAGCCGGGATGCGCCATCAGCCGCTTCACCCGGGCCAGCGTGGGTTCGTGGGTGCCGTGCATGGTGGCCTGTGCGGTGAACCATTTGTCCAGCACGTGGGTTTCGTGGCGGTAGACCTCCTCGAAGCGGGCCAGCGCCCATTCGGCATCATCGGCCCCGGCGCGCAGCAGCGCCTGCAGGGCACCCAGACGGTCGGTCAGGTTGTTCGCACCATCGAACTGGGCACGGGCCAGTCCGGCCGCGCCGTCGGCGCCTGCCAGCGTGAGCAGCTGCAGCGCCGTGTTGCCCAGCGCCCGCTGCCCGACCTTCGGCACGTCCAGCGAATACGGCGCCTGCCAGTGCCTGCGCTCTGCCACCTGCCGCAGCCACGGTACCAGTGGCTGCACGATGCGGAGCACGGCCTCATTGCGCCGCGTGCGCAGCCGCTGCGGATCCAGCGGCGTGAGCTGCTCGGCCAGGCGCAGCTCGTCGGGCAGCAGCAGCATCTGCTGGCGCAGGCCGTCGTCCAGCCGGGCATCCGGCAGCGAGGCCATCAGTGCATCGGCCAGCGCCTGCAGGGAGTCCCGGGCGGCGCCGGCAGACGGTGTGGAGCCACCCGTTGGCAGGGCGCTGCCTGCTGAGGTGGAGACACCCGTTACCGCGGAATCGGCAGAGGACGTGACGCCGCCGGATGGGATACCTGTATCTGCTGCCGGCGCACTCCCGCGTACCGCTGCCAGCAGGGCCCGCTCGGCCAGCTGCTGGCCGGCTTCCCAGCGGTTGAACAGGTTGTCGTCGTGCTGCAGCAGGAAGGCCAGATCGGCATCCGTTGCCGGGAAATCCACCACCACCGGCGCCGAAAAATCGCGCAGCAGCGACAGGATCGGGCCACGCGCATCGGCGCTTTCCACCCCCTCGAACACGAAGTCCTGCGAGGGGGCCTTCAGTTCCAGCAGCCGCTGGGCAATGACCGAACCGGCCGCGGCACCCTGCGGCTGGCCACCGGTCGTACCCTGCGCCCCAGCAGCCCCAGCAGCCCCAGCAACACCAGCAGCCCCAGCAACACCAGCAACACCAGCAACACCAGCAACACCAGCAACACCAGCAACACCAGCAGCCGAACCAGCTGAACCAGCAGCGCCAGCCGAACCAGCCGAACCAGCCGAACCAGCCGAACCAGCCGAACCAGCCCCGCGTGCCAGCAGCGCCACGTTCACCGGAATGTGCAGCGCCTTTTCAGCCGGCGGCGTCACCGGATTGCCGTCGGCGTCCGGCAGCTGCTGCGTCAGTGACAGCACCAGCCGTTTCGAGGTGGCGTCGTAATGGCTGCGCACCACCAGCCGCGGCGTGCCCGGCGTGCCATACCAGCGCATGAACTGGCTCAGGTCGCGTCCGTTGGCATCGGCCATGGCGCTCACGAAGGCTTCGCAGGTCACGGCCTGTCCGTCATGCCGCTCGAAATACAGGTCCATGCCGCGCCGGAAGCCGTCCACGCCCAGCAGCGTCTGCAGCATCCGGATCACCTCCGAGCCTTTTTCGTACACGGTGGCGGTGTAGAAATTGTCGATGGCCTGGTAGCTGTCCGGGCGGATCGGGTGGCGCATCGGGCCAGCATCTTCGGCAAACTGCACCTGCCGCAGCAGCCGCACGTTGTCCATGCGCTGCAGGGCACGCACGCTGCCGGCGGCCTGCGGATCCACGCCGGCGGCCATCTGATCGGCCGTGAATTCCTGGTCGCGGAACACCGTCAGCCCTTCCTTCAGCGTCAGCTGGAACCAGTCGCGGCAGGTGACGCGGTTGCCCGTCCAGTTGTGGAAATACTCGTGACCGATGATCGATTCGATCCACTCGAAATCGGTATCGGTGGCCACGAACGGATCGGCAAACACGTACTTGGCGTTGAAGATGTTCAACCCCTTGTTTTCCATGGCGCCCATGTTGAAATCCGGGGCCGCCACGATCATGAACCGGTCCAGATCCAGCTCCAGCCCGAAGCGCCGCTCGTCCCAGGCAATAGCTTTTTCCAGGCTCTGCAGCGCAAAGCCGGTGCGGTGAATCTCCTCCGGCCTGGTCCACACCTGCAGCAGCACCTCGCGCCCCGAGGCCAGCCGGTAGCGGGTTTCGTTCACCGCCAGCTTCCCGGCCACCAGCGCAAACAGGTAGCAGGGCTTGCGGAACGGATCCTCCCACACGACCTCGTGCCATTCGGCACCGGCCGCAGCATCCCTGCCGGCACCAGCACCAGCACCACCGGCGGCCGCATCAGCAACAGAGCCATCAGAACCACCACCAGCGCTGGCCGTACCCGCCAGCGTGGCCGGCCCGCAGGGCAGCACCGACAGCGCGGCGCGAGCCTCCCGTGCGGCCGGCGCATCATCGGCCAGCAGGTTGCCGTTGGACAGCAGCACCGGATAATCCGCCCGTCGTGCCTGCAGGATGACGCGGAAGGTGCTCATCACGTCCGGCCGGTCCATGAACCAGGTCATGCGGCGAAAGCCCTGTGCCTCGCACTGGGTCAGCAGCGTCCCCTGCGTGGCGTACAACCCGGACAGCTCCAGATTGGCAGCCGGATGGATGCGTACCTGGGTGTGCAGCACGAAGTGTTCGGGCAGGTCGCGCAGCACCAGCTGGCCGTTCTCGATCAGCGATTCGGGCGACGGCAGGCGGATGTCGTTCACCGCCACCGCCAGGGTCTCCAGCGCCTCGCCATCCAGCCGCAGCGGGGCGTCGGCCGGGGCCTCCGGGCGACGACGGTACTGGCAGGCGGCCGTGACCACCGTATTGTCGGCGTCCAGGCAGAAATGCAGCACCACGCTGTCGACCTGCCAGTCGGGGGCCCGGTAGTCCTCGCGGCGCACCACGGTGGACTGGGGCAGGGACGCATCGGCCGGCGAGGCAGGCTGGGCAGCCACCGAAGACCGGACCTCGACCGGGGACTGTGCGGCGACCGATGACTGGCCTTCGGCTGATGAATGTGCAGCGGCTGGCGACCGGGTTGCGGACTGGGCGGCACCCGGGCTCCGGGAAGGGACGGGTGGCGGGTTGGCTGTGGTGCTGGTCATGGATGGGGGCAGGTGCAGGAAAATGTTCTGAACCTGCAAAGAATAACCGTTTCGCCGGGGCTGGACCAAAGCCGCGGCAGGGTGTAGGCGAGTGGGAAAGAAACAGGCGAGCGGGAAAGAAGCGGCAGGGCAGGGGATGCCTCATCCCTCACGCCTGTCCCATCCTTTCGGGGTCATGACACGTCCAAAGGGGGAGCGCGGGGGCAAAAGCGTTCATGACACGCCCAAGGGGAGCGTGGGGGCGAATGAGGTCATGAAACCCCTTGGGGCATCACGGGCCGTTGCGGCCCGACGGACGGCAGGAAACGTTGGTTTTTTGCACTGTTGGCGAAACGCCACCTTGCGAAGCAACCCCGAAATGTGAGATCATTTCTAGGTTGAAGCAATAACTATATGATTAATCGAAGAATTTAGCTGTCTGGCGCCAACCCGGGCAGTGAGGTTCTTCCACGGTCTTTTCGGCGGGTCCGCTTTCCTCCGCGCACCGGGCGGCGGGCAGAAGTACATGGACGCCCGGTGTCAGGCGGACCCAGCCGAACCTTTTTTGCCGCCCCCGCACAGGCTTCCGGGGCAGGCACGCACTGGCCAGAGCCAGTGTTCATGCGCCTTTTCAGCCCACCTGCGGTGGCCGGGCACATCCGGCAGCAGGCGCCGCACCGTCAGGCTGCACCCGCTTCCCTCCATTATGCCAGTCTCAGCCGTGCCGGCTGTGCCTGTACTGCATTCACGCGTGCGCCAGCCTTGCGGGCAGCGTCTGGCAGGCAGCGTCTGCCAACCCCGTGCGCCTCCTCACCCCGCTCGCGTACCCTGTCGCGTGACTGGGTGGCATCACGACAGCAGTGCCCTGTCGCATGATCGGGTGGCGCCACGACAGCACTGCCCTTGTCGCGTGATCGGGTGGTGCCACGACCCTGTCAAGGGCTGCAACGCTCACTCACGCCCATACAGCGTGATCTCCCACCAGTACAGCTTGCCGTGGTTGCCTGCCCGGCGGTCGGCCATGCCCAGCGTCCAGCTGCGGCTGGTGGCGGTGGCGGCCGGTTCATCCATGTGCCGGCGCAGCCCGAAGCGAAAGTCCTTCAGTCCCACGCAGCGTGTGCCCTGCCGGGAACCGTCGCTGCCCAGCCGGTAGCAGTCGTGCGGGGTGGCCAGCGTGCTCACCTGGCCCAGCGGACTGGTCAGGGTGATGTGCAGGTCGCCCGGGCCGGGGTGCTGGCGCCGGTAGTTGTCCGACACGGCCGTCATCCGCACGTCCACGTGCTCGATGTGCTGGATGGGGCAGTCGGCCGGAATGTCGATGGCCGACAGCAGCCCATCCTGCACGGCCACGTTCTCGTCGATGCCGCCGTTGCCTTTGCTCCTGGTGTCCTCCATGCTTCCGGAGCTGTCCGTGTTGTCCGGGGCTGCGCCGGTCGTGGCCGGAATCCGTTCCGGAATGGCGCCGCGCACCTTCTTCCGGTACGGCCCGCACTGGCGCACCGATTCGCTGCCGCCCACACTGGACCACTGCCGGGCCAGCTTCACCGCAGCCTGCGCATCCACCCCGCCAAAACCGTAGTGGTGGTGATAGCGCAGCGACGATCCGGGCAGGCTGCGCCATCCCGGCGAGCCGGCATCCACCTGCCGGGCCGAGTGCGCCAGAACCAGCGGCACATCCCGCCAGGTCAGGTCGGGGTTGGCCTGCAGCATCAGCGCCACCACCCCCGACACCATCGGCACGGCGGCCGAGGTGCCATTGAAATTGTCGCGGTAGCCCTGTCCGGGCAGCAGGGTGGTAATGCCTGCCTGCCAGTCCCCGTAGCCCGTGCGTGAATCGCCCGAGGGCGCACATACCGTCAGGTTGGGGCCGGCCTCGCTGTACAGCGTGCGCCTGCCGCCCGCATTCACGGCGCATACCGTCACCATGCCGTAGTGGCTGACGTTGCTGTCGTACACCGAATAGTCGCCGGTCTGCGCGCCATTGCCGCCCGCAAATACATACACGGCCCCCTTGCCGCCGCGTCCCTCGCGCAGTCCGCGGCCCAGTGCCGAGGCCAGCGCCCCGTCTCCGGCCGACACATGCTCGAAGTGGCCCGTATCCAGCGCCCCCCAGCTGTTGCTGTAGATCTGGTTGTCTGCCAGTCCGCGTGTCAGCGCATCCAGCAGGCTCACGTCCGTCTGGTGGGCCAGCGCGTTGTAGGCCACCAGTCCGGCCCGGGGCGCCACGCCCACGCCGCCAAGACCATTGTCGTCCCGCGCGGCCACGATGCCGGCCACCGCAGTGCCATGATCATCACTGGGAGTGACGGGCAGTGGCAGGGCGTTGCCCTGTCCTTCGGGCAGATAGTTGTGGCTTGCGCCCGGCACCACGTTGGGCAGCAGATCGTCGTGCAGCACGTCCACCCCGTTGTCCACCACCGCCAGACGGATGCCCTCGCCGCGGAACTGCCGGTGCAGCCCGCCCAGGTTCAGATCCTCACCGGCCACCGCATTCAGCGTGCTGCCGGTATTGCGCAGGTGCCATTGCTGGGCGCGCAGCGGGTCACTGGTGGTGAACGGGGCGGGATTAGGGGAAGCGGAGGCGACCTGTGCCGTTGTAACCATTCCGGAGGTCATGGACATGCTCATGGCCGTGGCGCGGGTCACGGGCGGGATATCGGCGGCTGTACTGCTGGCCATTGCGCTCCCTGCTGCCGTGCGGCCGGCCATCGTGTTGCTCGCTGTCGTGCTGCCAGCAGTCATGCTGCCGGGGGGCTGGCCATTGGGGGCCGGCGTTGGGTCAACCGTTACCAGGTTACCGGGCGTGCCGGAGGGGCTGTCTTCGGTGACGGGGGGCGCTGTCTGCAGGGAACTGTCCCCGATGACGGGCATCCCTGCTGGCAATTGCTCCCCTTCGGCGATGGGGGAAACGGTCTGCAAGGTGTCACCGCCGCCCCCGCAGGCGCCCAGTGCCAGCAGCAGCCAGGGGGACAGATGCAGCACGATCTGACGGGCGTTGTTTTTCATGCAAAGGGTCCGGAAAATTGTGCAGCCGTCAATGGTCCGACAGGTCAATGGCCTCAGATCAATGGCCGGACAGCAGAATCGACCAGCGTTTGAGCTGACCGCCCGCACTGGCGCTGTGATCGGCCAGCGACAGGGTCCAGTCCCGGCTGTCGCCGGTAAAGAAGGGCTCGCCTATGTGGCGTGTGATGCCGATGCTGAATTTCGTCAGTCCTTCGCAGGTACCCAGCACGCTTTCGCCCAGGGCGTTGTATTCGTAGCAGGGGTGGGGCAGTATCAGCGTGCTCGTGCGTCCGCTCGGGCTGGTCAGCGCAATGTGCAGCTTGCCGGAATCCGGATGCTCTGCCTTGCCGCCGGCGTCGGTGATTTCCAGCGTCACTTCCACGTGTTCCACGGTGCCTGCCGGGCAGGAACCGTCGTCGGGCAGCGTGATGCTGTCGGTCATGCCATCGGCAACCGGTGCGTTGTAGTCGAGCTTTTCTGCAAAATCATCCAGCGCGTCATAATCGGTCAGCGGCGTGGATTTCGGAATGGTGCGGCCCACCTCGTGCGTGACCGTGCCGCAGCGCTTCACCGTGTCACTGCCGCCCACCGATGGCCAGGTGCGTGCCAGTGCCACGGCTGCCGTCGCATCGGCCACGCCAAAACCATAGGCGTGGTGATAATGCCAGGGGCCATATTGCGTCCAGCCGGCCGACTGCGCATCCACCTTGCGTGCACTCTGCGCCAGCACCAGCGGCACGTCCCGCCAGGTCAGCTTCGGGTTGGCCTGCAGCATCAGCGCCACCACGCCCGACACCATGGGCGCTGCCGCCGAGGTATCGCTGAAACGTGCCGTGTAGGTGTCGTTCAGATGGGTGGTTTCCACCAGCGGCAGCGTTTTGCGTTCCTCTTCATCTCCGGCACTGCCTGCGGGGGCACAGACCAGCAGGTTTGGCCCCATCTCACTGTAGTGGGCGCGCAGCCCGGCGGCATGCGTGCTGCACGCCGCCATCACGCCATACAGGGTCACGTTGCCATCGTAGGCGCTGTAGTCACCCAGGCTGTGGCCATTGCCTGCCGAGAACACATAAATGGAACCCAGCCCGTTGCGGCCTTTTTTCAGTCCTGCATTGATCACGCCGGACAGCGCCACGCGGCTGGGCAGGGCGTCCTGGTACTGGCCGGTGTCGTCACCACCCCAGCTGTTGCTGTAGATGTCGGTGTCCTCCACATGGCGCTGCAGCGCGTCCAGAATGTCCAGATCCGTTCCGCCCGACATGGCATTGAAACTGCGCAGCTGCGCCCGGGGCGCTACACCGCGAATGCCCACGCCATTGTCGTCGCGTGCGGCAATGATGCCGGCCACGGCCGTGCCATGGTCCTGGTCCTTCGTGCACGGCACGGCCCACGGGCTGCCCACGGGCCAGTCCGGCAGCTCGGCCAGATAGTTGTAGCTGCCGCCGGGCACCATGTTCTGGCGCAGATCCTCGTGCGTCATCTCGATGCCGTCGTCCACCACGGCAATGCGCACGTCCTCGCCCCGGTACCGGCTGTGCAGCGTGCCCAGATGCAGGTCTTCGCCGGCCACCGTGCCGGCCTGGCTGCCGTCATTGTGCAGGTACCACTGCAGATGTGTCAGCGGATCCGCGCCGGTCAGCGCGGCCGGGGCCGGTTTGTCTTCGTAGCGCAGGGGGCACTCGGCCGAACTCAGCAGCTTGACGGCCGGAGGCTTGCCGGTGTCCACACCGTCCGGATCATTGCTGTCCGCATCACGTGAGCCGTTCGTTCCGGGGGTAACACCGTTCGGGCTGTTCGTGCTCGTGCCACTGGGTGTGCCTGGGGCGTTCCCTGTAGATGTTCCGCCAGCAGACGAGCCGCTGGCCGACGAGCTGCCTGCGCCGGGTGAACCGGTACCGCTTGCCCCGCTGCTGCCATTCGATCCTGCTTCGCTGCTACCGCTGTTTCGACCGTTCGCACCACTGTTCGAACCTGTACCTGACGGACTGGTCACGCTGCCTGTGCCGCTCTGCGGTGTACGTCCGGGAGCGTCCGATGAGCCGGTGGAGCCGCTGCCATTGTTCGTTGACGGATCATATCCGGGGCCGGTCTGACTGCCCGTGCCGCCGCGCGCCAGTGTTCCGCCCGGCTGCGTGACCGGAGGTGCGCCGGAGGTGCCATCCCCCATGCGCGCAATCGGGCCATCGCCACAGCTCGCCAGCAGACAGAGCAGAAAGGGCGCGTACCAGGGCAACAGGGTCTGTT
>ERZ773010.2019-NODE-2019-length-12250-cov-5.663141_pt1 | contig 12250 bp, 8 predicted proteins | sample MGYA00580842_ERZ773010 | MGnify/ENA primary metagenome ERZ773010 (study PRJEB29015, sample SAMEA2737982) | human oral metagenome | biome: human oral; feature: human-associated habitat; material: dental | place: China | collected 2107 ...
AATAATCAGTGATAGATAAAGAAAATCCCTTTGAATTTTTATCAAAGGGATTTTTATTTCTGCATTCTTTTCATCATTTTTTCTACGAAAAGATAGGTAGCAGGGCAAATGATGGTGTTTTTAATTGTGAGATGATTGATTTGGTAGATTTTCTTGCGGTCGGTATGTGGATATTCACGGCAGGCTTTCGGGCGGATATCGTAGATAAGGCAGGTGTTATCCTCTGCAAGGAAAGGGCAGGGCAGGCATTGCAGCACCTTGTCATTGTCTTCATCTATACGGAGATATTTCTTCTCAAAATCAGCAGGAGAAAGGCGTAAGTGTTTAGAAATCCGTTCTATGTCTTTTTCTGTAAAGAGCGGACCTGTGGTTTTACAGCAGTTGGCACAGCTGAGGCAGTCTATCTCATCGAAAACTTCTTCGTGAGTTTCCAAAGCGATGTAGTCCAAGTTCTTAGGCGGTTTCTTTTTCAGGCTGTCTAAGAATTTTTTGTGTTCTTTTTGTTTGGCTTGTGCTTGTTTTTTATAAAAATCTAAATCCAATTTCTGCTCATTATTTCCGCAAAAATACACAAAAAAATCTACGAGAAAATTTCCCGTAGATTTTTATATTTATCATGAAAAAACTATTTCACGATTGTCATTTCATCGATGAGGTGTTTAGCACCAGCGTATTTGTCAATTACCCAAAGTACAAAACGAGCATCCACATTGATGGTTCTTTGTAGAGCAGGTTCGAAAACGATATCTCCGCTCAGCGCTTCGCTGTTTCCATCGAAAGCAAGACCGATAAGGTGTCCTTCAGCATTGATGATAGGCGAACCAGAGTTTCCTCCTGTGATGTCATTATTAGAAAGGAAGTTCACTGGAAGGTATCCTTTTTTGTCTTTGTATTGTCCGTAGTCTTTCTTTTTATAAAGGTCAAGAAGTCTTTGCGGAAGGTCAAATTCCTCATCGCCTTTTTTGTATTTAGCTACCATTCCTGCAAGGTCTGTGTAGTAGTTGTCTTTCACGCCGTGGTATTTTCTGTCTTTTCTGAAAGGCAGTTTGTCCACAGAACCATAGGTAAGTCTCATAGTAGAGTTAGCATCAGGGTAGAATTTCTTGTTAGGGTGAGATTTTCTAAGTCCATCCAAGAAAAGTCTAGTGTTTTCTGCAAATTTCTCTTCATCTTGGTTGTATTTATTTGCATTCATCTGAGCTTCAGCTACTAAAATAGAAGAGAACTGATATAATGGATTTTTCTCCAATATTCGTTTTTTAGGATTGTTGATGAAGTTCAAAACATTCTCTTTAGAATCAAAAAGACCACCAGGAGAAAATTTATTTGGATTAGTAAACCTGATGATAGGTAATTGGTGGTTTATATCTACTTTGTTTTTATAAAGTGTAATAAGTGTCACGAAAAGGTCAGCTTCTACCTGTGGATGAAAGTCTTCGTAGATGCTTTCCACTTCTTTGATTAGTCTTGCTTTCATGGCAGCCTGTCCGTTAGCATCTTGGTCAGCATAAACAGCCAATTTGTTTCCTAATACATACGGCATATTGATGTAAGCAGCTCTTCTGCTCATCAGTCTTAGATAGTTCAGCTCTACATTTCTTTCGTTAGTTTTTGCGTAGTATTCTTCTATTTCTTTCAGAACATTACCGTAAGTTGCTTTGTTTTCTGGCTTATCAGCCCACGCTTGGAATACTTTTTCCAAATCTTGTTTCGCGTTGATAGTTTTGTTTTTCAAAACCGCTTCTATCGTTCCAGCTCTGTTTTTCCAGTAGTTAGCCGTGCTGGAATAAGAACTTGCGTAGTCTAGACGGATAGCTTGGTCTTTGTCCATGTATTTTTTCATCACATCCATAGTTGCTTTAGAAGCATCTACCCAAGCTGGATAATCTTTGGTAATCAATTGGTTGATTCCATAAGAAGTCAAATATCTGTTTGTTCTCCCTGGGTATCCGATAATCATAGTAAAATCATTAGGTTTGATACCTTTTAGAGAAACAGGCAAGTGGTGTTTAGGTTTTAGTGGAACATTGTTAGGAGAGTATTCCGCTGGGTTTCCGTTCGCATCTGCATACACTCGGAAAACAGCAAAATCTCCTGTGTGTCTTGGCCATTCCCAGTTGTCTGTATCTCCACCGAATTTCCCAATAGAGTTGGTAGGCGTTCCTACTAATCTGATGTCTTTATAGTCTTGATAAACAAAATAATAGAACTCGTTTCCATTGAAGAACGAACGAACAACTACGGTGTATTTTCCGTTTTCGTTATTTTCTTTTTCAATCGCTTTAAATTCTTGATTGATAATATCTTGTCTCTGGCTTGCAGACATTTGGTTGTTCAGCTTGGAGTTTATTCTTTCCGTAGCATCTCCCATTCTTACTAAGAATCTCACATACAGGTCTTTAGCGTGAAGTTCTTCTTTTTTATTCATCGCCCAGAAACCATTGGTCAAGTGGTCTTTCTGTGGAGTAGAAAGTGCTGCAATAGAGCCATATCCACAGTGGTGGTTAGTAAAGATAAGTCCTTCTTTGGACACGATTTCTCCAGTACAAAAACCACCAAAACTTACGATGGCATCTTTCAGGCTGGAATGGTTTACCGAATAGATTTCCTCAGGAGTCAGTTTCAGCCCTTGTTTCTGCATATCTACGCCGTTTAGTCGTTTGATAAGCATCATTAGCCACATTCCTTCATCAGCTTTTACTTGTACGAAATTCAAAGCAAAAGCAAAAAATAAAATCAGTTTTTTCATTTTGTATACATTTATCTAAAAATATTAAGTGGGCTAAGCTACGAAAAATATCCTAATAAAACCACTTTTGAGAGAAAAAATAAATTTATTTTCAGTATTTTTTTCTGTTTGGTATTTTTTTTATAACTTTGCACGGAAATACTTATGCCATCATACTGGCTGAGTTTTAATAAAATAAAGTTTAATTTGAAAATACAGATTACAATGAAAAGAAGTATACTTACTCTTGGAATGCTTGCACTGGGCTTCCTTACAAAGGCACAGACAGATGACTTTACCTATGTAGCCAATGGCGTAGAGATGACCATTGCGCCTGAATTACTTTATACTGTATATGATGGTAAAATGACCATAGTAGGAACAGGAAAAATTACCAACAGCGGAAATGTGATTATTGCCGAAACTTATTTGAGTCATAGAGGAGGGTATAGAACGCTGACTACTGCGGGGCTTCCTAAAACCAATGGAGGAAATTTTATCCTTAAAATGTATGATGATAATCTAAGTAATTTAAGATATGGACAATTGTATTTTCCTAATTTTTCAGATGCAAACGCTTCTGTTACAGGGATAGTAGATAAAGAATACAAAGACAACCACCATGGCTCTTACCAGCAGATTGCACTGCCATTTTGGCAGAAGCCTCTATCTGAGTTGAGTGCGGAATTATTATCTCCGGGAGATAACTTTAAATTTGGTAGAATTGGGTTGGGATATAATAGAGCCAACCGGTATTCAGGGGAGGCAATTATGCGATATAATAATCGATATGCAAGATTTGATGATGAGGACTCTATGTGGGGGACAACATTACCAATGGAATATTATATATTAGGAACTAAAAAATTTAATGCTTCTGCAGCGGTAAAAACCATAAAAGGAGTACCATCTAGTATGAATACTTATCCAGGTAATATATCTGGAGCAGACTTGTCATCAGATGTAGTGTTTGGGACAGGAGGGAAAAACCAAAACTTCTATAGAGAGCGCTACAATACCTATATTCAGGACCAATGGGAGGTAGCTACACCATGGACTGGGAATTTTGGTAAAAATATATGGATGTTTGGGAATCCCTATCTTACTAATTTAGATTTAATTAACCAACTACCAACATGGACCAATAATGATATTTTGGGAATAAGATTAGAGCCAGCATCGGTTACTACGGCTTCCGGCGGCGGGACGCAGTCTACGGGTGGAAAGTATGTGACATACAATGCAGCAGGGGTGCCTTCTGGAGATGTGGGGCTTGTGATTAAACCCATGCAGACTTTTGTTTTGAAGTTTAGAAATGGTAATACTCAATCGAATCTTTGGTTTTTTGGTGCTAGAAGGTTTGCATACACGGCTCGTCCTTATACATCATCATGGGATAGTGTGCTTGCTAGAGGTTCAGCGGGCAGTGTAAAACAGCTGGGGGTAATCGCCTTAGATGAGCACGGCAATGAGCTGGGCAGAACTTACTATGTAGTCTATCCAGAAGCTCAGACTGGTAAGCCTACCACATACAGCACACAGGTAGCGGCAGGAGGAGAGAACATCATCGGTACTTTTGAGGAAAAAACCACTGGCGGTATAGATGAGGAACTGCAAAATGCTTACTGGCTGTACATCAATGAAGCCAACCAAAGCGACTTCAAAGGAAAAGAAATTCCACTAAAAATATACAGCGACAAAGTAAGAGCCTTAAAATTTGAGGTAAGAGAAAACGCTGTAGAGGTGCCAGACAGCCAAGAGAAATTCCGTAACGGACAGAGTTTCTATATTTCCAAAGGAAATGATTTGGTAACGGTAGGGCATAATAAAACTATTCCGGTATCTGCATCGGACAATTCTTTCGGGTTGTTCTATGGCAAGCCTTCTGGCTATAATGATGTTTCATCAGCAGGAAATGTAGCGAAGCCGTCTGCTACAGTGGTAGCCTTTGATGAAGCTACTAAAGAATACAAAATATTCTTTGACCCAGCATGGAACACGGCTAAGGTAGAAGTCTATGACCTGAGCGGCAGACTAATCTACTCAAAAGACAAAGTAGATACGAAAGCAGGGGAGTTCACTCTGAGCCTTCCATCCGGAAACAGAGCCACTTATGTAGTAAAAGCAGTGTCTGAAACGGGAAGTGTATTCTCTCAGAAAATAATAAAATAAGAAAAATATAAAATAATGAAGAATATAAGATTAAAAAGCCAGATAAAGAAAAGTATAGGATTAGCGATTTTGTTCTTCTCCGTTCTTTTCACGGCTCAGCCTCCAGTACCGCCAGGAGGAGGATATGGTCCTACGGGGCCAGGGGCACCGAATGAAGTTCCTATAGACCTCTATGACACCGCTCTTTTGAGCGTAGGAATAGTGATGGCAGCGGCAGTTCTCATTTATTATAAAAAGAGAATGAAAATTGTAAAATAAAATTTTTCCATATTAGAGGAGACTTACAGAATGATGTTTTTGTTCTGTAAGTTTTCTTGTTAAATAAATTTAAAGTATGAAAAAAATCGTTTTATGGGCGGTGCTTTTTGGGGCAGGGATGGTTTCTGCACAGTTCAAAGTGAATATAGAAGCACCGGATTCCTTTGCGAAAAATCAGGTTATTATCTATGAACTTGGCGGTTCTAAGGATTTTATAACTGCCCAAGCATCCAAAAAAAACGGAAAGTGGCAGGTAAATATTCCTAAAAGCTATATGGGAAGAATGAAAGCCTACTTCCCAGAAAACAACAAGTCTGTAAGTTTTATTTCCGAAAACAAAGATGTAGAAATGAAACTGAAAATAAATGCAGAAAATAACATTTCCAGCGTAGATTTTTTGGATAAATCTAATGCCAAAATGGATAAAGTGATGCACCTGCAGCAGAGACAGACAAGAGTGCTGCCAGCATTACAGCAGATAAAGGCTTTTTATGAAGAAAGTAGTGATTTTGGCAAGGCTCTGGCGAAGGAAATAGCTCTTTTGCAAAATGAAGAAACCATCGGAGCAGGACATCCGTTCATTGCTTATTATTTAGAAAACAGCAAATATGCTTTGCAGGATGCCAATCCGCCTTTGACTACGGATAATTTCATTAATTTTCTTGCAAACTCAGGAGAAATGCTGGAAACTTCATCTCTGATGAGACCGGCTTTAATCAACTTTTTGAGAAGTACAACGCCCACAACAGTTAATAAAGAAGTAGATAAACTTTTGGAACGAGTGGATGTAAAGACTTCACGAGGGCAGACCATTTTGTCTGAATTGCTCGCGATATTTGATGCCTACGGACTGGAGGAGCAGAAAGAGAAATACTATCAGCAGGCTTCCAATCTTACTTGCTCTATCAATAGAAACCTTGCGGGGAGTATAAAATCGATTAAAAATACTTCCATTGGCGCTGTGATGCCGGATTATACTTTTACGGCAAATGTAACGAATGCAAAGGCTAAAAAACTAAGCGCTGTAAAAGCTGATAAAAAGGTAGTTTTATTCTGGGCATCTACTTGTCCGCATTGTTTGTCAGAACTGCCGATTATCTTAGAAAATTATAAAAAACTGAAAAAGAAGAATATAGAAGTTGTTGCTTTTGCTTTAGATACAGATATGAAGCTGTATAAAGAAAAAACGGCACCTTTCCCATGGATAAATGATACCGAACTAAAAGGCTGGCAGAGCAGCTATGCGGAAACTTATAATGTACACGCTACGCCTACCTACTATGTTTTGGACAAGAATAATAAAATTATAGAAAAGCCCGCTAACTTTTCTGCATTTTTATCCACATTGGAGTAAAATAATTTGGTGGTATAAAAATATTTTGTATTTTTGCACCACCAAAACGGCGAGGTAGCTCAGGTGGTTAGAGCGTTGGATTCATAACCCAAAGGTCACGGGTTCAAGTCCCGTCTTCGCTACAAAAAATAAGTTATTGGAAATAAGCGGTTTGTATTACAAAACCGCTTTTTCTATGGACGAATTTTTGATTGATGTCCTTAATCTTTTAAATGTAGGATTTCCCAAGATACCTTTATAATATTGCAAAAGACTTTTCCGTATTTATTTATATTCTTTATAAGGAAAACCGCCAAAGAAATGGGCGGTTTTGTGTTTATTTTATTTTGGTGTAAGTATCCAAATCTTTATCATTTATTCCATCTGTGTTGGCATCACCAATAGGAGTTTCCAAGTAAAGATTGCTGCCGTCTAATAGAGATACGCTATATTCTTCTTCAGTACCATCAGAGGCTATTAGTTTTAGTACTTTGGTGGCTTCATTATAGGTGTATCTCAGGTTTTCTACCGCCTCTGGTGTGCAGGTTCCACTGACCATTTTGAAGTCCTGCCGAACAGCATAGAAGCCTTTTTTGAACTCTATGGTAGATTGCGAATCACAAGAGTTTGCAGGATGAGGGTTGAAAGAAGAATCATCAGCTCCGCTGATAAAATTTCCTCCTGTATATCTCCATGTCCCAAGAAGCGGGGAAATAGGCTCTTCATCTCTTTTACATGTGGCTAAACTCAGTAAAGCAGCCACAGCGAATAAAAAGTTTTTCATAATGCTAAATTTAAAAATCTGTGGCAAAGATAAAGCTTACTCCCTTTAAAAACAAACCCGCCGAAAGAAATTTCTATCTTCAGCGGGTTGTTATTCATCATGTTTTATCTCACAGGGTTTTGAACAATATTAGGATTGTTGCTCACCTCACTCTGCGGAATCTGGAAACGATATTGGTTATAGTCCGTAGAATAACTAATGTTAAACTTCCCAAAAGTATGGTTAGACCCTGGATAATTTCTCACCAAATCCACTCCAAGGCGTTTCATGTCAAACCAAGCGTAGCCTTCACCCCAGAGTTCTATTCTCTTTTGCAGGATGATTTCATCTATGAGGTTCTGTCCAGAATTCGTGGAAAGTGTGTATCCTGTATCTCTCACAGAAGTAATATCATAGAGAACCTGCCTCGCCTGAACTGTCTGCCCAAGTCTCGCCAAAGCCTCCGCTTCTATATAGTAAAGCGAAGCCGCTCTGATGTAGATATAATCCCCCTCAAAGAAAGTCAAATCCTTAAACTTCCTGCTCACATACGGCGGATGGTTTTTAGTCTTTCCGTTAAAGGTATAGTTGGATGCCGTAGCCCCGTTGAACACTTGTTTTCTGTAATCGGTGCTTGGGATTTGGTCATATAATCTTTTATCAATGATTTTATAAATTCCTGCTGCTCCTGCATAGCCTTCATTCATGCTGTCATACATAGAGAAGAACGAAGCGTAGTGATTACCGATGTTTTTGGTTTGTAAAGAATTATCAAATCCCCAGATAATCTCTGGATTGGTTTTTAGAGAAAATCCTGCACCTGTATAATCCGCCTGAGACATCAGTGTTTTGCCTGTTCGGGCATCATGAGCATAGGCTGCCGCTCTGGCATAATCCCCAGTTTCAAGGTAAATATCCGCTGCGATGGCTTTGGCTGCCCTTTGGTCTATCTGTGCTATGTTTCGCTGAGTGAAACCATTCAGCGCAGTGATGGCGTTTTCTATATCGCTGGTTATTTGGTTATAAACTTCTGCCACAGTAGCCCTTGCTCTCGGTGTTTCTGGGCTGGATGCCGTAGTTACCAACGGCACTCCCAATTCATTCTGATGACCGATGTAAGTAAGCGCATAGAACCTCACCAAATTAAAATAACTATACGCACGAAGCGCCAAAAGCTGACCGTAGATGTGTCGGTTTTCATTATTTACGCCTATGCCTTCTATCTTCTCTATCAGACGATTGATATCAAAGATTTTAGAATAAAATGTATTCCAAACGATTTCGTTGGTAAAGTTATCACTTTGTCTCGCTTCATAGTTGTAGTATCTCCCAAGGTGCTGCTGTTTCGCCTGAATAAGGTCATTGGAAAGCAAATCAACCCCTGCTTTTATGGACATTATCCCAAAATCCGTGTGAGTGGTAGTTCCACCCGAACCATGATTTCTAAAGCTAAGATAAATCCCATTGAGATATTTATTTAAAGAAGCTACATCATCAGGAATCTGTTCCTCTGAAATTAGTTTCGCTGATTCCGTCTCTAATTCTCTATTGCAGCTTAAAAGTGATAGGGCAACGAATGCTCCTGCTAATATTTTATTTATTTTCATAACTTTTTTTAAAATTAAAATTTAAGATTAAGACCTAATGAAACACTTGACAACAGATTATATCCGTATGTCTCCGAAACTCCAGAAATAGACAGCCTTGGGTCGTAACCTCTTCTCTTTGAGAGTAGGAAAAGGTTGTTCCCTGTTACATAAATATTAGCATCTCGGATTCCGTAGTTTTCAAGGAAATTCTGCGGTATGCCCACGCTCAGTGTTAAATCCTGAAGGCTTAAATAATCTGACTTCACTAAGAATAGTGTAGAATTGGCATTTTGGTTAGAATTAGAAATGTCTATTCTTGGCAGAGATGCTGTAGGATTTTCTGGCGTCCATGTGTTATAAACATCTCTATGGTAGTTAGACGCATAGTTGTCCGAATGCAGGAGCGACCTGTAGTTCTGGTCATAACCCCAGCCGCCCAGCTGATACGCAAAATTAGCCGATAGAGTGATGTTTTTAAATCTTATCTGAGTTCCAAAACCACCATAAACCTTTGGTATAGCAGATTTTCCTGTTTGGTAAAGCGTTGCTTCAGCGTAGCTATTTGTAACTTGTTTAACTGCATTTCCGTGCGCATCCACGCCATCTTTATACCAAAGCGCATCTCCATTCAGAGGATTCACCCCTGCGAACTCTTTCAGATAGTAAGCATATCGGTCGCTGCCTTCTTTCAGGAGGAAAAGTCCGTCTGTTATACCTTTTTCTCTCTGTGCATCAGGTAGTTTGGTGATTTTATTTTTGTAATGAGTAAGGTTAGCGTATAGATTCCAAGTGAAATTCTCTGTTTTAATTACATCTCCGTTGATGCTCACCTGAACTCCTCTGTTTCTCATGTTTCCGATGTTTTCTAACCTAGGATAATATCCCACATTAGAGAAAGGAAGTGCCGCACGATAGATCATATCTGAAACTTTTCTCTCGAAATATTCGGCATTGATAGACAATCTTCTATTGAACAAAGCTGTTTCAAAACCAGCATTTAGGTTTTGGGAGTTTTCCCATCTCAGCTTATTATTTCCAAGATATTCCGTAGTAACCACAGGCGTATCATCCCCGAAGTTACTTACTTTATATAAGTTTTTGTAAGCATAATAGATTCTGTCCGTAGTGCCTGGGAAGTAGAAAATATCATTTCCCTGCTGTCCATAGGAAGCCTTCACTTTCAGGGCATTGACAGTCTCTGAATCCTTTAAGAAATCCTCTTTCGAAATGTCCCATGCTGCTCCCAGTCCATAGAAAGTTCCCCATCTGTTTTCTTTGGAAAATACCGATGAACCATCTCTTCTAAGGCTCGCATTGAAGAAATATTTGTTTTTATAATTATACAAAACTCGGGAGAAAAATCCTTCCACAGCATAATCGTATTGGTTTCCTGTGATTTCGTTCATTTTCAGAACATTATCAAAAACTGTAAGTCCTTCTAAGAACAATTTTTCTTTTCTCGCCCCGAAATAATCGCTTTTCTCTTGGTTCAGCTCATGCCCCAGAAGAACACTGATATTGTGCGACCCAAGTTGTTTGTTGTAAGATAATAACTGCTGGTGGTTAAAGGCGTATTTCAGAGTATTGGATTTTGCAAGTCGCCCGCCCACAGTAGCCGTAGTCCCTCCCAAAGGATTTCCATAAACAAGCTCTTGGGAATTGATAATCACACCACCAAAATTATAAGTAAAATCAAAATCTTTCAGGAATTTATACTGCACGAAAAGATTGGTATTCACCGTGTTATTGGTTACTTTATTCAAATCATACTGGCGGTTTCCTACTGGGTTTTCGAAAACAGCATAAGACCTTCTCGATCTGTTAGGAAATTTTCCATCACCGTAGTCATAGACTGGTCTTCCTTTGGCATCATATACTCTGTTATAGTTACTATCCCTCATGAATACAGGATAAAAAGGTGCGATATTTCTAGAAAACTGGAACGAGTTAGCAAAACTTCCTCCATCGCCCAGATTTTGTTCGCTGTTGCTGTAATTTAGATTAACTCCGAATTTCAATTTTTCATTAAGAGCATATTCTAAATTAGACCTTAAACTCAATCGTTTAAATCCAGAACCGATGAGGTAACTGCGGTCATTAAGGTAGCCAAGTGAAGTATAAGCCTTTAATTTATCGGTATTTGCAGTAAAGCTAAGATTCGCTTCTTGGCGGAGGTTAGGGCGGAATAATAGTTTTTGCCAATTGTCCTGATAAAGCAGTTTAGCATTTTGGTTAAAACTTCCATCTGGATTGATAAGCTGGTTAAACGGAAGATTGTAGGCGTTGTATCCTAGCGAGGAGTTCATTTTGTTTATCGCCTCTGTATAGGCTTGGGCATCAGTTTTTCCACTTGCTTTTTCGCCTACACGGACTCTGTTGAAATAAGCCAAATAATACTCGGCAGGGCTGGTGATGATGTCATATTCTGGAGTCGCACGGAAGTTAATCCCTGTTTTAATATCAAAATCTACATGAATCCCCTTTCTCGTTCCTTTTTTAGTGGTAATGATGATTACTCCATTTGCCCCTCGCGAGCCATACAAAGCATTTGATGAAGCATCTTCCAAGAAGGACAAACTCTCTATATCCGAAGATGGAATAGAATTGAGCGACCCAGGGTAAGGTATTCCATCCAAGACAATCAGTGGCTCACTAGAAGCATTGATAGAGCCTATCCCTCTCATTCGTATACTCGGACTGCTCCCTGGCTGCCCATTTCCCACAATCTGAACCCCCGCTACACGCCCTGCAAGTCCCTGCAAGACATTCCCGTTCTGTAATGCAGAAATATCCTTGGGTTTAAGTTCTTGGATAGAACCTGTGATTTCTTCTTTTTTCTGTTTCCCAAAGGCTACTATCACGACTTCACCGATGGAATTTTCCTTGATAGAATCCTTCTTCTTTTCCTGAGCACTGAATGTCCCCACGAAGGAGAACAACGCAAACAAAGTGCTTAATCTGACTACTTTTCTTTTCATTATATATAATATTGTTAATTTTTTACTTACAAAAAAAAGAGCTCCGGCATATTTACCGAAGCTCTCATGATGATTATGAAGAAAACTTAATACTTTAATCCATCACAAAAACTGCGGTCTTTTACAAAGCCACATCATCATTCCCATCATTTGACAAGTTAGATTTTGGTTTTTATGATTCAGATTTATTAACATTTTTTAATTTAATTAAGGTTTGGTTTAAAAATAAAAAGGCTTCGGTTTTTGTCCGAAGCCTTTGTGATAAATTTGTATAACTTATATAAAATTTTTCTATTCGCATTTTACAATCACAAAAACTGCGGCTTTCTAAAAACCCACATCATCATATCCATACACATGGTAATGGTATGCTCAGATGTTCTTGTATGATTGTATTGATTAAACATTATTCTTTTTTTGTCTAAATAT
>ERZ773010.2022-NODE-2022-length-12236-cov-10.974386_pt1 | contig 12236 bp, 9 predicted proteins | sample MGYA00580842_ERZ773010 | MGnify/ENA primary metagenome ERZ773010 (study PRJEB29015, sample SAMEA2737982) | human oral metagenome | biome: human oral; feature: human-associated habitat; material: dental | place: China | collected 2107 ...
TTATCTATAAGGGGTGAGATAATGAAATAGCATGGAAATTATCTCTTCGATGATTAGTTTTTTAACGCAGTGGTACGTCTGGATACCCGCTACAGCCGTGCTATCATTTTTGACGTGGCGCAACTATCAGCGGGCCGACGAATTCGAACCGACCGAGAGTGTGTTATTAGTACTCGAAATTCCCAAAGCCAACGACAAGAAAGAGCTGGCCGCCGAGCAATTATTCGCCAGCCTGCACGGCATCTTGCGCGACAAACGCGAGCTCAAATTATCAGGCGGGCGGCAGGAGCATATTAGCTTTGAAATCGCCTCGGTCAACGGTCAAATTCGTTTTTACGTCTGGGTACCCCGAACGCTGCAAAGTTTCGTCGAGGGACAAATTTACGCCCAATACCCAACCGTCCAAATCCACGTCGCCAGCGAAGATTACACCGAGCACGAGCGTGAGCATTCCACCGTGTACACCACTGAGCTAACCTTGACGGCGCCAGAGTTCTTGCCAATCCGCACCTTTCAGACCTTTGAAGTCGATCCACTGGCGGGAATTACTGGTACGCTGGCCAAGCTAGAATTGACCGGCGAGGAGCTCTGGGTGCAGGTACTCATCAGGCCGATCGCCGACAGCTGGCAACAGTCCGCTGATCGCTGGATCGCCAGCGTCAAGAGTGGGCATAAACTCATCCCCGGGCTCGGCGGCGGTGGCTTGCAATGGATTGGTACGCTACTCGAGGCCCTCTGGAGACCACCAGGCCAGGGAAGTGATAGCAAAAAAGCGCCCGAGCTGTCTGAGCGTGACAAGACGCGCGTTTCTGAGGCAGAGAAGAAGGCCACCAAATTGGGCTACGACGTCAAGATCCGCCTGGCGTACCTTGGTGAAGATCAAACCAGCGCCAAGCTACATATGCAGGCGCTGGTCGGTGCTTTTAAGCAATTCAATTCAACCAACCTCAATGGCTTTCGCGCCGTCAAGGGTGCGTTCGGCAAGGAGTTCCTCGACAAGTACCGCAAGCGCGCGTTTTACGGCGATGGCTACATCCTGAATATCGAGGAGCTGGCCTCTGTTTTTCACTTACCGCACACCAATGTCGAGACGCCCAACATCGTCTGGGCCAGCGCCAAAACTGCCGAACCACCGTCCAAGCTACCCGTCCTGACCGGCAGCGACGCTAATGACGACCAAATTTCCGCCTTTGGCGTCACCAACTTCCGCGGCATTAACCACCAATTCGGCATGCTGCGCTATGATCGCTCGCGTCACGTTTACATCATCGGTCAGACAGGGGCAGGGAAGAGCGGTTTGTTGGAATTATTCGCGCTCAGCGACATTTTTCACAGCCAAGGCTACGCCATCATCGACCCGCATGGCGACTTCGCCATCAACAACATGAAATTCATTCCCGGCTCACGCCTGAATGATGTCGTCTATTTCAACCCAGCCGACACCGCCTATCCGCTCGGTTTTAACCCATTAGAAGTCACCAACCCGAACCAAAAAACCAACATCTCATCAGAGGTCATCGGCGTCCTGAAGCGCATGTTTGGCGAGAGTTGGGGGCCGCGACTGGAGTACATCTTGCGCTACACCATCCTGGCACTGCTCGACCGGCCAGAAACAACCATGCTCGACATCACCCGCATGCTAACTGATAAAAACTTCCGCAAGGAAACGCTGGGCTATTGCCGCGACACTGTGGTCTTGCAATTCTGGAATGTTGAATTCGCCAGCTGGAACGACAAGTTCGTCGCCGAGGCCGTCGCACCAGTCCTCAACAAAGTCGGCGCCTTTACTGCCAACCCAATCATCCGCAATATCATCGGCCAGCCCAAATCCACCTTCAACATCCGCCAAATCATGGACGAGGGCAGAATTCTCATCGTCAATTTGTCCAAGGGCCTCATCGGCGAAGACAACGCCGCCATCCTCGGCTCATTCCTAGTCACCAAGATTCAGCTGGCCGCCATGAGCCGCTCTGACATTCCAGACATCCGCGACCGCCGCCCATTCTATCTTTACGTCGACGAGTTCCAGAACTTTGCCACCGACTCATTTGCCACCATCCTGTCTGAGGCCCGCAAGTATGGCCTCAACCTGACCGTCGCCAACCAGTACATCTCGCAGATGAACGAGACCGTGCGCGACGCGGTGTTTGGTAACGTTGGCACCATGATATCGTTCCGTGTGTCTGCTGATGACGCACCAATTCTCGCTAAGCAATTTGAGCCGAATTTTGAAGCCGTCGATCTCTTACAAATGCACAATCGCAACTTCGTCATCAACATGGTCATCGGGGGAGAGAAGACACCAGCCTTCTCCGCGCGCACGCTGGAACTCCCGCCGAGCCAAGCCGACAACACGCCGCACATCATCGAACATTCACGGCGCATGTACTCGCGAAACAGGGAAGACGTCGAGCAAGAAATTGCCGCCGTCATCATGCCGCCACGCCCGCAAAAGCAGCCCACCCAGCCGCGCCCACAAGCCGTCGCCGCAGCTGCACTAGCCCAGCCCGTTCAGGCAGCCACTAGTCAACCGGTGCAGGGAACCACGGCCACCAACACCCAACACCCCGCACCACAACCTGAACCCGTCGCACCCGTCACAGACAGTGGCGAAGTCATCTTGCAAATCCGCGGCAACAGCGCATTTGAATCAGCAGCCACCGACACCACCACACCAAAGAAACGCCGACGACGACGGAAGAAGAGTGCTGCATGATATATAATAATTAAGCCTCTCGACAAAAATAGAAAACTTCTACACGGTAAAACAGCCCCAAAGACAGCATAAAAACTACACAAATAACTAAGCCAAATTAAAAGCTGGCTTGGTTATTATTTTGGCACTAAAATACGCTATTTATGCTTATCGCAAGCTATGCCGTCGCCGTCTCTATCAAGGTGCGGTGCATATCCAGGCTCACCCCGGCGCATGTGGCTATAACCAGCGGCGCGTGCCTCTTTGCAATTACGGAAATGAATTTCTGCCGGAGCTGGCTGCGGAGCGGCAGGAGTAGGGATAGCTTGACGAGGTGCAGGCTGCGGTCGCGCTTGCTGCTGTCGCTGCCGAGCTTTAGCTGCGGCAACCGCTGCCTCTTCTTGCTTTTTATTCTCCTCAGCGTCTCTCTTGGCCTTCTCGGCGCGCTCTTTTTCTTCCTGCTTGGCTTTTTCTAATTTGGCAATACGTTCAGAGAATGGCGTACGTTTGCCGTCTGGTAATTTACCAATATCTGACTTAGCGCGAGAAATATTTTCATCACTCGATTGTTCTTCGGCTTTTTTGACTGATTCCTCGGCGCGCTTGAGAGCTTTTTCTAGCTCTTGCTTATCATAATCAGCTTTTGTCTGACGATGAATCTTAATAGTCTTATCGCCGCGACGCTTACCGTCAACAATAGAGATAGAAATATCGCTATCGCCCTCTTTGATGTCTTTAATTTCATACTTGATACTACCAGCTGAGTCTTTACGATCATGAACCTCGATCTTATTTTCCGATATTTTTACTTCAGCGAACGAACTAATGCCCGATATTTTAGCGGATATCTCACGCTTATTCGTATGATAATCAAGTTTAATATTATCGTCCACGTCAAAAATAACGATAGGGACGTTGTCTTTTTCAAGACGAGCCTGTTCTGCGAATCTATTGATTTGAGTAATGGCAAAAATTGCAACAATTACGCCGCCAAAAATCATCCAGCCTCGCTTACGTTTCTTAGCGGAAGGCTTATTCTTGCTCTCTTGCTGTTGCTGTGTTTGTCCAAAATTTTTTCTAACCATTGTTATTCTCCTAGATATCTTTAATTAATTTAACTATCCAATCCGCTTATAAACATATCACAACATACTCCAGACAACAATATAGCTTGGCTTCTAAAGAAATAACCTCATTTATCAAGCAATCGCCCTAGTAATTAAGAACCCTGAGACACCATCACTACATCTGCGAACCCCAAGATAGAGCACGACGGTAAAAACCTCATAGAAAAGATCATGCTATACTTACACTAATGGAAGTACTATTTATCATAATCATAATTTTTGCCTTAATGGCAATCGGCATAAAAACAAATGATATTACCAAAAAACCAAAAAGAGAATACGTATACGCTAAAAAAGCCTGCGCAATGACACAGCACGAGCTAACATTCTACAAAACCCTGCTTGAAGTAGTAAACGGCTGCACGATCATCCCGCAGGCTCACTTAAGCATGTTTTTAGATCATAAGATTTACGGACAGAACTGGAGCAGGGCATTTTCAAGAATCAACGGCAAATCAGTGGATTTTCTTATTTGCACCAATGATATGAAACCGCTCATAGCTATTGAACTTGACGACAACACCCATGATCGTCCTGACCGCCAAAAGCGCGACATTTTCGTTAACTCAATTATAAGCAATGCAAATATGCCCCTGCTGCGGTTTAAGGCGGGTGAGTGGAATAGTGAAGTCATCAAGCAAGAAGTCGCCCGCGCTCTTAAAGAATCAACGCTCGAAAAACCATAGAACAAAAAGCGAACTAATTATCCTCAGGTTTCTTAAAGTCATGCCATAAATTGAACTGGCGACGCTGGCGGAAATAATTATCTAACAATTGCCAATATTTCATAGATTCATAAAATACCATCTTTAGCGATCAAAGCCCAAACCATAATCAATAACACAAATTAGCGCGCTAAAAGCCATTAATAGCCAATAGCAATAAAAACATGAAACATGGCAAATATAGATTTAGGACAATATAACATACCGGCAAAGCCCAAACAGGGCGGTAACATAATTAATCGCCGCCGATATCTCCAAAAGTTTACAAACTACATAAATTTATCTTGAAAAAAGACGATGGAGTAATCATGTTTCGTAGATAGTTTTAATGTCGCACAATGTACCTTTTACGAACTAATAAATACGTCCAACCGGATGAATGAGAAAGTCCAGAATAAACCAACTTTCTTTCTATTTATCGCTTTTCACCTTCAACACCTAGCAGGGCAACCTTAATACTGCCAGACTAAAACTTAAGATTATTCTAAACTTTTTATACGTATCCTACACGCCAGACCCACAATCGTTAATCCAAAAGCCAGCAACAAGCCAACACGCTTAAAAGCCGCCAGTACGTTCTTGTTGGCGTTTTTACAACCAAACTGCGTACGTAAACATTATCGCGTACAAACTTAAGTCAAGTTTTCCACACGCCGCCAAATCTAGCCAGAAATCCACATTTGACTTTTTCTTAATTTTATTCCCCCGCTCCCCTAATTCGCCGTCCAGTCAATATTTGACTTTTTAGCATTTAGATATAATAATATATAGTTTTTCGTATTTTGCCCAGCCTCCCAAAAAAGAACAAAAAGAGAACTAATATCTTAAATAGAGCAATACCCGCCCCTGTTAATTAAGCTGCCCGATCGCCTATTTAGCTATCTATAAAACGACCGCTGATCTACCCTGACGTCAATATATGCTGGCGTTATCCCCTGCCCATCCAAGTGTTTTATGGTAATAATCGCCTGCTTAACTTGCGGCTCAGCTGCCCTATCCACCGTCATTCGTATATAATAATCCCTGCCATCAACCTTAAACCAAACCTGGCGCACCGTGCCAGCTGACAGTGTTGCCTCTGATACTTTTAGGTTATTTTGGGTGAATAAGGACACCGCCTGGCCTAAAAAGCTTAAAAATTGCCGGTTAATGACCTCTTGGCCGCTTTTAGCAGGGATGCCGCTTTCATCCTTGACAGCTACCGTCGGCGCGTCAAAATAATTCTGCTCAAACGTCACGCCGCTTTCATCGACAAAATATACTTTACTACCGGACGACCACTGAGCAACTGGCTGGCGAAATTGTAATTTTACTGATGATGAAGCCAAAGATTCGCCCTCGATTCGAATCCTTTTTACCTCCGGAGCTTGCTGTAAAAAGAAGTTTATCAAACTATTATGATCCAAAAAAAATCGGAATCTTTCAGCTGGACGCGACGCATAATAGTCGTTAAGGATTTTAATATATTTGGCGGCATTACCAGAGCTCTTCGGGTCGGGAGTTTGAACTGAAATATTAATCGTCAGTTGAGATAGTAAATATAACACAACCGCAAGCCCGCATACCGCGCCGAAAAAACGCCGGCTGGCTTTGCGCCGCTTTTTAATCAGCCGGTGCGCCTCCAACCGCTCGGATGTTTCCATCGGCGAAGCTGTCTGGCGGCTGTTCAGCGTTCGGTTGCGCCGGTATGATTGCGCCGGTATATCATCATAAATTTCAGCCTGGCGCCTCGCAGCAATCTCGCGGCGCGTCAACTTAGGTTCTTTCTTTTTCAGAAAGCCAAATTTCATTTACGCCTGCCCTGCCGGCGAATTGTAGTTAATATCATATTTGACATATCGCGAGCAGCGTTCGGCTTGGCAAATTTGCCAAAATTACTGCCCAAACCTTGCAGAATTTTCTGAGACCGCAGCAAGCCGATAATTTTCTTTGCCAAAATCTGGCTATCGTCATCCAGCTCGTCCTCTGTCACAATCACCGCCGCCAGCGCCTCTTGATACACCTTAGCATTCTTTAACTGGTGTCCAGCCGTCAGCCGGCCGTTTGGAATAATGATAGTCGGTTTGTGCAGCGCCGCCAGCTCCAACAGCGTCGTCGCGCCTGCCCTAGTCACTACCAAATCAGCCGCCGCCAAAACTTCCGCCATACCGTCATGGACGAAAGCCTGCAGCCGCCAACCGTCGCATTCGCTGACCGCCTCCTTCAATTGCTCATATTGCAAATTGCCAGAAATTAAAAACACCGATGATTCAGCCAGCAAATCCTCCCGAACCGCAACCACCGCCTCATTTATCCTGGCTGCGCCCAAACCGCCACCAGTAATCACCACGAGCGGCCGATTCGGATCAAATTGCAGCTTAGACTTTAACTGGCGGCGCTCCTCGCCCGTATACGGCTTGAACTCCGCCGCAACTGGAATGCCGACGTACTTAGCTTTTTCCGGCGGATAATTATAGTATTTAAGCGGCGCGCCCGTGCCAATCGCCTTAGCAAACGGGCTTAGCAGCCGATTAGTTAATCCCGGATGAGCATCAGAATCGTGCAGCACCAGCGGAATTTTTAGCAGCCGCGCCGCGTAGCCAGCCGGCAAGCAAACATAGCCGCCCTTAATAAAAATCACATCCGGCCGCCAAATCAATAACTTAATAAAGCTTTGGCAAAACCCGATAACCACCTTAAAAGCATCGCGGACGTTTGGCAGCAAGATTGACGGACGAAGATGAAAGCTAATACTTTTACCATGATAGCGCCGCAATTTTCCAGCAGCAATCAGCTCAACCGGAATAGTCTCGTCAAATTTGCTAAAAATTCCGCGGGCGCGGGCGCCAAATTTTCGATCGCACCAAAACCGCAGCTCGTGATCGCCTGATTTTTTCAACTCCCTAAATACGGCTACCACTGGCGTAACGTGTCCGCCCGAACCGCCGCCGACCGCTAAGATTCTTGCCATCGCTTCCCTCCTCTAATGGTTTATGTGATGTGTATCTGGAAATCTGAAAAACTAGTCCAAGCGCCGCGGCGATAAACATCATGCTAGTACCGCCGTAACTTAAGAGTGGCAGCGGAATCCCCGTTAGCGGCGCCACGCCGGTCATCGCAGCGATATTCATAATAACATGCGACGCTACCCAGCCGAATACGCCAGCCGCAGCCAGCCGCAGCCGCATGTCCGGCAATCTGGCAGACACGCGCAAAATTGACAATAGCAGCGCCGTAAAAAGCGCTAAAATCGCCATCAAGCCGAGAAAGCCAAACGTCTCGCCCATTACCGCAAAAATCGAGTCATTAATCGCCTCGGGCAGATAACCGGTCGCCTGCACACTCTTGCCAATCCCCAGGCCCAGCAGCCCGCCAGAACCAATCGCAATCCGCGCCTGCTGAATATGATAATCGCCATCATCCTGGCTAGCTGAACGGCGGCTGTCGCCCTGTAAGAACGTTACTACGCGCTCAATCCGGTGCGGCGACATAGCAATCATCAACACGCCAAGGATTAATACCGCGCCCAGCACCTTGGCGATAATCTTTCCATCCATCCCAGACACCACCAGCATTGCCATGATAATCGCCACCAGCGACATACCAGTCCCCAAATCCTTTTGCAAGAACACCACGACGATTAATGAAATCCCTGCCAATACCGCTACCGGCACAAGCGTTTCCTGCATGTCGTTAATTTTCTCCTGCTTGACACGTTTGCTTAAAAACCCCGCCAGAAACACCAGCACGCCGTATTTTAGCAGCTCCGACGGCTGAAGACTGCCTAATTGCCCCAAATAAAACCAACGGTAAGCCCCGTTCGTGTCTTTGGCAATTGGCAGATGGAGAACTGCGCCCATAATTACCAGCAGCACGCATAAAACCAGCCCTGTTAAAAAAATCTGTTTCGCGTACTTATTAACCCATGCTAGCGGTAACAGCGCGCAAACCGCAAATGCCGCGACGGCAATAACAACGCTAACCAATTGCTTATTAAAAAAGAAGTTACTATCATAATGCGTACCGTATGCGTAATTTAGCACATTTGCCCGCTGCGGCCCCAGCGCATACATGACCACCAATCCCAGCATTAACAATAGCCCCATATACAAAGCAATCTGATACATCGGTCGATGGCGGCGAATTGACACAACTTTACTAGCGTTGCGCTTAAAGGCAGCTGAACTACGCAATATGACCCCCCGCCAAGGCTAGCATCACGCCGATAAACGCCATCACGCAGCCAATCACCCAAAACCGCATCGTCACCTTGGTTTCCGGCCAGCCAATAGCTTCCAAATGATGATGAATCGGTGCCGATAAGAAAATCTTGCGCTTAAAGAATTTTTTACTGGCAATCTGTATCAAACTAGATCCCGCCTCAATCACAAACAACAGCCCAATTACCGGTAGCAGCAACAGTGAATCTGTCAGCATCGCCACCACCCCTAAACTAGCACCGTAAGCAAAGCTGCCAACATCGCCCATGAAAAACCGCGCCGGATAAATATTAAACCACAAATAACTCAGCAGCACGCCGACCACCGTAAAGCAAAACCCCGCCAATAATACCTGCTGCTGCAACAGCGCAATCACTCCAAATGCGCCGAAACTAGCACTCAAGAGACCGCCAGCCAGCCCATCCATGCCATCAGAAATATTGACCGCATTGCCAGTCGCCACCACCGCAAACGCAAACAACGGAATAATCAGCCAGCCAATACTCACATCTCCCATAAACGGCACGTGAAAACTCATCAGGCCTAATTTGGCGAAGAAAAACCAGCCGAGAACCGCGCCAATAAGCGTAATTAGCGCAAATTTTACCGGGCTGCGCAAGCCCGCCGCGCCGCCGCCTGTACCGCGAATATTGATAATATCATCGATCAAGCCAACCGCGCCGCCGCCCAGCAGCGCTGCCAGCGGCAGCCACGTCTGCGCCCGATCTAAATTACAGAAAAACGTCACAATAAAAATCGCGATCACGCCGATCACGCCGGCCATTGTCGGAATATTACGCTGCAATTTCGCCGCTTGGAATTTAGCAAAAATCTTCAATTTTTTACCGTCGGTACTCTCTGAGCGCTGCCGCTTCCAAAACCGGTATCGGTAAGCAAAAAACGTATAAATTGGCGTCAGGAACATCGCCAATAAAAACGCCCCGACGCTGAGTAAAAATACGTGCGTTAATTCGTTAGTCATTGTTTGTAAAGCGGTTGCCATGATTATCCCTTCGGTGCTAATTTCATATAATCAATCATCCAGTTGGAGATGTCCGTGAAAATCGGGCCGGCGTGGTAATTTCCCTGCAGGTTAATTCCTCTGCCCGGCGCCGCCACGCGTACCATTATGACATATTCCGCCCTATTTGCGCCACCATAGCCGATATAGGTCGCAATTGTCTCGCTTTGTGAATAATGTCCGCCAACAACCGCTTCCGATGTTCCGGTCTTGCCGCCAATTTCATATCCCGGCTTATCGTTCTTCGATAAAAACGACGAACCGCGCGCTGTCGCTAGCATACTGCGCATTTGCGACGACGTCCCGGCGCTGACCGTCTGGCGCAACGCTTTATTCTCGGACGGATGTATTTTACCGTTTTTATCAACTGAACCGCTAACAATCGCCGGCCTATAGTATTGTCCGCCATTAACAATTGACGAAAACCCAGACGCCACCTGCACCATTGTTAAGTTCATACTCTGCCCGTACGTCATTGCCGAATAACGGACTTCATTACCCTCGGCACTGTCCGGCGGATAAACATAACCTGCTGCCTCGTTCAATTCAATGCCAGTAGCTTGCCCGAATCCAAACCGATCATGATAATAATCGTACAGCGTCTGGCGCGCTGGCAAATTGATTTGCGACCCATTGCCAAGCCTCCGCACTGCCGTAATTGTACCCACATTCAACGAATTATTAAACGCTCCCTGAATCGATATCGGACCATTCAAACCGCGCAGCGCATTGCACATGGTCCTGTCAGCCACCTTAATACAATCAGTATTATTATAGACGGTCGATGGCGTAACCGCGCCTTTATCGATCGCCGCAGCAAAACTAAACGATTTAATAATCGACCCCGGCTCAAACGGCGTCATCGTAACATTATTCATAAAAACCGCGGCATTAGTTTGCTTGGCATATTCCGCTGGATTATATGACGGATAATTAGCCATCGCCAAAACTCGGCCGTTATTTGGGTTCATAACTATAACACTTCCCTCAGTAGCGCGCGCTGCCTCGACGCCGTTTTTCAGCGCCGACTCAGTGTAACTCTGAATATTCCGATCGACCGTCAAAGCAAGATTCTCCCCCGCCTTCGCCTCAATCCGAATATTATCCTTGCCCACTGTCAGCGGCACATTCCTGACGTCGGTCACTGCCTGTAATAAACCGTTCTGCCCCTTTAAGCGCTTTTCCAGCGCGCCCTCCACGCCGTATTGTCCGTCGCCAGCCGCATTAACGAAACCCAGTACATGCGCACCTAAACCATTCTCTGGATAATCGCGAATCGACCCCTGTTGATACAGCATACCAGCAAAATTCTTGTTCCTCAATTTTTCGGCTTGCGTTCTGGAAATATTCCTAGCCAAAACCTCGTAGCGAGACTTTTTATTATTCAGCTTAGCTTCGGCATGATGAACCATCTCTCCGCCGGCAATTTCTTTCAAGCTAGTAATAATTTTACTGCGCTCGTTGTCTTCCACCGCCTGCGGATCGGCAATTACCGTATAAATCATCCGATTCAGCACCACCGGCGCCAACGCCTGCCCGTCCATCATATAGATCTTACCGCGCTCTGCTGGGATAATAAATTGCCGCTGCTGGCTAGCCCGAGCCAACTCAGTATACATACCATGCTGCAAAATCTGCAAGTAAAACAGCCTTAACACAAAAGCCGCCATCGCCAAGAGTAAAACGATGGCCAACCAGCCAGTTCTGGAATGTCTAAGCCGCTGCATAATTGCTCTATTTAGTATATCATTTTCAGGCTAGCGGGCGTAACTGGTTTCAGTCGATGCCATGGCCGCCGCGACATTACTATTCTTCGCCCTCTCTAGCGATGTCAGCCGCGCATTTTGCACTTCCAATTCCGATTTTTTAGCGCTCAATTCATTTATCTGCGAATCCAAATCCTGCGCCTCGTAGCCATAGGCTGTGGTTTTAATTGCCTGAGTCAAATAAATCAAGCCCAGTACTGTAATCATCAGCGCAACAAGCACTGTATGAGCGACAGGACCAAGTTTGACCCGAGATTGGAAACGTGTTGAGTTCTGGTTGCGCCGCATCTGGACACCTGAACGTCGCGGAGTAAATGTGGTGGTTGTCATTGCTTCTATTCTTGTTTTTATTTATAATTTTTATTAGGGAAAGCTAGCCCGCCCCTGTTAGAATATTAGAACGGGCTGCTTCCGATTTAGAGTGTATATTCCGGAATACGCGTTCTGTTAGCCGCGGCGTACCGCAACGGTCTCGGCTACTTCTGCGTCCTGGAATTGTACTTTGATGTGGATTGGCATGGTGTCGCCCTCCTTCTTTTTGTTTATGTTTTCACGGCGTAGCGAAACTTGGCGCTTCGACTGCGCGGATTGTGAACATCTTCTGTTCCAGACACCGGTTTTTTCTCTGGGATGATCAGCTCGGCCTCGTAGCCAGCAGCCGCTTGCTCCCAGAAATATCGCTTGACCAATCGATCCTCCAGAC
>ERZ773010.2023-NODE-2023-length-12236-cov-2.746573_pt1 | contig 12236 bp, 7 predicted proteins | sample MGYA00580842_ERZ773010 | MGnify/ENA primary metagenome ERZ773010 (study PRJEB29015, sample SAMEA2737982) | human oral metagenome | biome: human oral; feature: human-associated habitat; material: dental | place: China | collected 2107 ...
AGCCAGACACCTGCTTTGTTTTTATTGTACTGGCACGCACAAAAAAAGTCACATCAAAAAGGTAGACGGCCTATTTTAATGAATTTTTCACAATATTGGCAGCGCTGTTAGTTGGTGTGCTGTGTCCACGTCGTGCAAAACATGGATATGAAAATCATTTTTTTGTTACTGGCTCCTGATGGCGGGTTGAGCGGGGGTATAGCTAAGGTGCTATCGTGTGGATGATGGTCATCGCTCATCGCGTGTTGCTGTCATGCATCTCGCCATCATTGCAGCTCATGGGTCTGTGGCTAATCTTGTGGGTAGTTGCTCCATGTGGCTATTGCTGCCCACGAATGTGAGGTGTGTGATGGATAACACCATCGTATTTTCCGTGACATTCATGATGTTTTCGCATCCACTAATAAATTCCGGTAAGAAAACTAATGAGAAAAGCTCAGAATTGCATGATTTATAGGCATTATAGCTGTCGCTACTGAATAAAATAGGGGAAACCGGTGAATGGGGCTGTGGCATCGCTACAGTCGTCGCCCTGGCCGGAGCTGTATAACCCGGGCAGTAGTGTTGCCGCTACCTGGGTTTTGGGGATGTGGCAACGACATAACAGCACGGCAGTGCCTATGCAGGAGCTAGGCGCGCGCCTTCATAGTGGGCTAGAACTCATTCATGCTATCGTGCTTCCCTTTGTGAACGCACAGGCTAGACTGGTGTGACTATCAGGTCATGTTCACAGTTTTCACGAACTAAGGGGTATTTTTTCTATGAGTGGTGACGCACTGGCTGCGACTCCCATTGCCGATCCCAACGATTCTTTACTGGGGTGGACGCTTCAGACGGAGCTGTCGCTGAACCAGCGCTTTAAAGACATCACGATGTTTGCCCAGTCGGATATGTCCGCCGATGAGCTTGAGCTTATCGACCGCTTCTACGGCACGTTTTTGTCCCGGCAGTTGGCGGCGGGCGCTCAACTGGACACACTGCTGGATAACACCCCGTACTTAGCGGTGACTACGTTGGTATCTCGCGCCGCGCGGATGGTGGACCTTGAAAGCTTCTTCGCCGAGTACATCGGTGGTCTGGAACTTCACCCAACCCCAGAGTGGGTGGATACGGTGCAGCAGAAAACCCTCGATTTGTTGGTGCAGGTTGGCCTGTGGGTTCCCGAGGATACCCAGCCCACGGTTGAGGTGTTGGCGCTGCATGCCGGGGTGACTGGCTCTGAGGTGGCCGCACTGTTGGAACTCATGGATAGCCTGGATAGCGACGACGCGGAAGTACCGTTGGATGCTCTCCCGGCAGAGACCATGCCGGTGACGGCGGCGGTGGCGCAATGGGGCGTCGATACGCTGAAGCCCGTGGTTGATAAGGTTGCGGCTTTCCGGGCCTTTACACAGGCCCACCCCCATAACTGGCAGGAGCTTGAGCCACCTGAGCTTCCGGCCTTGGTTCGGGAGGCCGTGGCTGCTGAGCTGCGGGAACGTCCCGTGGGCACGCAAGATCGCGCAACGGCTGTGGGTATCGCCACCAGGGAGGCCCGTCCACGGTTGATTATCGACGCCGCGCGCCGCAAGGTGTGCCTGCGCCTACCGGAGCAGATCCTCCCAGAGGGGGCGGAAGAGATTCATTGGCGGGTGAACCTGGACGGCACCACCAAGATTTACCGTACTGGCCGACCGTGGGGCGAGACCGGACCGTTTGCGGAGTCCCTGGATGTGGCGATTGAACGCCAAGTTCGTGAGTTGACCGTCACGGATTCCACCACGGGCACTACCTGGGTGATTCCCGTGGTGGATTCGGACGATCCGGTGCTGGTGTTCAGCGCCAAAGGCCAAAACCTCACTGACAAGGTGTCCTTGCATTACGCAGAGCTGCTGGTGCTTTGCCCCTCGGATGCGACGCTGGTGGACGTAGTGGCTGGTGCGGATATTCCCGTCACTGACACCTTCGATATTGAGGGATGGGCCGGTTGGGTGTGCAGGCGTATTGACGCTCACGCAGCCGCATCTCTCCAGGTTGTTCGACCTGATCAGAAGCCCTCTATTGTGCAGCCGGTGCGGTGTATTGACCCTCGTCGCCGGGTGACTTTCCGTGACCCGGATGCCCCAGTACCGAACCTGTTTTCCTACGCTGGGTTGCCTGTGTACGCGCAGTCGCTGTTGGCGGAGTTTTCTCCCACGGTTTCGGGCCAACCGGAAACGTGGTACTTGTCTATCTCGTCATTTGGCGGGATCGGGCAGGCGGGGGAGGAGGTTGCCCCGGCTGAGCCGCTGGAGATTCCCGCCGAGGGCGGCGTGTTTGATGTGTTCGACCCTGATGCTTATGACGCGCCCTGGGTTGGGGAGTATCTGATTCGCCTGCGCGGCCCGCGTAACGAGTCCTTCCGCCATGAGTTCGCCATCGTGGAGGGGATGCACGCGGTCACGGAGATCGCCGGGCCGTGCCGATCCTTCCGCATTCCAGCGCGCGGCGGTCTGAGCGAGGCGGCGTTGCTGGTGCGCAGTGGTGCTAAGCCGTTTGATGTGTCGCCAAAGGAGGTGTTGGTTCCCGCAGATGAGGCCGGTGCGAGCGTTGTGGTGTCAACCGATGAGGGCGACCAAATGCCTTTGCGGTTCATTCCGCCGCGTCTGCGGTTCGAGGTTCCGTTGGTCACCGAACCTGCTATGTGGCGCACCACGCGCCTGGTGTGTACGCCCCGCCAGTGTGATGCAGATGGGGTGGTGCGTATCCGCGCCACGGGTGAACTGGGCACTCCGACCATGGCGGTACGTAACCACCACGGTGCACCGCTGCGAACAGTGAAGCTGACCACCGTGGATGGGGTGACGTATACGGCTCCCATGTCAGCGCTCGCGGCGTCGATTAACGTGATCAACAGTGGGCGGCTAGAGCTTGAATGGACGGACCACCGCAGCGATAAGCGCGTGTCGGTGAACGTGGCGGAGGTAGAGGCCGCCCCGCACGCTACCGGCTGCCGTATCGAGGATGGCGCGCTGGTGTACGAGCAACCCGCCGCAGGTCGTAATATTGCCGCCTGGGTGTGGCCCGCAACCGCGCCGTGGGTGGGCGGACGCACTGTCCGTGACCAGCTTCCCGAGACGCTTCTCGACGCCGGTCCGCTCATCGTTCAACTTCATTCCGCCGATAGCTTCAACATGCTGTGGCCACCGTTGGTGCCCAGCGCTGATGCTTTTATCGCAGAGCAGCCGGGCTTCTATCACGACCCTAACCCCGCTCTGGCGGAACTGTCCGCGTTCCTTGCCGGCGAGCGCGAAGATGCGCCGTCCAACCCGGACATCATGCCCATACTCTGGGATTATCTTGATGGCTGGGGGAGTGTGGAGGCATCGTCGCTGGAGTCTCGGAAGGCAGTCATGGAAGCCATGGCTGCGTATCCCAGCGCGGCCTTGAAGGGACTGTCGGTATCGCTGGTGCCCGTGGAAAAGCAACCCGGGCGGGTCATTGCATCGGGATTGGTACACGGCGTGTTCAACGATGCGAAAGACGTCACAGAGATACACCGCACGGCCTGGATTGGCACTCTGCAGTTGTTGGGACAGCTGCCCGCGCAGTACGCCGCGGCCGAAGTCGGCGAGGGACGCGCCGCGCTGCGCGACACCGTGTCCAAGCTGGAACAAGTGGCGGGTAAACGCCTGGTGGAGGCCCTTGCCACCGGACGCGATGCCACCTTGGACACAGCCTGTGTGGACCAGTCCATTGTGCACATTGCGCACATGGAACCCGCGCAACAGGACACGCTGATTGAGATGCTGTTCTCGCAGGCGGAGATCGTGCCTGGTCCGATCATGGACGATAGCGCCCGTCTGCTTGCGGTGTTTGAGACCTTCAAACAGCGTGCGGCACTCAATGAACTGCTCTCCGACCAGGCGCTAATTGCCACGGCGGTATCGCTGCTCCGCGCCTTGCGTGGTGCAAACCGCCAACTGTACGCTTCGGCACGTATTCGTTTTGACAAGCTGGACGGCGTGGACACCGATGACCGCAGCAACATCTGGACGTTGGCCCCGGTTATTTCCCTGGTGTTTGCGTTGACCGCGCGTATGCGGGCGCACGAACTGATCGGTAAGTCCAAGTTGCTCACTGAGGCGCGCACCGGCTGGAGTGCTCTTGCCGATGTCGTGCCCGATCTTGTCACCAGTGACCTGATTTCAGCGGAGGCTATGGTCTTGGCGGTGAAATACCCCGGCATTGGCGGATAAGTGGGTTCGTTTTCATTTTTTCGTTAACGGTGCCGTTGCGATACATTTGCGTGGTTGACTAGCATTTTTTGGCAGCTGCGGGTGTGCCGTAATGGCTATCGGACTGTCTACTTAGGTGAGATTCTGGGGCGAACCTGCCACTATGGAGGTTATGACTTTGACGGCCATTATTCTCATCGCAGTTTTTCTGCTGTTTATGCTTGGTGTGTTGATCCTGGTTGGGTTGCGGCGCAGCGATGCCAAGAAGGTATCCTTCACCACAACCGACGAACCTAAAGAACTCACCCAGCAGGAAAAGTCCGGCAACTATCAAGCCCACGGCGGGTTTAACTTTGCGCCCGCCAAAGCCGACGACAAAGAACCTGCGGTGCTTCCTGGTCAGGAGCTCAAAGCGGAGCCTTCGCACTTCGATCCTGCACCCCTAGAACAAGAAGCGCAGCAACAAGCTGTGCAGGAACCCGTCAAGGAACCAAAGGAACCAACAGCGGAGACCAAGCAGGCTGCGGAGACCGAACAGGCTGCAGCTGAGCAGGTTGCTTCCAAGCCAGTTGTGGCAGAACCAGCTGTGGCAGAACCGGCTGCGACGGAGCCACCCGCATCTGAGAAGACGAATGCCTCTCAGGCAGAGGATGAGGCTGCTGAAGAAACCACCAAAGAATCCGCCGAAGACAACACTGATGTGGCTGATTCCCAGGAAGAAGAGGAAGCCTCCGAGGAAGCCGCTGAGGTTTCCACCGCCAACGCTGTGGTGGTGGAAGAACTAGACGATGAGCTGGAACTTGAGGAAGTCACCGCCAGCGAGGTGATCGCCGAAACACCCCCAGCAGAAACACCCGAGGAAGCACCCTCAAAGGAAAACACCTCAGACGAAGGCACCACGGACGCCGCCAAGGATGAGGATGAGACCGAGGATGACGCATCCGAACCTGACGAACATAAGGACGATGCTGAAGAGGCTAAAGAAGCTGCAGACTCTGCTCAAACACAGGTAGCCGCTGCGGAGCAAGCGCTGGAAGAAACCCCGGTGCCAGAGGCCCCTGCGCAGAAGGCAGAGTCCCAGAAGCCAGAATCCACGGCTCAGCAGCAGGCACCGAAAGAAGACATTGCTCCAGCTGCAGGTCGCCTGGGCAGGCTGCGTGGGCGGTTGTCTAAGTCCCAGAACGTGTTTGGTCAGAGTGTCCTGGGCATGCTGAGCGCTGGTGACCTGGATGATGACGCCTGGGAAGAAATCGAAGACACCCTGCTCATGGCGGACCTGGGAACCACCATCACCATGGACGTGGTGGAAAAACTGCGGGAGAAAATCGCCGAGCGTGGTGTGAGTAGTGAGGAGGAAGCGCGTGCCATGTTGCGCGAAACCCTCATTGAAGCATGCAAACCAGAGTTGGATCGTTCGATTAAGGCGATGCCTTACGAAGGCAAACCGGCTGTGATTATGCTGGTCGGCGTGAATGGCACGGGCAAAACCACCACCACCGGCAAGCTTGCCCGAGTCTTGGTGTCCATGGGGCACAAGGTGCTGTTGGGCGCAGCCGATACGTTCCGCGCTGCTGCGGCCGACCAGCTGGAGACGTGGGGACGTCGCGTTGGTGCGGAAACGGTGCGTGGTGCGGAAGGCGCAGACCCCGCATCGGTGGCGTTTGACGCGGTGGCGCAGGGCGTCGATACGCAGGTTGATGTTGTGCTTGTGGATACCGCAGGCCGTCTGCACACCTCGGTGGGGCTGATGGACCAGCTAGGCAAAGTGAAGCGTGTGGTGGAAAAGAAAGCCCAAGTGGATGAGGTGCTGCTGGTGCTGGATGCCACCATCGGACAGAACGGTTTGATGCAGGCCCGCACCTTCCGTGACGTGGTGGACATCACCGGCGTGGTGCTCACCAAGCTTGATGGCACCGCGAAAGGCGGCATCGTCTTCCAGGTGCAGGAGGAACTGGGGGTTCCGGTGAAGCTCGTCGGCTTGGGCGAAGGCGCGGATGATTTGGCTCCCTTCGAGGTCGAAAGTTTTATCGACGCCCTCCTCGGCTAGCCCAGGCGAGACTCACAGGAAACGTGCAGGCGACTTTCTGGGAACGGCCAGCGTCGCCCTGCACAGTAGGGAGCATGAGAAAACGTCCTCTTGTTTCCCTAGTGATGGCCGGGCTGCTCGCCGTGACGGCGTGCTCCACCAATGACACACAGGTGGGTTCGACAAGCTCCGTCACCGCAGTGGCAGCCGCAGACAAATCCGCGACGACGACCGACGCGGCGTCGACAACACAAGAAACCATCGACGCCACCGCAGCCGCCGCCGAAGAATTTCTGGCCACACTGAGCGAGGAGCAAAAAGAAAAAGTCCTCTACGACTACAACGACGACACTAAAACCACGTCGTGGTCGAACTTCCCCGTCACCTTCGTCGAGCGCTCCGGGCTGAAACTCGGTGATCTCAACCAAGAACAACAAAAAGCCGCGCTCAAAGTGCTGAAAGCCCTGCTCAACGATGACGCCTATGCCAAAGTCACCGGCATCATGGAGGGCGACCAGTACCTCTACGACAAAGCAGGTTCCACAGACCTCGGCAACACCCAATACAACATTGCATTCTTTGGCAACCCCTCCAACACCTCCGCATGGGCGGTGCAGTTTGGCGGCCACCACGTCGGCATCAACGCCACCTTCGACAACGGTGCCATCACCTTCGCACCCACCCACCTGGGCACCCAGCCCACCACCTATGTTGATGACAACGGCCAAACCAAATCCGCGCTGGGTGGCATGTACGAGACCGCTTTTGCGTTCTACAATTCCCTGACCGAGGAGCAAAAATCCAAGCTCTACCAGGGTGAAGAGGTAAAAAACTTGACCTGCGCGCCGGGCGACGCCTGCGACTATCCCACTGGTACCGGCATCAAAGGCTCCGACCTCACTGACGAGCAAAAGCAACTTCTGCTCAAGGTGATCGCCAACTGGGTAGACCTGGCCGACGGTGAGACCACGCAGAAGGAACTTGACGCGATCTCAGCGACTCTTGACGAGACCTACATCAATTGGTCCGGTGCCACCACCTACGACACCTCCCAGGGCAAAGGTATTTACTTCCAGATTTCCGGTCCGAAGGCGTATATCGAGCTGTCCAGCCAGGACAATTCTGCTGGCGCAGAGATAGACGGCGTGTCCACCTCAGGGTGGGGTCATATCCACACCATCTACCGCGACCCGACCAACGATTACGCAGGTAGCGCCACTCAACAGAAGGCATCCGCGCCGACGATGGGCGGTGGCATGCCGGGCGGTGGGGAAGGACCAGGTGGGAACGGCGGTACCCCGCCCAACGGCACTCCTCCCAATGGCGGCACCCCGCCGCAGCGGCAGTAACGGTGCCGGGACGCTGGGCATGAGGGGCGTCGTTAAGCGGCGAAAGCTTGTTATTATCGCAATATTCTGTGGAACTTATTGAGTATATTTCTATCGCATGATAGATTCCTTCCTGATTGATCAAGCGTAACGCCACTGCAGCGCCACTACGCCGCGTAGGCGTTCTTGTGGCGCGAAGCTGATCGCGGGGTAAAAGTTATAGGATTGGGAAGATCAATAAGGGAGAACAGTAATGAAACTGATTACAGCCGTGATTAAGCCTTTCACGCTCGAAGACGTCAAACAGTCCCTCGAACAGGTGGGGGTCTACGGCATGACTGTCACGGAAATTCAGGGCTTTGGCCAGCAAAAAGGCCACACCGAGGTGTATCGCGGCGCGGAATACGCCGTGGATTTTGTGCCGAAGGTGAAGGTGGAAATCGTGGTGAGCAACGAGCAGCTCGACGAGGTTGTTGCCACCATCGTAGACACCGCCCGCACCGGGAAAATCGGTGACGGCAAGGTGTGGGTGATGGATGTGGAGGAACTCGTCCGCGTACGCACCGGCGAGCGCGGAAACGACGCGCTCTAACTTACTCGCGAACTAGCCCGTGTCGCTTCTCGACGCCCCCGCCATCCGCGCCGCCACCATGGCTGAGGTCAGTACACTGTTGCGCAGCCTAGAGCTGCCGCCTGGCACTGCGCTGGCCGCCACCGGGTCTTTTGCACGCGGAGAGATGACCCCGTATTCAGATATAGACCTACTGCTTATTCACCCAGATGGCACGCAACCCCCGCAGGCGGATGGGGTGTGGTATCCGATTTGGGATGCCAAAAAGCGTCTCGACTATGCGGTTCGCACCCCGCGTGAGTGTGAGGAGATGGTGGCCACTGACACCACGGCCGCGCTCGCGCTCTTGGAGCTGTGTCCCATCACAGGCGATGCCCAGCTGGTGGAAGAGACCATTCAGCGGGTGCGCACGCGGTGGCGCCGGAGCGTGCCAAAGACCTTTAACACAGTGGTGGATACAGCTATTGCGCGCTGGAATCGGTCTGGTTCCGTAGTCGCTATGACCCGTCCTGATGTGAAGCACGGGCGCGGGGGACTGCGTGATATTGAGCTACTCAAAGCCCTGGCGCTGGGAAATGTGTGCGACGCGCCACCTTTAGAAGAGCAGCACCGCCTGCTGCTGGATATTCGCACCCTGCTGCATGTGGAAACGCGCCGCTCACGCGATGTTCTCGACCCCGAATGTGCCACCGATATTGCAACTCACCTTGGTTTCGACGACCGCCTGGACCTCTCGCGCGCGCTTGCCGATGCTGCCCGCACCATTGACACCACCCTCACTCAGGCGCTCACAACCGCGCGGCATGTTCTGCGTCGTCCCCGTAACTACCGGCGCAGGCCCGTGGACTTGGGGGTGGTGGATGCAGGCGATGAATTGCGGCTCAGCCGTAACCAATCCCTGGATGATCCGGGCCTAGTGTTGCGCGTTGGGGCGGCATCGGCCCGCACAGGGCTTCCCGTCTCTGCAGCTACGTGGCGCAGGCTTGCCAGCACCCCGCCGCTTCCCACGCCCTGGCCAGCGACTGCGACCGGTGATTTCTTTGCCCTTCTCGGATCCTCCGAGCACACGGCCCGTGTCGTGGGGGACATGGATACCCACGGGCTGTGGGAGCGCATTGTTCCAGAATGGGTGCATATTCGAGGTCTCATGCCCCGCGAACCTAGCCACATCAACACTATTGACGTGCATTGCCTGAACACGGTGGCCAACTGCGCTCACGTCAGCGTCAATGTGTCCCGGCCCGATCTGCTGTTGCTTGCGGCCCTGTTTCATGACATTGGCAAAGGATATAATCGCCCACATTCCCAGGTAGGGGCGGAAATGGTAACGCGTATGGCCGCAAGAATGGGGCTTAACCCGCGCGACCGCATGTGTGTGCAAACCCTCGTTGCAGAGCACACCCTGCTGGCCCGCCTCGCCGCCACCCACGACCCGTGGGATGACGCGGCCGTCGATACGCTGCTGGATGCGCTGCACTACGACCTCCTCACCGTGGAGCTCCTTCAGGAACTCACGGAGGCCGACGCTCGTGCAACCGGCCCTGCCGTGTGGACTGCGCACCTCAACCACGCCGTAACAACGCTTGCCAACCGGGCGCGCAACGCCCTCACTGCCGTCCACCCCCATAAGCCACACGTATCGACGCCCACCGACCTCGGCCTCACCAGCTACGGCGAACTCGCCCACGTGCATTGGCGCGGCAGTGACATTATCCCCATCCTTGCTCTCATTGCAGCCAAAGGCTGGAACATTGTCACCGCCCGCATCGTTGCGGAACGCACCACGGTACGCGCCGAATTCGACGTCCGTGCCATGCACGTCGGCGGATTCAACCAGGAGGAATTCATCCAAGGCTACAAATCCGGCGTGTTTTCCACCCTCCCCACCCTTGAACCCGCAGCAACCGCTACCCACTGGTTCGGTTCCGTACTCGAAGTCCGGACGGTGGACCGCCGTGGCGCACTCGGCGCGCTCCTCGGCGTCATACCCGACTACACCTGGTGCACCGTCGAACTGCCTGGATCTACCATGATCGCCCGCTTCCACCTCTGCGGCGCATTTGACAGGGCAGCTGTGGAACGAAGCATTACCCGAGTTCTGGCAACCGGGTAACCCAACGGGCTAACATGGTGAGGCTAGCTAGCTAATATATTGAGGAAGTACATCGTGTTCGAGTCTTTGTCCGACCGCCTTACCGGTGCCCTTCAGGGACTCCGGGGTAAAGGCAAACTCAGCGAGGCAGACATCAACGCCACCGCGCGTGAAATTCGCCTGGCATTACTAGAAGCCGACGTCTCCCTGCCCGTTGTGCGCGCCTTTATTAAACGCATCAAAGAACGCGCAGCAGGTGCCGAAGTCTCACAGGCGCTCAACCCTGCACAACAGGTTGTCAAAATCGTCAACGAGGAACTTATTGACATCCTCGGTGGCGAAACTCGTCGCCTACAACTAGCCAAAACCCCACCCACCGTCATTATGCTTGCAGGTTTGCAGGGTGCCGGTAAAACCACACTTGCCGGCAAACTAGCCAAGCACCTTGCCGGGCAGGGGCACACCCCCATGCTTGTGGCCTGCGACCTGCAACGACCAGGTGCTGTCCAACAGCTGCAGATTGTGGCGGAACGCGCCGGAGTGTCCTGCTTTGCGCCTGACCCTGGCACTGCGATTGACTCCCACGACCACGACATGGGCACCTCCCACGGTGATCCCGTTGATGTGGCGCGCCGCGGCATTGAGGAAGCAAAACGCACCCAGCACGATGTGGTGATCGTGGATACTGCTGGTCGTCTGGGCATTGACGAGACACTGATGACGCAGGCTCGCAACATTCGCGATGCCGTTAACCCGGATGAAGTGCTCTTTGTTATTGACGCCATGATTGGCCAGGATGCCGTGGCTACCGCTGAAGCCTTCCGCGACGGCGTCGACTTCACCGGTGTCGTGCTCACCAAACTCGATGGTGATGCTCGCGGCGGTGCCGCACTATCCATCCGCGAAGTCACCGGCAAGCCCATCATGTACGCCTCCACCGGTGAAAAACAGGATGATTTCGATGTTTTCCACCCCGAGCGCATGGCCAGCCGCATCTTGGGCATGGGTGACATGCTCACCCTCATCGAGCAGGCCGAAGCCGTTATGGATGAGGAAAAAGCCCTGGAGGCAGCCAGCCGCTTGGGCAGCGGTGAGTTGACTCTTGAGGACTTCCTAGACCAGATGCTCATGATCCGCCGCATGGGGCCGTTGGGCAACATCCTGAAAATGCTTCCGGGTGGCAAGCAGATGTCCGAGATGGCCGACATGGTGGATGAGAAGCACCTCGACCGCATCCAAGCCATCATTCGTGGCATGACCCCCGAGGAGCGCATCAACCCGAAAATCTTGAACGCTTCGCGCCGCAAGCGCATTGCCAACGGTTCCGGCGTCACCGTGACTGACGTGAACCAGCTGGTGGAGCGCTTTTTTGAGGCGAAGAAGATGATGGGTGCCATGGCCGGGCAGATGGGCATGGGTGGCATGGGCAAACGCTCTGCCACCAAGAAAAAACCCAAGGGCCGTAAGGGTAAAAACGGCAAACGCAAAGGCGGCGGCCGTAGGGGACCTTCGCAACCAAGGATGCCCATGGGTGGTTTCCCTGGCATGGGTGGCGGAATGCCAGGAATGCCTGGTGGTGGCATGCCCGATATGGCCGAACTGCAGAAGCTGCAACAGCAGATGGGCGGCAAACTCCCCAAAGGCATGGAGAACATTGACTTCAGTCAGTTGGGTATCGAGCAGGATAAGAAAAAGTAGCCAGCTGGCCGATGTTTGTGGATGCGCCTGCCAGCCGGTATAGTTCTAAGGGTTGCCCACCCAAGTGGGGAACTTTTTCATGCTTCACCCTGCGTAACACCGCCCCCGACCACGGTCGACCGGTAGTCACACGCAGGCTCAATCCAAGGGCTGAACCGGCTGTTCGCACAATGCAAATGGTGACTGTACTGCCCAGTGACTACATGTAAGGAGCCATCATGGCTGTCAAAATTAAACTGCAGCGTATGGGTAAAATCCGTACCCCGCACTACCGTGTGGTTGTGGCTGATGCCCGCACCCGTCGTTCTGGCAAGGTCATTGAGAA
>ERZ773010.2028-NODE-2028-length-12213-cov-12.057411_pt1 | contig 12213 bp, 9 predicted proteins | sample MGYA00580842_ERZ773010 | MGnify/ENA primary metagenome ERZ773010 (study PRJEB29015, sample SAMEA2737982) | human oral metagenome | biome: human oral; feature: human-associated habitat; material: dental | place: China | collected 2107 ...
GAGTTTGTCGAGCTTCTTGGCGGAAACGTCGGTAATTTTGAGCTGTTTTTGGGTTTCGGGCGTCATCTTAAAAGGCAGCTGATTGAAAGTTTGCTGTATTTTATCCGAAAACAAAAAAGCCGTCTGAACGCAATGTTTCAGACGGCCTTCAAAGCTGAATACTTGAAACAAATTAATATTTGAAAACACGCCGGCTATCGAATCAACTTCAGCCATTGTTAGAAAACAGCTTTCAAAAAAGAAGAATGTTCAATCCATACTTTTATCAGGATTTTGGCCAGTAATGTTCCATACCAAATGATTATCCATTCACTCTAGAAATGCCAATCCAATTTTAGTTTGACTGTCCGCGGTTCACCATAGAAATTGTTTTGACCTCGCGTACGGTTGTAGTTGTTTTCAAAATACGTCCTGTCAGCCAGGTTAGTTCCTATCAGGCTGATTCTGCCGTGCTTGTGAAAGTCATATTGAACAAAGCCATCTATAAGTCCGTAGCCTCCTTGGCGAATATTGTAAAGGCTACTTGTGCGACTTTGCGCGGATATTCCGCCGCCCAAGGTCAATTTAGTTTGAGGCAAGCGGTAGCTTGTACCGAGGCGGAACATATGTACCGGCGTGAAGTTACTGAAGTTATACGGGTCGGCAGTCGTGTTTTTCTCCAACCGCTCCGCATTGACTTCTGCAGCATTTTTATACTTACTTTTGTTATATGTGTAGCCAACAAAAATACGCCAGTTTTCCGACAATTCGCCAGCCAATTCAAGTTCTGCGCCACTACTCTTAACCTTACCCACAGGTTTAGCGATGGTTTGGAATGAACCTCCGTTACGACCAGTATCAGGAACAAATCCGAAATCGACAACGGTACGATTTTTCTGCTGTAAGATAAACAAGGCAAGCGAAGCATTCAGACGGCCTTGCAAGAACGACCCTTTCCAACCTATTTCATAGTTAGTCCCGATGAGTGGTGGAAGAACGGATTTGCTGGTTACATCAACATTATCCTGTTGTTTAAAAATCTTAGTATAGCTGGCATACAAGCTTTGTTGCGGTGTCAGGTCGTAGGTAATGCCGGCATATGGCGTGAACCTATGACTTTGCATTTTTGAGGTGTAGTGTTCTTTGTCGATTTTGTTACTACTCTCAGTTTGGAATGCCGTAGCAGGCTGACCGTAGCGTACAGGCATTTCTTTGGCTTGTGTAGTTTCATAGCGCGTATAGTGCATACCACCCAAGAGATGCAGACGGTTGGTTGCATTAAAGCGGGTACTGAAAGTCAAAGAATGTGTTTTATTCGTGTTAAGGTATTTCGAATAATTGTATAACGCCGGAACATGATCATCTGCAACCTGAACAGTTTTCCACAGCGGTATTTTCAGATATTGGTTTGCCCATTTCAAATTTCCCTCTTCATCCCGCTCCTGTATTTTGTTTCCATTTGCATCCAATTCATAAACAGGATCTTGCACCATTACGCGCTCACCATTGTCGTTGACTGTCCAGACAGGCTTACCCTCAGCATCCAAACGGGGAGTATATTTGGTAACATGCGCGCCACTGCATTCCGGCACATAGATCTTGTTATTACCTTTTTCATTATAAATATGCCAATCTGGTTCGACAATGCCTTTTTCTAAAGGATTACGCTCCGGACCATCGGGATGAATGCCGCAACTGCCTGCACCTGCATAACCTTGAGGACGGACAAAATAACGGTTTTGATATATTTCCGTATAGGCAGAACGGATTTTTTCATTGTTATACGCATAGCCGACAAAGAAATCATGTTCACGCCCAAGCAGGCGGTAGTTACCTGTCAGATCCAGCTTAAAGCCCCATTGCACATCGTGTTTGGTATAGTGCAACGGCATGAAGTTGTAACGGCGGTTGTATGTGTGGCGAAGATTGTATGCTGAGTCGTATAGACGGTTGGGAAACAGGCCTTCTGCATTGTTAATAATGCCTTGCTTTGCAAGCTCCTTATCAACAAACTCTTTTTTATCTACTTCTACACCCGGATCCTGCCAGTCGTTGCACAGAAAATCCAAACCAATGTCCTGCATACATTGATCAAAACCTGCCCGACGTGCTGCCGCCCTTTGGGAGCGATATTGTTCAAAAGCAGATGCATCGAAACGATGGGCAACGTAATCTGCTTTTTTCTCTTCATATGTTTTAGTGACGCCATCACGATATTCTTTTAATTTTGCCAACGCCTTGTCTTTAGGTTCAAAAGGGATAACCTCTCCCTTCTCGGTTAAGAAACCCGTTGCCGCAGATGCTGAAATACCTGCCGCATGTTCGTTTTTTAAGAAAAATTGTCCGACTTTGGCATCTGAATCATTACGCGTATAAGAAATTTCGGCATTGAGTTGCCATCCATTGTCAAAGACATGTTTGAAACCGGAAAAAATATTGTACTTATCAGCCTTCAGGCGTGACCATGAGGTTTCACCCAAATAAGTATTACGTGGCAATTTCAAAGGATTGTTACAGGCCGGACTGGAGCTGAAGGCCGCAGTTTTTTGATCCTCACAAGGTAAAATCACGCCGGCAAAATCGGGAATGTCTTTATTTTTCTGATAAGTACCCCCCAAAGTCAGCATACTGTTATCACTCAAATCCGTATCGATCACGCCATAAACCATGTCTTTCTTGTTCCATACACCCTCTTTAAAAGAGCGGTGGTCCTCATGAACACCAACCAGCCTACCGCGTACCGTATGTTCATTATTCAAGCTTCCAGATACATCCAAAGCCAAACGCTTGCTGCCCCTATGGTCAGTGCTGATTTCACCTGTATGCTTAAACAGAGCTGTTGGCCGCTTACGGATTAAATTAATGGTTCCACCCGGTTCGGAATTAGACTGAGTAAGACCGGTCGCACCTCTGACAACCTCAATGTGATCATAAACAGCTAGGTCTGTACTTGGTGAGACATCGATTTTTGCCGTATAGCCCGAACGCCCAGACACATTAGTAGTAATTCCGTCTTCACCAATCTGATCAACATAGAAACCACGAGACAAAAAACGAGTTTGTAGGCCCGAATCGCGAACCACGTTGATTCCCGTAGTGTTTTTCATTGCATCTTCTAAAGAATATATTGCTTTATCATCTAGCTGCCGACGCGTCATTACGCTTACCGACTGTGGCGTATCCTTGCCTGAAATACGCAACCCGGTCGCCGTCGCCATCGTTCCGATTGTATAAGACTGACTGCGCTCGGTATTCCTTTGTGCCTGCCGTTTGCCACTGACCTTGACCGTATCCATATCTACATGTTCAACTTCTTGATGTCCCGTATCTGCAAAAACAGTTTGGCAAGGCAGCACCAATAACAAACAAATTGTTTTCATTTGAAAATCAGGTTTCACAACTATTTCCTTAATTAATAGAATCTACTTACTGGATAAAATTCTAATTTGTTGATTTTAAATGGTATATAAACCTATAAAAATTTAAAATATTATCGTAATGATAAACGATATCATTATATACTTATTACATTAATATATGAACTCTTATTATAGATTTTTCTTATGTCCTAATTTTCAAATAAAAAAGGCCGTCTGAACGCAATGTTTCAGACGGCCTTAATTTAGGTATAACGCGATTAAGCGTTAGCTCCCTGTTGTTCTTGGTAGATTGCTTCGAAGTTGATCGGAGCAAGCAGTACAGGTGGGAAGCCGGCGCGGGTTACGCTGTTGGAAATGGCTTCGCGTGCGTAAGGGAACAGGATGTTTGGACAAGCAACGCCCAGCAGCAGTTGTACGTCTTCTTCAGGAATGTTTTCCAGACGGAAGATGCCGCTTTGGGTAACTTCGTTCAAGAACATGGTGCGCTCTTCGTTCAGTTTGGCAGTCACGTTCACGGTAACGTCAACGCTGTAGAAGCCGTCTTCCAGTTTGGTGTTGCCGGTAGAAACGCGCATATCCACTTCAGGCTCGCCTTGTTCCAAGAAGATTTGTGGTGCGTGAGGCACTTCCAAAGACAAGTCTTTTACATACAGACGCTCAACGCTGAATACGGGTTGCAATTCTTCGCTCATTTTATTTTCCTAAGTTAAGGGTTAAGGATTCAGTAATTCGTCCAACTTGCCTTCCTGCTGCAAGCGGTACAAATCGGTAAAGCCACCGACATGGGTGTCGCCGATAAAAATCTGCGGCACGCTGCGCTGGCCGGAAAGCTGCTGCATTTCGGCAAAAACTTCCGGATTGCCGTCGATGCGGATTTCGTTGATTTCTTTCACACCCACCGCCTGCAACAGCCTTTTCGCCATGGTGCAGTACGGGCAATATGGACCGGTATAAACAGTAACGGTTTGCATGATTTCTTCCAAAATACCAATGTTCATGACTATATGGGCATAGATGCTATTTTACAAGTATTCCCGCCGTACGGTTGTAAAAAACATTCAGACGGCCTCTTGGCCATAAACATTTGTGCAGATGCGGAAAAACCATAATTAAAGTATGATAAGCGCTTTCGCAGAATGACTTTTGCCATTTGTTTTTTGGAGAAGAACACATCGCAAAAGTTTTTCTATTCAAAATCAGGTATCCCCATGCTTTCAGGAATTCCCATCCCCAAGGACGCCGTGCGTCCGTCCGAAACCGTCCTCGTCAACATTACGCCGCAAGAAACGCGTGTGGCCGTTTTGGAAGAGAATAATATCTGCGAGCTGCACATCGAGCGCAACAGCGGCCACAGCTTGGTCGGCAATATTTATTTGGGCGTTGTCAAACGCGTCCTTCCCGGCATGCAAAGCGCATTCATCGATATCGGCTTGGAACGCGCCGCGTTTTTGCATATCGTCGATGTCCTCGAACAACGCCGCAATCCGGACGAAACCCAACGCATCGAACACATGCTCTTTGAAGGCCAGTCTGTCTTGGTTCAGGTCATCAAAGACCCCATCAACACCAAAGGCGCGCGCCTGTCCACCCAAATCTCACTGGCCGGCCGTTTCCTCGTCCATCTTCCGCAAGAAGACCACATCGGCATTTCCCAACGCATTGAAGACGATGCGGAACGCAGCAGTTTGAGGGAGCGCCTCAACAACCTGCTGCCCGAAAACGCCTGCCACGGCTACATCATCCGCACCAACGCTGAAAACGCTTCCGATGACCAACTGCAATCAGACATCAACTATCTGACCAAAGTGTGGGAACACATTCAAAAACAGGCAAAAATTCAGCCGCCCGAAACCCTCCTCTATCAAGATTTGCCTTTGAGCCTGCGCGTATTGCGCGATATGTTCAGCCTCGATACGCACAAAATCCTGGTCGACTCGACAGAAAACCACCGCCGCATGACCCAGTTTGCCGAACAATACGTTCAAGGTGCATTGGGCAGGATCGAATTGTTTAAAGGCGAACGCCCCCTATTTGAAACCCACAACATCGAGCAGGAAATCGCCCGCGCCCTGCAACCGCGCGTCAACCTCAACTTCGGCAGCTACCTCATCATAGAGTCCACCGAAGCCATGACTACCATCGATGTCAACACCGGCGGCTTTGTCGGCGCGCGCAATTTTGATGAAACCATCTTCCGCACCAACCTCGAAGCCTGCCACACCATTGCCCGCGAACTTCGCCTGCGCAATCTCGGCGGCATCATCATCATCGACTTCATCGATATGGCGCAGGAAGTCCACCGCGAAGCCGTCCTGCAAGAGCTTGCCAAAGCCCTCAGTTTCGACCGCACCCGCGTCACCCTCAACGGCTTTACCAGCCTGGGCCTTGTTGAACTGACCCGCAAACGCTCGCGTGAAAACTTAAGCCAAATCCTCTGCGAACCCTGCCCTTCCTGCCAAGGCCGGGGCCGTCTGAAAACGCCGCAAACTGTGTGCTACGAAATCCAACGCGAAATCGTCCGTGAAGCGCGCCGCTATGATGTCCAAGCCTTCCGCATTTTGGCCGCTCCGAATGTCATCGACTTGTTCCTAGACGAAGAATCGCAATCGCTGGCAATGTTGATAGACTTTATCGGCAAACCGATTTCGCTGGCAGTCGAAACCGCCTACACGCAGGAACAATACGATATTGTGTTGCTGTAAAGACAAAAGGTCGTCTGAAAACAGAATCGGGTTTTCAGACGACCTTTTGGCAAGATTGGCAAACCATTCAAGTGCAGTATTCCTTTAGAAAAAAATATCCAACATACCAAGCATAACCGACGCCCAAGAAACCCGATAAAGTACGGAAAAAACAACAAAAAGGTCGTCTGAAAACCAGCTACCCCTTTCAGACGACCTCCCGCTAAACCCTTCCTAATTTTCCCCTGCTATCCTCCCATTAATTAAGGAGAACACCATGCGCGTATTGCTTGCAGAAGACGACAACATGATTGCACAAGCCGTAGCCGCCAACCTCAAAGACAGCGGCTATGCCGTCGATTGGGTCAAAAACGGCAGCCAAGTTTCTACCGCCCTTCAGGCGCAGAACTATGATTTGCTGCTGCTCGACCTCGGACTGCCCGGCAAAGACGGGTTGGATGTTCTCACCCAAATCCGACACGAAGGCAGCAAAACCCCCGTCCTCATCGTAACCGCCCGCGACGACCTCCACAGCCGCCTCAACGGACTGGACGGCGGCGCCGACGACTACATCGTCAAACCCTTCGACATGGCGGAGCTGCAAGCCCGTATGCGCGCCGTCCTGCGCCGCCACAGTGGCCACAGCCAAACCCTGCTGACCAACGGCGCGCTCACCCTCAACCCCGCCACCTACCAAGTCGAAGTCAAAGGACAAGACAAACTCGTCCTCCTGAGCAACAAAGAATTTGCCGTCCTCCAAGCCCTGATGATGCGTCCCGGCATCATCCTCTCCCGCAGCGACCTTGAAGACAAAATCTACGGCTGGGGCGAAGAAGTCGAGAGCAACGCCGTTGATTTCCTCATCCACGCCATACGCAAAAAGCTCGGCAAAGAACACATCCAAAACGTACGCGGCGTAGGCTGGCTGGTCGCCAAAGAGGTCGTCTGAAACCCCAATCCGCGCATCCATACCCGCCCATGCCATAATCAATATAGTGGATTAACTTTAAATCAGGACAAGGCGACGAAGCCGCAGACAGTACAGATAGTACGGAACCGATTCACTTGGTGCTTCAGCACCTTAGAGAATCGTTCTCTTTGAGCTAAGGCGAGGCAACGCCGTACTGGTTTAAAGTTAATCAACTATAGCAAAACCTAAAACAGCCCCACCAAACACACTATGCATCACTTTATCCAGACCCTCAAACAATCCCTGCAAGTCCGTATCAGCATCGCCCTGATACTGATGTTCCTGCCTTTGTCCATCATCGCAGGCGCATTCTCCTATTACCAAACCTACCATGAAGCCGAAGAGCTTCAGGACGACCTGTTGCGCCAAACCGCCGCCTACATCAACCCCAAAACCACCGACTACACACAAATAGGCAGCGAAAACCACATCCTTATCCAAACCTTCGGACAAGAAGACACCGTCCCTTTGTCCGACACACTCGGCGAAGGATTCCACACCATCAAAGGCAGCGTTGATGACGACGACGACGATGACGACGACGAATACCGCGCCTACATCCGCCAAACCCCGCAAGGCAAAATCGCCGTACTCCAAGAAACCGAATACCGCGACGACCTCGCAGCCACCGCCGCCTACCAAAGCGTCCTCCCGCTGCTCATCGCCCTGCCCCTCATGATCCTGCTGACCGTATGGATCACCTACCGCGCCATGCGCCCCGTCAAAACCCTTTCCGCCTCACTCGGCAAACGCCGTTCAGACGACCTCTCGCCGCTGGACGGAGAAGGCGTGCCCAGCGAAATACAAGGCTTCGTTACCGCCATCAACCAACTGCTGCAACGCACAGGCGAAAACATCCGCCGCCAGCAACGCTTCATCGCCGATGCCGCCCACGAACTGCGCAGCCCACTGACCGCCCTCTCCCTTCAGGCAGAACGGCTCACCAAGCTGCCCCAATCGGACGAAGCCCGCGAACAGACCGGACTCATCCTCCAAAGCATACAGCGCAACCGCCACCTGCTCGAGCAGCTCCTGACCCACGCCCGCGCCCAAGGCTCCGAAACCCAACGCAACCTGACCGACATCAGCCTGCAAGCCCAGTTCCGCCGTGTGTTGCAAGAACTCATGCCCCTCGCCCTCAACAAACAGCAAGACATCGGCGTCGCCGTTGAAAACGACCTCCGCATCCGTGCCGACGACACCGAAATCTACACCCTCATCAAAACCTTCACCGACAACGCCATCCGCTACACCCCCGCAGGCGGCCGCATTGACATAGGTTTCAGCGAGACCCCGACCACCCTCACCATCTGGGTGGAAGACGACGGCCCCGGTATCCCCGCCGCCGAACGCAGCCGCGTAACCGACGCCTTCTACCGCATACTCGGCACGGAACAGCAAGGCACCGGACTCGGACTCTCCATCGCCGATGCCATCGCCAAACGCTACGGCGGCAAACTCATCCTCGCCGACAGCCGCAACTTCGCCCACGGCCTGCTGATACAGGCGGAACTCAACAAGCAACTGCTGCAAGCAGACTAAACAAAACAAAAAGGTCGTCTGAAATCCGTTTTCAGACGACCTTCTTTATTTTCCAAGCCGAATCAAGGCATCAACATACCGCCGTTGACGTGCAGCGTTTGACCGGTAATGTATTTTGCTTGGTCGGAAGCGAGGAACAATACCGCATCGGCAATGTCCTGCGCTTCGCCGAATTTGCCCAGCGAAGTTTGCGCTTCGAAGGTTTTGCGGGTTTCTTCAGGCAGCGCGCGGGTCATGTCGGTGTCGATAAAGCCGGGAGCGACGCAGTTGACGGTAATGCCGCGGCTGCCGACTTCGCGCGCCATGGATTTGGAGAAACCGATCAAGCCTGCTTTTGCCGCGGCATAGTTGGTCTGACCGGCATTACCCATCACGCCGACGACGGATGTGATGTTGATGATGCGGCCGGCACGTTGCTTCATCATGCCGCGCAAGACGGCTTTGGAGGCGCGGAACACGGATTTGAGGTTGACCTGCATGATGTCGTCCCACTCTTCTTCTTTCATACGCATCAGGAGGTTGTCGCGGGTGATGCCGGCGTTGTTGACCAGAATATCCAGCTTGCCGAACTCTTTTTCGATGTCTGCGATCAGGTTTTCGATGGTTTCGGGTTCGGCGGAATTCAATGCACGGCCTTCGCCGCCCCATTGCACCAGACGCTCGCTAATCGCTGCTGCGCCGCTTTCGCTGGTCGCCGTACCGATGACTTTGGCTCCTGCTGCCGCCAGCGTGTCGGCAATCGCCGCGCCGATACCGCGCGATGCGCCTGTTACCAATGCGACTTTGCCGCTTAAATCTTGTGTACTCATGTTTACTTCCTTGTTTCGAGAATAGAGTCTGTTTATTTCAGACGACCTTATAGCATAAATAGTGTGATGAATCTAATTTTTGAGGCCGTCTGAAACAAAATAAGAAGCCTCCGTATTGTCATTCCCGCGTAGGCGGGAATCCCGATCTTAATCTTTCAGAGATGTTTAGAGATTACCGTAATCTCAAATCTCTGGATTCCCGCCTGCGCGGGAATGACGGTACGGGCATTGCCTATTTTATCTGCTATATCGGCAAATTTCAGACGACCTTTCCGTTTATTCGGGCAGGGTGATTTTTTGATGGGGCGGTATGTCCAGAATATAGCGCAACCAGTTGCCGAAGCTGTATTTTTGGTAGATTTCAGGCGGCAGCTCGCGATAGGGTTTGGCGACAAATTCTGCCAAACCGTCCAAACTTTTACCGTCCCAAACGAAGATGTTGTCGGGGTGGTAGAAATCGTATTTTTTGATTTCGGCGTTGGTGGTAATCAGTTTTTTGCGGTAGCCGAGGGCTTCGAAGGGGCGGAACGAGAGGCCGTTGTGAACGGGCGTTTTGAAATCTATCAGGATTTTTGCCTGTTTGGCGGCTTCGAGGTTGTCTGCGAAACTTCTGACGCCGATGAAGATTTTGATGTTTTCCGTAGGATAAAAACGGCGGAGGGTATCGACGTCGGTATTCAGACAGCCGATATTGAAGTCGAGCTTCCAGCCCAGCGTTTCGGCCGCTTTGCCGAACGCGGAAATAATCGGGGCGCGGTCGGGCATATGCCAGCCGATGAAATAGAAATCGTTGGGCGGGTTTTCGGGCAGGTTGACGTCGTGATCGAAATAGAAGTTGGTGGTCGGCAGGAAAGGATGTTTCGGATTTCGCATATCGGCGGGATCAAAAACGTAAATACGGTCGAACCGGTCGGCGCAATCCCAAATGGCGGGGAAACGGTCGATGCCGTCCCATTGGTAGTTGACCATATTGCCATGACGGGTATGGCGTTTAATCATATCCAGAAACTCAGGCGAGTAGATGTCGCCGCGGATAAACAGGGCGTAATCCGCCTTGCCGTACGCTGCCAGTTTGTTTTCGACGTCTCGGATTAATTGAGCGGATTTAAAGTCTTTTTTGGCATTCTTGTCCCGCAGCACCAGTTGCCTGAATTTGATTTTCAGACGGCAGGAAAGGGAGGGATAGCGGAAATTCAGGTTGTCCATGACGACGCTGACGACGTTGAAGCCGTGATGATTCAGAGCAGCTTCAATAACACGGTAGATTTGGTTGTCGGCGGGCATGCCCAGAATAATCGTTTTTTGTTCGGTCGGCATGGTATCTGTTTATGCTTCGTCTGATATGTCGAGGATTCGGCGGACCCAGTTGCCGAAGGCGTATTTGGCTTTTATTTCTTCAGGAAGCGGATGGTAAGGCCGTCTGAAAAAGTCTTGCAGGCCTTCGGGGTTTTCTCCGTCCCAAATAAAGATGTTGTCGGGATGGTAGAAGTCGCATTCCGCTACGGCCTGATTGGTGGTAATCAGTTTTTTGTCGAAACACAGGGCGTCGAATACGCGGAAAGACAGGCCGTAATTTTCAAATTGGACAAAATCGACGACTGCCAGGCAGTTTTTGACCTTTTGCAGGTTTTGCTCGAAGCTCAGGATGCTTTGTCTGTCTAAATAGGTAATGCCGTCGTTGCCGAAAATTTTGCTTGCGCGGTCGTCTTTGCAGTAGATGTGGAAATCCAAAGGCAGCCCCAGTCTGCGTGCTTCATCGAGAAAAACGGAGGTTTGATGTTCTCTGCCTGCTTCGTAGCCGCCTAAAAAATAAAGGCCTTCCGTTTTTCCGTTCCCGTCAATCGGAAAATCGAAATAGAAATTGGTGGTCGCTTTGAAACGGTGTTGGGGGTATTTCTCCACATCGTTTTTATTGAACACCCAGCAGCGGTCAAAATAGGGCAGGTATTCGATGATGTCGGGGAAACGGTCGATACCGTCCCATTGGTAGTTGACGCATACTTTGCTGTGTTCGCGGATGGCGGAAATGATTTCTTTGGGATAAATATTGGCGCGAATGCAAAGGGCGTAGTCTGCTTTGCCGCTTTCCAAGGAAGCCAGTTTTTCGGCTATCTGCTTGCGGTAGCGGGAATATTTCAGTTTTTTCTTATAATCGCCGTCTTTTTTAATGTGTTTATGATACAAACCGAGAATACGGCAGCCTATGTGCGGATAGTATGAGTCCCTGTCGTCGTAACAGAGATTGATGACATTGAAGCCGTGGAAGCGCAGGTTTTTCTCTATGCACTTGTCCAACCCGTACATATAGGGGACGGCCAGTATGATGGTTTTACTCATATCGAAATACTAAATGCGGAAAATTCATAGTCGGGTGAACGGGTTATGTCGAAATATTATTTTGGGGGCATGTAGTTAAATGCGTGCCGCAGGTTTGGGCAGGGAATTTTATAAATTCCGGCGTCAAAACGGGATAAAGCATTTAACTACATGATGCTTTTTGATAATAATCGGCCTCACTCGCCCAATACCGCAATATCCGCTACCGCGTTCATCTGCTCTGCCAAACGGTTCAGCAGGTTCAGGCGGTTTTGCTTCACTGCGGGGTCTTCAGCCATCACCATCACGCCGTCGAAGAAGGCATCGACTTGCGGTTTGACGGAAGCCAGTTCTGATAAGGCCGTCTGAAAATTGCCTTCGGCAACAGCGGCGGCAATTTTCGGCTGCAAACTTTGCGCAGCGGCGTACAGGGCTTTTTCTTCGTCCTGTTGCAGCAGGCTTTCATCGACTTCGCCCAATGCGGCATCGGCTTTTTTCAGCAGGTTTTGCACGCGTTTGTTGGCGGCGGCGAGCGC
>ERZ773010.2030-NODE-2030-length-12212-cov-3.359217_pt1 | contig 12212 bp, 10 predicted proteins | sample MGYA00580842_ERZ773010 | MGnify/ENA primary metagenome ERZ773010 (study PRJEB29015, sample SAMEA2737982) | human oral metagenome | biome: human oral; feature: human-associated habitat; material: dental | place: China | collected 2107 ...
CCTCGGAAACATCTCCGAGTCTCCCATACGAGAGCTGATGGATCTCCCCGAGCAAATCACCTTTGGGAAGGCGAAGAAACAAGGTCTCACCGAGCAGTGTAAGGACTGCGAATTTCTCTTTGCATGCTGGGGAGAGTGCCCCAAGAACCGCTTCGCACATAGCCATACAGGTGAGCCAGGGCATAACTATCTCTGTCGGGGCTACTACCAGTTCTGGTCGCACGTCGCTCCCTATATGGACTACATGAAGGCTTGTCTGATGCAAGGCCTCCCTCCTGCTCAGGTCATGCATTGGGTTGCCAGCCAAGGCTAAGCTCCCCCTCCCTGCCCTCCGTCGGTTACTCTCTCCGCCCGCTGCCCCACGCTTAGCGTAGCAAGGCCTATCCCCTGCTCCTCGTGTCCTCTGAATAGGTGCATTTAGCACCTCCACAGAGGGTACGAGGAGTCTTATTTTAGGGCATTGGGAGAAGGGCTTCGAGGTTATGGGAATACCTCTCGGAGGCTATTAGTATACCTTTTTACACATTTCGAGGACACTTCACGGGAGGATATAAACAAGCCTTTCCCAAGAGGAAAAGAGCTCCTTTCCCAGAGAGGCAAGGAAGCCATCCCGAAGGATATTCGGGCAACAGCATCAAACCTCCAAGGCAATCAATTCGTAAGAAAATGGTGCATTCGCAAATATTCATTACCTTTACAGCGAAGAAGACACAAGGGAGTAGCACACATACTCCCTACAGACACGCCTCCTGAAGCAATGATACAGACTGATCTCCTCCAATCATTGATCTTACTCATATTGGGCAAGTTCTACCCCCTACTCGACTCCAATAGTGTAGAGGCAGGAGAGGCTCAGCAAGCGACTCAGCAGTTGGCTCACATCCCCTCCTCGGCTTCCCGTGCAGCCTACTCCTATTTGTAAATTCGCAATAAACACCACATAGCAATGAAACAGTTTCCCTTTTACCTGCTACTTGCCTCAATGCTCCTAGCTCTACCTCTGAAGGCTCAGGAGAATAAGGGGGCTCGCCTCGTCCCTCTGATTAACTTTGAGGTCATAGACACAGCTCAGCTCAAGGCCACCTACAAGTACGACTTCGTAGACTCGGCTAAGACCTACACCAATATGATGGTGCTCCTCGTCGGCCCCAAGGTACAGACCTTCCAGGGTGAAGCCGATTACTACATAGATTCCCTAGGAGTCACCCTAGAGGGGAAGGCTTATCCTACGCCCTACCTTACTTCTAAGATGAACCAATGCCCACCCAAGAGATCGACGACTGAGTGGAAGGTCTACACTGGCTATCCCAGCGGTATGGTCTCCATCACCGACCGAGTACTAGCTACACGCTATCTCTCTGAGGAACGTATAGACACCCCCGAGTGGAAGATCCAAAAGGGCTACACGAAGACCATCATGGGCTACACCTGCTACGAGGCCGAGACCGACCTCTATGGCCGCCACTGGATCGTATGGTATGCCCCTCAGCTCCAGTGCTCTGCAGGTCCATGGGTTCTAAGGGGACTCCCTGGGCTGATCGTAGAGGCTTATGACAGCGAGCAGATCCATCGGTTCACCATAGAGAGCGTCACATCGCTCAAGGCACCTATCCCATACGTCGTCAGCAACTACTTCATGCTCCCCCGCGATCGTGTCGTCAAGGACTATATGAGGTATGCGGAGGATCTCGATGAGAGCCTGATCCAGTCGGGTATGGTCACCCCCGAGGAGATCGCCTTATCAGAGAAGAAGAAAAACCGCCGACGTATCCCCTTCGCCCCCCTCAGACGTATCACTATGGAGGAAGCAAGACGATAGAGAGTCGTTCCCATCGAGAGGCTTAGGCACCACTGCCTAGGCCTCTCTTTTTGTATCCGCCCCGCTCCATACCTACCTTCGCTGTCCACACGAGGAGTAGCCAAGAAAGCCGAGCATACAAACAAGATCTAGCTACCCGTTGTTAAAAAGACAGTGAGCCCCCCTATTCTAGACTTGGGGCTCTACCGATCCCGATCCGCATGATACTTATCGACTAGATCCATATATACCAGACAATGAACCGACGAGCAACCTTTATCCTCGCCCTCTGCTTGCTCGTAGCTGTAGGGGGCTTCGCCTGCATGACGAACGCCAAGGAAACGAAGAAGACTATCAGTATGACTAAGACAAAAGAAATCTACCTAGCGGGAGGATGCTTCTGGGGCACAGAGCATTTCTTCAAGCAAGTACGTGGCGTCATCGCCACCGAGGTAGGCTATGCAAATGGCCACACGGAGTACCCCACCTACGAGGAGGTCTGCCAGCACAATACGGGCTTCGCAGAGGCTGTACATATCACCTACGCTCCCGAGCAGATTAGCCTAGATCAGCTCCTTGACCTCTACTTCCTCACCATCGATCCCACCACGCTCAATCGCCAGGGAGGTGACATCGGGGAGCAGTACCGCACCGGCATCTACTACTCCGATAGCCTCGATCTGCCTACGATACAGGCTGCACTCACGAAGCTACAGAAGCAACACTCAGCTCCCCTCATGATCGAGATGAAGCCACTGAGCAACTTCTACAGCGCAGAGGAGTATCACCAAGATTACTTAGACAAGAACCCTTCGGGCTACTGTCACATACGTCCCGAGCTCTTTGCCCTTGCTCGAGAAGCTAATCCCTACACCAAGCCCTCCGACGCTGAACTCAAAGAGCGACTAACACCTATCCAGTATGCTGTCACCCAGAAGAATGGCACAGAGCACCCATTTGACAATGATTACTGGGACGAACATCGCGAGGGAATCTATGTGGACATCACCACAGGTGAGCCCCTATTCACCTCGCTAGATAAGTTTGACTCTGGCTGTGGGTGGCCGAGCTTCTCTCGCCCTATCGATACCACACGTATCGACGAACGTGCCGACCACTCCCTCGGCATGCGACGCATCGAGGTGCGAAGCAAGGCGGGCAACGCTCACCTCGGTCACGTCTTCGACGATGGCCCTAGGGAGCTAGGAGGCCTGCGCTACTGCATCAATAGTGCCGCCCTGCGCTTCATCCCCAAGGAGCAAATGATACAAGCGGGCTACGGGAAGTATCTCTACCTACTAGACAAGAAGAAAAAGTAACCCCACCTCTCATCGCCCAGCATACTCAGGGAACGTATCTCGGGGTAGGAGCATGCCTCAGCATGGCCTACCCCGAGATACGTTTGTACGCATAGCGATACACCCGAGTACTCAGGCCTAGTATCCCCATACCTCTCGCCGAAGTAGGAGCTCTGGGGCTTAATCTCCTCCCCAAGTCTACTCACTCACAGCGGATACAGATGAGCCGAGGCATCCGAATAGCCTTCGTCATCGAGGATCCTTCGTAGTCCCCAAAGCAATCATATCAGGAGCCACCTAATCACCTATGTAAGGTGACGAGGACGCTCTTACCGAGAGCGCCACTGCGCTCCTATAAGGACCGTCTCCATCACCTATGTAAGGTGATGAAGGTACCCCTACCGGGCGTATGTCTGTTCGCTCGGTGAGGGTACCCTCGTCCGCTGGGGCTCTCGGGTACGTCGTGCCTTAGGCAGAGAGAGGGACGTCTCCCCTCTTCATCCCATCTTTATTTCACTGATTAGAAGGAGAAAGGTCATGGGCGCATTGACAAAAGAAGTCACAAAGTCCTCCCCGCAGGGAGTAAGCTCACCGAGGACGTCACTCAGTGAAGGCTGATGGTTCGCAGAAAGTCCTCGGATTTTGATGCGGATGCCCTGTGCCTGCATCTCTTTGCACTTGGTTGAAGAGCATTTTTTCTACCTTTGCTTTGCGGAAAAGGGGTGGACACAAGCCCTACAAGCTAAACAGGGGACTCCATCCAGGCTTTCTCCCTCTAAATAGCCGAAAGAAGCGCTTCCTCCTCTGACCAAGCAAGACTCAAAGACCACAGAGGGAAGTCTCCCTCCTTCCACGACTACAACACCTCCTGCTTATGCACAAGCTAACTAACTCTCCTTGGCTTTATCCTCTGGCCATCGTTACCCTAGGGATTGTGGTGTATCTCTTTCCCTATCTCCCACCATTTAGCTCACAGAGGGATTGCCGCCCCACACAGCTGACAAGCCTCCTCATCGGGCTAGCTGTACTCTTCACTGTGGTACGTCCTGGGTGGAAAAGCTGGCACATGCTCGTCGCCACTCTAGCCTCAACTCTGGTGGCAGTAGCCCTAAACCTTTCGTTCTTCGGCTAATAGTCTTAAGCTGTTACTAGATACAGTGGGGATGCCTACCTATTGGGTAGGTATCCCCACTTATCTTTTGACTGGTCAGTCTTGCTATTGGTGGCGGTTAGAATTGCCTCGCCCCCATGAGAGGCGAGGATCAAGTCCATCCCTAAGGCCCCCATGCGCCCCTGCTCGGCTACGATGGCAGGACGCTCTTGTAGCGGCTACGCTTCTTGCTCTTTCATATCAATCTCTCAATTACAGCCTTTGGATCGCCTAGCCAGCGCACCTAAAAAGGCGCTGGCTTTCTCTTTATCCCTACCGTTGCACTTACGGGTGGAATGGGCGACAGCACCGCCCGCTCCTAGTAAAAATCCCTATCTTTGCATCTAAAGTATCTAGCGATAATAGAGATAAGAAACATGCTCGCAGAAGACGAAGAACTAGACGAAACGACCCCACTCCAAGAGCCCCCTACCAGTCCCGATCCCGCCGACGAAGAGAGCGAGCAGGAGCAGGAGCCTATCTACCAGCCATCCGAAGGACTACCCTATCGTCCTGAGATGGGGAATCTATCACGTATGTACCGTACGTGGTTCCTAGACTATGCCTCCTACGTCATCCTAGAGCGTGCCGTACCTCATATCGATGATGGACTGAAGCCCGTACAGCGACGTATCCTCTACAATATGAAGAAGGTCGATACGGGCAAGCTCATCAAGGTAGCCAACATCGTGGGGGAGACCATGAAATACCATCCCCACGGGGACGCCTCTATCAACGACGCCCTCGTCCAGCTGGGACAGAAGGGATACCTCATCGACACTCAGGGCAACTGGGGGAACATCCTCACCGGAGATGCTGCGGCTGCAGGCCGATATATCGAGGCTAAGCTCTCCATCTTTGCCCTCGAAGCCGTCTTCAGTGACCGAGTAACCCCATGGAAGAAGACCTATGATGGGACTACGGATGAGCCCGTAGCCCTTCCCGTCAAGTTCCCCCTCCTCCTAGCCCAGGGAGCTGAGGGCATCGCCGTAGGGCTCTCCTCCAAGATCCTCTCGCACAACTTCGTCGAGCTCGCCCAGGCAGCCTGCGCCTACCTCAGAGGGGAGAGCTTCACCCTCTACCCCGACTTCCCCACCGGAGGGATGATCGATGTCTCCCGCTACAATGACGGGGAGCGTGGTGGGAGCCTCCGCTCTCGTGCCCGTATCGAGAAGCTAGATCCTAAGACCCTCAGTATCTCCGAGCTCCCCGCAGGTAAGACCACTACCACCCTCATAGAGTCCATACTCAAGGCCGTGGAGAAGGGCAAGATCCGCATCCGGCGTGTCGATGATATGACGGCTGCCACTACGGACATCCGCCTAACCCTCGCTCCCGGTGTCTCCTCGGACAAGGCCATAGATGCCCTCTATGCCTTCACCGACTGCGAGGTCAGCATCTCCCCCAACTGCTGTGTGATCTATGAGGAGAAGCCTCTCTTCACCTCCGTAAGCGAACTCCTTCGCTATAGCGTCGAGAGGACAAAGTACCTCTTCACAGAGGAGCTGAAGATTATGCTTCAGGAGAAGGAGGAGGCTTACCTAGCTGCCTCCCTAGAGCGTATCTTCATCGAGGAACGTATCTATAAGGACAAGGAGTTCGAAGAAGCCCAGAGCGAGGCCGCTGCACTTGCTCATGTAGCGGAGCGACTCGTCCCCTTCCACGACCGCCTACTGCGTGCCGTGACCGAGGACGACCTCAAGCGTCTACTCGAGATCCGCATGGCTCGCATCCTGCGCTTCAACCTCCCCAAGCACGAAGCCTACCTACTACAGCTAGAGGAGGAGCTCAAGCAGCTCCACCACGACCTAGAGCATATCGTAGAGTACACCATACGCTGGTACGAACACTTGATCAACCGCTATGGGGAAGCCTACCCCCGCCGTACCAAGATCACCAGCTTCGGCACAATCGAGGCCACCAAGGTGGCAGAGCTAGACACAAAGCTCTACATCAACCGCGAAGAGGGCTTCATTGGTACCGCTCTACGTGACGCAGAGTTCGTATGTAACTGCTCGTCCCTTGACGAGATCATTGTCTTCCTCCGCTCGGGAAAGTATTTTGTATGCAAGGTCGAGGACAAGCGCTTCTACGGGCAGGAAGAGGTGATCCATATCGCCCGCTACCAGAGGGGCGATGAGCGTACCATCTACAACGTGATGTACCGAGACGGCAAGGCGGGAGCCGTCTATGCCAAGCGCTTCAATGTCCTCTCTGTCATCCGTGATCGTGTCTACGACCTCACCCGAGGCAAAGACCGCTCACGTATCCTCTACTTCTCGGCCAACACCAACGGCGAGGCTGAGAAGGTCTCCATCAAGCTCAAGATACGGAATGCCCGACAGCGCCTCTTCCAGTTCGAGAAGGACTTCTCTGATCTCCCGATCAAGACACGCAGTAGTGTAGGTCTGCTCGTGACTAAGGCAGAGGTACACAGTATCACGCTCCTCTCCAAGGGCTTCTCTACGCTAGGCGGACGAGATGTATGGTTTGACCGAGACGTCATGCGCCTCAACTACAATGGGCAGGGGACGTACCTCGGCTCCTTCCACGCTCGGGATAGGGTCTTGATCATCCTCACCAGCGGCGAGTGCTACACGACGGACTTCAGCGACAGTATACACATCGAGGAGAACCTCCTGCGGATCGAGAAGCACCAGCCACAGAAGCTGTGGACAGCCGTCTACTACCACGCCAAGAGCCAGCGCGAGTATATCAAGCGCTTCATGATCGAGGCAGAGCAGCGACGGGAGCAGATCCTCGGGGATAATCCCGACAACAAGCTACTGATCCTGACCGACACCTACTACCCACGCCTCAGCCTAGGACACAAGGACAAGAAGGGAGAGCTCCAGCTCACAGAGCTCGACGTGGAGACCTTCATTCAGGTCAAGGGCATACGGGCACAGGGCAACCAGCTAGCCAAGTATCCGCTAGACCTCATCGAGGAGCTTCCTCCCCTAAAGGAAGGCCCTACCTTCGAGGAAGAAGAGCCCGAAGGTCAGCCTCAGGAGGAAGAGGAAGACCTCTTCCCCTCCTCGGACTTCGAGACAGCCACTAATGACACTTCCCCAAGATGAGCAGACTCTACACCCTACTCGTCCTCCTCATCCTAGCCCCAGCGAGGCTGTGGGCAGTAGAGGCATCCACTGACGCTGACAGCGTGTCCAGGGGTACAATGCGCAAGGTGCCCTTGCTGACCATAGCGCCTCCGCACGAGCGTTACTACAACGTCACGATGAGGACTCGTGCTCTCGGCATCGGTGGAATACTCCTAGGTGAGGAATACCTCTCTCCGCTCAACTATGGGGGTACCTACCTCTCCTTCGTATCGCAGTCCATCCATCTCGGCTACAAGCAGGCAGAGGAAGAGATCCGAACCCCTGGCGCATTCTTCCCCTTCCGTCCACGGACGACCGACCACGACTGGCTCCACCACTCCCTCTTCACCCTTGGCTATGGGAATAGCACCAATCCCGCTGGCAACGCAAGTATCTACAGCCTGGATCTCTCCTACAGCCGTAGCCTACTACGCAGGCTAGGCAGTGGCCGGGTCGGTAGCCTCGCCCTAGGAGCGGGGCTCGGAGGGTATGTCTCAGGACTGTACAGCACCCGCAACGGGAACAACCCCGGTACCGTCCATGCTTCCCTAGGGCTCGACCTAGCTCTCCTCTACAGTTACCGCTTCGGGAGCGAACACTTCCCCATCCTCGTCAAGGCATTTGCCGGACTACAGCTCGCTGGTGTAGCCTTTGCCCAAGAGTTTGGCGAGAGCTACTACGAGCTCTACTACTACACGAAGCCAAAGAATAGACTGACCTTCGTCCATCCCTTCAACAACCTCACGGCGCAGCTCTATGCCAGCATCGAACTGCCCCTCCTCGACTACGGCATCATCTCTCTAGGCTACCGACTCGGGGCAGAGAATAGGCATCTGAAGCGCCTACACTCCTACCAGACCACCCAGAGCCTCGTCATAGGCTTCACCACCACCCATCTCCCCCTAGGTGGACGACGTGTCACCAAGGCCACTCACCCCTCACTCCCGCTCTAAGTATGCTCCGCAAGATACTCTACAGCCTCGCCCTCCTGGGGCTGAGCCTCACGGCTTGCTCGACGAAGGAGGAGTTCACTAGTGACCCCTACAAGAACTATGACCAGCTCTGGCAGATCCTAGATAGGAACTACTGCTACTTCGACATCAAGCTCCCTCAGGGTGTCTCCTGGCGTGACCTCTACCACAAGCACGCTGCAGAGCTACGCCCGGGGATGACGACCGACTCCCTCTTCCTCGTGATGACCAAGCTCCTCTCTGAGCTACGGGACGGACACGTCAATCTCTCCACAAGCTTCGACTACGGCCGCTACTGGAAGTGGAAGACTGACTACCCTAAGACCTTCGACACGGAGCTCACTGAGGACTACCTAGGCGACAGCTACCGTATAGCAGGGGCCCTGCAGTACACGACCCTATTGTATAATGGGCATGCCCCGGACAGCATCGGATATATCCGCTTAGCAAGCTTCAGCTCGGGACTATCAAGTGCCAATATCAATGCCGCCCTCTCACGCCTAGTCAAGTGTCGGGCGCTCATCATAGACATCAGGAATAACGGTGGTGGCCAAGTCACCCACTCCGATATGCTCGCCCGTCACTTCATCACAGAGCGCAAGCTCATCGGCTTCATCTCCCACAAGACGGGGCCTGGACACCGGGACTTCTCCCAGCGTCAGCCCCTCTACCTAGAGCCTCTCTCTAGGGGAATCAAGTGGCAGCGTCCCGTCGTCTTACTCGTAGACCGAGGAGTCTACAGTGCAGCCAATGACTTCACGCTAAGGATGAAGGGACTACGCTTCGTCACCGTGATGGGGACGCAGACGGGCGGAGGGGCAGGCCTGCCGATGTCCTCAGAGCTCCCCAACGGGTGGGGGGTACGCTTCTCCTCGAGTAGGACGTATGATGCCTCGGGAGCAGACGTAGAGTTCGGGATACAGCCCGACTACGAGCTCACCTTCGGTCTAGCGCAGGCCAACTCAGGCTACGATACGATGATCGAGGGGGCAGTCTCTTATCTAAAGGAGCGATTCGAACGCTTCAAGCGCACTCGTCGCTGGGAGAAGTAGCCCATCCCCTTCCACATCTCCCTCACACATAGCCTAGTGTGGGGGTATGGAAAGTCCTAGTATGACAGCCACAGCGGTGGCTTCGCACTAGGACTTTCCCCTTATACCCTCCCCGTACCAAGTGTAGTTTGTATCTTTGTCTATACATCGCCTCTTCCCTATGTCTCGGCTTCGCTACGGGGGAGTGGCCTATTACGTCACAATACACATAATGAATTAGGATGAAACGAACCCGTATCTGCCTTGCTCTAGCGACCCTGCTACTACTCTCCCTCAGCTCGGAGGCACAGGTGCTCACACGAGGGAAGAGCTTCGGCACACATCCCCTCTCACGCCCCCTCCTCATCGACTCGGTCAATCTGAGTAACATCGCCTTTGACCTGACGAGTCTCATCAAGCGCCCCTACCAGAGCGAGGGACGCAAGGCTACCCCGGTGTCGGCCTCTGCCAAGGGCTTCGTCGCTGTACCCAAGAGTAGCACACCCTCTGCCCCCGCCTCCCTCTCCGTCTTCACCTTCGATGCCGTCTCCCCCACCTATACCAAGGGGAACCTCCGCCTCTATGGACGTGGGCGCTATGCCATCTACGCTGGTGGTGCTCTGCTCGCATCGAATGAGAAGAACCCCGCCCAGAGCGATAGCGTACCTGCCCTCTCGGCCTCCCTATCGCTAGAGGCTAGCCACCGAGAGATCCTCGTCAAGGTGCTTAGCCTACCGACTGACAGTGCACAGGCAGACTTCAAGCTCTCCTTCGTCCCTGATGACAAGTACACCCCACTCGACTCCGTAGCCTCTGCCAACGGCACACGCTTCATCGACTGGAAGTACATCACCCACGGCAAGCGCCTCTACTCCGTCTCCGTCTCCCCCTCGGGCAAGTATGCTCTAGTGGTCTATGCTGATCGTGTCCCCAAGAAGGGGGCGACCTATCAGGAGATACGAGATGCCTCGGGCAAGGTCGTCCGCTCTACCCAAGCGCTCTATGGTGCTCGCTGGATGCCTCGGCAGGACTACCTCCTACTAGAGCGCAGCAATGGCAATAAGCGTCAGCTCCTGAAGATACACCCCACGACAGGCGAGCAGACCGTATGGGCGGACAACCTCCCTGGCTCTAGCTACTTCCTCTCTCCTGACGAGCGGACGATCTACTTCTATGAGCAGGCCAAGGGCCCTGCCAAGGCTCCCTTTGCTATCCGCCGTCTCTCCCCCGATGACCGTCAGCCCGGCTGGCGTGACCGTACCGAGATCTATCGCTATGATGTCGCCTCCGGGGTCTATGAGCCCCTGACCTATGGTGTACGGAGCAACAATATCTACGATGTCTCGGAGGACGGCTCTCGCCTCCTCCTCGGTGTCCATCACACCGACTGGACCAAGACACCCTACGGCCGTACGACGGTCCTCCTCTATACCCCAGCCACTGCCAAGGTCGATACCCTCATCCGAGATGAGATCGAGCTCGCCGATGTCTCCTTCATTCCCGGGACGAATGACCTACTCGTGACGGCCTCGCCCAATAGCTTTGACTTCCTCGGCAGTACGCTCCCTGCTAAGAAGTGGGGCAATGGCTACGAGCGTGAGCTCTTCCGCTTCAACATCTCCACCCGACAGATCACGCCCCTGACGAAGGACTTCGATCCCAGCATCGCCAACGTCGTAGGCTATGGCTCGGCACAGAAGGCGTTCTTCTTCTCCGCTGACAATGGCAGCCGCAAGTCCCTCTACCGTCTGGATGTACGCACCAACAAGATCACACCCCTCAACGCCAGTGAGAACGTAGTGCGTAGCTTCAGCATCTCCCGCTCGGGCGATGTGCTCTGGTACCTAGGGCAAAGCCTCAACAACGCCGACCGCCTCTATCAGCTCAAGGCTCCCGGCAAGAGCACACTCGTATGGGATCTATCGGCAGAGAAGCTCCGTGACGTGCGCTTCACTCCTGCCAAGGACTTCGTCTACCGCACGCCCGATGGGGTCAATATCGACGGCTGGTACTACCTCCCCCCCAACTTTGACCCGACCAAGAAGTATCCTATGATCGTCTACTACTATGGTGGTACGATCCCTCTGACTCGTGAGCTAGAGACGACCTACGACCTAGCGATGTTCGCCTCGCAGGGCTATATTGCACTCTCGCTGAACCCTCGTGGCTGTACGGGCTACGGACAGGCCTTCGCTGCCGATCACCTCAACGCTTGGGGTACCAAGACCGCTGATGACATCATCGGTGCAGTCAAGGCCTTCACCAAGGAGCACTCCTTCGTCAATGCGAAGAAGATCGGATGCTGTGGTGCCAGCTACGGAGGCTTCATGACGCAGTACCTACAGACGAAGACTGACATCTTCGCTGCTGCCATCAGCCACGCAGGGATTAGCTCGATCTCCAGCTACTGGGCTGGCGGATACTGGGGGATCACCTACAGCTCTGTAGCCTCCACGGAGAGCTATCCCTGGAACAACCCTGACCTCTACACCAAGCACAGCCCGCTCTTCAACGCAGACAAGATCCACACCCCTCTACTGCTGCTACACGGCACGTCAGACGTGAACGTTCCACCGAGTGAGAGCACTGCGCTCTACAATGCACTCAAGATCCTAGGGCGTACGGTAGAGCTAGTAGAGTTCACGGGCGAAGACCACCATATCCTAGAGCCCGACCGCAAGGATATCTGGATGCGTACGATGTTTGCTTGGTTCGCCAAGTACCTACAGGACAAGCCCGAGTGGTGGGACAAGCTCTATCCTAAGACCGTCTACGAGCAGTAAGCGAGTCCTCCACCCGACCCAACACAAAGGTCACCGCCCCTAGGCTCATGGAGCCTAGGGGCGGTGACCTTTGTGCTGGA
>ERZ773010.2039-NODE-2039-length-12186-cov-26.337977_pt1 | contig 12186 bp, 13 predicted proteins | sample MGYA00580842_ERZ773010 | MGnify/ENA primary metagenome ERZ773010 (study PRJEB29015, sample SAMEA2737982) | human oral metagenome | biome: human oral; feature: human-associated habitat; material: dental | place: China | collected 2107 ...
ACGCAGGTCGTGGGCAACAAACCTTCAGTGAGCGTTGAGCAGCAATCGCATACCGCTCCGCGGCGCGTGCCACAACGAAGACGTACCTCAACAAGGGACGCACCACGACAGAGACGTGGCAAAACCGGGACAGTAGCCACAGACGAAAAAGCGCGCCGCAGGAAGAACCACTTCCATACGGCGCGCTTTCCGGCGACCCATGCGCCAGAGCAGACGGGCAAGCTCCAGCAGCCCGCCCTGCCCCGGTCGTATCAAACCGAACGAGCGGGAGTGATGAGCGCTCAGCTCTCGACCGTCTCGACCTCTTCTTCGCCCTCTTCCGGTTCCGGCGGTAGGGGCTCGAAGGACTCGTGGTATTCGAGCGAGACCTTGTCGTTGCCATCCACATCCACTGTCACGCGCCCACCGTGCTGCAGACGGCCGAAGAGCAGCTCGTCGGCCAGCGCCTTGCGGACGGTGTCCTGGATGAGGCGCTGCATCGGGCGGGCACCCATCAGCGGATCGAAACCCTCGCGGGCCAGATACTGGCGGAAGGCATCGGTGAAGACGACCTCCACACGCTTTTCGTGCAGGGTCTCTTCGAGCTGCATCAGGAACTTGTCCACCACGCGCAGAATGATGTTCTCGTCCAGCGGTCGGAAGTTGATGATGGCATCCAGACGGTTGCGGAACTCGGGCGAGAACAGGCGCTTGATCTCGGCCATCTCGTCACCCGCCTGACGCGAATCGGCAAAGCCGATGGAACGGCGCTGCAGGTCGGCCGCCCCCGCGTTGGTGGTCATGATCAGCACCACGTTGCGGAAGTCTGCCTTGCGGCCGTTGTTGTCGGTGAGGGTACCGTGGTCCATCACCTGCAGCAGGATGTTGAAGATGTCCGGATGGGCCTTCTCGATCTCGTCGAGCAGCAGCACGGCATGCGGCTTCTTGGTGATGGCGTCGGTGAGCAGGCCGCCCTGGTCGAAACCGACGTATCCCGGGGGCGCCCCGATGAGGCGCGAGACGGCATGGCGCTCCATGTACTCGGACATGTCGAAGCGCACCAGCTCGATGCCCAGCGTGAACGCCAGCTGGCGGGCCACTTCGGTCTTGCCGACGCCGGTCGGGCCAGAGAACAGGAAGGAACCGATGGGCTTCTCGGGGCGGGCCAGACCGGAGCGGGCCATCTTGATGGCGGCCGCCAGTGCCTCGATGGACGAGTCCTGCCCGAACACGACGTTCTTGAGGTCGCGCTCGAGGTACTGCAGCTTGCTGCGGTCGTCGCTGCTGACCGAGGTGGGCGGAATACGGGCGATTTTCGAGATGATGGCCTCGATGTCGACCTTGCCGATGACGGTCTTGGCTTCTGCCCTGGGCCTGATGCGCTGCGCGGCTCCGGCCTCGTCGATGACATCGATGGCCTTGTCGGGCAGGTGGCGGTCGGTGATGTACTTGGCCGACAGTTCGGCCGCCGCCGTGAGCGCCGCCCCGGTGTAGCGGATGCCGTGGTGTTCCTCGAAGTAGCTCTTCAGGCCACGCAGGATCTGTACGGTCTGCTCGACGGTCGGTTCGTTGACATCGATTTTCTGGAAGCGGCGCGACAGCGCGTGGTCCTTCTCGAAAATGCCCCGGTACTCGGTGAAGGTGGTGGCGCCGATGCACTTCAGCTCGCCGGAGGAGAGCGCCGGCTTGAGCAGGTTGGAGGCATCCATCGTGCCGCCCGAGGCCGAACCTGCCCCGATGAGGGTGTGGATTTCGTCGATGAACAGGATGGCGTGACGGTCGGCCCGCAGCTGCTTGAGCACCGTCTTGAGGCGCTGCTCGAAATCACCGCGATACTTGGTACCGGCCAGCAGCGAACCCATGTCCAGCGAGTAGACGGTGGCTTCCTTCAGCACCTCCGGGGCATCGCCCTGGACGATGCGCCAGGCCAGGCCCTCGGCGATGGCCGTCTTGCCCACGCCAGCCTCGCCGACCAGCAGCGGATTGTTCTTGCGACGGCGCACCAGCACCTGGATGACGCGCTCAAGCTCGCTCTCGCGGCCGATGAGCGGGTCGATCCTGCCTTCCTTCGCCGCCACGTTGAGATTGTGGGTGTACTGCTCCAGCGCCCCCTGCGGGTTGGCGTTGGGATCCTGCCCGGCTTCGACCGTGGCCTCCTGGGGCTCGTCGCCCTTCTGGGGCTGGGCCTTGGAGATGCCGTGCGAGATGTAGTTGACCACGTCCAGCCGGGTGATGCCCTGCTGGTGCAGGTAGTAGACGGCGTGCGAGTCCTTCTCGCCGAAGATGGCAACCAGCACGTTGGCGCCCGTGACCTCCTTCTTGCCGTTGGAGGTGGACTGCACGTGCATGATGGCGCGCTGGATGACGCGCTGGAAGCCCAGCGTGGGCTGGGTGTCGATTTCTTCGGTGCCGGGGACGACCGGGGTGTTTTCCTTGATGAAGCCCGTCAGGCTCTTGCGCAGCTCGTCGATGTTGGCGGCGCAGGCGCGCAGCACCTCGGCTGCCGACGGGTTGTCGAGCAGCGCAAGCAGCAGGTGCTCCACCGTGATGAACTCGTGACGCTGCTGTCTGGCCTCGACAAAGGCCATGTGCAGGCTGACTTCCAGTTCCTGGGCGATCATGCTTCCTCCATCACGCACTGAAGCGGATGCTGATGCTGGCGGGCAAATACACTCACCTGCTCCACCTTGGTCAACGCGATATCCCGCGGGAACAGCCCGCAGACGCCCCGGCCCTCATGGTGAACCTGCAGCATGACCTCGGTGGCCTTCTCCAGGCCCATGGCGAAGAATTTCTGCAGGACTTCGACCACGAAGTCCATCGGCGTGAAGTCGTCGTTCAACATGAGTACCTTGTACATGGGGGGCGGCTTCAGGGCTGCCTCGACCCGTTCAAGGACGACCGAGGGATCATTGGATAGTGTCATCCGACCGATTCTAGCGGGTGATCCGGACCAATCAAGCCACCCGGCGACATCCGGCAGCCGGCATCGTGCGTTCCACCACAACGGGCGGGTTCACGGCCGGTACGGGAAAGACGGGAGGAGGAAGGTCTGGACACGGTAAGAAAAACGATGTCATGCCGGCCGGCCACGGCCTGCAGGCAGAAGCCGGCGCCCGGGTGTGCCAGCCCCCTGCCCCGCGAAGACCGGCGCCAGCATGCGCGGGAAACGGGCCATGACATCCCTGGATGCCGAATGGCACCGCCAGGCGGTACCGCCGGCAACCGGCTGATGTTCCAAGTATGTGTCCAACGGCAGGCAATTCAAGTGGGTGTCATTCAACCCGTTATTGTGACGCATTTCTGTTCCAGATGTGAGGGAGCCTCCCGCTCTGGAAGGAGAGCGACGGGCCGACGAAAGGCATGCAATGACCCAGCTGAACCGGCGGCAACAGGGAGGCCGAACCGGCCGACGGTCAAGGGCCGATGGGGGCACACCAGAATCTGGCGCGTGTCATGGATTCATTTGCCCCCGCGCCCCTCCGGGCATACAGGACGGAAGCGGCAGGGCCGCAGAATCCCCGATGGCTTCAGGACACTGCCGACAGATTCATGCGCGTCCAGGGCCGGACTGGCTCCGGCACTGGCGCGCACCAGCCCTGCACCAACCCGACACCAACCCGACACCAGCCCCGCGCCTACCCCGACATCCCACACACCGCGCACCTGCCCTGGACCTGCCCTGGACCTGCCCAACACCAGCCCCAACACCAGCTCCGCACCTGCCCCGGCACCCCACGCACCGTGCACCTGCCCTGCACCGGCTGCGTGCCCTGGGCGTGCTGCCAGACATTTATAAATGCCGCTCTACGCTTCCATGACCCGTCGCCGGGCGGCGCGGCATGGGCTTGCTCGACAGGACAGCGTCGGTAAACCGACACTACGGCAAGAAAACCACACACGCTTTTCTGGTAATTGATCAACCGGTCAGTAACCGGGGGCGTCAAGAGGGGTGGAACAACCCCAGAAATGTAAATTTTCTCATTCAAAACAGATAGTTGAGAGGGGCAGCAGAGGAAGACTGCAAGGTTTTGACACGCCTTGAGACCGAAACGCAATTACCGTTTCACACCTCGTGATGACCGTTCGCACAATAAAACTTGACTATCTCACTCGCTATCCCAAAGAATAGCAACCGATGTCTTCGGGGTAAATCAAGGCCCGCGCCCGAATACCTCAACCTAGTCTCAACGCATGGCCTTTCAAGCAGGAAAATTCATAGTATGGCAACGGGTACGGTCAAGTGGTTCAACGACGCCAAAGGTTTCGGCTTCATTACCCCGGATGAAGGCGGCGAAGATCTGTTCGCTCACTTCAGCTCTGTGCAGACCCAGGGTTTCAAAACCCTGAAAGAAGGCCAGAAAGTCTCGTTCGACGTGGTTCAGGGCCCCAAAGGCAAACAGGCCTCCAACATCCGTCCGGAAGCCTGATCACCAGGCTTTCAGACAGCGCGTCTGAATGCAGCCGGTTGCGAAAGTGACCGGCTTTTTTTGTGCCCGTACCGGGCCGGGTCCATGACACGCGTCAGCATCGACTTCAGATGCAACATGCCATCCCCAACATGCCATCCCCATATGGGATGTTGCCATGGTCCGGTACGGCCGGGTTCAGTGCTGGTGATGGCTGTGGCCGTGGGCGCTGTGGTCCATGCCCGCTGCGGGGGCGGCCGTCTGCTGGACGCTGACCTGGATGACCCGCTCACCTGCGTGACGGAACATGAGGGTCAGGGGAAACTGGTCACCCGCCTTCAGCGGCCTGTTCACGCCCATCACCATCAGGTGATAGCCGCCCCCCTTGTTGAGGTTGACGCTGCCTCCGGCCGGGATGTCGATGCCGCCAACCTGGCGCATGCGCATCAGCTCGCCTTCCATTTTCATCTCGTGCAGCTCGGTACTGCGGGCAATATCGGTGCGCGCGGAAACGAGCTGGTCCGGCTGGTTGCCGGTGTTGTCGAGCCGGCTGATGTAGATGGCGATGTTGGGCACGCCCGGACGGGGCGCCACGGTGTAGGCGCCGTCTACCACGACACCCTGTGCAGCAGCTGCGGCATGTGGATGCGATGCGCCATTGCCATGGTGCCCGGCTGCGGTGTGCTGATGTGCCGTTTCGCCCTGTCCTGCTGCGGCATGCTGATGCGTTGCCTCACCCTGCCCTGCCGCAACGAGCTGATGCGTTGCCGCACGCTGCCCGGCGGCGGCGTGCCGATGCGTCATGTGGGCATCATGATTCTCCCCGCCCCCGGTGCCCGCCTGGACCGGCAGCGCGAAAGACAGGCCGGTCAGCAGGCCTGCGGCCAGCAGCTGTCTGGCGCAGCGCCGGGCAGTATCCATGGATGCCGAATGGAACGAGGGAGTGGTACGCATGCTGTTCAGTCTCCGAAAGAAAAGGCCGGGATATTGAAACGAACGCGTTTGAAACGAACGATATTCAGGCCCCATGACGGGAACCCGGCAGCCACGGCCGCAGCGTCAGGCCACATTCGCGAACACGGCCCCCCGGCAGGGGCCGATGTCCGCGCCCGTTTGTGGTCAGCCGGCGGTACCGAGCCAGGGACGAACGAAGGCGGTGCTTTCGGGGCGCTGCTTCCCTTCGGCATGGGCCTCCGGGGTACCGGCATAGACGAAGCCCAGCAGGTGCTCGTCCTGGGCAAAGCCCAGGGCATCACGCACCTTCGGGTCGAAGGCGTTGGGCCCGGTGGCCCAGAACCCGCCGTATCCGAGCAGGTACAGGCCGTTGAGGATATTCATGACGGCGGCACCGGCAGACAACCACTGTTCGATGGCGGGCACCTTTTCGGACTCGGTGAGGCGCACGGCCGGCACGATGGTGAGTGGTGCAGCGGTGGCCTTCTTGCGAAAGCGCTCGGGGTCTTCATGTCCGCGCGCCCGCGCAGCCTCCACCAGCACCTCGGCAAAGGCGTGGCGAGCATTGCCCTGGATGGTGACGAAACGCCAGGGCTTCAGGCCACCGTGGTCGGGCGCGCGCACGGCCAGGTCGAACAGGCTGCCCAGCTCGCACGCCGACGGGGCCGGCTCCATGAGCGGCCAGGCGGAGAAACGGCCCAGCAGGGCCTCGACCGCGGGGGCGCCGATGTCGTTGAGATCGATACTGTCGTCCATCGGTGTTCAGGCGCGACCGCGGGGGGCCGATGCGTTCTTCTGGCAGGTGGAGCAGACACCGTAGAGGGCCAGACGGCGCTCGGACAGCTCGTAGCCATGGGCCTCGGCCACCTCGTACTGCACCTTCTCGATGACCGGGCTGGTGAACTCGTCCACACGGCCACAGCTCACACAGATGAGGTGGTCGTGATGGTCGCCCTCGTTCATTTCGAACACGGCCTTGCCGCCATCGAAGACGTTGCGGCTCAGCAGGCCGGCTGCCTCCAGTTGCGAGAGCACACGGTAGACGGTGGCCAGGCCCACGTCGTGGCCCTGCTCCAGCAGACGGCGGAAGACGTCTTCGGCCGAGAGGTGGCGCTCTTCGCTGCCACGGATGATTTCAAGTACCTTGATGCGCGGCAGCGTGGCCTTCAGACCGACACTGCGCAATTCCTGATCCTGCGTGCTCATTGACCTTCCTGAGAGAAATGGATTCGTGATGACGGCAGCGTGGGCACAGAACGCCACCCGACATGCACGACTACCGCATTATGACCCATTGTGATCTGCTGCGTGTTGTGGAATGGTGTCTGGATTCTACGGGGCGTTGCGCGGGTGCACGGTGGCGCGTCAGTCACCCGACACCGTCTGTCCGTCAGACAGCGCCACGGCCTCCCGGTCGGCACCTGCCGCGGCAGGCGCCTGCGCCGGTTCGCCGGACGGGGCCGTCTCGTCCCGCTGGTGGATGCGGATGATCCGCAACGCATCGGGTTCCGCCACCAGGACACACGGCTTGTTGTGGCGCCGGCAGTGATCCTGCACCCGCCAGTAGGCCTGGTGACTGAGGCAGCCTGTCTGACATATCACCAGATCGGCCTCGACCAGCCGTTCTTCAAGGTCTGGGGGGTCGATGAAGTCATCTTCGGCCTGCGATGAGTCTGCATCATGCGCAGCATCCGTGGGGGACAACGCGCCTTCGGGGCGGGCGGTTGACGGGGCTGCCTGGGCGGACGGTGCTCCCTGTGCCGGAGACAGTACCCGGGCCGACAGTGCCGCCTGCCGGCCGGCTGGCTGCACTGCTTCCTGCAGGCCAGACGATGCACCGGACGTATCGCCCTCCTCTTCGGCCGGATGGCCGGCAGGCCCCTCGCTCCCTCTTTCCGGCGACCGGGCAGCAGGGCTTCCTACCGATACCCCGGGCGACTGCCCGCTGGCTGCACCGGCGGCATCGCCCCCAGACCCCTGCGTGCCCTGCGGCGCACCGAAGACCGCCACATGGCTGCCTGCCGGGTTGCGCAGCGACCGCAGCAGCGTCTGCAGGCGCTGCATCAGGGCCTCGATCCGCCCGACCATCTGCGGACGGCCCGGCAGCAGGGATTCTCCCTGGGCCGAGAGTGCCGCCTGCTGCGTCCAGGCCATGGCGACATCACGGGCCGCCAGCTGGGCACGCAGCTGCAGCACTTCTTCCTCCAGGACCTGGTTGCGCGCATGCAGCCGCTGCAGGCTGGCGGTGCAGCGACGCTGTGCCGCGCCATAGGCCAGTCTCAGGGCTTTCAGCTCGGCCAGGGCGCCTTCAAGGCTGCGCTCGGTTGCGTGGTTCAAGGTTCTGGCTCCGGCGGGATGAGGGACGATTGATTTTACTTCTCATTTCTGGATGTGCCAGCCCCTGGTGTCATGCCCGTGTTTTCCCTGTGGTTCCGGCACGGATCACGGGAGGAAGCTGCGTCGTGGCATCCCGGAAGTTGCACCATGAGTCGCCGGGGGCTGCACCGTGACATCTCGTGGTGCCCTGCCGCGGGTGCGCTGTTGCATCGGAACCGTCAGCCGGTTGGCAGGCCCCGCTGGCATGACAGAAATGCGGGCTGGAACCGCCCCTGTTCCACACACCGGGAAACGCCCTCCCACGCCAGAATGCCCGACAGTACCCGACTGAAGGATTGCGCCATGAAAACCATTGCCCTGACCATGATCGTCAAGAACGAGGCCCGCAGCATTGCCCGCTGCCTCGACAGTGTCGCCCCCTGGGTGGACCGGATGATCGTGCTGGACACGGGGTCGACCGACGACACGATGACCATTGCCCGGGCCCATGGTGCCGAGGTGTACGAGCGCCGCTGGACCAACGATTTTGCCGCCGCCCGCAATGCAGCGCTGGCAAAGTCGGACGCCGACTGGAACCTGGTGCTGGACGCGGACGAATGGCTGACATCGGGCGGGGAATACCTGCAGGGGCTGAAGCAGGACGGGCGGCGGGTCATTCACAACATCCGGGTCGACAGTGATCTGGGCCGTGGACAGAGCACGCTGATTTCCAGCCACCGGATCCCGCGCATTCTGCCAAGGGGCGTGCGCTACAAGGGCCGCATCCATGAACAGCCGGCACACAGCCTGCCCGTGGTGAACTCGACCGTGTCCGTGCGGCACGATGGCTACATGCAGGAACAGCTCGACACCAAGAAAGGCCGCAACCTCGAGCTGCTGCTGCAGGAGCTGGCCGAGCGCCCCAACGACCCGTATGTCAACTTCCAGATCGGCAAACAGTACGATATCCAGCTGCAACCAGCCGAGGCGATCCCCTATTACCAGAAGGCGCGCCAGGTTTCGTCCGTGCGCACCGTGTGGCATCACGACATGGCCGTACGGATGATCGAATGCCTGCGCCAGACCGGCCGGCTGGAAGAGGCCATGCTGTTCGCCTCGGACGAGATGCGCTACTTCGGGGATTCGTCGGATTTCTACTTCGTGGTGGGCTGCCTGCTGCTGGACCAGATGCAGAAGCATCCGGAACAGGGCGAGTCACTGCTGCCGATGATCGAGGAAAGCTGGCTGAAGGCGCTGCAGATCGGCGAACGCCCGGATCTGGCCGGCAACGTCAGCGGTCGCGGCAGCTTCATGGCGGCCGGGCAACTGTGGGCGCTGTTCGATGCCCGCAAGGAAATGGACAAGGCCAGCCACTACAAGGGCATGCAGGCCGACATGTACGCAAAGTACCGCGAGGCAGCCGACCGGGGGCTGGTGTCGGCGGCCGCGCTCGAGGACGCGATGGCAGAGGTCTGAGCGGGCAGAGACCTTCCGGCAGGGGGGCTGGCCGAACGATCATGTCCTGCCGGCTGCGCGACACCCTGTGTGCAGCACTTGTGTCATGCCGGCTGCACAGATCCCTGCCAGCGAGACCCTGCCAGCACATGGTCGGGTCCGCGCAGCGACGGGTGGGGCCATGGAGACAGGGCCCGCTCAGTCCGGATCGATCATGTCCAGCGCCAGCAGGGCACGATGGACACCATCCTCGGCCTGGGCGGGGGCCACGTAATCGGCATACTGCTTCACGTGCGGGTGGCCATTGGCCATGGCCACGGCATAGCCGGCCTCGGACAGCATCTCGATATCGTTGAGTGAATCGCCAAAGACCATCACGTTGTCGAGGGTCAGGCCCAGCGAGGCAATCACGTCCCTGATGCCGCGCACCTTGGAACCGGCTGTCATCAGCAGGTCGACGGCATCTTCGTGCCAGCGCACCGTCTTGAAACGGCCATTGTCGAGAATGCCGGAGGCGTCGATGCCGGGCTGCTGGCTTTCGTCGTAGCCGATGATCATCTGGTAGACCGGATCGCCCTCGACATGGAGCTGGTCGAGCGGGTAGTCGCGGGTGATCGGCGACAGGGCCGCCTCGAAATCGTGCGTCATGCTGACGATGGACATGCGCTGGCGCTCGGAATAGACCACCGGCATGCCCCGCGCCAGAAAGTAGCCGGTGATGCGTGCCAGATCCTGCGGTGCAAAGGGATAGTCGGACAGCACGCTGCTTCCGCGCAGGTTGAGCTGGCCATTGATGGTGACGAAGTATTCCAGCCCCAGCCGGCCAATGACCTCCTCCAGCGGCCGGGGAAAGACATACCGTGCCCGGCCGGAGGCGATGGCGGGGATCACACCACGCCGCTGCAGGCCGGCAAAGGCCTTTTCGATGCCGGGCGAGAGCTGGCCGGTGGCCTTGCTGTAGATGGTGTCGTCGATGTCGAAGAACGCGATCCTGATGCGGTCTTTCAGGGCCTGGGTCATGGTGTGGGCTCTCATGTGCCGCTGGGGCACGTACGGTCGGTGAGAAGTGAGAAAAAAGGCCGGCTGATGCGGTCGGGGCCGGCGTGGCTGCCTCCATCCAGCGTTGCAGCATCACCGGGGTAGCGGCGTCATCCGGGGAGCGGAATCTGTCCGGCAGGGCGATCTCCATCCAGCAGGGCAGCGTCCGTCCGGCGTGACAGTGTCCGGGATGATGGGCAGGCAGCCGTCAGCGCCGGTCGCTGATGGGACGGCGACGGCGCGCACGGACGCCCTTACCTTCATCGGCGCCTCCCGCCGCCGGCGCCTGCAAGCCGCCATGTACGCCCGCCTGGGCAGCAGCCAGCAGGCGGGCCACACGGCGGGCACGCCAGTTGTAGAAGCCCAGGGCAATGCCAATGGCGGCAAGCCCCACCAGCAGGCCCAGGACGATGGCCAGGGCGCGGCCCTCTTCGGTCATGTGATGCTCGGCAGGTCGATGAACTGCTGCCTATTCTAGAACGTGTCGTGCACTCGCTCGTCTGCCCTCCCTGAAAGCATGACCCGTCTTCCACAGAACACTCACCCCCGACGAAGCACATCTGCCCCCCTGAAGGCATGACTCCCATCGCCAGAATTCATGCTTATCGATATCATTCGTATCCGTTCAAATTTGCCACACTTCCCCTGACATGCCCTTTCGTCTCGCGGCCCATCTGCCGCTGGTTTCCCGCATCGTGGCCGCCGTGCTGGGCGGCTATGCACTGGCCGCCCTCACCTCGGTGGCCACACTGGCCCTGCCAATGGAGCGGGGCGAGGCAGTGCTGACGGGCATGATGCTGAGTTTCATCGTGTACGCGACAGCGGTGATCTGGGTCTTTGCGGCGTCTTCGGCGCTGCGCGCCTGGGCCGGACTGCTCGTGGTGAGCGCCCCCCTGCTGCTGGTGGACATGGGCATCTGGCGGGCCGCCGGTGCCTGAGCGGACGGAGCTGGTCATGAAGGATTCCATCCCTGCATCCGCGCGACCGCCTGCGGAAGCGCCACCCGCAAGCAAGGCTCCCGCCGGCAAAACGCCCCGTGGACGCAGCCTGCGCCAGTGCATGTCGGACCTGCACATCTGGGCCGGCCTGCTGCTGGGCTGGCTGCTGTATGCCGTGTTCCTGACCGGCAGCGTCAGCTACTTCCGCGACGAGATTTCCGCCTGGATGCGTCCGGACGTGCCCGCGCAGGAGGCGCCGGCCGATCCGGTGCAGGTGACCGGCCGGATGATCGGCTGGCTGGCGGAACGGGCGCCACAGGCCCCCCAGTGGGGCATCAGCCTGCCCTCGGCGCGCTCGCCGGGCGTGAACCTGTTCTGGCTGGGTGATGGCCCCCGGCGCTTCATGGAGCGGCGGCTGGATCCGCGCACCGGCGAACCGCTCTCGCGGCGCGAGACGCTGGGTGGCGAGTTCTTCTACCGCTTCCACTTCAACCTGCACTACATGTCGCCCATCACGGGGCGCTGGATCGTGGGCGTGGCGGCCATGTTCATGCTGGTGGCGATCATCAGCGGCATCATCACGCACAAGAAGATCTTTGCCGAGTTCTTCACCTTCCGCTGGGGCAAGGGGCAGCGCTCCTGGCTGGATGCGCACAACGGACTGGCCGTGCTGGGCCTGCCCTTTCACCTGATGATCACCTGGTCCGGACTGGTGACGCTGATGATGCTCTACATGCCCTGGGGCGCACTGACGGCCTTCCCGACGCGCGCGGACCAGATGCGGCAGCAGCAGGTGATCACCGGCTTTCGCCTGCCGGCCCCACGTTCCGGACATGCCGCCCCTCTGGGGGACGTGCCGGCCATGGTGGCGCAGGCACGCGACCGCTGGGGGGCGCAGGGCGTCGGCCGGGTGTATGTGAACGACCCGGGCGAGGCACAGGCCCGGGTGATCGTCCTGCGCAGCATCGAGGGTCAAGTGTCGGTGAGCCCGCAGTACCTGGTGTTCGACGGCACCAGCGGCCGGCCCGCCGCGGAAACGCGGGGGGTGCCCCTATGAAGTTGTCAAGCGAGAGAGGCGTCTTTTGACTGGTACAAGG
>ERZ773010.2049-NODE-2049-length-12137-cov-16.042460_pt1 | contig 12137 bp, 16 predicted proteins | sample MGYA00580842_ERZ773010 | MGnify/ENA primary metagenome ERZ773010 (study PRJEB29015, sample SAMEA2737982) | human oral metagenome | biome: human oral; feature: human-associated habitat; material: dental | place: China | collected 2107 ...
CCTTCCCATCCCGAACAGGACCGTGAAACGACTCAGCGCCGATGATAGTGTGGTTGTTCCATGCGAAAGTAGGTCACTGCCAAACACCCATACCGGACCCCTGATACGAAAAGTATCGGGGGTTGTTTTTTGTGCGGGAGGTGTGGCATGATGCAGACAAATATGTATTATAAAGGGTGTGATTGTAAATTGGTTGTTGATATGGATTGCCGATCTGTTATGATGCTGACTGTTGCGGCGGTTGCCGTGTAGACTTTGATTGAGTGACAAGGATAAAGAAGATGAAGCACATACTGTTTGGCATTCTGGCATTGTTGGCCGTACCGTTGGCGTTGGCGGCGGTCAATATCAATACGGCGACGGCGACCGAATTGGAGGCGTTGCCGGGCATCGGTCCGGCCAAAGCGAAGGCGATAGTGGCCTACCGCCAGCAGAACGGCCAGTTCAAAACGGTGGAGGATTTGAAGAAGGTGAAGGGTATCGGCGAGGGTATCTTCTCGAAGCTGAAGGATGAGGCGTCGGTGGCGCCGCCGGCGGCGAAAAAGGCAGTGCCGGCGGTGAAACAACAGTAACCGTGTCGTGCCGGCGGGGCGACGGCCCTTGCGGCGGCGGTGCAGGAAAAAGCCGGAACAGTTGTTCCGGCTTTGATGCTGTTTATACGACCGGAAATGGCCGGGTTAACGCCAATAGCGCCACCACGGCATATCGTCGGGGCGCCACGGTTTTTGCAGGTAGGGGCTGGCCGGAAAGTTGCCGGCCAGAATGCGTCTGCTGTCCGCTGCCAGCTGCGGTTTGCCCAGCTTCTTATACGCCAGTTCCATCATGGCTAATGATTCTTCAACATGCGGGCTATAAACGCCTGCTTACGGTGTTGGAGACTCGGTAAGGGAGCCGGCCTACGGCGCTTCGGCTTCGCAAAACTGCCGTGTCAGAAACAGCTCTTGGCCTATGGCCGCTTGTTTCGCTTCTGAATTATTTTAAGTTTATGAGAAATTTATGGATAGATGTGATGTAACACGGTAATTCGTTATAATACTACTTTTATGAGTCAATTTCAGACGGCTTCGTCAATTTTCATGTTTAATTTTACTTGTCCTATTGAAAATCCCGCCTTTCTGTTACCGCACAGCGGGCATATGATTCTTATCGATCGTGTGCTTGAGTATGGTGATGATTATGTTTATGTTGAGGCGAGGGTAGATGAAAAACATATTCTTTTGCATGATGGCGCCTTGCCCTCAACGGCAGGAATGGAGATTATGGCGCAGTCCATCGGTGCATTTGCGGGAATACAAGCTTTATTAGCAAATGAACAAGTGAAGCTGGGTTTTTTATTAGGAACGCGCAGATTGGACTTGTATGCAGAAAATATTCCAATTGGAACGAAATTATTGGCAACAGCCAAAATTTCCACTCAGGACAACAATGGTATGGGGGTGTTTGACTGCGAGCTGCGCTGGACTGACGCACCGGAAATGATAAAACATTTGTTACCTACTGACGGCTTGTTGGTGCGGGCTGCTCTGAATGTGTACAGTCCGAAAGATGCAAAGGTTGGAAAAGAAAAGAGGCCAAGCTAGCACGCAAAGATAGTCTCGGCAAATTTAATTGGGTGATTTTGGCAAATGACGACACTGCGTTCAAATTTTGTAAAGGTGCACGCAAACAGACTGGCTATTTATTTTTTTGTGTATAGCATCTTGAATATAGGCAATATGTATGGTGTCGGGGTTCTGGTTCGATTGGAGCAATAATGGACGGGACAGATTCTATAATGAGAGGTTGTTGGCGAAGTACCTGCAACAGGCCGTCTGAAAAATAATTTTTTAAGTAACCCGTTAAGCTCAAACGAAAGAAAAACTCCATGACCGAAACCATTTTAATCACAGGCTCCAACCGGGGCATAGGCAAAGCCGTTGCACTCGGTTTGGCTGAGGACGGCTTTGATATCGTCGTCCATTGCCGCAGCCGCCGCGATGAAGCCGAAGCCGTGGCGGAAGAAATCCGCGCTTTGGGCAGACAGGCGAGGGTGTTGCAGTTTGACGTGTCCGACCGAGCAGCCTGCCGCGATATTTTGACTGCCGACATCGAAGCAAACGGCGCGTATTACGGTGTGGTGTTGAACGCCGGACTGACGCGCGACAATGCCTTTCCTGCGTTTTCAGACGACGATTGGGATTTAGTGCTACGTACTAATTTGGACGGTTTTTATAATGTATTGCACCCGTTGACCATGCCGATGATACGCCGCCGCAAAGCCGGACGGATTGTGTGTATGGCGTCGGTGTCCGGCTTGACGGGCAACCGCGGGCAGGTCAATTACAGCGCGTCCAAGGCGGGCTTGATCGGCGCGGCGAAAGCCTTGGCGGTCGAACTGGCGAAACGCAAAATCACTGTCAACTGCGTGGCGCCAGGCTTAATCGATACAGAGATTGTCGATGAAAATGTACCCGTCGAAGAAATTTTGAAAGCCGTCCCCGCCGCGCGTATGGGGCTGCCGGAAGAAGTGGCGCATGCGGTGCGCTTCCTGATGGATGAAAAAGCGGCGTACATCACGCGCCAAGTGATTGCGGTGAACGGAGGTTTGTGTTGAATACCAGAAGAGTCGTAGTAACGGGCATAGGCGGCATTACCGCCTTCGGTCGCGACTGGCAAAGCATACAGGCGGCGTTTAAAGCGGAAAAAAATGCCGTCAAATATATGGATTGGCGCGGACGTTTCCCTGAATTGGAAGCGCAACTGGGTGCGCCGATTGAAGGCTACACCCCGCCCGAACATTGGACGCGCAAGCAGCTCAGAAGTATGGGGCGCGTGTCGCACCTGTGTGTCGATGCGGCGGAGCAGGCCCTGACGGATGCAGGTTTGCTTGGAGACGAAAGCATTACCGACGGACGCATGGGTGTGGCGTGCGGCTCGTCCGTCGGCAGCACCAAAGACATCGGCGATATGGGCGAACTTCTGAACACCGGCACATCACGCAATTTCAACGCCAATACTTATGTGCGCATGATGCCGCATACGACCGCCGCCAATATCGGCATCTTTTTCGGATTGAAAGGGCGCATCATCCCGACATCGAGCGCGTGTTCGTCCGGCAGCCAAGGCATAGGCTATGCCTACGAAGCCATCAAATACGGCATGATAGACATGATGCTGGCGGGCGGCGGCGAAGAATTTTGTCCGTCCGAAGTTTATGTTTTCGACTCGCTCTATGCCGCCAGCCGCCGCAACGGCGAACCCGAGTTGACCCCGCGTCCCTACGACAACGGACGCGACGGCTTGGTCATCGGCGAAGGCGCAGGGATTTTTGTGTTGGAAGAATTGGAACACGCCAAACGGCGCGGTGCGAAAATCTATGCCGAACTCGTCGGCTACGGTGCCAACAGCGACGGCAGCCACGTTACCCAGCCGCAAAAAGAAACCATGCAGAAATGTATGGAGCTCGCGCTGCAAGACGCGGGCATTACGCCTGACAAAGTCGGCTACGTCAGCGGCCACGGTACGGCGACTGAAAAAGGCGATATTGCCGAAACGCTGGCGACCGAAGCCGTGTTCGGATTCATTCCCATGAGTTCGCAAAAAAGCTATCTCGGCCATACGCTCGGCGCGTGCGGTGCGCTGGAAGCGTGGTTTACCATCGAAATGATGAACAGCGGCTGGTTTGCCCCAACCGTCAATCTGAACGACATCGACCCGCGCTGCGGCAAGGTGGACTATATTTTGAGCGGCGGCCGCGAAATCGAAACGGATTATGTGGTCAGCAACAATTTCGCTTTCGGCGGCGTGAATACTTCGTTAGTGTTCAAACGCTGGCAGGCTTATTAGAAACCGAATAACAGATTTAGTCATGATGAGGCCGTCTGAAAAGCAGGGAAACCTTTTTCAGACGGCCTCTAGTTTGCCCAGACTATCAACATTCAAGTCGCCGTAAAAAAGCCAATCGATTCGGACATCTTCGCCCCGCCAGACGCAGGCTAAGGTAAAGTCCGGGGTCAGCCGGGCAGTAATGCCGTGCCAGCCATTTTGGTGCGGTACACGCAATCCGCCAACTTCATTGCCGTAAAACCGATAACCGACGTTTGCCATATCGGCAGGGAAATTCAATCCGGCGGCTTTCAGTAGGGCTTCTTTGGTGCACCATAAGCGATAGAATATTTCCGCCTGCCAGTTGTGGCGGCAGAGGTATTCTTGTTCTTCGGCGGTACATACCCATTCGGACAGCGATCTGAAGTCGCGCGGACGGACAGCTTCTAAATCTACTCCGGCGGGTATCGGGCAATCGGTACACAAAAGGGCGGCAAAACCTTTGCTGTGGCTGAGCGAAACAACGGGGGAATCTGCCAGTTGTTTCAATGCACGGCTGACTTTCCAATCGGTGCGTTCAGCCAATTGTGGAGCATGTTCGATGCGGTGCCGGTCGTGTAAATTCAATGAATTATTGCGATAGAAAGCGGCCAGCAACGGGTCTCCGAGCAGACAGCGCAGAATACGGTCGGTCATGAGGATGAAAGCAAAAAACGGCTAAAACAAAACCATCGGCAGATAATATCCGATGGTTTTGTTTTTGTGTCGGGACAAATTTAGTTGATGCTGCCTTTTAAGACTACGCGGCTGTTCCAAGTACCGATGTGGCATTCGTATTCGCTGCCGCCAACGGTTCTTTTGTCAAAATAGCTGACTACCTGAACGGAATGTTTGTTGCGGCGTTGGGCAGTGCTTTGGAAGCGTTTGACGGCGCTCAGGAAGGCACGTTGGCAGGTTTCATCGGGGCTTTTGCCGACTGCGTTGGCTACTTGGCGGGAGGTCAGGGTCGCACCGCTGGTATTGCCGTAGGAAACGCGGATATTGGGATCCAATACGGATTTGGCTTCTTCGGAACTCAGAGCGGTATTGGCTTTGCACATATAACCGTCGTTTTGGCCCTTGTTATTGATTTTTCGGCCCTCACCGATGCTTCGGCAGGCTGAGGACGAATTGGTTGCGGTTGTTGCGGATGTATGATTGCCACCGGCGTCGGCGGAAGAGCTGTGACCGCTGTTGGCACAGGCTGTCAGGGCGATGGCGGCGGAAATCAGTAAAAGTTTGGAAAATGTAGCCATAACTTTGCTCCAAGAAATAATTTTAAGGGATGAATTGACATAGGAATTATATCGCACACCCCGTATGTTAACAAAGTGTTTGTTTAGGTAGGACGTAAACGTACAAATCGGATGGTAGGTAATCAAATAGTTTGCAGGCCGTCTGAAAAAGTTAAGAATGCGTTGATGGAGGCAGTTGATGGAGGCAAAAGATGCGGTGGTTGCCGGTGTAGGCACAAATTGGGCACACAAGGAAATGCAAAATAAAAAAGTTGCGCCAAGTGAAGGTGCAACCAATTGTTTGATTTATGTATTTTTGGTGGGTCCGGTGGGGTTCGAACCCACGACCAAGGGATTATGAGTCCCCTGCTCTAACCCCTGAGCTACAGACCCTCAAGAGAAAGAGCATATTGTATCATAAAATATTACAGAGACAAGGACCGCTTGGCTTTTATCACCGTATATTTTATCCATAAGCACCTTGCCTCAAGTCGTCTGAAAACAAAAATTACACTTTCAGACGACCTTTTCTCATTCATACCATATAACCCAAAAAAACAGGCCGCTAAAAGCGACCTGAAAAACTCTTGCAGCTGGGAGTGATAGCAAGAGGTTACGACACTTTAAACCAAGCTTCGTTAGCATAACGGAGCATTTGTTCGGGAATCTCTTCGGCGTTGCTGACAACAGAGATACCGGATTTACGCATTTTATAGACAGCCTGAATGGTACTTTCAGGTGCATAGCCATGGCATGCGGCAAGATTGACGATAATGTGCAGGCTGTCGTTGTACCACAATAATTGTTCGGCGGTACGGCTGATTGCTTCTTCCGTTGCCAAACCGCCGATAATGACAGTATCTGCTTTTTCTGCATAAAGCCATTCAATCAAACCGGTGCTGCGGGCTTCGTTATCATCATGGAAGCATGCACCAAAACCATTCTCCCCGCCTAATTCGATTACATGGTCATAATCAGCAGATGCCGGCAAACCATCCAGCAAATTTGCACCACGGCAACCGCCTGCACACTGGCTAAAATAGCCACTTTCCCGCGCAAACATAATTCCGTTGCGTTTAACGACTGCGGCGCAAATACTCTCCGGATCAATATTGACGTTCTCGACCAAAATACGCTTATCTGCGATAGCTGCCTGACGGTTTAATTCTTTAACCATGTTTTCCGGTTGATGCAGGAAATGGTTGGCATTGGCTGCCATGCAGGTAAAGCGGAATTGAGGTTGAATATCGATAGCAACAGTCGTCATGATGTAACTCCACAAAAAACCAGATAAATCCGGAAACACTTCCTCGATAAATGGCTCTTATCGAAGATAATCGGTATATTTATGATGAACGGTATAATATCAGGATAATCGGCAAATCACCAGGAATATTTAACAATTAGTAACAATTTATTCCGTAAATATCTATTTAGTAGAATTCACCCTCAAAAATCTCACAAAAAATATCAACTCAATAAGCATAAATGTTTGAAATTTATTTTTGTTTTAATCCCCCTTATTACCTCCTCCTCAACTTTTGCCTTCAATTTAATATTGACCAAAAAACAACAGAAAGAGAAAAATGCAGTTATTTTTTTGACTTAAATCGAATTTTTCTTCATGAGTTAACAAAAAATCTTGCTAAAAAAATTAAAAAGCATAGGACAAACGGCAATCATTCCTCCTCCAACCAACAACCCAAAGCCACAAATATAAAAGGTCGTCTGAAACCTTAAACCTCAGTTTCAGACGACCTTTAATCAGCTTTAAAACTACTGTTTACCAAGCTGGCTGTAATCCACCAACATATATTTGGCAGTAATTTTCTGCGAGGCATTGCCTTCATCGCCCATCAGAATCATCTGTGGCTTGCCGTTGACCGTAATCGAATCGACGGCTTCGACGTTGGTGATGTGTTGCAGGTTGGGCAGGGAGATTTTTTGCGGTTCGTCGGTCGGGTTGCCGCTCCAAGTCCACAGTTGCGAGAATTTCTGACCGTTTTCATCCTTCACTTCGTTGGCGATGACGTAGTTTTTCAACACCGGGTCGTAGTTGATGGAACGGATACCGCCGCCGTCGATGTCGAGGATGGCGACTTCGTCAAACTCAGGTTTGGCGTTGCGCTCGAATACGTCTTTCGGGTTGCTGATGAATGCCACCAGCGCCATATTGTTGAACTCAGGATCGCGGAAGCCCAAGACGAGGCGTTTCTTCACAGGGTCGAACGCCATGCCTTCGATATTGATTTCTTCAAAGGAAACTTCGGCTTTGGTGCGTTCGCTGATGAGGTCGTGCAATTTGTGGTCGGTTTCCAAAACCTGCGTCAGATTGTCGTAGCTGGTCAGTCCCAACACATTACCGTCTTGGATTTTAAAGCGCATCAGGTGTTCGCGGTCGGGCGAACGGTTGCCTTTACGGGTGCGCGAGTGCGAAGTGAGCGCGTAGATAAAGCCTTCATCGTCGCGTGCCAATGCTTCCAAGTCGCTCAGGCGGCGTTTGAAGCCGGTAATCACGCGCGTATCCAAGGCCTCGTCTTCGATAAATCTGCCTGACGGATCGATGCTGACGATGCTGAACGCATGGTTCGGTTCGTCTTCTGCAATCAACAGTTTGCCGTCGGGAAGCTGTTGCACGGCAGATGGCTCGTACACGCCGTTGAACATATTAATACCCAAAGAGCGCAGCTCTGCCGCATTGTTGGCGGGTTGGGTCAGCAGCGAAGGCAGCGTCTTCACGCCGATAAACACCGCCAGCGAAGCCAAAAGCCCCCAACGGAATACGGCATAGGACAGGTTGATGTATTTGAATTGTTTGTCCGCCAGCAAGCCCAGCCAGTAAAGATGATCGCTCATCTTTTGATAGACTTGTTTGCGGTCGCCCATAATCTCCTGCATCATTTCCCAATATTGCTCTTTTTGCACCTTCACACGGTCTTCGTAAATCAGGATATTGGGCTGGCTGCCGCTGAAAAAGCGCGTTTGGGTGCTGCTGAGGCGGGTTCTCAAATCACGCAGTTTGGCGCGCCCGCGGAAGAAATCCTTAACCCAAGCGCGCGCCGCCTGCATTTTGCCGATACGTTCGGGCGAAGCGGACAGCAGCGCGAACACGATGGACGCGGCGGCGGTAATCATAAACGTACTCGCCGGAATCAGAAATTCGGGCGACGATGAGAAAATAAATGCGCCCGAAATCATCAGCGCAGACACGATAAAACCGTTGAGCGAAATCATAATGTTCGCCTTGGTCGCCGCCAGCGCGAGCAGCTCCATCTCCGAACGCACAGCGTTGCGGAACATGGTTTCCACGCCTTTGTTCGTACCCAAAAGATCGGAAGGCGGCGCATCGGCGGCTTGTTTTTTCTTCTTCGCCTTGTCTTTTTTGTCTTTCTTTTTCTTTTTGGGCTTTTCAGACGACGTCTCAATGCCTTCAAGGATGATGTTATCCGTCACGGCCTCTTCGGCATTGCTGTCTTGTTGATGGTCTGCCGTTTCAGATTCTGAGTCTTCCCAAACTTCGGAAACAGGCTGCGGCGCATCGGGATCGGGTCGTTCGAAAGGTTTCTCCCAGTCAGAAACCGTATTTTGCGGCTCTTGCCCTTTTTTATTTTTATCGTGGAAATCCATGTTTATCCTCCGTTTGAGTGAATCAATTTAAATGGAAAGGGAAAAGCGTTTTTTAGTTCCTCTGATTCGGGGAATTTACATAACGTCATACATTATCGATAAAAACATTACACTTATTGGGATAATCATGTTTGTAATGATTAAGTCGGCAATCCAAGTTCCCCTTCAACAAAAACTGCCGCCAAACGGGCAGTTTGCGGCAGTTGTAACGTATCGTTTATCAGTAGTCGATACGCTCTTTGATGATTCTCAAGTCGGGGTAAGACAATTTGATGTCGTATTCGCGTCCGCCTTTGTAGGCTTCTACGTCCAATACGGCTCTGCCACGATAGTCGTCGGCGTCGATGTCGTGAACGCGGTAACCGCGTTGTTCAAGCATTCTGATGGCTTTGGTACGGTTTTGTTCAAAATTTTTGTCGCTGTAAATTTGGTGTTCGATGTAATCGTTGGCACCTGCGACAGCAGCGGACAAAGCGACGATGGCGGTCAATAATAATTTTTTCATGTTCGACTTCCTTTCGAAATGTGTCATTGGGGTTTTGATGGGTGTATTTAAACACGGCAAAATTAGCAGTCATTTAGCACTTCGTTAAACGTAGTAAAGGTCGTCTGAAACAATTCAGACGACCTTTTAATATTTACGCTCTCCATTGCAGGCTGATTTAAGTTTCTGCGGGCGGAAGGGGCGAGTGTTCGTCGGTTTTGTCCGATTTGGGTTTGGCAAAGCGGCTGCACCAGATACCTGCTTCGTAAAGCAAGATAAGCGGTACGGCAAGCAGGGTTTGGGAAATCACGTCCGGCGGGGTAATGATGGCGGCAACGACGAATGCGCCGACAATGACGTAGGGTCGTGCGTTTTTGAGTTGTTCGGTGGTTACGACGCCGATCTTGGCAAGCAGGACGACGACGACGGGGACTTCGAAAGTCGTGCCGAATGCAACGAACATGCCCAAAATAAAGGACAGGTATTTGTCGATGTCGGTCGCCATGTTGACACCGACGGGGGTGATGCCTGCGAGGAATTTAAAGATGACGGGGAAAACGAGGTAGTAGGCAAACGCCATGCCGACAAAAAACAGGCTGACGCTGGAGAGGACGAGCGGGGTAATCAGGCGTTTTTCGTTTTGGTAGAGGGCGGGCGCGACGAATGCCCAGATTTGGTAGAGCGTGTGCGGCAGGGAAACGAGGAATGCCGCCATCAGCGTCACTTTCACCGGCACGAAAAACGGTGCGATGACGTCGGTGGCAATCATGCTGGTGTCTTTGGGAAGATTCACCATCAATGGTTCGGCAACAAAGGTGTAAAGCTGCTGGGCAAACGGCATCATGCCGAGAAAGCAGACGACGATGCCGATGACGATCCACATCAGGCGGCGGCGCAGCTCGATAAGGTGTTCGATAAGAGGTTGGACGGGTTGTTCGTTTTGAGGTTCGGACACCGGTTTACTCACTTTTTACGGACGCGAAGTTTGGGTTTGGCATGAAATTTCGGGCGCAGGTCGCGCTTGCGGTTCATCGCTTGTTTTTTGAGGGAGGTGATATGCAGCACGGGCGCGTCTGCGGAAGTGTCGATATAGCTGACTTCTACGGCATTGGAAACCGGAGCGGCGCTGCCGGTCAGGTATTCGCGCCATGCGCGGTCTTGTTCGGATTCTGCAGGCGTGTCGGTTTCGACGGCATCCGTCGGATTGCCTGCTTGCGCCATAGTGTTTTCAGACGACGTGGAAATGGACAGGTCGTCTGAAACTTCCGTGCTTAACGAAGGAAGCGGATTGCCGTGTTCATCCAACCCGAAATCGGCAGGCGTGCGTTGCGCCGGCAGGCGTTCCCAAGGTTTGAGTCCGTCGGAAATGTCGCGCAGGTTGTCCTGCATATCCGTACCGGTTTCTTTGAGGCTGTCGCGCACTTGTGCGGCGGCGGCTTCAAATTCCTGTTTGGCTTTGCGCAGCTCTTCCAATTCGACTTGGGTGTTGAATTCCTGCTTGACGCTGCTGACGAGGCGTTGCAGCTTGCCGATGAGCCGTCCGGCGGCGCGGGCGGCTTCGGGCAGACGCTCGGGGCCGAGTACAATCAGGGCGACGATGCCGACTAAAAGCAGCTCGCCCAAACCGAAATCAAACATAGATTATGCTTTGTCTTCGTCTTTTTTGTGTTCGATGACTTCGTCTTTTTTGGCATCTTTGCCGTCGGTACCTTCATTCAGACCTTGTTTGAAGTCATGCACGGCACCGCCGAGGTCTTTGCCGACGTTGCGCAGTTTTTTGGTACCGAAAACCAAAACAACGATGATTAATACGATAATCCAGTGCCACAGAGAGAAGCTACCCATAATAAATCCTTGATATAGTTGAAAATGGATATTTGAAATGTTGGTTTACGCAGGCGTACCCATGATGTGGATATGCAGGTGGAACACTTCCTGCCCGCCGCCTTTGCCTGTATTGATCAGGGTTTTGAAACCGTCGGTCAAACCTGCCGCTTTGGCGATTTGAGGGACTTTCAACATCATTTTGCCCAAGAGGGTTTGATGTTCGGGCGCGGCGTGTGCCAGCGAGTCGAAATGGACTTTCGGAATCAGCAGCAGATGAACCGGCGCGGCGGGGCGGATGTCTTTGAAGCACAACATCTCGTCGTCTTCGTACACGGTTTGCGCCGGAATGTCTTTGGCGGCGATTTTACAGAAAATACAGTTGTCCATAATGGCTCCGAGGTCGTCTGAAAACGAGCGCAGCGAGTTTCGCTAAAACGTGTGCAGCGCGTTTCGTCAAACAGACGGCAGAAAAACGAATAAGGTCGGATTGTAATATAAATTCAAGACTCTTTGCGAGAGACTTTTTCCGCCAAGCCCGATAAACCTTGACGGCGCGCAAGCTCGTTGACGACATCTTCGGCGCGCAAACCATGGTGCGCCAAGAGAACCATAGTGTGAAACCATAAGTCGGCAACTTCGTAAACGAGGTGTTCGCCGCCGCCGTCTTTCGACGCCATCAGGACTTCGCCCGCTTCTTCGATGACTTTTTTGAGGATTTTGTCTTCGCCTTTGTGCAGAAGCTGGGCAACGTAGGATGCTTCGGGATCGCCGCTTTTGCGGGAGTCGATGGTGTTTTGGATTTGGCAGAGGATGGTGTTGGTCATGGGATTTTCGGCTTTGAAGGATAAGGATTATTCGGATAAAGCATCGGCTTGCTTGGCTTCGCGTAACGCTGTTTCTGACAACAGACAATCATCCGCCCGATTTTTAGCGAAACTCGATTCTCTCGTTTTGGCGAAACTCGCTGCGCTCGTTTTCAGACGACCTCTAAGGATGCGTATGCCCATAAATGGCTTTTTCGTCTTTCAACACGGCATCAACCGTCTGCCATGCGCCGTCTTTCCAAACTTTGTAGAAACAGCTTTCGCGTCCCGTATGGCAGGCGATGCCGCCGTTTTGGT
>ERZ773010.2056-NODE-2056-length-12096-cov-29.427041_pt1 | contig 12096 bp, 11 predicted proteins | sample MGYA00580842_ERZ773010 | MGnify/ENA primary metagenome ERZ773010 (study PRJEB29015, sample SAMEA2737982) | human oral metagenome | biome: human oral; feature: human-associated habitat; material: dental | place: China | collected 2107 ...
CGCGAGCTGGGTTCAGAACGTCGTGAGACAGTTCGGTTTATATCCGGTATGGACGATAGGAAACTTGAGAGGATCTACCCCTAGTACGAGAGGACCGGGGCGGACGCACCTCTGGTGTATCGATTGTGGCCACCTGCTGCATTGTCGAGTAGCTATGTGCGGACTAGATAAGCGCTGAAAGCATATTAAGCGCGAAACTAACCTCAAGATAAGGTTTCCCTATGAGGACACAGAAAGACTATCTGTTTGATAGGCGCAAGGTGGAAGTGCAGCAATGCATGGAGCTAAAGCGTACTAATAGTCCCATTGCCTTTTTATGTCCTTGTCTGCTAGCGTTTATGCTTGCATAACGCTCGCGGATAAGGTAGACTTGACTAGTAATTGGTGCTTTTCAATAAGTCACCAGTCAATTAACAATTCAATTATCCGTGCCTGCGTATAGCGGACATCGAAGCAAGGCTTTTCCCAAGTTGCCCTATTCGGGAACTTTCGAGGAGCAAAGCCTTACTTCGGTGCCCATGGCGAGGAGGAAACACCTGTTCTCATTCCGAACACAGAAGTTAAGCTCCCCAGCGGCGATTATACTGCGAAAGTGGGAAACTAGCACGGTGCCGAATTATAAGAGAGACTTCCGAATAGGGAGTCTTTCTTCGTTTTGTCTAAAATGTTTACTAGTAGCACAAATATGATACAATGATGAGAAATGGATAAGAAACAAACAGAGCAACTAAAACATCTAAAGCCAGAACGCAAGGAGCTTATAGCGGTCTGTATATCTTGGCTGCGACAACCAAAATCATGGATTATTATTGCCGGTGGTATTGCTGCATTGGCGGTGGTGACAATCGGGGCGTTGTTTATTATCACGACGCGCGGCAATATTAGCGTCGAGCGTGTGTCTAATGAAGTACTACAAGAAGTTGATAGCCCAATTCGGCTAAAGTTTAATCAACAGTTGGGTGAAGTAAGACCAGAGATTACACCAGAAGTACGCGGTGCGTGGCGTGAAAAGCGACAGCTATTCGGTATCATTGAAGTGGAGTTTATACCTGATCAGGCATTGGCGGCAGACACAAATTATATCGTGAAGTTCCCTAGGGTTAGACGCTCAGTATTTGGCGATGCAGTGATTCACGAGGTGTCATTTAAGACGCAAAAAGCGCCGCGGGTTAATGCAACTTCGCTGGACGGTAAAGAGATAATCGCGATGGATCAAGTGCTGACGGTACGTCTGGGTTCGCGGGCGAATAAGTTGCGTGATTTAGAATTGACTGCCGAGCCAGCACTTGAGCTCAAGCGCGATTCGTCAGATGATCAAACGTTCTCGTGGAAGTACGCTGGTCTGTTGGCGCCCGGTGCACAGTATACCTTTAGGCTATATGACAAAGCCCAGAAGGAAGAGCTAAAACGCTTTACGGTAAAGAGTGCCCCGCTACCAGCCGTTAGCTCACCGATTAAGGAGCATCTAGTGACGCCGTCAGATGAATTAAAATTGACGTTTCAAGAGGCAATTGATGCGAAGGACCGGCCAAATATAACAGTTGACACGGCTGGTAACGGCTCATGGCGGAGTGATACAGAGTACGTGTTTAAGGCAGATAAGTTGGAACCGGGCAAGACGTATACATACACTATCCCAAAAGGCCTTAGGACGGCTCGCGGGGGCGTTCTTGTTGACGAAGTAAAAAAGACCTTTACTACTAATGGGCACGTGCGTGGTGCAGGGGCGTCTCCGTGGCGAACCACCGTTGATCAGGCTGCGCAGGATGTACGGATAACCTTTGATCAGGCGGTTGATCACAAGAGTGCCCAAGACCGCCTCAGGACATCATCCGGTACGATCCAGGGCATTTCTTGGCATGGCAATACGATGATTGCTCGGGTGGTTAATATGGGCTTTCAGCGGCAAGTTCAGGTTTGGGTAGAGCCTGGTGTGCAGCCGGTATTTGGACTGCCGAGTGTGGAGCGGATTGCGACCTCATTTACGACCAATTCACGGGTCGTCAAGCTTAATAACGTACCATTTTATCGTCAGATATATGCTCAAAGCTGTGAGGCTGCCTCATTGCGCATGGCGCTGGCGTATCGTGGAGTACATGATAGTGATTGGAATATTTTGCAGCGCTTTGGGTATCATCCACGACCGCGAGATAAGTCGACAAATGAGTGGGATGATCCGAATGCGCAGTTTGTGGGTGATGTAAACGGTAATCAGGGTACAGGCACGGGATGGGGTGTGTATGCTGGTCCAGTGGCGCGAGCTGCCGGTCAATATGGTCGGGGAACATCGCTGGCGTATGGGGCTAATGCGAATTTCGTGGCGCAGCAAATCCACAACGGTAATCCGGTTATCGCGTGGGGTGTATGGCGGACTGGCGCAAAAATTGACAGCTGGAGAACACCGTCAGGCCGAACGGTGAGTGGGCCAATACCAATGCATGTGCGCCTCATCGTTGGGGTGCGCGGCGAGCCACACGATCCACTTGGATTTTATGTTAATGACCCAATATCGGGACAGCTCTACTGGACGAGGGCACAGTTTGTGGCAATGACAGCTGGTGCTGGGCCGGCGGCGCAGCTGTTGGCGGTGCATTAAAATTGGCACCAAAGCTGAAGGTAGGTATATGTTATTTTGCCCGCCGTCAGATTATTTTTTAATTCAGGTAATTTAGCTATTAACAGAATTCTTTGTACAGCCAAAAACCACCCATCTCGCAGAAAGGGTGGTTTTTGAGTGGTGGAACTCATCATTTCTAAGCTCCAACAGGTGCCATCACGATGTGACAGATCTCATTATAACGAAGTAGACTGCTGATTGCAATATTTTATTCACAATAAAAATGGCTTATGTAAATGTTGACAAAGTATGAGCAGTATGATAATATACATACATAACACATATCATGTGTGATATATAAAGGCGAGGGTTTCCACGGTAGATGATGTGGAAATCTTTTTAATTAGGGAGGAAAACTCACATGGCAGGTACAAAAATTGGCGGTATGAAAGCAGCAGCAAAAAACTTAGCACGTGACCCAGATTTCTATGCAAAGATTGGCGCGAAGGGCGGTCGGAACGGACGTACCGGTGGTTTTGCGGCTAATCCAGCTCTAGCACGGATTGCTGGCGCGAAGGGTGGCCGTATTTCTCGTCGGCGTAAGGCGACAACGACAGCTACGACAACGGTTAATCCGACAACAACAGCATCAACAGTACAGGCAACGGCTCAAGACGACGTGACGCTGGCTGCCTAGGCGTACTCATTAAAAAGGACAAATAGCCCTCTTTCTATAGAGGGCTATGTGCGGTAACGGCGCAGTTCGCAGGACCGGGCCTCGTTGACACGCCAGTTGCTGGCGCAAAGGAGACAGTGATAGTGGTGCTTGGCAGTTTCTATACCGACAGCGCCACATGTTGGGCATGTACTGCGGGCGTGCAACCACTTGCGATAGCTATCAAGCGCATTCTGAACGACGTCATCATCCATGGCCAGAGTAATATTATAGTGCGGGGCTAACTGATGGATAGCTGCCTCCCAAGCCTGGCGCTCTATGGCGATAAGGTCAATATCACGAGTATAGTGATGATGGCCTAGGATGGCATGGGCCGTTTCATGGAGTAGCTGGGCGATAGCAGCTGGTGATTCCTCATCAATGTAAGTAATTGTCTGTGAGTGGTATGACCACGAAAAAACATCACCAGTTTGGAACCGATACCTCGGGTAATCACGAGTCAGCTGCTTAACGATGGAGGATAGCGTTATCGTAGCAGCCATACAGTACGGCCTCCTCGGGATGTGCTGCACCAACGATGTGTGGGCAGGTGATAAATGACGGTAGCTTCTCGGTGACAAATCCGGCTAACGATGCTGAGAATTTGTCGGTGTAGCGGCCGACGCCACCGCCGATTACGATAACATCTGGCTGGATAGCGGCGGTCAGTGCCTGAAGTCCTAAACTGAGCCTCTTAGCAGCCTCAAGCCAGACTTCAGGTGGTGTTGTGTCCGATAGCTCACCAAACTGTTGACTGAGCGCTCGTCCCGAGGCAAGGTTTTCCCATGAATCGATAGTTGACTGATACGCAACTTGCATATGGCCGGCTTCGCTGCTGCGCAAACTAGGGTGGAGTGTGCCATTGAGGATGATACTAGTGCCAATACCTGTGCCGATAGTGACGTAAAGACCACAGGCTGGTTGTGGCTCGAGGCGACGGATACTAGCGAGACCAGCGAGATTGGCATCATTTTCGAGAATAATTTGAGCATCGGAGAAGTGCTCGGCTAAGAGGTTGCGAATAGGTACGCCGCACCAGCCGAGGTTGATACAATACGTAGCAACACCGTCAGTGACAGTGCCGGGCAAGCCAATTGAAATGTCTGTGACGGGCGCGCCCTCGGTGATCATGGTGATGGTTTCAACAACCTGTTTGATATATGCCGTAACATCTGTTGGTGTGGCAAACCGAGTCGTTGTCTCGAGGGTGCCGTTATCGGTGAATCGTCCGACTAATGTTTTTGTCCCTCCAGTATCAATCGCAATAATCATGAAGCCAGTATAACCCTTTACGAGAGTGGTGACAATATGGTACAGTAATTACTAGTAACATCAGGGAGACAATAGTATGAAGCAGAACCGCCAGCGAGGATATGTTGTAATCTACGTGATTGTAGGGGTTATTTTGGCGGCGATCGCTTTGGCCACGCTATACGGATTGCGACAATTATCGGCACAGAATCAGGTGGTATCATCGGCAGAAAATACTGCGACGACCGAGCAGCAAAAAGATGCAAAGGACACAAAGGCTGATAAGATGTCGACCGAGCAAAAGAAGAATGAGAAGAGTGATAGTGATGAGAAAAAAGACACTTCTTCAGCTGAAGTCAAAAAGCCTGCGCAGCAACAGCCTCAACAGCACGCACAAAATCAACCGACAGCACCAGCTCAAAATAATGGCCATGGGTCATCTCATCTGCCGGCAACCGGGCCAGCTGACTCGTTGGCAGTTGGCTTTGTGTTTGGGCTGATCGTAGCGGTGGGCTTTGCCTATCGTCGGTCAATGTTGGCAGTTTAGTCTCCTTCTCTTTACTCGGAACAGTATCTACGATATAATAAAACGAGACCTCTAAGAGGTGGCTATTTTAGCGACCACTTGGATAAGAATATTAACGTAATACAGGAGTCTATTTGGACGTATGGCAAATCCATTGACCATGGACGATCTGCTTGCTCAGGCGAGCGACTCTGTGAAGCAACTGACCGCAGGCGAGGTTGTGCACGGAACTATTTTATCAATAAAGAAGCATGAGGTTTTGATTGACTTAGGGCCTTTAGGTGTTGGCTTGGTGCCACGTCGCGAGGTAAGTATGTCGAACAATTACGCAGAAGGCGACGAGGTAACTGCGAGTGTTGTCGAGGTTGAGCTGGACAACGGTTATTCACTGCTCAGTATGCGTAAAGCGGCGCGCGATCGTGGCTGGGACGAGGTAGCAGCCAAATTGGAGAGTGGCGAAATCGTAACGGTGACACCATACGATGCTAATCGCGGTGGCCTGTTAGCTGAATATGAAGGGGTGCGTGGTTTCTTGCCAGTATCGCAGCTGTCAGCTGAGCATTACCCACGGGTCGGTTCGAGCGACAAGGATGAAATCTTGCAGCGGCTTAACGTGCTGGTCAACAAAGAGATTCGTGTACGGATTTTGGATGCTGACCGCAAGGCGAACAAGCTCATCTTTTCTGAAAAAGAAGCTATCAAAGAAGGCCTGGCGGAGCGGTTTGAGAAGCTGTCAGTCGGTGATACGGTCAAGGGTATCGTGACTGGTGTAGTAGACTTTGGCGTATTTGTGAACGTTGAGGGTATTGAGGGCCTGATTCACATCTCAGAAATTAGCTGGGAGCGGGTCAACAATCCGAGTGATTACGTCAAGGTTGGTCAGACCGTAGAGGCAAAGATTATCGCCATTGATAAGGAGCGCCTCAGCTTGAGCATGAAGCAGCTGACAAAGGATCCGTGGCTTGATGAAGTGGAGCAGTTCAAATCGGGTGAGGACGTCGAAGGTACAGTCACGCGGATTACGCCATTTGGTGCGTTTGTGCAGCTAAGTCCAGCTGTTGAGGCCCTCGTTCATGTTTCAGAGCTAGGTGGCGATGGAACTGATCCAGAGAAAGTCTTTACACTGAATGAGCGCAAAACCTTTACCGTGCTAGAAATTGATAAAGATAATCGCAAGATTTCGCTGTCGCTGGCTGGCGGCAAGAAAAAATAGCCTATAGAAAAAAGTAATGTAAACAGTTCGCCGGGAGTGTCACGCGGGCGATGAAAGGAGCACGAGCAGATGACAGAAAAGATTGTTGCAATTGCAGATTCAGTAACCGTCGGAGAGCTCGCTACTACCTTGAATCTACCGGTCACAACGCTAATCGGTGAACTGTTTAAAAATGGTATCGCAGCGACGATTAATCAGCGGCTAGATTTTGAAACAGCATCGATTATCGTTGAAGAGCTGGGCCTTGAGGTGACGCTCAAGAAAAAGGAGGCCACCGTCGGCCATACACGTGTGGAGCATACGCTGTCGGAAAGGGCAGTGCCGCGCCCACCGATTGTGGCGGTGATGGGGCATGTTGATCACGGCAAGACGAGCTTGCTGGATGCAGTTTTGGGCAACAAGACTGCCGCAGGCGAGGCCGGTGGCATTACGCAGCACATTAGCGCCTACCAAACAAGGCATAAAGAGCGGATGATTACACTGCTGGATACGCCGGGGCATGAGGCGTTCGCGGCGCTGCGGCAACACGGTGCGGTGCTGACTGATGTGGTAATTATTGTGGTAGCGGCGGACGACGGTGTCAAGCCGCAGACGGTCGAGGCGATTCGGTTTGCCCGTTCGGCTAACGCGAAAATCGTGGTAGCGATCAATAAGATCGATAAAGATACTGCTAATCCACAACTAGTAAAAACACAGCTAGCATCTGAGCACGGCCTCAATCCTGAGGAGTGGGGCGGCGACACGGTGATGGTGGAGGTCAGCGCTAAAACTGGCCAGAATTTGGATAAGCTGCTGGATATGGTGCTACTGGTGGCAGACATGGAAGATCTGCGGGCGGATGAGGATGTTCCGGCAGAGGGCTTGGTAATTGAGGCGCACATGGAAACTGGGCGCGGTGCAGTGGTCGGGCTACTCGTCGAGCACGGTCAGCTAAAGCCAGCGCATTATCTGGTGGCTGGCACGGCGTACGGTCGGGTACGGACAATGTCGGACTTTCGTGGTCAGACGATGAAAATGGCGGGCCCGAGCACGCCAGTTAATGTGACTGGATTTAAGGAGCTGCCGCAATTTGGGGACAGTTTTCGGTTGGCTAAAAACGAGAAAGAAGCACGGCATTTGGCGCAGGCGGCGCGCCTAGAGCAGGAAAAAATGGCTGCCAGCACCAATGTCACCAGCTCGGATATTTTAAAAATGATGAGTCAGCAGCATGACGCAGAGTCGTTCAATGTTCTTGTTAAGGCTGATGTTCAGGGGTCGCTCACATCGGTAATTGATAGCCTGAAATTGATTGATACGGGCGGCTTGGTAGATCTGCACGTCATCGGTAGCGGGGTTGGTAATATTTCGGAAAATGACATTCATCTGGCAGTTGGCGAGAATACGGTCATTTATGGCTTTAATGTCGATCTGCCACCAGCGGTGAAACGCCTAGCAGCGCGTGAGTACGTTGAGGTGCGACTATACCGGGTAATTTATGAACTACTTGATAATGCCAAGCAGTCCATGGAGGCGTTACTGGCCCCAGAGGTCGTCGAGACCGAGGTTGGTCGGCTGAGTGTTAAGGGCGTGTTCCGAACGGTGCGCGAAGAGGTGATCGCTGGCGGTGAAATGATGACGGGTAAGGTCTATAAGGGCCTGCTGGCACGCCTAAAGCGTGGTGATGAATGCATTGCCGAGGTCGAAGTATCATCCGTCCAGCGTCAACACCAGGAGGCCAAAGAAGTATTTGAGGGTGAAATGTGCGGTCTCAGCCTCAAAACTACGCGAAAAGTTACTGTCGAGGAGGGCGACACACTGGAGTTCTTTACGCGGGAGTTGGTGAAGAAGACGTTGTAGGCTTATGCCGCACAGTCCTGTTAAGACTGGTTACGAATAGGTTGACTTTTTCCTATAAATCTGCTACCATTCAAAACATAAGCTAGTCGGTAGCAGAAGTGCCGACCGCGACATTCCCCCCAGAAAGGAACCACCACAATGCTCAAAAACCCAAATCGCCCACCAGCACCCTCATCTGAGTCTCTCGATCCAGAGGCTGTAACCTCCTCGCCATATTCCCTAGACTCAGACCCTCGCTTCACAGGAAAGCTTGACGCCAACGCACTCGATACCAAAGCACTCTTTGACCCAGCCCGACGAAAGCAAGTGGAAGTAGAGCAGCAGGCTCAAGCCGACTGGGATGCCTATCTCAACCAACGTCCTGACGAATACGGTAAAGATCCAAATGGCAACATACTTCCATCTGAAGAAGACCTCTACAACCAAACCCTCAACGAAGCACGCCGTGAGCGTGAGTCCATGAGTCTCACTGACCTCGCAACCGCTGCAGGAGAAGCCCTTGCTCGTGGCGACAAGACCATGGCTGATGACCTCCAAGACGAGATCCTCCAAGGACTTATTGACCGAACCGAAACCTACGAGCTAGGCCAAGAAGCCATCGACCAACGTATCCGTCAGCTTACTAAGATCATGGATAACGCCGAAAAGGTTGCTAAAGAAAAAGCTGCCAAAGCAGCCAGCCGGCGAACTGTTTCTTTCCCGGCCACATCTCAAGCCCCAGAGTCTGCACCGGCGACACCAGCAACCAGTGAGAGTGGTGGACAAAGTAGACCGGAGGGCTTAGGTGAGTTGTCTGGGGAAGAGCAGAGAACAGAGATGTTAAAGAACCACCGCGATCGACTAGAGGCTCGGCGACGTGCTCTGCAGAAAGAGTATGACGATCTTAAGGATAAGGAAAGTGAAGAGGGGCGTCAGCTACTGCATCGTATTGGAATAGTAGACGGTATGATTGATAAGCTTGATAAGCAGATTGATATATTTGGCGGTGGTGCTCCAGGTGGACCGGATGATAGTGATCAATCACGACGGTCTGGCGCCGCGGGACCAGAGGGGTCTTCGGGTAATGACGACGGTGAGAGTAGCGGTGGAGAAAATGGCGAGAGTAATAATGAGTTGCACGTGGGTGAGCGTGAGATGTTGGCCGATTGGGAGGGGACCGTGAATGAACGGGCTCTATTTGAAGCGCATGCTCGTCGAGGGACTATTGATAAGAAAGATGACGAAAACGGTGCTAAATATGAAGAAACTCCTGTCTATAATAAAAAGAATGCAGAGGCAGTAAGAGAGCGCTGGCGTGACGGTGCAAGGAGATTTGTCGATTATTATTTGAACATCTTTGAGCAATCGCTTGACGAGAATATGAGTCAACATGATCGTCAAGCAGTTTTAGAGCAAAAAAGGAAAGAGCTTGCGCGTGAAGCTTCTATGATGACAATGAACGCGACTGCAGAGCTAGAAGAGACCATAGCTCCGAAAAGGGGCAGTATGCGTAAACCACTGAACTTGGCGGCCAAGGCTGGCCTACTCGGTGTGGTGCTTAATAAGATACCATTTGTTGGTCATTTTGTTAGTGGTGTAGCTGGTGGTACTCTTGGATTCTTCCATGATATGCATAATGTGAAATACCGTCGCTTGCGTGAGGCAGGCCAGGATAAACGCGGTGTTGTGACTCAAGCGCGTGCCGATGCAAAGGAGGATATGGTTCGGCTTGACCAAGCTGAGAAAGATCAGACTCTTGAAGAAGCTGATAACGTTATCGCTGAACGGACGCAGAGAATCCGCCGAGAAAATATAAGACGGCGCATTGGCAATGTGGCCCTCGGTGTAGCTTCGGGTATTGCTGGTGGCTTCCTCTCGAATCTATTCCAGGGTCCAGCTGGTGCTGAGGGGCCGCAAGGTCCGACTGGTGTCGAGGGACCGCAAGGTCCGGCAGGTCCACAGGGACCGGTTGCACCACGAGGTATAGCGGGTCTGCCTCGAGCGGGTGTGTAGATTTTATAATTGGTAATCAGGTAAATATAAACAAATAAGGAAGAGCGAAACATGGATAATTTATCGTCACAAAGGATACGGGAGGATTTTGGCATAACCGGTAATAACGAGTATATCGAAAGTGAGGTTGACCGTATCTTGCGATCAGTCATTAACGCAGTGATAGTGCGGGTAGGTAATGAGCTAGATCAGAATCAGTTGGATGAGCTCAATAGAATAACTAATTCTGGTGCTCAAGAAGAACTATATAACTGGTTGAGACGTCAGGGGGTTGCAGTTAGCGATGTGTTTATGAGCGTATATAATGAACTGCTTAATAATTTTCGTACTTTGACAGAAGATAGCTAAGAACAGAGTATTGACTTATTCGTATATATATGGTAGCATGGTAACAGTTAGATTGTAATTCCCCAGAAAGGAACCACCACAATGCTCAAAAACCCAAATCGCCCACCAGCACCCTCATCTGAGTCTCTCGATCCAGAGGCTGTAACCTCCTCGCCATATTCCCTAGACTCAGACCCTCGCTTCACAGGAAAGCTTGACGCCAACGCACTCGATACCAAAGCACTCTTTGACCCAGCCCGACGAAAGCAAGTGGAAGTAGAGCAGCAGGCTCAAGCCGACTGGGATGCCTATCTCAACCAACGTCCTGACGAATACGGTAAAGATCCAAATGGCAACATACTTCCATCTGAAGAAGACCTCTACAACCAAACCCTCAACGAAGCACGCCGTGAGCGTGAGTCCATGAGTCTCACTGACCTCGCAACCGCTGCAGGAGAAGCCCTTGCTCGTGGCGACAAGACCATGGCTGATGACCTCCAAGACGAGATCCTCCAAGGACTTATTGACCGAACCGAAACCTACGAGCTAGGCCAAGAAGCCATCGACCAACGTATCCGTCAGCTTACTAAGATCATGGATAACGCCGAAAAGGTTGCTAAAGAAAAAGCTGCCAAAGCAGCCAGCCGGCGAACTGTTTCTTTCCCGGCCACATCTCAAGCCCCAGAGTCTGCACCGGCGACACCAGCAACCAGTGAGAGTGGTGGACAAAGTAGACCGGAGGGCTTAGGTGAGTTGTCTGGGGAAGAGGGGAACGACGACGAGGCACTGGATATGACTTGCTTACTGAGAGCTGAAGATTATAAGAAGAATATGGACTCTGCTAACTGGTATAGTAATGCCTACAAGTCAGCTTCTGAAGATGCTTCTCCAGAGAAGCGGTCGCAGCTGCTAATGGTGAGTAAGTGGTATAACAACCGTGGGACTATTTACGCTGGATTAAGGGATACGCAATTAGCACTTGCTAATCCCTCAATATCCAGTGGTGTGAGACAGGCTCTGATAGGCAAGGAAAGGACACTTATTAACTTGCTTAAAGATTCTGAAAACTACAAGCCAAAATACGACCCGTCCTTGGATCTCGCTGTTTATAATAATGGAGAGCCTAATTCACAGTCAGAACAGAATAAGAATGGCGGTGGGGAGCAGCCGGAAAGTAACAACACTAAGGCGGACAAGGAAAAGAGGCGTAGACTCAAAAAGTTTGGCAGATGGCTTATCGATATATTGGCCATCAATGAACCAACTTCATCAATAGACACGACCCCGAAGTCATCTGATGGCACGGGCAATACGGTCGATCAAGAACAACGAGTCAAGGTGAAGGTGCCTCGAAAACAGCCACTGAACCCAATCCCGAAACGTCAGGTAAGGCGAAAAAGTAGTACAAATGCTACAAACTAAGGTACATTAACCTCGTAGAGGAGACGGTATTACGTAAAAGCCAGTGCTGTTTGTCGGCGCTGGCTTTTGCTCGTGATGAGCAGTGAGTTGGTATAAACATGAAGAATTGATATAATAGACAAAAGAGCAGTGAAGCAAAGGAGACGATATGTTCCAACTAGATGATAATTTTTTGAAAGAATTAGGACTAGACCAACTGCCAGATGAGCAGAAGAAGCCGTTTTTGCAGCATATTTATAGTGAGTTGGAGCTACGGG
>ERZ773010.2058-NODE-2058-length-12092-cov-3.090471_pt1 | contig 12092 bp, 10 predicted proteins | sample MGYA00580842_ERZ773010 | MGnify/ENA primary metagenome ERZ773010 (study PRJEB29015, sample SAMEA2737982) | human oral metagenome | biome: human oral; feature: human-associated habitat; material: dental | place: China | collected 2107 ...
CAAAAAGATTTAGAGCAAATTATTTCTCAAACTAAAAACCGTGAAAACCACGAGGATAATGTAGTTGAAATAGCTACTCCTGCAGTAGTTAATACTCCTGAACCTATAAGAGAATCTAAACCTGTTGCAACTCCTAAAAACAATCCTGAACCTAAGAATAATACCCGAATAGAAAGAACTACTACAACTATAGTAGAAAAAAGTGATGGTAAAACTATAGTGAGACACATCAGAACAGGTGCAAGACCTCAAGCTACAAATATAAATCTCACAGAGGAATTTATTGCTGATTTGAAACGTTTTAACTCTCCTTCTTGCTCTGAAGATGTGGTAGATAAAGTGAAAATCAATGTAAAACGCTTAAGTAATAATGACTGGGAAGTGGTATCTTACGATTTCAATCAAAACAAAAGTGAAATCGAAGAACGTGTGAGACAATACGTAGCTTTCTTTACAGCTGTAAGAACAGGAGGTAGTATTGATAACCTTAAACCTCCTTATTTTGGTGGTCAATCAAATATTATCTATTTCCTTAAAAAAGGAAATAATTTCGATATTGTAAAAGGAAAAGCAAATCTAAAAACTTTTACTGATATTCGCCAAGCAATTATCAATACAGGTGTGGATCCTAAATCAATACGATAATAACCATAAAAACGATATACTATGTTAGAAGTTTTCAATAACTTTGATACTCTTTTAAAAGGATTTTGGATGGTAGCAATCCCTAGTTCTGTGATTTTTATTATCCAAATGATACTTACATTTATAGGAAGTGACGCCTCCGATGGTACTTCCTCCGATTTCGATGGTGATCTCAACGGAGGCGACACACCTTTCCAACTTTTTTCTTTTCGCAATTTGATGAACTTCTTGTTAGGATTTAGCTGGACTGGTATTTCATTTTATAAAATTATAAACAATCAGCTCTTACTCATAGCTTTAGCTACTGTAGTAGGAGCTTTGTTTGTATATCTCTTCTTCCTTATTATCAGGGCTCTGATGAAACTCTCAGAAGATAATACTTTTAAACTCTCAGAAACTATTGGAAAAACTGCTGAAGTTTATATTCCTATACCTGAATATAAACAGGGGAGGGGTAAAGTAACCATTAGTGTGCGCGGAACTATACACGAATTAGATGCTATGACCACTGGTGAGCGCCTTCCTTCTAACACCATCGTGAAAATAATTTCTATAGACGATGCTGTTTTATTTGTAGAACGATTGTAACAATTCAAAATTATTTCGTACCTTTGCCCTCTATAAAATATAATTGTAAACACAATGAAAATAGCTAAAAAAATATTTAAGTGGGGAGGTATTACACTTTTGCTCCTCATCATTGCAATGATTGCTATTCCTTTTTTCTTTAAAGATACTATTAAAGAAAAGGTGATTGAGATGGCAAATGAGAATTTAAAAGCAGATATTGCTTTGCAAGATGTAGATATCAGTCTATTTAAAAACTTTCCTAAAGCTCAAGTAACCCTCAATGATTTTGTATTAGTAAATAAAGAACCCTTTGTAGGTGATACTCTTTTTGCTGCTAAACATATTGATGTAACTTTGAGTATAAAAGATTTATTAGCAGGTAACTACAATTTGTTAGGTGCTAATGTGAGGGATGCTTCTGTATACATCCACCTTAATAAAGAAGGAGCTGGTAACTTTGATATCGCCATCCCTTCCGATAAACCTGAAGAGGAATCTGCTCCTATCAAACTTGATATTCAACAATATAACGTTGAAAATTTAAAATTTACTTTTAAAATGGATGATGGTAATCTCTTTATGGAAGTAGCCGACATCTATCATAGCGGAAAAGGTAACTTTGCTGAAGAAGTGTTGGATTTAGATACACAAACTAAAGCCAATGTAACTTTTGCAATGGATAAAAGTACTTTTATGAAACAAGTGCCTATTACACTTCAAGCTATTTTAGGTATTGACCTAAAAAATCAAAAGTACACTTTCAAACAAAATAAAGCTACTGTAAACCGCTTAGATTTAGTGTTTGATGGATTTATTCAGCTATTAGAAGAAGGACAACGTTACGATCTTACTTTTAGCACTCCTACTAATTCATTCCAAAACTTCTTAGCTCTTATTCCTGAAGAGTACTCCAAAAGTATTGAAAATGTAAAAACTACAGGTAATCTCACTCTCAAAGGCTTTGCAAAAGGAGATATGGTAGGTGATAAAATCCCTACTTTTGGTATTGAAATGTATGCTGATAATGCTTCTTTCAAATATCCAAACCTTCCTAAAACAGTGCGTGATATCACCATTGATCTTAAAGTGAATAATACTACAGGTGTTACCAATGATACCAAAGTAGATCTCAATAAATTCACAATGAGTATCGACCAAGATCACTTCTCTGCTCGTGCCAATGTGAGTAATATAGTAGTAAATCCATTTGTTGATTTAGCAGTAAAAGGTACTATCAATTTAGCTAATTTATCTCAAGCCTATCCAATTTCGTTAGATAAGAAGTTCTCTGGTATTCTTCGTGCTGATATCGCTACACAGCTGGATATGAAATCAGTAGAAACTAAAAACTACCAAAATATTAAAGCACAAGGTAATTTATCCCTTTCTCAATTTGTATATGCAGGTGAAGAGTTTGTAAAGCCTTTTCATATCGATAATTTGAATGTAGCATTTAGTCCTTCACACATTGGGTTATCTCAATTCGATGCCCGTACTGGTGAAACCGATTTGCATCTCATAGGAACAATTGATAATCTATACGGATTTGCTTTTAGAAAAGAAATTCTCAAAGGAAACTTCAACCTTTCTTCTAATAAATTGGTAGTAAATGATTTTATGCAACCTGCTACTGCCGAAACAACAACTCCTAAAAAAGAAACTAAAGAAGCTCCCAAAACAACTACTAAGGCTCCTGCTCAAGCAGCTATAAAAGTACCTGCTTTCTTGGATTGTACTCTTGCAGCTAAAGCTAATACAGTGTTATACGACAATTTGAAGTTGAGTAATGTATCAGGAAAACTGATAATAAAGGATGAAAAAGTAGCTTTAGAAAACCTAAAATCAGATATTTTTGGAGGTAATATAGCCCTCTCAGGTGATGTCTCTACCAAAGAGAAAACACCTACTTTTGATGTAGATTTAAACCTCAATCGTGTCAATATTCCCGAAGCATTCTCTCAAATCACGATGTTAGAAAAAATTGCTCCTATTGCTAAAACAGTACAAGGTAAAGTAAATACTGTTATCAATGTAAAAGGTTCTTTGAAAAACGATTTAACTCCTGAAATCAATAGTGTCTCAGGTGATTTATTCGCAGCTCTTATCGACTCTAAGATTGATAGTCACGGTTCAGCTTTACTTTCAGCCTTAGATAGCCAATTTACAGGATTGAATTTAAATAATCTTAACCTCAAAGATGTGAAAGCAGCAGTTGATTTTGAGGATGGAAAAGTAAAAATCAAACCTTTTACTATTAAATATAAAGATGTAGCTATAGAGGTAGCTGGTTCTCACGGATTCGACCAGCAGATGAATTACAAGCTCACTTTCAATGTTCCCCCTCAAATGTTAGGTAAAGAAGCCGAAGGTTTGTTATCAAAACTCACTCCTGAAAATCAGAAAAAAATAACCAACTTACCTGTAGTTGCAACCGTTGGAGGAACTTTTAAAAAACCTCAAGTAAGCACTGATGCCAAAACCGTAGTAAAAGATTTAGCTACTCAAATAGCTAAAAACCAAATTAATAATCTTACTGCTAAAGGTACTGATGCACTACAACAAGCTCTAGGAAGTAAAACCAGTTCAGGTACAGCAGGCGAAATAACCAAAACTGTTGGTGGACTGATGAAAAATAGAGATAGCACAATGACTAAAGTGAAAGAAAAAGCCAAAGAGGAGGCTAAAAAAGAAGCTAAAAAACAATTAGGTAACTTCCTTAAAGGCTTAGGCGGAAAAAATGAAGGCGAATAAAAACAAAATTAATTGAATTATATATGTATAAAGTAGTACTTTTACGCCACGGACAAAGTGAATGGAACAAGCTCAACCTATTCACAGGGTGGCAAGATGTAGATTTAACTGAGCAAGGAGTACAAGAAGCTCGTGAAGCAGGACGTGTAATGAAAGAAGAAGGTTTCAAATTCGATGTTGCCTACACATCTGTACTTAAAAGAGCTATCAAAACTTTGAACAATGCTTTAGAAGCAATGGGTGACCTTTGGGTACCTACTCACAAAAGCTGGAGACTCAATGAAAAAAGTTATGGAGCACTACAAGGTTTAAACAAAGCTGAAACAGCTGCTAAATATGGTGAAGACCAAGTACTTTTATGGCGTCGCTCTTATGATGTACGTCCTCCATTTATTGAAGAATCCGATGAACGTCACCCATCACACGACCGTCGCTATGCTGCCCTTACTAAAGAAGAAAAAACAGCAGGCGAAAGTTTGAAAGATTGCTATGATCGTATGTTGCCTATATGGTTCAATGAGATAGCTCCTGATATCAAAGCTGGTAAAAGTGTAATCATTGCAGCTCACGGTAATAGTTTGCGCTCATTAGTTCAATACCTCGACGGACTTTCTGAGGATGAAATCCTTAAACTCAACATCCCTACAGGGGTGCCTTTGGTGTATGAACTCGATGCTAACTTAAAACCTATCAAGCACTATTACTTAGGTGACCAAGAAGCAATTGCAGCTGCTATTAACAGCGTTGCAAATCAAGGAAAATCAAAATAGTATTTGTTTTTATAAAAAATACCTCCAAGAAATTTTATCCTTTCTGGAGGTATTTTTATCTTCTATTAAATGAGTATATTCCACAACTTGAACCTTAAAAATATTTAGATTAATGTTCTATACAATAAAATATTCCTCACTTTTTTCTATTCAATGTGTTTGTAATTCAAAAATAATAATTATTTTTGCACTCAAATAGTAATATACTATTTCTGAAGTATAAGATAATTTAATTACTAAAACCTTTGGTCGTTGAAAATGAACATCTTATTTTTAAGTTATTTTCACTCTGCACGCACTCATTCTCTACAAATTAAATTTAAGGCTAAAAGTCTTTCACCACTTCGTATTTGAATCAGGTGTAGTTAGGTAATAATTAGGTAACAAATTAAGGTTACCTCAAATGTTTTTTACTAAAAATTACTCATTATTTAATTTACACTGTACAAATGAAAAATAAATATATCGACCTAATTGACCAAACCTACTATTTTCCACAAGATGAATTTACTTTAGATGGCGATGAACTTCGCTTTCACAATATTGATTTGATGGAACTTGTACGCAAGTATGGAGCTCCCCTCAAATTTATGTATCTACCCAGAATATCCGAGAATATTCAACGTGCCAAAAAATGGTTTGAAAAAGCTATTAAAAAACACAAATACAAAGGGGCTTATAACTACTGTTATTGCACCAAAAGTTCTCATTTCAAACACGTAATGGTAGAAGCTTTGAAGAATGATATCCACATGGAAACCTCTTCAGCTTTTGATATCAATATTATCAACAACCTTATCAGCGAAGGATTGATTACCAAAGAGAACTATATTTTGTGTAATGGCTTTAAACGTGATGCTTATATTGATGGCATTGCCGATCTTATCAATCGTGGCTATCAAAATTGTATTCCAATTATTGATAACTATGAGGAAATCAATTTGTTTGAAGAAAAAATAAAAGGCTCATACAATATTGGTATTCGCATTGCTTCTGAAGAAGATCCTCGTTCTGAGTTCTATACCAGTCGTTTAGGTATTGGCTACAAAAATATTGTACCTTTCTACAATCGAGAGATTAAGGATAACCCTAAAGTACGCCTCAAAATGTTGCACTTCTTTATCAATACAGGTATTAAAGATAATGCCTACTATTGGAATGAACTTTTGAAGTGTTTGCGTGTATATATCCAGCTCAAAAAAGTAGCTCCTGAACTTGATAGCCTTAATATAGGTGGTGGTTTTCCAATCAAAAGTTCATTAGCTTTTGAGTATGATTATGCCTATATGGTTGATGAGATTATCCGCCAGATAAAAATTACTTGCGATCAAGAAAAAGTATTCGTGCCTAATATCTTTACTGAATTTGGAAGTTTTACAGTGGGAGAAGCCGGGGGCGCTATCTACGAGATAATGTACCAAAAACAACAAAACGACCGTGAAAAATGGAATATGATTAATTCCTCTTTTATTACTACTTTGCCTGATTCTTGGGCTATTAATAAACGTTTTGTATTATTGCCTATCAACCGTTGGAATGATGAGTATGAACGTGTACTCCTTGGAGGGCTTACTTGTGATGGTGATGATTATTACAATAGCGAACAAAATATGAACGCTATCTATTTGCCTAAATACAACAAAAATAAACCACTCTATATAGGTTTCTTCAATACAGGAGCATATCAGGATAGTATCGGTGGGGTAGGGGGATTGCAACACTGCCTCATTCCACAACCTAAAATAGTACTTATCGATAAAGATAAAAATGGTAACCTTACCTCTCGTCTCTTTATGGAACAGCAAAAAGCTGACGAAATGTTAAAAATCTTAGGTTACTAAAATTTAAGGTATAAACTTTGCTAAAGTCTCCCACGAGACTTTAGCAAAGTTCAACAAAACCTTTCCTTTTAACTTCTAACAGGATGAAATATATAGTTCTTTTTTTCTTATCAATCACTACTTTATGGGCACAAGATACCACTACTACTAAAAGGTATCACTATAAGGTGTGGATAAAACCCTCATTGAGTATTAATTATCTCGCACTTGATATAGAAGATTCTCCTATAAATATAAATCTAAAAAATAAAACAATATTGCCTAACTACCCTCTTACAATGGGGTTGGGTTTAGGAGTGCATAATACCTATGTAAACCTGGACTATGCCAGAGGTTTAATGCCTTTGCGCAATGAAAATAAATATGGAAAAACGAGCTATTTTGATTTTCAAATACATTCCTTTATTAGCAATAAGTTTTTGTTAGACCTTTATTACCAAAGTTATAAAGGTTTCTATTATGAGAATGCTCAAGATATACATCTTCTCAAAGATGCTCGTGTACAACAGATAGGAAGTGAATTTTTGTACTTTACCAAATGGAGAGAAACCTCTTTAAAAAATATTTTTAATCCAGAAGGTAATCAATTAAAACCTTTATTTAGTTTTTATGTCGGAGGAGGCGTTTTCTATCATAAACTCAGTTTGCCTCTTATAGATCCAGATAGAACTGACGATTTCAAGCATATACAAGCTGGATTAAGTGGAGGGATAGCCAATCTTTGGCAAATTGCCCCTAATCTCACCTTTAGTGGTTTAGTGGGATTAGGATTCTATTTTGGGGGAGAAACAGCGCCTATAAGTAAAATGAAAATCAATCAATATGTGAATTTTAGATACAATATTGCTCTTACTTACAAAATTAAAAACTCAACAATAGATTTTTCAATACTACATAATAATAAACGAGTATACTTTAATAATTCCGACCTTGTAAGTATTAAAAACTCTACTTTTAGAATTAGTTTTACACAACAACTCAATGTAACTACTCGCCATAACAACAAAGTGATGAGGTTCTTAGGAATGTAATCTATTTCTTTTGAGAAAACAATAATCTAATAATCAAAATAATACAATTGGTATAATATTTGTTTCTAAATAAAAAGTTAAAAATATTTGGTATTTTTAAAATAAAGCACTACATTTGCGAATTATAAATAAATACATAAAACAAAAAAATGTTTTAAAATTGCAAAACAATATGAGAAAACCATTATTAATGGCTGCTGCACTACTTATTTCGGCAGTCGCATTCGGACAAAAAAAAGAACTTAAAGAGATTGAAAAACAAATCCGTAAAGGTGATTTAACATCAGCTCAAAGTGGTTTAAATGCCATCAAAGGAAGTGTAGAAGGCACTGAATTTGCTCCTCAGTTTTATTTTTTAGAAGCTCAAGCTAATATTGAGCTAACTAAGAAAAACAAAAGTTTAGCTTCTTTGCAAAACGCTACCGCTGCTTTTGCTAAAGTAAAACAATTAGAAGGCGGTAAAGGAAAATATACTAATCAGTTACAATCATTAGCTGATGAAGCTATAAACTTTGCAGTAGGACAAGCTCAAGAAAAGTACAAAGCTAAAGATTACAAAAATGCTTCAGTAGCTTTTGAACAAGTATATCGCCTTAGCGCTCGCGATACTGTGTTCTTGTACAATGCTGCTGTAGTAGCAGTAGAAGGTAAAGACTATGATAAAGCCGTGAAATTGTACTTAGAACTTAAAGACCTTGGTTATGATGGAGCTGAAACACTTTATATCGCAACCAATAAACAAACTAAACAAGATGAGACTTTCTCTGATAAAAACCAAGCTGAACTAATGGTAAAAGCAGGGACTCACGAAAAAGCAAGAGTTGAAAAAACACCTTCTAAACGCGCCGATATCATAAAAAATATCGCCTTTATCTATGTAGAACAAAAGAAAGTTGATGAGGCTATCAAAGCATTTGAAGATGCTAAAAAAGCATATCCTAAAGATGCAAACATCATCCTTGCTGAAGCTAATGTATACTTGCAGTTAGATAATAAAGAAAAATTCAAACAACTAATGCAAGAAGCTGCTCAATTAGATCCAAATAATGCTGACCTTCACTACAATATTGGGGTAATCAATATGCAACAAGGTAATATTTTGGAAGCTCGCAAAGGTTTTGAACAAGCACTTAAAATTAAACCTAACTACGCTGATGCAGCTTTGAATATCTCTACTACCTACATCAATGAAGGTAATGGTTTGATTGAGCAAATGAACAAATTAGGAAATTCTAAAGCTGATATTGCTAAATTTGAAGCATTAAGAGACCAAAAAGATGGTTTATTCAAAAAAGGTGCTGAAGTATTAGAAAACTATACTAAAACAAATGGTAATGTTGAAAACATCTTAGAACAATTGAAGAACATCTATGGAGCTTTAGGAGATAGTGCTAATTTCCAACGTGTAAAAAAACTTTTAGGACAATAATTGAATCCTATGAAAATGAAAAATAGGAATTAGAGAGAAAAGTCTAATTCCTATTTTTTTATTCCTATTCAATAAAATATTCTATTTTGTCGAAATGCGTTATTTTATAGAACTCTCTTTCTTTGGTAAAAATTATCACGGTTGGCAATCTCAACCGAAGGCTATTTCTGTGCAAGAAGTTTTAGAGCAAGGACTTTCAACAATACTTCGAACTCCTATAAGTATAGTAGGAGCAGGACGTACTGATAGTGGTGTACACACTTCACAAATGTTTGCTCATTTTGATGTAACCGAACCTTTACCTACCAACTTTGTGCATAGACTAAACGCTTTCTTGCCAAAAGATATTGCTGTTCACAACATATATGAGATGAAACCAGATGCTCATACCCGATTTGATGCTCTCAAACGTACCTATCAGTATCATATTAGTACTCAAAAAGATGTGTTTGCGTATGATTATGCAATGTTTTTCACTCATACATTAAATATAGCAATAATGAATGAAGCTGCTCAAATTCTTCTTGATTATAGCGATTTTCAATGTTTTTCTAAAACTCATACCGATGTAAAGACTTTTATATGCAAAATTTATAAAGCACATTGGGAGAAAATAGACAAACAATTAGTCTTTACCATCACAGCCGATCGTTTCTTGCGTAATATGGTGCGTGCTATCGTAGGAACTCTTATAGATGTTGGATTACAAAAGCTATCACTCACTGATTTTGAAGATATCATCCTCAGCAAGAATCGAAGTAGGGCAGGAGCCTCAGTTCCTGCTTGTGGTTTGTTTCTCACTCATATAGAATATCCAAAAGATATCTTTATTCAAAAAATCAATTAAATTATTAGTATTATTCAGTGAAATTCATTACTTTTGCAAACTTTTTTAAATAAAACTAGAAATGAAATATCTACAAAACAAATACTTAAAAATAGTTGTAGCTGTCCTTATTGTAGCTTGGGCAGTATACCAATTCACTCGAGGAAATATAGGAAATGGCATTGCTCTCATTTTTCTATCACTTATTCCTATTTTATTGTATTTTCGCAATGAGTTTATATTACTTACCTTTTTGCGTTTGCGAAAACAAGATTTCGCAGGAATGGAAAAATGGCTTGGCAAAATCGTAGACCCCGAAACGGCCTTATTACGTAAACAACAAGGCTATTACAACTATATGTACGGAATTATTTATTCACAAAAAAATCTTACACAAGCTGAAAAATACTTTCGTAAAGCCTTGCAATTAGGGCTTACAATGAGTTACGATGTAGCAATGGCAAAATTGAGTTTAGCAGGTATAATGATGCAAAAACGCAAAAAACGCGAAGCCCAAGAACTTCTTACAGAAGCTAAAAAATTAGACAAACAAAACCTTATGACCGAACAGATAAAAATGATGCAACAACAACTTAAGAAAATCTAAATTAAGAGTAGGTCAGTATATTGATTTTAAAAGTTTTAAAACAGATAAAAGAGTTAAAAGTAACATTTTGCTCTTTTATTTTTTTATTGTTAACATAGTAACTTAATAAAATGATACAAGTAGCTAATACCATTATTTCAGAAGATATAGTAGAAAGAGATTTTGTTTGCAACCTCAACGCCTGTAAAGGAGCTTGTTGTATAGAGGGAGATGCTGGAGCACCTATAGAAGAGCGAGAACTCAATATAATGAAACGTATTTATCCAGAAGTGGCACCATACCTTACAGAGGAAGGAAAGAGAGCCATAGAGAAACAAGGAATATATGTAAAAGGAGAAGACGGAGAATGGGAAACCCCATTGATAAATGGGGGAGAATGTGCTTATGTAGTACGAAATGAAAAAGGGTGGGCACTTTGTGCTATTGAACAAGCATATAATGATAAAAAAATAGAATGGAAAAAGCCTATATCTTGTCATTTATATCCCATACGTTTGCAAGAGTATAGTTCATTTACAGCGGTAAATTATCATCGTTGGAGTCCTATATGTGATGAAGCCTGTACTTTAGGGAAAGAGTTAGAGATGCCAATCTATAAGTTTGTAAAAGAAGCCCTTATTAGAAAATTTGGAGAAGAATGGTATAAAGAATTAGAACTTATAGCAGAACATTTGAAAAAGTGATAATGGATATAGAGGAATCTAAAAAAATAATACAGCTATTTTAAGAAGTTAGGCGTAATTAGTTGATTATCAAACTAATTACGCCTATTTTGTAGCGAAGACGGGATTTGAACCCGTGACCTTTGGGTTATGAATTTTACATCAAAATTAAAACATATTGATTATCAATGCTTTTTAGATTCAAAAACCACTCAAAAACCCAATAAAAATACTCGGTTATATACTCTATTTTATTATTAATTTACACACAAAAACACTGTGTTTCAATAGTTAATAAACTATCGTTTACTTCTATAAATTTTGAATTTACCAAAACTATAGCTGTTGGCTTTTCCCTGCTATGATTTGTAGCAACTGTTGTATTTGTTCATCTTTCTTTGAAATTTGTTTATCCTTTTCACGAATCATATTCATTAAATCGGAGATGAGTTCTTTAATATCTTCGCCATCATTATACACTCCTCCTTGATTTATTTTTTGTTTGCCACCTGCGATTAAATTGCTCTTTGATATTTTCACGTTTATATACTTCCCTTCAATGTACTCCATAATGGTATTTAAAGTATTAGATTGAGGTCTTTTTGTTTCACCATTTATTATTTTTTGAACTCCAACAGCACTTAAACCTGTATTTCGTTCAATTTCATAGGCCGTAATATTGTATTCTTTTATTAAGCCTAACACATACATTAATAAATTATCAATCTCTTCCATAATATACTGAAATTTAATATTTTAATTATTTTTTAGTCAATATTTATATTTAAAAGTTTGTTATATTATATAACTTGTTATATATTTGCAGCCGGAAACAAAAACAATTTTACATTTTAAAATACATTTGTATTTAAAATTATTTTGCAAATATATAAATAAAAAATGAAAGTAAGTAAAATTATCATCGAAAAAATTTTGAATGACAATAATTTTAGCATTGAG
>ERZ773010.2060-NODE-2060-length-12090-cov-31.048525_pt1 | contig 12090 bp, 10 predicted proteins | sample MGYA00580842_ERZ773010 | MGnify/ENA primary metagenome ERZ773010 (study PRJEB29015, sample SAMEA2737982) | human oral metagenome | biome: human oral; feature: human-associated habitat; material: dental | place: China | collected 2107 ...
TGGACAGGGCGTCGGCGAAGCGCAGGTCGATCTCGTTCTGGCCGGGGCCGCCCTCATGGTGGGAGAACTGCACCGAGATCCCCATCTGCTCCAGCATGAGGATGGCGTGACGCCGGAAGTCGTGGGCGGTGCCGCCGGGCACGTGGTCGAAGTAGCCGGCGTCGTCGGTGGGGCGGATACGCCCGTCGGCGTCGCGGTTGACCAGGTAGAACTCGATCTCCGGGTGGATGTAGCACGTGAAGCCCGCCTCGGCGACGCGGGCGAGCTGGCGCTCGAGCACGGAGCGGGGGTCGGTGCGGGCGGGCTCGCCGTCAGGGGTGAGGACGTCGCAGAACATACGGGCCACGCCGTTGGCTCCGTCTCGCCATGGGAGCATCTGGAAGGTGGAGGGGTCGGGGGCGAGAAGCATGTCGGACTCGAATACACGGGTCAGTCCTTCGATGGCCGAACCGTCGAAGCCGATTCCCTCCTCGAAGGCGCTCTCGACCTCGGCCGGGGCGATCGCCACGGACTTGAGCTGTCCGGACACGTCTGTGAACCACAGGCGGATGAAGCTGATGTCGCGTTCCTCGATGGCTCGGAGCACGTACTCCTGCTGCTTGTCCATGGTGCCTCCTCAGCGTGGGGTGCGGCAGCGGGCCGACGGCATGTTCGGCCGCATATCCGCCTGAGACGTTCTTACCTGGGACCAGCCTAGTGCGCGGGTGCGTCGGGCAGGTTTCGAAGATCGCCCCCGGTGAAGGCGGCACAACGAGTTCAGCGGCGCGCCGAAGCCTCCCCTGACCTCGGGTAGCCTCGGGCCCATGGCTACACTCGAGTCCCCTTACGGATCCTCCGTCGCCGTCGGAGGCGGCAAGCCCGTGCGTGTTCATCACCTCGCCGCAGCAAAGAACGATGGCACCAAGCTCGTCATGCTCACCGCCTACGACGCCGTGACTGCCCAGATCCTGGACGCGGCCGGAACCGACATGCTGCTGGTGGGCGACTCGATCGGCAACGTCATGCTCGGGCACGACTCGACGCTGCCGGTGGAGCTGGACGAGATGGTGGTGGCCACGCGCTCGGTGGCGCGGGCGACCAAGCGCGCACTCGTGGTGGCCGACCTCCCCTTCGGCACCTACGAGGCAGGTCCTGAGCAGGCGCTGGCCAGCGCGGTGCGCCTCATGAAGGCGGGGGCCAACGCCGTCAAGCTCGAGGGCGGCAGGCCCCGGGCGGCAAGTGTGCGCGCGCTGACCCAGGCGGGCATCCCTGTGGTGGGGCACCTGGGATTCACTCCGCAGAGCGTCAACATGCTCGGGGGCTTCCGGGTCCAGGGGCGCGGCGAGGCCGCAGAGGAGCTGCTGGCCGACGCGCGTGCGCTGGCCGAGGCGGGGGCGATCGCCCTCGTTCTGGAGATGGTGCCCGAGCCTTTGGCCGCGCGCGTCACCGAGTCGCTCGCGATCCCCACGATCGGTATCGGCGCAGGTGCCCGCTGCGACGGTCAGGTCCTCGTGTGGACGGACATGGCCGGGATGACGGAGTGGTCACCGCGTTTCGCCCACCAGTTCGGTCAGGTCGGCCAGGCACTGCAACAGGCGGCCGCCGGCTACGGCGCCGCAGTGCGTGAGGCCTCCTTCCCGGCTGAGAAGCACTGGTTCAGCGCCTGACGGTGACAAGACCTGTCACGCACATGGTAGAGGTCTTAAGCGCCTCGTCTGAAAGGACGAAGGACGAGTCCCCCGAGTCGGTCGTCTGCTCCTATGCTGACACCATGAGTTCTTCGGCTTCCCCTGCGCCCTCGGCCTCACTGGCCGACCGCGCACCACGCGGTACGCTCACTCCCGGAACCCTCAGTCCTGAACGGCATGTTCCTGCATCCATCGAGCGTCCCGAGTACATGTTTCACGACGGTCCCGAGCGCGTGACGGCCTCGGAGATCAAGGACGCCGAGACGATCGAGCGGATCCGGGTGGCGAGCCGACTGGCCGCCCGCGCCCTGGCCGAGGCCGCCAAGGCGATCGCCCCGGGGGTGACCACCGACGAGATCGACCGGATCGCGCACGAGTACCTGTGCGACCACGGCGCCTATCCCTCCTGCCTGGGATACATGGGTTTCCCCAAGTCGATCTGCACCTCGATCAACGAGGTCATCTGCCACGGCATCCCCGACTCGACCCGTCTCAACGAGGGCGACCTCATCAACCTCGATGTCACCGCCTACATCGGTGGAGTGCATGGAGACACGAACGCCACCTACGCCGTCGGCGAGGTGGACCCTGAGACGGAGCTGCTCATCGACCGGACCCGCACCGCGATGGAGCGGGGCATCAAAGCAGTCAAGCCGGGTCGCGAGGTCAACGTCATCGGACGGGTCATCGAGGCCTACGCCAAGCGGTTCGACTACGGGGTGGTGCGTGACTACACCGGCCACGGAGTCGGCGAAGCGTTCCACTCCGGTCTCATCATCCCCCACTACGACGCCGCCCCCCTGCACGACGACGTCATCGAGACCGGCATGGTGTTCACCATCGAGCCGATGCTCACGCTCGGCAGCATCGACTGGGAGCAGTGGGACGATGGCTGGACGGTGGTCACCAAGGACCGCTCCCGTACTGCGCAGTTCGAGCACACCCTGGTGGTCACTGACGACGGGGCCGAGATCCTCACACTGCCCTGAGTTACCTGGGTGCAGGGCAGAACTCCCCATCCGAAAGTGTCCCATTCTCTGTTCATCCACGTCTGTCCACGTTGCCTGATAACGAGGTGACGACGTATCGTCCGTGGGCAGCGGACGTGTCGGTTCCGTTTCCAGGGAGCCGCGCAGCGAGTCCCGCCCTTTCCCCTTCCGGAGGTTCACATGGCTTTGCGCTTCAATCCACCACCGAACTGGCCCGCGCCGCCAGAGGGCTTCGAGCCGCCCGCGGGTTGGCAGCCTGACCCCGCATGGGGGCCGGCGCCCGAAGGCTGGCAGATCTGGGTTGACGACTCCGCCCCTTCCAGCGGATCAGCCGCCTCGGCTGCGGGCGCGGCCACGGAGGCCGACCCGGCATGGGCACCGACCCAGGCCGTATCGACCGCCCCGACTGCACAGATGGGCACCAGCGCTCCGGTTGCCGACCCGACCGGCCTGTCCGCCTCAGCCCCTTCGGGTGACTACGCCGGCCCGGCGGCGGGCCCCAGTCCGTATGCAGCCAACATGGACTACGCCCAGTCCCCCACACCGTTCCAGAATCAAGGCGCTCCTGGAGGCTCGCAGCCTCCTGTCAGCAACTGGCAGCCCGGAGCCGTCGGAGGGCCGGGAGGGACCGGGGGCGGCTCCAAGCCGATCACCCAGCAGTGGTGGTTCTGGACCGGCGCCGCGGTACTCGTGGTAGTACTCGTCATCAGCGGTGTCGTGTGGGCCATGAGTGGCTCTGATGACGATGGTGGTTCCAACAAGGCCGGCCAGAGCACCTCGCAGAGCAGTAAGCAGGATTCGTCAACGAAGGACAAGCCCAAGGACTCAGGTGCGTCTGCCGGAGCGTCCGCAGATTCGTCACAGGGAAGCGACGGCCCCGGGTCGGACCCGAAGAACCCCATCGATCCCACCAAGTCCTCCATCGAGTTCAAAGCCACTAAGATCTCTGACGACCCGAACGCCACGGTGACCGTCAGCATCGGGGCGGTTGAGTGGAACGCGAATGAGGACATCAAGGCGACCAACAAGTACATCTACCAGGACCCGCCCGCCGGCAAGGTCTACATCCGCGTCCCGGTAGAAATTTCTTACAAGGGCAAGGGACAGTACCAGAAGTACGATCTGCACATCGACTACTCCCACGACGGCAACACCTCGGGAAGCGAGTCGTTCATCGACGGCTCCATGTTCAACCAGCAGGACATGCCTCGAGACGGGGGCTCTGCGAAGGGAAACTTCGTCTTCCTCGTGGATCAGGCCACCGCCAATGACGGCAAGGGCGTGTTTGCCGTCACGGGGTTCTCCGGCAACGATGAGGTGTACGTGGCTGCAAAGTGAGCCGCTCACCTGACGCATGAGGGTGGGGCCAACCAGACGATTCTGGTTGGCCCCACCCTCATGTACTGGTCGAGGTGAGACGGACGAGCCGACCTGTACGCCGGGTTCTGTTGCCGCCCGCCGTTACCGATCCGGGCGGTGGCGACCATTCATCTTGGACCACTGTCACCAGTGGCCTCGTGCGACCTACCCGCTGACTCGGGCGAGCAGCCCTCGAGCGCCAGCTGTGCGGTCTTGCTCCGGGCGGGGTTTACCGAGCCGCGGCGGTCACCCGTCGCGCTGGTGGGCTCTTACCCCACCCTTTCACCCTTACCCACCGGCATGCGGTGGGCGGTCTGCTCTCTGTGGCACTGTCCCGCGGGTCACCCCGGGTGGCCGTTAGCCACCGCCCTGCTCTGTGGAGCCCGGACGTTCCTCAGCCCTGCACCACCACAAGGGCGATGACAGGTACCGCGGCCGCCCGGTCGGCTCGTCCGCACGGGACAGCATAGCGGCATGGCGCGCCGTCGGAGCCCGAGTGCCTGACGTACCTGACGAAGGCCCGACCTTCGGCAGGTACGTCACGTCTTATCATGTGCGGATGCTGATCCTGCTGCCTCCCTCCGAGGGGAAGACCGCTCCGAGCAGCGGCCCGTCACTGGACCTCGCTTCGCTCCTGGACGCCGAGCGGCTCACCGCACCGCGACGCACGGTGATGTCCGCACTGGCCGAGGTGAGCCGGGGTCCTGACGCCGCCTCCGTTCTGGGGCTGGGACCGCGTAGCGCGGAGCAGACGAGGACGAACCTGTCGCTGGAGACCTCGCCCTGCGCACCCGCCTATCAGCTGTTCACCGGAGTCCTGTACGAGGCCGCGAACCTCGAGTCGATCGCCGCGCAGACGACGGGGCGCAGCGCCCTGGAGCGCCACTGCGTCATCTTCTCGGGCCTGTGGGGCGCGCTCTCCCCTACCGATCCGGTGCCCGACCACCGACTGTCGATGGGAGCATCGCTGCCGGGACCGGGACGACTCCCGTCATTCTGGAAACCGCACCTCGCCCCGGTGCTCAAGGACAGGGGCGCACCGGGCCTGGTGGTCGACTGTCGGTCAGCCGACTATGCGGCCGCCTGGAAGCCGTCTGCCAGCGACGGTGTCGAGATCATGACGGTACGAGTGGTACGCGTCGCCAACGATGGCTCCCGCAAGGTGGTCTCGCACATGGCGAAGCAGGCTCGGGGGCTCCTCACCGGCGCGCTTCTCAGTGCCGTTGCCGCCGGGACCCTGTCGCCCGTGGCGCACGCAGGCGACGTCGCCGCTCTCGCCGCACGACTGAACAGCGTCGACGACGTCGAGGTCTCCGAGGCGGATCAGCAGGGGCGACGAGTCCTCACCCTGGTGACTCGTTGAGGACAGTCACGCCACCGTGCACAGCGGATAGGGGATCCGGAGGCAGATGCGCCCCGTCCTGAAACGCTGCTGTCAGATATCCATCCGTACGACGATGACGTCGTTCTCCTCGGCGTGGATCACCTCATCCTTCGGAGCGGCCGCGATCCGCGCCAGCTCCTGGGGGCTGATCTCGACGGCACCGCCCTCAACGGCGCGTCCCCGCAGGGCCACCGCGCCGAGGCCCCCGGTGGAGGTGCGAACAGCCTCATAATCAGCCAGCAGCACCGTCTCGATGGTGCCCGCCAGGTCCGCTCGCTGGTTCTCCAGGGACTCGATCTCCTCATCGAGGCGGGCGAACTCGGTGTCACGCTTGGCGGTGAGCTCGCGTCCGGCGGCGCGGATCTCGGCTTCCTCCCGACTGAGCCGCTCGGACTCCTCCCGAGCGGAGTCGAGCGCCTCCATCGCGACGATCTGCGCCTCCTCGAGAGCCGACTGGCGCTGGCCGAGCTGGTCGATCTCACCCTGGATGGCGGACAGGTCACGGGCCGCGCTGCTGCCGGAGTGGAGACGCTCGCGCAGCACCTCGGCACGGCGCACCACCTGAGCGACCTCGTCCTCGCTGCGGGTGGCCTGCGCCTTGGCCTCGCTGAGGGCGGCATCGGCCTGAATGGCGGCTCGCTTATTGGCCTTGAGGCGCTCGATGACCGATTCAATGCGGGCCAGGACCGGAAGGTGCTTGCGCTCGTGACGCAGCCGTGCCAGGCGGGAGTCGAGATCCTGGAGGTCGATGAGAAGGCGCTGCTGGGCGATGGGTGCGCTTGTCACGGCGTGTGCTCCTTCAGGTGCGTACAGGTTGGTGCTGCGAATCCTCTCATGATCCTCTCACGCTCGGTCTGATCCGGTGGACAGGCGCAGTACCCAGGGGTCCGTGACAATGCGGGAGACCTGGACCGCCAATGAGCCCCCATGGGAACGGGCTCCCTCCTCGAGCCGGCGGGCGAGGGGCTCCAGACCGACCCACTCGGTGGCCCAGTGCGTTCCGCACAGAAGGTAGGGGCGACCTTCCTCCAGGTGCTCGGAGGCGGGGTGGTGGCGCAGGTCGGCGGTGAGGAAGACGTCGGCACCTGCCTCACGAGCCCGTTGCAGAAGAGAGTCTCCCGCCCCACCTGAGACGGCGATGCGCTCGACGACGGCGTCGAGGTCCCCACCCACGAGGAGGCCGGGCGCCGAGTCGGGCAGGACTGCGGCGACGTCGGAGGCGAGCTGACGCAGGGTGACGGGGTGTGGGAGCACGCCGATGCGACCGATGCCCTGGTCCGGGGAGGCCGGATCTGGTTCCAGAGGGGAGGTCGAGGTGAGGCCCACACGGTCGGCGAGGGCCTCGGCTACTCCCCCGTGAGCGGCGTCGAGGCTGGTGTGGGCGTTGAGGAGTGCGATGCCGGCACGGATGAGGCGGTGGATGGAGCGGCCCTTGGGATCGGTGGCCGCAACGTGGTCGGTCCCGCGCAGATAGAGCGGGTGGTGGGTGATGATCATGTCGACATCGGAGTCGATGGCCTCGTCGACGACGGCAGCTACAGGGTCGACGGCCAGCAGGATGCTTCGCACCGGGTCGGCGGGATCTCCGCAGATGAGCCCGTTGGAGTCCCACGAGGCGGCCAGGCCGGGAGGCGCGGCCGCCTCCACAAGGGCGACGACGTCGCCAACCGTCAAGGAGCCTTCCGGGGTATTCCGAGAGGTCTCGCGTCCGGCCTCAGAGGATGCGGGTGCAGGGGTGTGACTCATGCGACCAGGCTAGCGGCAAGGCCGGGGATTCCTAAGACCTGACGACGTCGATGTGGCCCAGGCCGTCCACATGCCGGGGGCGCCGCCGGAACACAGTCGGGAAAACGACCGACGCAGCCGCCATCTGGGGTAACCTACTTCCGCGCTGCCGGGCCCCTCCGGCGCTGGCAGCGTCGGCCTCCTCGACGCCGTCGGCGTCGCGGCCACGCCCCCATAGCTCAGCGGTTAGAGCAGCGAGCTTATACCTCGTGTCGTGCCTGATAAGCACAAGGTCCTGGGTTCGAATCCCAGTGGGGGTACCACGATAGCCTTACCCAAACCTAGGTCATGAGTAACACGGTCTGGGTTGGTTGATGAAGATGCGAAGCGCTCACCACCACTGGTGAGCGCTTCGTCGTTGCAGACGGTGTCGTTGACCGGGCAGTCCGCCTGGGCATCCCAGTTTTCGCGCCTGTTGTCCTGCAACAAGGTCGCACTGCAGCGACGTGCGACGTTGTGCATTCGTCGGCTGGTCAGCCAGTCGAAGGGCTGCCGGAGGTCGGCTGCCAGGTTAGCGTCGCTGCGTGCGTCGGCCAGTAGGCGCGGTGCTGCGGCGTGCTGCAATGGCCCGTCGTCGCTCTCCCCTATCGGGCAGTCGCCAGCTGCTGCGTCGGCCACGCTCCTGCCTCTGCCATCATTCGTTCCATTGTCAGGCAGGATGACCCGGCCCTCCTCATCCACCGCCGGATTGACCAGTACGCGCTCAAAGAACACCTGGTTGAGCAGCTTCTTCAGGTGGTCTGGTGCGGCTGTGTAGAGGCGGTGGCAGTCTTCGAGGAGATCGAGGGCCTGAGTGAGGCGCTGCCGCACCTCGGTTATGTCGGCCTGGTAGGCGGCCAGTTGGCGCTCAATATGGTCGAGCTCGCTCGTGAGCTGGGTCTGTTCCTCCCGGAGCAGTTCCAGGGGGACGGCACCTTCGTAGTGGGCGTGCATCAGGCGGCGGCGCTTGTCTTCGATGTTCGTCCGCCTGGTGGTCAGGGAGCGGATTGTCCGATCTTTGTCGCGCTCAAGGTGCCGTAGCTCCTCTCGCACATACTGCTCCACCAGCTGGCGATCCTGGCGGCCCAGCTGGATCGTCCGGTATAGCGCGTTCATCCGCTCCTCGACGACGTCGATCAGGACGGCACGGAAGGAGCAATCGTGGGTTCGTTGGCGCTTGGCGCAGATGAAGTAGGGGTAGAGATCACCTTTGCTGTTGCGCGTGTTCTGCACCAGCAGGCGGGCACCACAGAGGCCGCAGTACACCGTCGTCTTAAGGTGGTGGTTGTGTCGGCGCTCGCGCTCGCCGAAGCGATGGGAGTCCAGCACTGCTTGCACCTGGCTCCAGGTCTCTTCATCCACCAAGGGCTCATGTGCACCGGGGTACTCCACTCCTTGGAAGGAGATGACGCCTTTGTAGTAGGGGTGGCGCAGCGTGCGATGCAGCTGGGCGCCCGATACCGCCTTGGCCGGCTTACGGGCCGTCGGCACGGTCGTCAGCCCGCGATCGTGCAGGTGCGCAGCGAGCCTCTTCGTCGTCCACTGCCCCGTCGCATACTCCTGGAAGGCTAGCCGGATGAGCGGGGCGCGCTCCTCATCGAGCGCGATGGTGCGGACTTCTCTTCCGTTCTCGTCTCTGGCACGCACGTTGATGTAACCGAGTGGTGCCTTGCCCAGCGTCCCGCCATTCCTGGCTTTCTCGCCCATCCCCTTGATGACCTCGTTAGCCAGGTTGCGGGAGTAGAACTCAGCGATGGAGCTCATGATGCCGTGCAGCAACATCCCGCCGGGGGTTTGGTCGATGTTCTCCGACGTTGACACCAAGCGGACGCCGGCTTGCTCGAAGGCTCGGTTTATCTCCACATCGTCGGCGCGGTTACGGGCGAGCCGATCCAGCTTGTGGACGATGACGTAGTCAATCCCACCGTCTTCCTTGAGGTAGGCCAGCATCTTCTGCAGCTCAGGGCGGTTAGCACTACGAGCCGACTCACCGCGGTCGGCAAACTCCTTGACCACCAGCGCACCCATCGACTGAGCCTTGCGCTTGTTGGCCTCACGCTGAGCGGGGAGGGAGAAGCCCTCCTCACTGCCACCACGCTGGGCCTGCTCGCGGGTGGAGACACGGATGTAGGAGACAGCCCGCTTGGGCGTGAGCTGGGCGGCCATAGCCGCAAACGGGTCGGCTCCGACTGCCGCCGCGCCACCTTGCACCACGCTGGATTGTGTTGTTTCTGCCGTCATACTCATCCTCCTTTCGCCTACCATTTGTCCGGACATACCAGCCACGCCTAGCCAGTATCTCTTTCCATTGACGCTCAGATGACACGAAAAGTCCAGTGCGAAGTACGGCGAAATGGAGCCGACCACAGATGGGGAGGAAGCAGCACTGGCTGCGAAGTTCGCCGGGCAGGTGTGGCGCAGCGCTGACGCCCCAGCCGGTTCCACCACCAGCCTGAGCAGAGGCCAAGCAACTCGGAGGACAGCGGTCACCTCTGGCAGTGTGGGTAGTGGAGGAGGGAGCCCAGCAGAGGCTGTCAGTCGCCGCCACAAAGCAGCAGCAAACCGCTAGATTGCGCGGGAAAGTGGGAGTACTTGAGTGCAGCGACACGTCTGTCGAAGCGTCTCAGGAAGAGAACCATACTAGATGTGAGGATGAAGCCCTACCTACGATGCGAACTGCATCTACATGAACAACGAGCCAACGCATACCTCCAAAGTAAAACTCCTGACTATGATCGCGGTGTGAACTATGGCACAATATTTATAAATCCGTGTGAGCGAAGTAGTTGCAGCATTAACTAGTGACGAGTTGGAGGCTGCGATGTTAGTGTTTGAGTCGACCTACTCAGTTCCTGGGTGGCGCCATGCTAGCAGTGAAGACTTAAGCGGGATGCCATCTTGTGCGAGCTCGCAACAAGATAGACTTAGTGGTCTGAGCAGTTGGCATGCGAATCGACTTTGGAGAGGAGTTGGTTTCCGCAAGCATTTTATTATAGAAAGAGACGTGTGTATTTAGTGAAAGATACACTTTTATATTTGCGCTCGTGAACTGCTGATGCTTCTCTGCGCAATCATAAGGAGTAGGTAGGAATGATTCGTAAGGTGTTTTGGGGTATAGTTAGTTTCTTTTCGTTGAAGAAGGATGACTTACTGCAGAAAGAAGTTAAGTCGGTTGAACAGGCAAAAAAGTCACTTAAGGAACGTGAGAAGGTGCTGAGGGAGCGCACTGGTATATTTCGATGGCTGGACGGCTCGGAAGGAAGCTGGTTGGGAGTAGTTGGCAATAGAGATGTCAAGAACTGGATTCTAGGCAAGAATAAAAAATGCAAATGTTGTAGGCGTCTTGCTTCGGACTTGTCGTCAATTATTCGACCTTCTGTTGTACAACTTACTTTCCCAATATTACTTTCGACGTGCACTGCAGTTCTAGGAGGATTGATAACATATTCCCTAAACAAGAATGTTCTGACAACCTTTATCATTTTTACTGTCATACTTTTGGTTGTTTCGATTGCTGTTGTAACTTGCATTTGGTGGGATTCTGATAAGAGAAGTCGATTAGCTTTAGAACTAGCGAAATTTTCGAACAGTGTGCCTGCAGAATGTGATGTCCCTTGCGCTATGCACCGTATACCGTGTGGTGAGCAGAATACTCCGACAACACAAGACGGTTCGAATGAGGAACATGATAGCCAAAAGAGTTGAGTCATAGGGATTGCTTACTTCCTTGTTCTCCCTCAGCCATCACCCCTCCCACTTCCTCCCACCCTCCGCTTCACTCTCCCCCTGACGGCCCTACCACACTCCAAAGGCCAAGGAAGGGGAGACTAATGCAGTCAAAGACGGAAGACGACAAGAGACAGGCATCACCAACCACCGCCTGCCCAGCCTGGTGCATCAGCCACAACGCCGACACACCAGACAAGGCAAACGACCACCTCCACGAAGCCACCCCAGCCATCGTGCCCTGTATCGCCTTGGAGCGCACCACTGATGAAGCTGGCACCATCCACCATCACCCCACGGGCACCGAACTCATCCTAGTGGGCTGCCAATACCCACTCGACAGCGACACCTGGCTCTACATCGGCGACGGCTCCCGCTCCCACGGCCTCGACATCACCCTAGAGAGTGCCCGGCGGCTGGCGAAAGTGTTGGAACAGTGCATGACTGTGGCTGAGGAGGGGTGAGGGGACGGGGCTGGCTCGGTTTTCCCGCTGGCGATAGGTATGCCCTCCGTTAGGAGCCTTCTGCCCGGTGCTGATGCTGTGGCTCCTTGCTCATGCCCCGCCGGGTCTGGGACGCAGGGCGATGCCGGTGGTGCGGAGATAGCGGCGGACGGTCTCGGCATGCACGCCGAACTGGCGGCCGATAGTGGCGCAGGACTGGTCGGCAAGGTAACGCCGCTCGGCCTGACGTTTCTGCTCACATCGTTCAGGCCGCGCGGCCGACGGGGGATACCGCAGGCGTTGCGGAGGTCACTAACCTGCTGTTTGCTGATGCCATAGCGCTGGCAGATCTCGCGTATCGGCACGCCCTGCTGGTACAGGGTGATCACCTCATCCTTCTGCGCTCGCGTAAGGCGGGTGTGATGCTGGTGCAGACGCTGAGGTGGGGGAGTAGCTATGGTCGCTGTAGTGGCTCCTCTGTCGAGCGGTAGCGTCCTGGCGAACTCCAGTAGTGTCTGCCAGTTCTTGGTGACAGAGGTAAAGACGGCCACCATGAACGTGGCCTGGCACCGGCGGGCCCGCAGGTCCTCAGGCCTCACCCTGCGAGGCGAGGCGGCGAGCCAGGTCGGCGACTGCGTCGACGAGTTCCGTGACTCCGGGGTCCTCGACAGGGAAGTGGCCGCACTCGCGCAGAATCACCAGTTCGGCCGGACCCGCGGCCCGCGACAGAACTCGGGCGCTGAGCTCGATCGGCGTCC
>ERZ773010.2069-NODE-2069-length-12065-cov-3.141549_pt1 | contig 12065 bp, 8 predicted proteins | sample MGYA00580842_ERZ773010 | MGnify/ENA primary metagenome ERZ773010 (study PRJEB29015, sample SAMEA2737982) | human oral metagenome | biome: human oral; feature: human-associated habitat; material: dental | place: China | collected 2107 ...
GCCGTGTTTGCGGTTGATGAAGTCGTCCACCATGCCGGAGCCGAGCGGGCCGGGGCGGAAGAGGGCGACGAGGGCGATGATGTCTTCGAAGGTGTCGGGTTTGAGTTTGCGGATGAGTTCTTTCATGCCGCTGGATTCGAGCTGGAAGACGGCGGTGGTGTGGGGGGATTGCAGCAGTTTGTAGGTGGCGGGGTCGTCCAGCGGCAGGGTGCTGATGTCCAGCGGCGGCTCGCCTTCGCGGGCACGGCGGCGGTTGATGTGGTCAAGCGCCCAGTCAATGACGGTGAGGGTGCGCAGGCCGAGGAAGTCGAATTTGACGAGGCCGACGGCTTCGATGTCGTCTTTGTCGAATTGGGTGGCAATCGCCGCGCCCGCGCTTTCGCTGTACAGCGCCGAGAAGTCGGTGAGTTTGGTCGGGGCGATGACGACGCCGCCCGCGTGTTTGCCGACGTTGCGCGTCAGGCCTTCGAGGGCGAGGCTGATGTCGATGATTTCGCGCATGTCTTCGTCTGTGTTGTAGATGTCCTGCATGGCGTCCGATCTGAGTTCGGGCTTGTCTTTGCTTTTCGCGCTCTGGCCGAGGGCGTCGGGCAGGGTGACGCCGAGGACGGGCGGGACGGTGGCGACAAGGCGATCCACGGTGGGATAGGGGATGCCGAGGACGCGCCCGACGTCGCGCAGCACGGCTTTGGCGGCCATGGTGCCGTGCGTGGCGATTTGCGAGACGCGTTGTGCACCGTATTTTTTCGAGACGTATTCGATGACTTCGTCGCGGCGTTCCATGCAGAAGTCCACGTCGAAGTCAGGCATGGAGACGCGTTCGGGGTTCAGGAAGCGTTCGAAGAAGAGGTCATAGGCGAGCGGGTCAAGGTCGGTGATTTTCAGCGCGTAGGCGACGAGCGAGCCCGCGCCGGAACCGCGTCCGGGGCCGACCGGGATGTCGTGGTCTTTCGCCCACTGGATGAAGTCGGCGACGATGAGGAAGTAGCCGGGGAAACCCATCTGGTTGATGACGCCCAGCTCGATGGCGAGGCGTTCGTCATACGGCGCGCGCTTGGCGGCGCGTTCCGCCTCGTCGGGGAAAAGCTGCGCGAGGCGCAATTCCAGCCCGCTTTTCGCGCTGTCAATGAGGAATGTTTCAATATTGACGCCGCCCGGCAACGGAAAATCGGGCAGATAATTCTTGCCCAGCGTCAGCTCCAGATTGCAGCGCTGCGCCAGCGCGTGCGTGTTGGCAAGGAGCTGCGGCGCGTCGGCAAAACGCTCCGCCATCACCTCGTCGCTGGTGAGATGGTACTTCTGCGTGAAATAGCGCGGTCGCCTGTCATCGGCGAGCTGCCAGCCATTGCTGATACAAACCCGCACCTCGTGCACGTCGAAATCGTCCGCCGTGGGGAAACAGGCGAGGTTGGTGGCGACCGCAGCGATGCCCAGTTTGCGCCCGGCATCGCGGCACCAGGCGAAATACTCCGCCTCGCCCGGCTGCCCCAGTCGCGCCAGTTGCAAATAATAGCGGCCGGGGAAAATCCCCTGCCAAAACGCGGCGCGCGCTTCCGCGCCCTGCGGGTCTCGGCGGCGGAGAAAGCGCGCCAAATCGCCGTCAATACCACCGGAAAGCGCCAGCAGCCCCTCGCATTGTTCCGGGGTAAAGCGCTCAATATGCACCGCCACGCCCTGATGGTCCTGGTCGTACTGATAGGCGAAGCTGACCAGCTCGCACAGATGGATGAAGCCGCTGAGATTTTGCGCGAGCAGAATCAGTTGGTTGTCCGTGCCGTCGCTATCGCGCACGGTGAGGTCGCAGCCGAGAATGGGCTTGATGCCTGCCGCCCGCGCCTTCTTGTAGAACTTGAGCGCGCCGTAGAGATTGTTGCGGTCGGTCAGCGCAATCGCCTCCGCCCCCTGGCTTTTGGCAAAATCGACAATCTCGCCGACGCGCAAGATACTGTCGCTCAAAGAAAATTCGCTGTGGATGTGCAGATGGGTCAGGGCATTCATGATTCGCTGTCAGGGTGCAAATGAAGGGCGCGTAGCTTAGCGGGAAAGCGGACGCGATGCCATTGGCGGATGGCACCTTGCGGATTTGGCGTGGATTCATGTGGATAGCTGATAAAAATTGACATCGGGATAAGAATAATTATCATGAGGGCGAAATCAGTCCACAAGGAAATCCTCATGAAAACGCAACATTTTCCACACATGACGGTCTTGCCCGGCAAACTGCCACTGGCTTTGCTGGTGGCGCAGGCATGCTGCCTGCCTGCACTCGCCGCCCCGGCGGACAGCAAAAGCGGCGGCGAGCAAATGCTGGCGCCGGTCGTCGTTTATGCCATGCCGGGCGGCAGGCGCTGGAGCGCCGTCCGACCAGTGATTTGCGCAGCCTGTTTGGCTACACTCCCGGCGTGAATTTCGTCGGCGGCAGTTATAGCGATACACCGAAAGTCTCATACTGTGCCGTCTTTCCGTATAGCCGCGTACCACCTCCAGCGTTGCGCCTTGTGTAAAACTTTGAGTGTATCGCTATAGCTCCTTTTTTGTCCTATGCGCCGAATAAAATTAAACCGCCATAATTGGCGGTTTATTGTGTGGGAGCTTAGCAGCGGATGTTTTTCGCCGCTTCGGCGTTTATCGGCGGCGGTTGTTTGATTTGTAACAGCCGCTGGTTGAGCGGGGTTTCGGAGGGTTCAAAGGCGTGCTCAAAGACTTGTTCGATACGGCTAACCGGGATGATGGTTAGCGCGTTTTTGACTTCGTCCGGGATTTCGCGCAGGTCTTTGCGGTTTTCTTCCGGGATGAGCACGGTTTTGATGTGGCTGCGCACGGCGGCGAGCAGTTTTTCTTTGAGGCCGCCGATGGCCAGCACCCGCCCGTGCAGGGTGATTTCGCCGGTCATCGCCAAGTCGCCGCGCACCGGGATTTTGCTGAAGGCGGAGAGCAGGGCGGTCGCCATGCCGATGCCGGCGCTGGGGCCGTCTTTCGGGGTCGCGCCTTCGGGCAGGTGCATGTGGATGTCGTATTCGTCGTAGCGCAGTTCCGGCAGGTTCGCTTCGAGGTAGCTGCGCACGACGGAGGAGGCGGCCTGGATGGATTCTTTCATGACGTCGCCGAGCTGGCCGGTGAGGTTCAGTTTGCCTTTGCCACGGAAGATGGTCGCTTCGATTTGCAGGGTTTCGCCGCCAACGGAGGTCCAGGCGAGGCCGGTGACGCAGCCGATTTTGTTGCGCAGGTCGTCTTCGCTGCGGCGGTATTTGGGTACACCGAGGAAGTCTTCAAGATTGCTCTTGTTGATGGCGATGTTTTTTATGTCCGAGGTCAGCAGTTTGCGCACGCTTTTGCGCGCCAGTTTGCCGATTTCGCGTTCGAGGTTGCGCACGCCGGCTTCGCGGGTGTAGTCCTCGATGATGTCGGTGACGACGCCGTCTTCCAGCGCGAATTCGTCTTTGCGCAGGCCGTGTTCGCGGATTTGGCGCGGCAGGATGTAGCGCGTAGCGATTTCGCTTTTTTCGCGGCTGGTGTAGCCGGGCAGGCGGATGACTTCCATGCGGTCCAGGAGCGGCGCCGGGATGTTGAGGGTGTTGGCGGTGGCGATGAAGAGGACGTTGGAGAGGTCGATGTCGGTTTCGAGGTAGTGGTCGCTGAAGGCATTGTTCTGCGCCGGGTCGAGGACTTCGAGCAGGGCGGATGCGGGGTCGCCACGGTGGTCCATGCCGATTTTGTCGATTTCGTCGAGCAGGATGAGCGGGTTGTTGCTCCCCAGTTTGCAGAGTTTTTGTACGATTTTGCCGGGCAGCGAGCCAATGTATGTGCGGCGGTGGCCACGGATTTCGGCTTCATCGTGGACGCCGCCGAGCGAGATGCGGTCGAAGTCGCGCCCGGTCGCCTCTGCAATGGATTTGCCGAGCGAGGTTTTGCCGACGCCGGGCGGGCCGACGAGGCAGATGATGGGGCCTTTGCCGTGTTTGTTGCGCTTCTGCACGGCGAGGTAGTCGAGGATGCGTTCTTTGACGTCTTCGAGGCCGTAGTGGTCGCGTTCGAGGATTTTTTCGGCGCGGGCGATGTCGTACTGGCTGCGGCGGCGTTTTGACCAGGGGTAGTCAATCATCCATTCGAGGTAGTTGCGGATGACGTTGGCTTCTGCCGACATCGGCGACATCTGTTTGAGTTTGTTCAGTTCGGACAGCGCTTTTTTTTCGGCATCGGCACTCATGCCCGCTTCTTTGACGGATTTTTCCAGTTGTTCGATGTCGTTGAGTGCATCTTCCATTTCGCCCAGTTCTTTCTGGATGGCCTTGATTTGTTCGTTGAGGTAGTACTCGCGCTGGTTGCGCTCCATTTGTTGTTTGACGCGCTTGCGGATTTTGCGGTCAAGGTCGGATTTTTCCAGTTCTTCTTCGAGGAAGATGAGGATGTGTTGCAGGCGTTCGTTGAGCGCGGTGCTGTCGAGGATGGTGATGCGTCGCTCCAGGCTGAGGTCCATGTGTGCCGCGATGGTGTCGGCGATGCGGCCGGGGTTGTTGAGCTGGCGCAGGTTTTGCAGCAGGTCGTCGGCGTTTTTGTCGTTTTCTTTGAGGAAGCGGGTGAATTGTTCGACGGCGGTTTTGCCCATCGCCCGCTGTTCGTCGGTCGGGGTGGTGCCCGCCGTGCCGTAGTCGCGGTAGCTCGCTTGCAGGTAGGGCTGGTCTTCTTGCCAGGCGACGATTTCGATGCGGCGCAGGCCTTCGACCAGCACTTTGACGGTGCCGTCGGAGAGTTTGGTCATTTGTACGATGCGGCCAACGCTGCCGATCGGGTGCAGGTCGGCAACGCCCGGATCGCGAATGCTGGCGTCGTTTTGCGGGACGAGCAGCAGTTCTTGCTGGTTCTGGTTGGCAACGTCAAGCGCGGCGATGGATTTTTCCCGGCCAACGAAGAGCGGCACGATGACGTGCGGATAGACGACGACGTCGCGCAGGGGCAGGACGGGGAGGGTGTTTTCTTGCATCGGGTTCTTCTTCCGGTTCAGGCGGATTTTTTGTTGTGCAGTTGCGGCGTGCTGCCTTCGAGGATGGTGGCGGCGGTGACGGTCACTTTGTCGATGTCTTTCTGGTCGGGCAGGTTGAACATGGTATCGAGCAGGGTTTGTTCGACGATGGAGCGCAGGCCGCGCGCGCCGGTTTTGCGGGTGATGGCTTTTTGTGCGATGGCTTGCAGCGCGTCCGGGGTGAATTCGAGAGCGACGTCTTCAAAGCCGAAGATTTTTTCAAATTGGCGCACGATGGCGTTTTTCGGCTCGGTGAGGATGTGCACCAGCGCGTCTTCGTCCAGGGTGTCGAGCAGGGCGATAATCGGCAGGCGGCCGACGAATTCGGGGATGAGGCCGAATTTGACGAGGTCTTCCGGTTCGATTTGTTGCAGGAGGCGGTTGCTGTTTTCGTCTGCCTCGGCTTTGCTGTGCACGTGCGCGCCGAAGCCGATGCCGCCCTGTTCGGTGCGTTTGGCGATGAGTTTTTCCAGTCCGGCAAAGGCGCCGCCGCAGATGAAGAGGATGTTGGTGGTGTTGACGTGGATCAGCTCTTGCTGCGGGTGTTTGCGCCCGCCTTGCGGCGGCACGGCGGCAACGGTGCCTTCCACCAGCTTGAGTAGCGCTTGTTGCACGCCCTCGCCGGAAACGTCGCGGGTGATGGAGAGGTTCTCGCCCTTGCGCGCGATTTTGTCGATTTCGTCAATGTAGATGATGCCGCGTTCGGCGCGGGTGACGTCGTTGTCGCAGTTCATCAGCAGTTTTTGCACGATGGTTTCGACGTCTTCACCAACGTAACCGGCTTCGGTCAAGGCGGTCGCGTCTGCAATGGCGAAGGGTACATCGAGGCATTTCGCCAGCGTCTGCGCAAGCAGGGTCTTGCCCGAGCCGGTCGAGCCGATCATCAGGATGTTACTTTTGACGATTTCGACGCCGTCGTCGGCTTTTTGCTGGTTCAGGTGCAGGCGTTTGTAGTGGTTGTACACCGCCACCGCCAGCGCTTTTTTCGCGCGGTGCTGGCCGATGATGTAGTCATCGAGGAAGGCCTTGATTTCGGAGGGGGTCGGCAGCGGTTTGCCGTCAAACAGTTCGGGTTCGCTGCCAGCAGGCGCGCCATCTTTGAGCATATCGCCGCAGAGGGTGATGCATTCGTCGCAGATGTTGATACCGTCCGGGCCGGAGATGAGGCGGCGCACTTCGGTATCGGGCTTGTGGCAAAACGAGCAGCGGTGACGTTTATCGGTCATGGGAACTCCGGGGAATACGGGTAGGGTGCGCTCAGGATGCGCTGATGTCGGTGCGCGCGGTAGTGACGTGGTCAATCAGGCCGTAGGCGGCGGCTTCTTCGGCGGACATGAAGTTGTCGCGGTCGGTGTCGCGTTCGATTTTTTCCAGCGGCTGGCCGGTGTGTTTGGCGAGCAGTTCGTTCAGCGTCGCCTTCATTTTCAGCAGTTCGCGCGCGTGGATTTCGATGTCGGATGCCTGGCCGCCGAGGCCGCCGCTAATCAGCGGCTGGTGAATCATCACGCGGCTGTGCGGCAGGGCGAAGCGTTTGCCCTTGGCACCGGCGGTGAGCAGCATCGCACCCATGCTCGCTGCCTGACCGAGGCAGAGGGTGGAGACGTCCGGCTTGATGAAGTTCATGGTGTCATAGATGGACATTCCTGCGGTGACGGAGCCGCCGGGCGAGTTGATGTAGAGGTGGATATCCTGGTCGGGGTTTTCCGCTTCAAGGAAGAGCATTTGCGCGACGACGAGGTTGGCGGAAGCGTCATTGACCGGGCCGACGAGGAAGATGACCCGCTCTTTCAGCAGGCGGGAGTAGATGTCGTAGGAGCGTTCGCCGCGACCGGTCTGCTCGACGACCATCGGGATGAGCAGGTTGTTTTGGATTTCCATGTGGGTGTTCTCCGTTAAGGGGTTAGGACAGTTCCCGATGTGCGGGCGGCTGGCGGGATTTCAAGGGGCGTCATTTACATACACCTGAGCGCTCAAGGTGTATGTATAACGGGTGCGGTATGTATCAACGGATGCCGATGCCGTTGCAAGGTTCGTGCCAGTTATTTTGTGATGGCACCAATAAATGAAGGGCAGCCAAGGCTGCCCCGTCGGTCGTCCAGGCGGTTAGCCACGTTGCTGGCCCAGTGCCATGACTTCCTGGAAGGTTTTGTCTTCTTCGCTGACCTGTGCCTGTTCGTACAGTTGGTCAACCAGTTGTTCTTCAAGGATGGCGGCTTCCAGGCGGCGCAGGGTCTCGCGGTCTTTTTTGTACCAGTCCACGACTTCCTGCGGGTTTTCGTAGGTGGCGGCGATGGACTGGATGCGGGCATCCACGCGCGCCTGATCCAGTTCGAGCTTGCGCTCTTCCAACAGTTTGTTGACGAGGAGGCTCATGCGGACACGGTCGCGGGCGAGTTCGCCAAAGACACGGATAGCCACTTCGCGGCGCCGTTGCACGTCTTCGATTTGTTGTTCCAATCGTGCTTCATGTGCCATGTGTTCGGCTTCCATGCGCACCAGGCTTTCGGGCACAAGCTGTTCGGCATTTTTTTCCAGCAGGGCGGTAAACATCCGGTTGCGGCGGATGGCACGCTGGGCGTTTTCCAGTTCGCGCGTCATGTTGTCGCGGATGGCCTTGCGGAAGGCGTCCTGTTCGCCGCTTTCGATGCCAAAGGCCTTGATGAAGGCTTCGTTGATTTCCGGCAGTGCCAGCGCTTCCACTTTTTTTATGGTCGCGGTGAATTGCGCGGTTTTGCCGGCAAGGTCGGCACTGTGGTAATCGGCCGGGAAAGCAACATCAAAGGTTTTTTCTTCGCCTGCCTTGCCGCCACGGAGACCTGCTTCAAAGTCAGGCAACATTTGGCCGGTGCCGAGGATGACGGGCATATTTTCGCCGCTGCCGCCGTCAAAAGCGACGCCGTCCAGCTTGCCGACGAAATCAACGGTGACACGGTCGGTGTCTTCTGCCGCCTTGTCAGCTTCGTGGAAGGTGCCTTGCTGGCGGCGCAGGGTGAGTACCATGTTGTCCACGTCTTCTTCGCGGACTTCGCTGCGCGGCAGGGTGATGCTGATTTGGTCCAGCCCCTTGATTTCCACTTCGGGCATGATTTCAAAGATGGCGGTGTATTTGATCGGTTCGTTGACGGCCATGCCGGAGAGTAGGGTGATTTCCGGCGAGGCTACCGGGTTGTAACCGCTTTGCTGCATGGCTTCGCGGCAGGTTTCTTCGACGATTTCGCTGAGCACGTCATGGCGGACGCTGGTACCGTATTTTTGTTTGACGACGGCAGGCGGCACTTTGCCGGGGCGGAAGCCATCAATGCGCACGCGCGGTGTGATTTCTCTGAGACGTTTTTCGACTTCCTGATCCAGTCGCGCAGACGGTAGTTCAACCGTTAATTTGTGCGAAAGACCTTCCAGTTGTTCAACGGATGATTGCATATCTATCCTCGATAAATGAAACTGCGGCGAGCCGCTCAATAATGAATGGAAACCGTGGTGCGAAAGGAGAGACTCGAACTCTCAAGGGTTGCCCCGCTGGAACCTAAATCCAGTGCGTCTGCCAGTTCCGCCACTCTCGCAAAGCGGCGCATTTAAGCATAGCCCCTGGGGAAATGCAAGACGGGCGGGTGTCCAAATGGCGATTGCGTCGCCGCGGCAAATATGGATAATTGCGCCGTTTCTTTTCCCCTTATAATGAGGCGTTATATCTTGATTAAAATGATGAACACGGGGGGTGCGTGGACGGATATCCGGCAAGGCATTGCCGGTTTTCGTTTGTGGCAATCGCTGGCGCGACAGGATATTCGCCTGAAGTATCGCCGCTCTACCCTGGGGCCGTTCTGGATTACGCTCAGCATGGCGGTCACGGTCTCGGCGATGGGGCCGCTTTATGGCGCGCTGTTTTCCACCGATTTGGCAGAATTTGTACCGCATTTGGCGCTCGGCCTTATTTTTTGGGCATTCATTGCCGGCTCCATCAGCGAATATGCGGAAACCTTTACCGCCAACGAGCATATTTTGAAGCAGTCCTACCTGCCGCTGTCGGCGCTGGTGATGCGCGTCTTTTATCGGCAACTGCTGATTTTGCTGCATAACCTGCTGATTTATCCGTTCGTGATGCTGTTCCTCGGTCTTGGTATCAACAGCAATATTTTCTGGCTGCTGCCCGCCTTTGTGCTGGTTTCCGTCAATATTCTTTGGCTCGGCCTCATCATCGCCATTTTCTGTACCCGCTTCCGCGACATGATGCCGGTCATCCAAAGTATTGTAACGCTGCTGTTTTTCGTCACCCCCATCATCTGGCGGCTGAACCAGTTGCCGGAAGGGCGGCTGCATATCGCGCAGATGAACCCCTTTACCTCGCTCATCACCCTCTTGCGCGACCCGGTGCTGGGCATCATGCCCACGCTGCTGTACTGGCAGGTCGCCGCCGCCTTCGCCCTCGGCGGCACGGCGCTGGCCATGTGGGTCTTCTCGCTCACCCGCAAGAAAATCACTTACTGGTTATAAAAGATGTATATCAAGGCAGACGACGTCTGCGTGACCTTCCCCGTATTCGACGCGCACCAGCGCTCCTTCAAGAAAACCGTGTTCAAGGCGGCGGCAGGTGGCGGCCTCAGCAGCTTCCGCAAGGGCTTTGCCGAAATCGAAGCGCTGAAACACATCACCCTCGACATCCGCGAAGGCGAGCGGGTCGCGCTCATCGGTCATAACGGCTCCGGCAAAACGACGCTGTTGCGCGTCTTCGCCGGGGTCTATGCGCCGACGCGCGGCACGATTGCGGTCAATGGCAGCGTCACCAGCCTCTTGGATGCAATGCTCGGCATGGATGGCGAGGCGACCGGTTTTGAAAACATCCGCATGCGCGGCCTCTTTCTCGGCCTCTCGCCGAAGCAAATCGAAGCCATCACTGACGAAGTGGTGGAATTTAGCGAGCTGGGCGACTTCATCAATATGCCGGTGCGCACCTATTCCAGCGGCATGGTACTACGCCTCGCCTTTTCCATCTCGACCAGCATCCGCCCGGAAATCATCCTTATGGACGAATGGATGAGCGTTGGCGACGAAGCCTTCCGCCAAAAAGCCGAAGCGCGGCTGATGCGCTTCATCGAAAACGCGGGCATCCTCGTCTTCGCCACGCACGACTTTGACCTCGCCCAACGCCTCTGTAACCGCATGATATTTCTGGAGCACGGCGAACTCATCCGCGAAGAACAAAACACCCTGGAGACGCACCCATGAAAGAAAAAATCCTCGTTGTTGGCGCCGGTTTCTCCGGCGCGGTCATCGCCCGCACCCTGGCCGAAGCAGGGCTGGCGGTGGACGTCATCGAATCGCGCGCCCACGTCGCCGGTAACTGCCATAGCGCGCGCGACGGCGAAACCGGGGTGATGGTGCACATTTATGGCCCACACATCTTCCACACCGACGACGCCGAAGTCTGGGCGCTGATGCAGCGCTTCGGCGAATGGATGCCCTACACCAACCGCGTCAAAAGCACGGTGGACGGGCGGGTGTACTCGCTCCCGGTCAATTTGCACACCATCAACCAGTTCTTTGACAAGGCGATGCGCCCGGACGAAGCACGCGCCTTCATCGCCGCGCAAGCCGACAACAGCATCACCGAGCCGCAAAACTTCGAGGAGCAGGCGCTGAAATTCGTTGGCCGCGCCCTGTATGAGGCCTTCTTCAAGGGCTACACGCAAAAACAATGGGGCTGCGAACCGCGCGAACTGCCCGCGAGCATCCTCAAGCGGCTGCCGGTGCGCTTCAACTACAACGACAACTACTTCTTCCACCAATACCAGGGAATGCCGAAAGACGGTTACACCCCCATTGTCGCCGCGCTGCTTGACCATCCAGCAATTAACTTGCACCTCAACACCCGCTATAACCGCGCCGACAGCACCGCCTACGCCCATACCTTCTACAGCGGGCCGCTGGACGGTTACTTTGATTACCAACTGGGCCGTCTCGGCTACCGCACCCTGGATTTCGAGCGCTTCAGCGCCGATGGCGACTACCAGGGCACGGCGGTGATGAACTATGGCAACGTTGAGGTGCCCTACACCCGTATCACCGAACACAAACACTTCGCGCCGTGGGAAACGCACGACAAAACCGTGTGCTACCGCGAATACAGCCGCGCTTGTGGCGAAGATGACTTGCCGTACTACCCCATCCGCCTCACCGCCGAACAACAACTGCTTGCCGACTACGTCCGCGCCGCGCAAGCGCTGGAAAACGTTACCTTCATCGGGCGGCTCGCCACCTACCGCTACCTCGACATGGACGTCACCATCCGCGAAGCGCTCGATGCGGCACGCGGCTACCTCGCCGCCCGTGAAAGCGGCGCACAGGTGCCGGTCTTTTATTGCGACATCTGACAGATGAACATCGTCGCCGTCATCGTCACCCACAACCGCCGCCACGCGCTGCTGCAAACACTGGCGGCGACACTGGCGCAACCGTTTGCGGGCGTGGTTGTCGTCGATAACGCTTCGACTGATGGCAGCCGTGAATGGCTGGAACAATGCGATGACCCGCGCCTGCACCTGATATTGCACGACCACAACGCCGGTGGTGCGGGCGGCTTCGCCCTCGGCATGGCGGCGGCTCTCGCGCACTTCAACCCCGACTGGCTGCTCTGCTACGACGACGACGCCTTCCCCGCGCCCGACGCACTACGCCAATTCGCCGCCGCCGACCTTACCGACTGCGACAGCGCCGCTGCCGCCGTTTACTACCCCGACGGCAGCATCTGCGAAATGAACCGCCCCAGTTACAACCCCTTCTGGCATCCGCGCAAACTGCTGCGCACCGCCCTCGGCGTCTTCAGCGGTCGCGCACGCGGCGCCTTCCACGTCGCAGACCACGCCTACCAGTCGCACGAAGCGCTGCCCATCGACAGCTCCTCCTTCGTCGGCTACTTCATCCGCGCCGACTTCAGTACGGAAAAGTTTGTTTTGTTTTTTGCCGTTGGAGTTGCTTTCCGCTGCCTGCAACTGCGCGCCCAATTTCGGCAACTCGCCGTATTCGAGTTCGGACGCGCGGGCGAAGTCGC